>Ga0208832_100015_pt1 | contig 99632 bp, 93 predicted proteins | sample DeeseametaMP2158_FD_184175 | JGI IMG/M metagenome (GOLD analysis project Ga0208832, IMG submission 184175) | Marine microbial communities from the Deep Pacific Ocean - MP2158 (SPAdes) | ecosystem: Environmental > Aquatic > Marine > Oceanic | place: Southwest of Acapulco, Mexico, North Pacific...
GGCCACCATTCTGCCGCATCGCTGAAAGCAATGATCTATCTCAACCTCGGCGGAATCGAGGTCAAGCTACCCACACAAAGGTAAGGAGGGGCACGTATGGTCGACTGTATGCCGGGAAATCGGATAGGTCAAGCGAAAACTGTTGTACACCAGCAACTATCGAGGGAAGAGGCCGGTACACCATCGCACCGACAGAATCTTCGCTGTGGGCTACCGAACCAACCGGAATCGCTCGAGTACCACCGGGGTGTCATCGTCGACGGTGAAGGTCGGGTCCCCAAGTTCGCACCGCACCGCGTCCGAATGCCAGAATCTCTCGTGGCCAGCCCGCCACTGCGCCACCGTCGTATACCCCTCGCCCTCGTCCCGCGCGTGTTCGACGCTGACATCTCGCAGCCGCGCGACTTCGACCGCGACGGTCTCGATGATGCCCACCACCGCGCCGTTCGAGTCGACCACAGCGAAACGCCCGCCGACCACCGGGAGCGGCTCGTTCTGCACTGTGTAGTCGACAAGCAGGCCGGCGGTGGTTGTCTTTCGTCCGGACAGGACCAGTGCGACCAGCGAATCTCTCAACTCGCCGGGAAACGCGAACTCGACGATGGGTAGTTCCTCCACCGGCTCAGCTTCTCAGATCTCCAGATCCACCCACACCAATCGGTGGTCCGACGGGTGCTCGGCGTCGGCGGGCCAGTACACCGCGGAACCGGTGACGGTCAGCTCGGAGGACGGGAGTACGTAGTCCACCCGTAGGTCACCCGGCACAGGATCGGCGAAGTCGGCTGTGTCGGTGCCGTATGACACAGATGTGGGAGCCGGGTCCTGCACGCGCGGATGGTCCAGCAACTGCGCAATCGCACCGTCGACGGAATCACCGTCGATGGGGTCGCTGTTCTGATCGCCCAGTACGACGAATGACTCGCCCTCGGCCAGGCCGCCTCGAACGCCGTTGTCGTCGTACAGATACTCCGCTCCATCGATGTAGTCCGCCGTCAGCCGGATCTCGTCGTGGTTGCGTTTTCCGTTGCGATCCTCCGGGCCGTCGAAGGTCGGCGGGGTGGGATGCGAGGCCAGCACGTGCAGTGTCTTTCCGTTCACCTCGATGGGCACATCCCAGTGCGATTTGCTGGAGAGTCGAAGCGCGTCCGCTGCTTCCCCGTAGTACTCGCGCGGCAACAGTGAGTCCGGCATGTCCTTCCACAGGAAGTCCTGGAAAGTTCGCACGCCCTCCACCGAAATCGGATACTTCGACAGCACCAGCATCCCGTACTGACCGGGAAAGACCCCGAATCCGTACGCGTCGTTCGGGCCGCCGAGCGAGCCGTCGGAGTCGAGATCCAAGCCCGAGTCCACACCGGTGTTGACGGGCGCGGTGAAGGAGTGGGGGTAGACGCCGTCCAGGTAGTTCTCTCGGAACAACTCGACCGCCTCGGAGGAGTAGTCGAACTCGTTCACCAACAGGATGTCGGGTGCATTCTCGGCAATGACGTCGGCGACGGCGCGGGCCTGTGCGTTCTCGCCGCTCAGATCGGCCGCCAACTGTCCCTCGGTCGCGCGATTGAGGCTGGCGTTGAAGGTGGCCACACGCACCGAGGTGGGTTGCTGCTCGGTGGGCGCGCACCCGGTCAGTGCGCAGACGAGGACAACAACTCCGAGTGCTCCGACGAGTTTCACGTCGAGGACGGTAGGTGAGCTACTTGAACAGCAGGCAAATTAACAAGCAGGCGTGCTTGCTTTTTTGCATCGACGGTGTGAAGCTGTTCACATGGCCGACCTTGCCTCCATCGTCGAAGATCTACGCGCAGAGGGCGATGCCCTCGATGCCCTCGTTGCCGACCTGACCGACCAGCAGTGGTCGATGCCCACGCCCGCGCCGGGCTGGACCGTCGCCCATCAGATCGGGCACCTGTCCTGGACCGACAACGTCGCCGAGCGCACCACGTCCGGGGCGGCCGGCGACCCCGCTGCCGCCGCCGAGTTCGACGCCACGCTGAAACTCGCCTGGGCCGATCCCACCGGTTTCGTCGACGTCGCTGCCGCCGAGGAAGCGAAGGCACCGGACCTCGTCCCGACCTGGCGCTCCCGTCGTCACGCCATGGCCGACGGACTGTCGACAGTTCCGTCCGGGGTGAAGATCCCGTGGTTCGGACCACCGATGAGCGCGGCCTCGATGGCCACCGCACGCCTGATGGAAACGTGGGCGCACGGCCAGGACGTCGCCGATGCCCTCGGCGTCACCCGCGAGCCGACCGATCGAATCCGAGGCGTCGCCCACATCGGCGTCCGCACAAGGGATTTCGCCTATGCCCTCAACCAGCAGACTCCGCCGTCCGAGCCGTTCCGGGTCGAGCTCACCTCCCCCTTGGGTGAGCTCTGGACCTGGGGCCCCGAGGACGCCTCTCAGCGCGTCCTCGGCTCGGCGGCGGACTTTTGCCTGCTGGTCACCCAGCGCGCACATCGCGAGAATCTCGACGTCCACGCCGTCGGCGCCGACGCCGAGCACTGGCTCACCATCGCCCAAGCCTTCGCAGGCCCTCCCGGACCAGGACGAGACAAGCAATGACAGTACGAATCGGCAACTGCTCCGGCTTCTACGGGGACCGCATTTCCGCCATGCGCGAGATGCTCGAAGGAGGCGAACTCGACTACCTCACCGGTGATTACCTGGCCGAGTTGACGATGCTCATCCTCGGTCGCGACCGCATGAAGGACGCCACCCGCGGCTACGCGAAAACGTTCCTGCGTCAGGCCGAGGACTGCCTCGGTCTTGCGCTCGACAAGGGCGTCAAGATCGTCGCCAATGCCGGTGGCCTCAACCCGCGAGGACTGGCTGAGGCACTCGAGAAGCTCGACAGCGGCGCGAAAATCGCTTACGTCGAGGGCGACGACCTGCTCGCGCGCGCCGAAAAACTCGGCCTGGGCAGCCCCCTCACTGCCAACGCCTACCTGGGCGGCTGGGGGATCGTCGAATGTCTCAGCGCCGGCGCCGATGTCGTGGTCACCGGCCGCGTCACCGACGCTTCGGTCATCCTCGGGCCGGCCGCCTATCATTTCGGTTGGCAAAGAACGGATTACGACGCCCTGGCGGGAGCCGTCGTCGCCGGCCACGTCATCGAATGCGGCACTCAAGCGACCGGTGGCAACTATTCGTTCTTCACCGAGATCGCCGATATGAGCCGCCCGGGCTTCCCGATCGCCGAGATCGAGTCCGACGGTTCCTCGGTCATCACCAAGCACGAGGGCACCGGCGGAGCAGTCAGTGTCGGCACCGTCACCGCGCAGTTGCTGTACGAGATCACCGGCGGTCGTTACGCGAACCCCGACGTCACTGCGCGCATCGACACGGCGGTCCTGACGCAGGACGGTTCCGACCGCGTCCGCATCAGCGGCACGAAGGGCGAGCCGCCTCCGCCCACGCTGAAGGTCTCGCTCAACTCGCTCGGCGGCTTTCGCAATGAGTTCACGACGATCCTCACCGGTCTCGACATCGAAGCCAAAGCCGAACTCGCACAGAAGCAGTTCGAGTCCTGGTTGCCGCAGCGCCCGGCTGAGCTGGAGTGGACTCTGGTTCGCACCGACAAGCCCGACGCCGACACCGAGGAAACAGCGAGCGCGCTACTGCGTTGTGTCGCCCGGGACAGCGACCCGAACCTCGTCGGCCGTCAGTTCTCCTCGGTTGCAGTCGAACTCGCACTCGCCAGTTACCCCGGTTTCTCGCTGACCGCGCCGCCCAGCAACGGTGCACCCTACGGCGTGTTCACCGCTGGGTTTGTCCCGGCCGAGGAGGTCCCGCACACCGCCGTGCTCCCCGATGGAACTCGCACACCGATCGCCCCGGCATCGGAAACGAAGAAGCTCGAGCCTCTCGATGACCCCGAACTCCCGACGCCGAGGCCGGAGGAACCCACCGTTCGCGCCCCCCTCGGCACGATCGCCGCCGCCCGCAGCGGCGACAAGGGCGGCAGCGCTAACGTCGGCGTCTGGGTTCGCACCGATAGCGAATTCGCCTGGCTGGCACATGCACTGACCACCGAGAGGGTGAAAAAGATGCTGCCCGAGGCGGAGAAACTCACCGTCACCAGGCACGTCCTTCCGCACCTCAAAGCCGTCAACTTCGTCATCGAGGGCATCCTCGGACAGGGCGTCGCGTCGCAGGCGCGTTTCGATCCGCAGGCCAAGGGGCTCGGCGAATGGCTGCGGTCGCGTCACATCGACATCCCCGAAACCCTGGCCTATAAGGGAGATCTCGTATGACCATCTGGACCACCCCGGAGCGCGAACAGCTCCGAAAGACCGTGCGCAGCTTCGTCGAACAGGACATCTTGCCACATCTGAACCAGTGGGAATCAGACGGTGAGATTCCTCGGGAACTGCACAAGAAGGCAGCGGCACTGGGCCTGTTGGGCGCGGGCTTTCCCGAGGACGTCGGCGGCGAAGGTGGTGACCTGGCGGACGCCATCCTCATCTGCGAGGAGATGCATCAGGCCGGTGCGTCGGGCGGGCTGTTCGCGTCCCTGTTCACCAACGGTATTGCGCTGCCGCACCTGGTCGCGGCCGGCGATCCCGAGCACATCGAGAAGTGGGTTCGCCCCACCCTCGCCGGCGAGAAGATCGGCTCGCTCGCCATCACCGAGCCCGGCGGTGGATCCGACGTCGGACACCTACGCACCAAGGCGGTCAAGGACGGTGACCACTACGTCGTCAACGGCGCGAAAACCTACATCACCTCGGGTTGCCGCGCGGACTTCGTCGTCACCGCAGTCCGAACCGGAGGCGACGGGGCAGGCGGTGTCTCCCTCCTCGTCGTCGAGAGCGGCACACCGGGCTTCGAGGTCACCAGCAAGCTCGACAAGATGGGCTGGCGCGCATCCGATACCGCGGAACTGTCCTTCGTCGACGCCCGGGTCCCCGTCGCCAATCTCGTCGGCGCCGAGAATTCCGGGTTCGCGCAGATCGCGCAGGCGTTCCTCAGCGAACGCATTGCCCTTGCTGCACAGGCCTATTCGAGTGCGCAACGCTGCCTCGATCTGACGTTGCGGTGGGTCCGCGATCGCGAGACGTTCGGCAAACCCCTCATCGCTCGTCAATCGGTACAGAACACCGTTACCGAGATGGCCCGCAAGATCGACATCGCCCGCGTGTACACCCACAACATCGTCGAACGATCCCTCGAATCCGACGAGGACTTCATCGCCGAGGTCTGCTTCGCGAAGAACACCGCCGTCGAATCAGGGGAGTGGGTGGCCAACCAGGCCGTCCAGCTGTTCGGCGGGCTCGGCTACATGCGTGAGAGCGAAGTGGAGCGGCAGTACCGAGACATGCGCATCCTCGGCATCGGTGGCGGCACCACAGAAATCCTGACAGGACTGGCAGCAAAACGATTGGGGTATCAGGCATGAGCGTGCTCAAGTCCACCCTCGACACCGCATCCGAGCAGTTCACCGGTGCGACCGAGGTCATGAACACCAAACTCGCCGAGATCGACGCCGAGCACACCAAGACGCTTCTCGGCGGCGGTGAGAAATACATAGAGCGGCACAAGAAACGCGGAAAACTGCTCGCTCGCGAACGCATCGAACTGCTCATCGACGAGGACTCCGCCTTCCTCGAGCTGTGTCCGCTCGCGGCCTGGGGCAGCGACTTCCCCGTCGGGGCGAGCACCGTCATGGGCATCGGTGTGGTCAGCGGCGTCGAATGCCTCATCGTCGCCAACGATCCGACGGTGCGCGGTGGCACCAGCAACCCGTGGACCCTGAAGAAAGGCTTCCGCGCCAACGACATCGCGACGCAGAACCGGCTCCCGGTTATCTCACTCGTCGAATCCGGTGGCGCCGATCTGCCCACGCAGAAGGAAGTATTCATCCCCGGTGGACGCATGTTCCGCGACCTGACGCAGCTGTCCGCCGCCGGAATTCCCACCATCGCGCTCGTGTTCGGCAACTCCACCGCGGGCGGTGCCTACATTCCCGGCATGTCCGACCACGTCGTCATGATCAAGGAACGCTCCAAGGTATTCCTCGCCGGACCGCCGCTGGTGAAGATGGCCACCGGTGAGGACTCCGACGACGAATCCCTCGGCGGTGCCGAAATGCACGCCCGCAAGTCCGGTCTCGCAGACTACTTCGCTGTCGACGAACAGGACGCGATCCGCATCGGCCGCAGCATCGTCTCGCGGCTGAACTGGAAGAAGAAGGGCCCCGAGCCGCGCGCAGAGGTCATCGAACCGCTTGCCGATCCCGAGGATCTGCTCGGCATCGTCCCCACCGATCTGAAGATCCCCTTCGACCCCCGCGAGGTCATCGCGCGCATAGTCGACGGTAGCGATTTCGACGAGTTCAAACCCATGTACGGCGGATCCCTCGTCACCGGATGGGCCGAACTCCACGGCTATCCCATCGGCATCCTCGCCAACGCCCGCGGTGTGCTGTTCAGCGAGGAGTCGCAGAAGGCCACGCAGTTCATTCAGCTGGCCAACCGCTCGAATACACCGCTGCTGTTCCTGCACAACACCACCGGCTACATGGTCGGCAAGGAATACGAGGAAGGCGGCATGATCAAGCACGGCTCGATGATGATCAACGCCGTCTCCAACTCCAAGGTCCCGCACATCTCCATCCTGCTCGGTGCCTCGTACGGCGCCGGCCACTACGGCATGTGCGGCCGCGCCTTCGATCCGCGCTTCCTGTTCGCGTGGCCGTCCAGCAAATCGGCCGTCATGGGCGGCGCCCAGCTCGCCGGCGTCATCTCCATCGTCGGACGCGCCGCCGCCGAAGCCCGCGGCCAAGCCTTCGACGAGGAAGCCGATGCCGGAATGCGCGCCATGATCGAAAACCAGATCGAAGCCGAGTCGCTGCCGATGTTCCTCTCCGGACGCCTCTACGACGACGGCGTCATCGACCCCCGTGACACCCGCACGGTAGTAGGAATGTGCCTGTCGGCCATCGCCTCTGCCCCGATCGAAGGCACCGCCAACTTCGGTGTCTTCCGGATGTGAGACGCACGTGAATGCCCAATTGGGTCACTCCGCAGGCTCCGCTCCTGTCCAGTCTGTATTGGTCGCCAACCGCGGCGAAATCGCCCGCCGCGTCTTCGCCACCTGCCGCAGCGTGGGAATCGATACCGTCGCTGTCTTCTCCGACGCCGACGCCAGCTCCCCCCATGTCCGCGACGCCGACGCCGCAGTCCACTTGCCCGGCAACTCCTCCTCGGAGACATACCTGCAGGGTGAGCTCGTCATCGCCGCCGCCACCGCAGCGGGGGCCGACGCCATCCACCCCGGTTACGGATTTCTCTCCGAGAACGCCGAGTTTGCGCGTCGGGTACAGGACGCGGGCCTGACGTGGATCGGACCCCCCACCAAGGCAATCGAGTTGATGGGCTCGAAGGTCGAGTCCAAGAAGATGATGGCCGACGCAGGCGTTCCCGTGCTCACCCAGCTCGACCCCGCCTCGATCACCGAGGAAGAACTTCCAGTCCTGATCAAGGCCTCCGCCGGTGGCGGTGGCCGCGGTATGCGCATCGTGCGAGACCTGGCCGTCCTGGAGTCCGAAATCGAAGCAGCGCAACGCGAATCGCTGTCGGCCTTCGGAGATTCGACGGTCTTCTGTGAGCGCTACATCGAAACCGGCCGCCACATCGAGGTCCAGGTGATGGCTGATCGCCATGGAACGGTGTGGACGGTGGGAGAGCGCGAGTGCTCCATCCAACGTCGGCACCAGAAGGTCGTAGAGGAGGCGCCGTCACCGCTCGTCGAACGGATCGACGGTATGCGCGAGCGCCTGTTCGAGGCAGCCAGGCTCGCTACCGAGGCCATCGGCTACGAGGGCGCCGGCACGGTCGAGTTCCTCGCCGACGAGAGGGGCAACTTCTTCTTCCTCGAGATGAACACCCGCTTGCAGGTGGAACATCCTGTCACCGAGTGCACGACGGGTCTGGACTTGGTTGCGCTGCAGATCTCGGTCGCCGCGGGGGAAGCCCTCCCCGCCGATCAGCCCTCCACTCGCGGACACTCGATCGAGGTGCGCCTCTACGCGGAGGACCCCTCGCAGGGCTGGCGGCCGCAGAGCGGCGCGTTGCACCGGTTCGAGATTCCCGGTCAGCAGTTCACCGTGCTGGACCGAACTGGCATCAGGGTGGACTCAGGGGTGGAATCCGGCAGTGTTGTCGGTGTCCACTACGACCCGATGCTGGCCAAGGTCATTTCGTTCGCCCCGACCCGCGACCAGGCTGCGAACCTGCTCGCGAAGTCCTTGCAGAAAGCGACAATTCACGGCCTTCTCACCAACCGCGACTTGCTCGTCAACATCCTGAAGCATCCGGCTTTCCTCTCCGGCGACACCGACACCGCGTTCTTCGACACCCACGGCCTCGACGTGTTGGCGCAGCCCATCGCGTCGGGCCGAGCTCTCGAACTGTCGGCACTCGCGGCGGCACTGGCCGACGCGGCGACCAACCGTCGCAACGCCCGAGTCAACAAGGGACTGCCCAGCGGGTGGCGCAACCTCCCATCGCAACCCCAACGAAAGACCTACAGCGACATCACCGTCGAATACACCCTCGGCCGCTACGGACTGAAGACCGATCTCGACGGTGTCTCGCTAGTGGAGAACACGCCGACACAGGTGACGCTCGACGACAACAAGATTCGTCGAACATTCAAAGTCGCGCAGTACGGTCGCGATGTCTTCGTCGACTCGGCACTCGGCCCCGTGAGGCTGACCAGGGCTCCGCGATTCGTCGACCCCACCGAGGAAGTAGCACTCGGCTCACTGCTCGCGCCGATGCCCGGCAGTGTCGTGCGAGTGGCAGCTGCCCAGGGCGACGCCGTCACCGCCGGCCAGCCCATCCTCTGGCTCGAGGCCATGAAGATGGAACACACCGTCACAGCACCCGCCGACGGGATAGTGGCCGAGCTCAACGTGGCAGCGGGACAACAGGTCGAGGTCGGCCAAGTCCTGGCAGTAGTGACAGCGTCCGCGGAATCAGAAGGAGAAAACGCATGAGCTTCATCGAAACCGAGGAGCAGAAGGGGCTGCGCGCTGCCGTCTCCGCGCTCGGCAAGCGGTACAACTACATCGACTACGTCCTGCCCAACGCGCGGCGCGGGGAACCGCTGACCGAACTGTGGAACGAGGCAGGCAAGCTCGGCTTCCTCGGTGTCAACCTCCCCGAGGAATACGGCGGCGGCGGGGCCGGGATCTACGAGTTGGCGCTCGTGCAGGAAGAGCTCGCCGCCCACGGCGCAGGCCTGCTGCTGGTGGTGGTCAGTCCGGCCATCTGCGGCACCATCATCGGCAAGTACGGCACCGAGGATCAGAAGCAGACGTGGCTCACCGCGCTCGCTGACGGCTCGAAGATCATGGCCTTCGGCATCACCGAACCCGACGCCGGTTCCAACTCGCACCAGATCACCACCACGGCCCGCAGAGACGGGGACTCCTGGCTGTTGCGGGGCAGCAAGATCTACATCTCCGGCGTGGACCAGGCCGATGCCGTCCTCATCGTGGCGCGTATGGAGGACAGCAAGACGGGCAAGCTCAAGCCCGCGTTGTTCATCGTGCCCACCGACGCCGAGGGCTTCCAGAAGACACAGATGCAGATGGACATCATCGAGCCGGACCATCAGTTCACGCTGTTCCTCGACGATGTTCGACTCCCGGCGGAGGCGTTGGTCGGTGAGCCCGACGCGGCGCTGATGCAGCTGTTCGCCGGACTGAATCCCGAGCGCATCCTCGGCGCGGCAATGGCAGTCGGCATGGGCAGGTACGCCCTCGACGCGGCAGTGAAGTACGCCAACGAGCGCACGGTGTGGAAGACCCCGATCGGTGCGCACCAGGGCATCGCGCATCCCCTCGCGCAGGTGAAGATCGAGCTCGAACTCGCCAAGGTGATGATGCAGAAGGCAGCGGTGCTCTACGACAACGGCGACGATTTCGGTGCCGCCGAGGCCGCCAACATGGCCAAGTACGCGGCCGCCGAGGCCAGCATCAAAGCCCTCGATCAGGCCATTCAGACCCACGGCGGCGCGGGACTGACCGAGGAGTATGGCCTGGCTGCGATGCTCGGGGCGGCGCGGATCGCGCGTGTCGCACCGGTCAGCCGAGAGATGATCCTCAACTTCGTCGCCCAGCATTCGCTGGGCCTGCCGAGGTCGTACTGATGGCGGTCGAGGTGGGCATCGCCGACGGAGTCGCCACCCTCACCCTCGACACCCCGCACAACAGGAACGCACTCTCGACGCAGCTCGTCGAAGAACTCACCGCTGGATTGTCTGCCGCGGCCGAGAACCCGGACGTGCGTGCGATCGTGCTCACCCACACCGGCGGCACATTCTGCGCAGGAGCCGACCTCAGCGAGGCAGGCGGCACCGTCGAAGGTCGAACGGCGCAGATGCTCGGGCTGCTGCGTTCGATCCTCGAGACCCCGAAACCAGTCGTCGGAAAGATCGACGGCCACGTGCGGGCGGGAGGAATGGGCCTGGTCGGGGCCTGCGACATCGTCGTCGCCGGGCAGGGTTCGACCTTCGCGTTGACCGAGGCCAGGTTGGGTTTGGCGCCGTCGATCGTCTCGCTGACGTTGCTTCCTCGGATGACCTCGCGAGCGGCAAGTCGATACTTCGTCACGGGTGAGAAGTTCGGTGCCCACGAGGCCGAGACCATGGGGTTGATCACCCTGGCCTCGGCCGACCCGGACTCCGCCGTCGAGGATCTGCTCAATGCTCTTCGCCAGGCCTCGCCGCAGGGACTTGCCGAGTCGAAACGACTGACCACCGCCGCAATTCTCGACCACTTCGACGCGCGCGGCGCCGAGCTGTCGGACCGTTCTGCGAGCCTGTTTGCATCGGCGGAGGCGCGAGAGGGGATGATGTCCTTTCTGCAGAAAAGACCGCCCAGTTGGGTGGCTGGGAGTTCAGGGGAGAAGTAGCGAAGATGGTGACGGCGCGTGAACCCAAGCAGGATCGCAGTAGGGCCACGCGAGCTCGACTGCTCGAGGCGACCATCGATTCGTTGGCCGACCAGGGGTGGTCGGCCACGACGGTCGGTGTGGTCGCCGAACGCGCCGGGGTCTCTCGCGGCGCGACGCAGCATCACTTCCCGACGCGCGAGGACCTGATCACCGCCGCCCTGGACTACATGTTCGACACCCGGATGGAAGACGCCCGACGCGAGTCCTCCGATCTGCCGCACGGGCCCGCGCGGACCGAGGCCGTCGTCGAACGGTTGGTCGAGTACTACACGGGGCCTATCTTCAAGGCGGCGCTGCAAGTGTGGACCGCCGCGGCCGCCGATCCAGAGATGCGCGCCCGAGTGCTCCCGCTCGAGGAGAAGTTCGGGCGCGTCGCGCACCGCATGGCAGTCGAACAACTCGGCGTCGACGACAGGGACCCACAGACCCACCGCCTGGTGCAGGCCACGCTGGACCTGGCTCGCGGTCTCGGTCTCGCCGACGTTCTCAGTGACGATTCACGCAGGCGCACCGAGATCGTGCGCGCGTGGGCCGGTGTCCTCGAAACCAGTCTGAGGGTTCGGACCGAAGTAGTCGCCGCAGGCGGTTGAGACCGCTCGCTGAGCGAGAATATGTGCGTCGTGGTTCGCTCTGACCGTGAGGCAGATACACACGAGGCAGATACACCGGGGCCATATCTTCCACATCGGGGGATCTCCGACGGTGACCGGTGCGGCCGAGGCGTTGGTGTCCATCCCGGACGGCGCACTCGTCATCGACGGTGACCGCATCACGTACTGCGGCCCATTCGACGATGTCGAGGCCGGGGATTGGGAGGTCGGGGGCTTCGAGGTTTTCGATCACCGGCCCGGCTTTCTGCTGCCCGGCTTCGTCGACACCCACGTGCACTTCCCGCAGACCTTCGCCGGTGACGCCTACGGCGGTGGCCAACTGCTCGAGTGGCTCGATGCGTGCATTTTCCCCTCCGAAACGCTGCTCGCCGACCCGAGCTTCGCAGCTACAGCCGCCGTCGCCTTCTGTGATCGACGCATCGCCGCCGGCACGACGCAGGCGATGGTGTTCGGCTCGGCATTTCCGCACGCCCAGGACGCGCTGTTCGCGGAGACGTGGCGTCGAGGTCTGCGGGTGGTCAGTGGCCGCGGAGTGCAGACCACCGGCCCGGACTCAGCTCAGGCGCTCGTGACCAGCGAGGGCGATGCTCTTCGCCTGGTGTCGGAGGAGATCGAGAAATGGCACGCAGCCGACACCGGAGACGTCGGCACCGCGCTGTTGCACGTGGCCGTCGTACCTCGGTTCTCCCTGTCGGTGACAAGAGAAACGTTGAAAAATCTCGGCGAGCTCTACGACTCGGTGCGCGATCGCGGGGTGTACTTCCACAGTCATCTCAACGAGAACGATCGACCCGGGTCCGGCGAGGTCGCCACCACCAAGGATGCCTATCAGGTCGACACGTATCTCGACACCTACGACGGCAAGTTCATGCCCGGCTCGGCCGTCGGCGGGAAGAGTCTGCTCGGTAGGCGCAGCATCCTGGCACACGCCGTGCACTGTCAGGACACCGAACTCGCCCGGATGGCCGAGACCGGGACGTCGATTTCGCATTGTCCGACCTCGCAGCAATTTCTCGGTTCCGGCACCATGCCGTGGAAGCGGACGGTCGCTGCCGGGGTGAACATCGCCATCGGTTCCGATTACGGCGGTGGGGACGAGTTTCTGCTGACGAGAGTGCTCGGCGACGCCTTCAAGGTCCACATGTCCGAGGCGGGGGAGGACGCTGTATCGCTGCACCCGGCCGAGCTGTTGTTCACCGGCACTCTCGCCGGGGCGCGTGCACTCGACATGGAGGATCGCATCGGCAACTTCGACGTGGGCAAAGAAGCCGATTTCGTTGTCGTCGACCCTGCGGAGTGGCCACCGCTAGCGGGTCTGCTCGAGCACGGCGTGCAGTCCGAGGACCCCGAACTCGCCCGCGACCAGACACTCTTCCGGTTGCTGATGGCCATGCGGGAGCCCTCGATCACTGAGGTGTACGTACAGGGACGACGCCTCCATTAGGGTCGAATGATGCGAGTGAAAGTGCTTGTGGGCGTTGCTCTCGCGGTGACGCTGTCGGCCTGCGGATCCAGTGATGGCGACGCCACGCCGGCGGAGGATGTGAGCGGCTCCGGCGGATCGGGTGCCTTCTTCGGCCAGTGCGGATCGGTGGGTGATCAGGAGGTGCTCGACGCCTTCGCTGTGCAGGCGTTCACCTCCATCACCCGCAACTCGGTCGGCTGCGAATGGGAGACCGCGGGCTTCACGGGTCCGTCGGTCAGTTTCTCCTGGTACCGCGGCAGTCCCATCGACCGCGAACGATCGGGATCCGAACTGATCGGCCGTCCGGCTCAGGACATCGAGATCGACGGGCAGGCGGGCTTCGCCGCGGCGACCGAGGACTACCTGTGCGAGATCGGCGTGCAATACGGGGACGATTTCATCCACTGGTCGGTCACCTACGGGGATCTGACCCCGATGGCAGATCCCTGCGACGTCGCGATGCAACTGGCCGAACTGACCGTCGAGCGTGCGCGGTGAGGCGGGCCTGGGTGGCAGCGGCGTTGGCAGGGGCAGTAGTGCTGCTGGCCGGCTGCAGCACCACCGTCGAGGGCACGCCTCGAGCCGAATCGTTCGACGGTTCGATCGACTCGGAGTTCACCGACCTGCTCACCGAATGCGACGCCGTCGTCGACGACACGATCGCCGAGACAGTGGGCGGCGACGCCATCGCTCGCGGCTTCTTCGGCGCCATCTGCAGATGGGACGTCGCCGGTGGAGACGGCATCGTCAAGGTCACGTTCAACTGGTTCGAGAACGGTTCGCTCGAGGTCGAACGTGAGGCCAACGAGGGGCTCGAGTACACGGTCTCCGATATCACCGTGCAAGGGCGAAGAGCCTTGCGGACGCAGCCGCCCGCCGATCCCGCATCCTGTGGTGTCACCGCCGGATCGCCGGATTCGGGAATCGTAGGATGGTGGGTGCAGTACGAGCCCGGGTCTCCGACGCCTGATCCGTGCGAGGCCGCACTTGCGTTGATGGACTTGACGATCGACGTGAGTCGGTAGCCGCCTTCTAACACAACAGGGGGCGTTTTGACCCGAGGCCGCGCCGCCGGGTATCGTTATGGGTCGTGTCCGGCCTGGCCGGACCGTCTGTGTGCCTATGCGAGGTACAGCCGTGCTCATGTTCCGATTCAGAGCAAGCGCAACGGCTGCCGTGTGGGGGTATGCGACACACCCGACCTCGGGGTGCAAGAGACCCGCGGTAGAAGTACTGGAGCAGCAGCAGTACCGGGTGAGGAGCAGTGTTCTCTTGCTCCAACTGCTAGATCCCTGAGTCTCTGTAAGTAGAGACTCGCGACACGAAGAAAGCCGGTTCATGCCAACTATCAACCAGCTGGTCCGCAAGGGTCGCACCGACAAGGTTGCGAAGCTCAAGACCGCTGCCCTCAAGGGCAGTCCCCAGCGCCGTGGTGTGTGCACTCGCGTGTACACCACCACTCCGAAGAAGCCGAACTCCGCTCTGCGTAAGGTCGCGCGTGTGCGCTTGACCAGTGCAGTGGAGGTCACCGCCTACATCCCCGGTGAAGGCCACAACCTGCAGGAGCACTCCATGGTGCTCGTTCGCGGTGGTCGTGTGAAGGACCTCCCGGGTGTGCGCTACAAGATCATTCGCGGCTCGCTCGACACCCAGGGTGTCAAGAACCGCAAGCAGGCACGCAGCCGCTACGGCGCCAAGAAGGAGAAGAGCTGATATGCCACGCAAGGGCCCAGCACCCAAGCGGCCGCTGATCAACGACCCGGTCTACGGATCGCCGTTGGTCACGCAGCTCGTCAACAAGATCCTCATGGACGGCAAGAAGTCCACCGCCGAGCGCATCGTCTACCAGGCTCTCGAGCAGGCACGCGAGAAGACCGGCACCGACCCCGTCGTCACGCTCAAGCGTGCACTCGACAACGTCAAGCCGGCCCTCGAGGTTCGCAGCCGTCGTGTCGGTGGCGCCACCTACCAGGTGCCCGTCGAGGTTCGCCCCGGCCGCTCCACCACGCTGGCACTGCGCTGGCTGGTCACCTTCTCGCGTGCACGTCGCGAGAAGACCATGGTCGAGCGTCTGGCCAACGAGTTGCTCGACGCGAGCAACGGCCTCGGTGCCGCTGTGAAGCGTCGCGAGGACACGCACAAGATGGCTGAAGCCAACAAGGCGTTCGCGCACTACCGCTGGTGATCTCCTCGCTTCGGCGGCATCGAAGAAACATCCGGTGCCGCCGAAGCGTTGGCCAGCTCAGGTAATACCTCTTCCAACACCAAGGCGGGTTAACTCGTGGCACAGGACGTGCTGACCGACCTCAACAAGGTCCGCAACATCGGCATCATGGCTCACATCGATGCTGGTAAAACCACCACTACCGAACGCATCCTCTTCTACACCGGTATCTCGTACAAGATCGGTGAAGTTCACGATGGCGCAGCCACCATGGACTGGATGGAGCAGGAGCAGGAGCGTGGCATCACGATCACCTCTGCTGCCACGACGTGCTTCTGGAACGACAACCAGATCAACATCATCGACACGCCCGGTCACGTCGACTTCACGGTCGAGGTCGAGCGTTCACTCCGCGTGCTCGACGGCGCAGTTGCCGTGTTCGACGGCAAAGAGGGTGTCGAGCCGCAGTCCGAGCAGGTGTGGCGTCAGGCCGACAAGTACGACGTGCCGCGCATCTGTTTCGTGAACAAGATGGACAAGCTCGGCGCGGACTTCTACTACACCGTGCAGACCATCATCGATCGTCTCGGTGCCAAGCCGCTGGTCATCCAGCTGCCGATCGGCGCTGAGAACGAGTTCGAGGGCGTTATCGACCTCGTGCAGATGAAGGCGCTCGTGTGGAGCGGCGAGACCAAGCTCGGTGAGAAGTACGAGATCCAGGAGATCCCGGAAGACCTCAAAGAGCGTGCAGACGAGTACCGCACCATGCTGCTCGAGACCGTGGCCGAGTCCGACGAGGCGCTTCTGGAGAAGCACTTCGGCGGCGAAGAGCTCACGATCGAAGAGATCAAGGCAGCCATCCGCAAGATGACCGTCAACAGCGAGCTGTACCCGATTCTCTGTGGCTCCGCGTTCAAGAACAAGGGCGTTCAGCCCATGCTCGACGCAGTCATCGACTACCTTCCGTCCCCGCTCGACGTTGCCGAGACCATCGGACACGCCGTCGGCGACGAGGAGAAGGAACTCACTCGCAAGCCGTCCGCAGACGAGCCGTTCGCGGCTCTCGCGTTCAAGATTGCGACGCACCCCTTCTTCGGCAAGCTGACCTACGTGCGCGTGTACTCGGGCAAGGTCGACTCCGGTGCTCAGGTCATCAACTCGACCAAGGGCAAGAAGGAGCGTCTGGGCAAGCTCTTCCAGATGCACTCCAACAAGGAGAACGCGATCGCGACCGCGTCTGCCGGTCACATCTACGCCGTCATCGGTCTCAAGGACACCACGACGGGTGACACGCTCTGCGATCCGCAGAACCAGATCATCCTCGAGTCCATGAGCTTCCCGGACCCGGTCATCCAGGTGTCGATCGAGCCGAAGACCAAGTCCGACCAGGAGAAGCTGGGAACAGCTATCCAGAAGCTCGCCGAAGAGGATCCCACCTTCTCGGTGAAGCTGGACGAGGACACCGGCCAGACCGTCATCGGCGGAATGGGCGAGTTGCACCTCGACATCCTCGTGGACCGCATGCGTCGCGAGTTCAAGGTCGAGGCCAACGTCGGCAAGCCGCAGGTCGCGTACCGCGAGACCATCCGCAAGACGGTCGACAAGCACGACTACACCCACAAGAAGCAGACCGGTGGCTCCGGCCAGTTCGCGAAGGTCATCATCAAGCTCGAGCCTTTCGAGGGCGAGGATGGTGCTACCTACGAGTTCGAGAACAAGGTCACCGGTGGTCGTGTCCCCAGGGAGTACATCCCCTCGGTGGACGCCGGAGCTCAGGACGCCATGCAGTACGGTGTCCTCGCCGGATACCCTCTGGTCAACGTCAAGGTGACACTGCTCGACGGTGCCTACCACGATGTCGACTCGTCGGAAATGGCCTTCAAGGTCGCCGGCTCACAAGCGTTCAAGGAAGCCGCCCGCAAGGCCGGCCCTGTCATTCTCGAACCCGTCATGGCCGTCGAGGTCATCACGCCCGAGGATTACATGGGTGAGGTCATCGGCGACCTGAACTCCCGCCGTGGTCAGATTCAGGCCATGGAGGAACGCAGCGGTGCCCGTATCGTCAAGGCACTGGTTCCGCTGTCGGAGATGTTCGGCTACATCGGAGACCTTCGGTCGAAGACTCAGGGCCGCGCTAACTACTCCATGGTGTTCGATTCCTACGCCGAGGTTCCCGCGAACGTCGCGAAGGAAATCATCGCGAAGGCGACCGGAGAATAATTCTCCTCGAGCTGGACACGCTGGATCTGTAACACCGTACGACCATGCAGTTCACAAGAGCTGTAAGACAACCGCACTGCTGCATTTCACGCAAGCACCAAACAGTCCAGGAGGACACACAGTGGCGAAGGCGAAGTTCGATCGGACGAAGCCGCACGTCAACATCGGAACCATCGGTCACGTTGACCACGGTAAGACGACGCTGACGGCAGCAATCACCAAGGTTCTGCACGACAAGTTCCCGGACCTGAATGAGGCCTCGGCCTTCGATCAGATCGACAAGGCTCCGGAGGAGAAGGCTCGTGGTATCACGATCAACATCTCCCACGTCGAGTACCAGACCGAGAAGCGCCACTACGCGCACGTCGATGCCCCCGGTCACGCCGACTACATCAAGAACATGATCACCGGCGCGGCTCAGATGGACGGCGCAATCCTGGTCGTGGCAGCTACGGACGGCCCGATGCCGCAGACGCGTGAGCACGTGCTGCTCGCCAAGCAGGTCGGCGTGCCGTACATCCTCGTTGCACTCAACAAGGCTGACATGGTCGACGACGATGAGATCATCGAACTCGTCGAGATGGAGGTCCGCGAGCTTCTCGCTGCGCAGGACTTCGACGAGGACGCACCGGTCATCAAGGTGTCCGCACTCAAGGCGCTCGAGGGCGACCCCAAGTGGGCCGAGACCGTTGCAGAGCTCATGCAGGCCGTCGACGACTCCATCCCGGACCCGGTCCGTGAGACGGAGAAGCCGTTCCTCATGCCCGTCGAGGACGTTTTCACCATCACCGGTCGTGGCACGGTCGTCACCGGACGTATCGAGCGTGGCTCGGTCAACGTCAACGAAGAGGTCGAGATCGTCGGCATCCGCCCCGGCTCGACCAAGACCACGGTCACCGGCATCGAGATGTTCCGCAAGCTGCTCGACTCGGGCCAGGCAGGCGACAACGTCGGTCTTCTCGTGCGTGGCATCAAGCGTGAAGATGTCGAGCGTGGACAGGTCATCATCAAGCCGGGCACCACGACTCCCCACACGGAGTTCGAGGGCAACGCTTACATCCTGTCCAAGGACGAAGGCGGCCGTCACACGCCGTTCTTCAACAACTACCGCCCGCAGTTCTACTTCCGTACCACGGACGTTACGGGCGTCGTGACCCTCCCCGAGGGCACCGAGATGGTCATGCCCGGTGACAACACCGAGATGTCCGTCACGCTGATCCAGCCGGTCGCCATGGACGAGGGCCTGCGTTTCGCTATCCGCGAGGGCGGTCGTACCGTCGGCGCCGGTCGCGTCACCAAGATCATCAAGTAGTCTCCGCAGGCTCCGCCTACGGCGATCATCAAGTAGTCTCCGCAGGCTCCGCCTACGGCGATCATCAAGTGATCTAGCTTCACCCAGCTCCACACAGCGGCGCTCACCTTCGGGTGGGCGCCGCTGTGCTGTGTCCGAGAGGGCATGGGGCGAGAAAAGCCAGAGCGCAAAGTGAGTGAGGTGAAGTAACGTCGCAGCGGTGCTCATGACTCTGGCCGCTGATGCGACAACCGATTTCCCGGATGCGACGGATCTCGGATTTCTGCTGCACAAACATCCCGACAAGGTGCAGACCTTCGGGCTCTCCGTCGGTTCGGCGACGGTGTTCTACCCCGAAGCGGACTCCCGATCGACCTGTGCCGCAATAATTCTCGACATAGATCCAGTCGAGCTCGGACGGACGCAGCCGCGATATTCATCGAGCGAGTTTGCGCTGGGTAGGTACGTCAACGACAGGCCCTACGCGGGCGCATCGCTGCTGGCGGTCGCGCTGTCTCGACTGTTCAAGCAGGCCATCGCCGGAACCTGCAAAGCGCGCCCCGAACTTGCAGAGCGTGCACTCGATCTCACGATCACCGTGCCGGCGATGCCGTGCCGTGGTGGCAGTGAACTGGCCGAGGAACTGTTCGGACCGCTGGGGTGGAACGTCGAAGCACGTCCGTTGCCGTTCGACGAGAAGATCCCCAGCTGGGGCGATTCCGTGTACGTCGATCTCACTCTCACCGGCTCCTTCACCGTTTCTTCGGCACTGAAGCACCTGTACGTGCTGCTGCCGGTTCTCGATGACGTCAAGCACTACTGGGTCGGCGCAGACGAGGCCGACAAACTGGTGCGCGCGGCGGGCGAGTGGCTGGCCGGACACCCGAGGATGGAGCTCATCACCGAGCGCTACCTCAAGTATCGACGTGACCTGGTCGCATCGGTCGTCGATCGCCTCGTCCCCGATTCGCAGCCACAGCATCCGAGCCGGCGGGACCCGAACCTGGCAGAGCGCAGGGCCACAGCGGTCATCGCCGAGTTGACGAGCTTGGGAGCGAAGTCCGTCGTCGACCTCGGCTGCGGAGAAGGGCGACTGCTGCGAGAGATGTTCGCCGAAAACCAGTTCGAGGCGATTGTCGGTGTCGACGTTTCGGCGCGGGCCCTGGCTTCGGCGGAGCGACGGCTGGGACTCGACGATCTTCCCGACCGTCAGCGCGCACGTGTTCAGCTCTTTCAATCCTCCGCGACGTACCGGGATGCTCGCTTGAAGGGTTTCGACGCGATGGTGCTCATGGAAGTGATCGAGCATGTCGAAATGGACCGCCTTCCGGCACTCGAGCGGTCGGTGTTCCGGGAAGCGAGACCGATGCACGTGCTGCTGACCACGCCCAACTCGGAATACAACGCACTGTACGACGGTGTTGCGGATGGCCAGTTTCGGCACCCGGATCACCGATTCGAGTTCACCCGTGCGCAGTTCTGTGACTGGGCGACGAACGTTGCCGAGCGCGACGGATACGCAGTGCGGTACGAGAGCATCGGGCCGATGGACGAGGCGCTCGGTTCCCCCACTCAGATGGCAGTGTTCACCCGAGAGGAGAAAGCATGACGCCGTACGACATTCCCGACCTGTCGCTGGTCGTGCTGGTCGGGATCAGTGGATCGGGCAAGTCCTCCTTCGCCGCAACACAGTTCGATCCGTTCGAGACCGTATCGAGCGATGTCTGTCGCGGCGTGGTCAGCAACGATCCCAACTTGCAGAGCGCGACGAAGGACGCCTTCGAACTGGTGGAGTTCATCGTCGCCAAGCGGTTGGCAGCGGGGTTGCTGACCGTGGTCGACGCCACCAATGTGCAACCTGCCTCGCGAAAGGCGTTGGTTCGACTCGCGCGCGAGCACGACGTCCTCCCAGTGGCGATCGTTCTCGATGTGCCGGAGCCGATCTGTGCCGAGCGCAACGCAACTCGCGTGGACAGGACGTTCGGCCGCGATGTATTGCGACGTCAGCACCAGCAACTGACGAGGTCGATGCGCGGGTTGACCAAAGAAGGCTTCCGAACGGTGCATGTGCTCGATGGTGTCGAGGCGATCGAGGCGGCGCAGTTCGTCCGCACGCCGTTGCGCAGCGACCGCCGCGAGGCGCGGGGTCCCTTCGATGTCATCGGTGACATTCACGGCTGCTTCGGCGAACTGCAGACCCTGCTCACCACACTCGGCTACACCATTCGACGAGACGAGCAGGGCCGCGCCGTCGGTGCTGTCCCGCCCGAGGGGCGCACCGCACTGTTCCTCGGTGACCTCGTGGACAGGGGACCGGACTCCGCCGCAGTGCTGCGGCTCGTCATGGGCATGGTGGCCGCGGGCGAGGCTCTCGCGGTGCCGGGCAATCACGAGCACAAGCTGGTTCAGGCGTTGCGGGGCCGCAAGGTCAACGCCTCGCATGGCCTCGCCGAAACCCTCGCCCAGCTCGAGCACGAGAGCGAAGAGTTTCGGCGCGAGGTGCTGGAGTTCTGCGACGGTCTCGTCGCCCACCTGGTACTCGACGACGGCCGTCTCGTCGTCGCGCACGCCGGGCTCGTCGAGAAGTACCACAATCGGGCGTCCGGGCGGGTTCGCAGTTTTGCGCTCTACGGTGACACGACAGGCGAGACCGACGAGTTCGGACTTCCCGTTCGCTACCCGTGGGCGCAGGACTACCGGGGGCAGGCGATGGTGCTCTACGGGCACACGCCGATCCCCGAGCCGGAGTGGGTGAACAACACCATGTGCCTCGACACCGGGTGCGTGTTCGGCGGGAAGCTGACGGCCCTGCGGTACCCGGAGCGGGAGATCGTATCCGTACCGGCGGAGCGGCAGTGGTACGCGCCGGCAAAGCCGCTCGGCGAATTCGTGCGCGAGACCGATTCACTCGATCTGACCGATGTCATCGGACCGACCGGAGTCGAGACGGCACTGCGTGGACGTGTGAGCATTCGGGCCGAGAACGCGGCCGGCGCACTCGAAGTGATGAGTCGCTATGCCGTCGCTCCGCACTGGCTCGCGTACCTTCCGCCGACGATGGCCCCATGTTCGTCCTCCACCCGCGACGGGTACCTCGAGTACCCGACCGAGGCGTTCGACGCCTATCGAAAACTCGGTGTGGGAACGGTGATCTGCGAGGAAAAGCACATGGGATCGCGGGTCGTGCTCGTACTTCACCGCGGGTCCGGCGGGATCGCGTACACGCGGACGGGGCGGCGTGTGTTCGACGAGGATCTCACCCGGGAACTCGTCACCGCAGCCGAGAAGTCCTTCGAGCGTGCCGGTCTGTGGAACGAGCTCGACTCCTCATCGGTGATCGTCGACTGTGAGCTGATGCCGTGGTCCGTCAAGGCCGAAGGGCTGGTTCGCAATCAGTACGCTGCGGTCGGTGCCGCCGCGCGGGCAGATCTGGCGGCCGAGGGCGCTTTGCTCGCGAGAGCAGCGGCGCGCGGTCTGCCGGTGGGAGATCGAGTCGACCGGCAGGCCCGGCGGTCGGTGAACATCGAGAGGTTCGCTGCGGCGTACCGCGGTTATCTCTGGCCCACTGCCGGATTGGAAGGTGTTTCGTTGGCACCCTTCCAGGTGTTGGCCACGGCGGACGAACTGCTCGTCGACCGGCCACACGAATGGCACCTCGGCCTCGCGGACAGGCTCGCCGATGCCGATCCCACCCTGTTCACCGGGACCGAGCGGATCACCGTCGACCTCGACTCGGAGGCGTCGGTTCTCGCGGGCGCACGGTGGTGGGAGGAACTCACTGCGGCCGGAGGCGAGGGCATGGTCGTCAAACCGGCGGCGAACGGACCTACCGGAAAAGTGCAGCCGGGCATCAAGGTCCGGGGGCGCGACTATCTCCGACTGATCTACGGCCCGGATTACACCGAACCGGGGCAGCTCGCTTCGCTGCGGGAGCGGACACTTGCACACAAGCAGTCGATGGCATTGCGCGAGTACGCACTCGGTATCGAAGCGTTGCAGCGATGGGTCGACAAGGAGCCACTCTGGCGTGTGCACCAGGCGGTGTTCGCGGTGCTGGCGATGGAGTCCGAACCAGTGGATCCGCGACTCTGACCTGCTGCGGGTCAGACGTGCAGTTGGACCCGCAGTGCGACGGCTCGCCCCTCGACCGCGTCGGCGACGAAGGCGGCCCGAGCATGCGCGAAGTTCGTGAAGGCCTGGACGTCCAGGTGGCGGGAAGCGTGGACGGCGACGGCGAGGGTTGCGGTTCCTCGATCGTCGATGGCCCGACCGCGAGCGGAGTCGACGCCGGGGAACTGCGCGATCTCGGCGGCCACCACGCGCGCCAGCGGGTCGAGTTCGACTCGGATACCAAGCGATTCGCCATCGGCGATGACAAGGGTCCCGGTGCGCCGCGGCGACAGGTTACCGATGAGGAGCCCGATCGCGACGAGTGCGCTGACCACGACCGTGGCCGCCAGCGCTGCAGTCCACCAGGATTGCGTCGGTAGCGCGGCGAATTTCTCCCGGTCGAAGCGCGACCATGTGTCCACGGCGAACGGAACGTCGAAGTACCACAAGAGGCCGAAGGCTCCGGCTGCGAGCAGCGTAAGACCGAGGACCGTGACAAGGATGCGGTCGATCAGTGAGGTTGCGCGCTTCACGATCGAGACCATCTGACGCGGACCACTACGTCTCTGGTGTGGGCGAGTACGGCGAGGGTGGGCGCGACTGCGGTTCTCACATCCTCCGCGAGGGCTTCGTCGCCGACGTTACCGTCGACCAGCCGGCGCACGTCGATCTCGACCCTCTTGCGCGTAACGGTGGTCCGCACGGATTCGACGCCGGCGATCACTCCGGCATGATCGCTGCACACTCGCGCCACGTCCGTCGGCCGCAACCACACGATCGGGACCGAGGAGGCTGTAGCTGTCGCGCCGCTGTGAGTCTTCGTCCTCGGCTTCAGTCCGAGCACGACCAGCGCGAGCCCGGCTGCCGCCGCAGCTGCGCACGCAACGAAAAGCCACCACGACCACTGCACTTCGGCGATTCGCTCGAGCGCAGTTCCGATCCATGGCAACCCGGTGACCCCCTCGTGCACGATGAGGAATTCCCGTCCTGCCACCACTGTGAGAGCGAGCAGAGCCAGCGCGAGAACGATAGCCAGCGGAACCGCTGCCGGGCTTGCTGTCGGCGGGCGCGGCTCGACGACCGGATGGACCGCCGAATACGTGACGGCCTGTTCGGCGGTGCCTGGCTTCTCAGGGGCGCTGACGACATGCGCGATAACGACGTTGAGACGGTGTAGCGGCAGCCCGATCGTGTCGGTCAAGGCCCGCCCGACGGCGTCGTGGATCGACTCCGCGACCGCGGGGATGACACACGGCCACGCGACCGTGACGTACAGGTTGACCGAGACGGAATGGTCGCCGACCGATACATCCGCGCGCGGGAGTTCTTTCCCGGTGAGGCGCGGCAGGCCACCGACCTGGCGGATGACCCCCGGAACCGTCAGTGCAGCGGTAGTGGCCACGCGTGCAACGGCCTGTTCCTTGACGACGAGCGTTCCGCGTTCCTCGGCCGGGGGAATCGCGTCGTCCGGGAATGCGGCAGGGGCGCTCACCGGGTCCGTCGGCGAGCATCCCCGAAGGAGTGGGCTTCGCGCATCCGGTGGTCCGTGGTCATGCTGTCGATCGTAGACGCGTGAACGTGCCAGACAAGTCGACTGCAACGTGTTCTTTTCTGGTAGAGATCTTCACATGACGATCGTGATCGCGGGAGCGGGACTGGCAGGACTACGGACGGCGCAGGAGGTGCGCAAGCTCGGGTACGACGGGGAGGTGGTGCTCGTCGGCGACGAGAATCACCTCCCGTACGACAGGCCGCCACTGTCGAAGGAAGTCATCCGCGGTGAACGAGACGACACGACCTTCGAAACCGAGGACTATTTCACCGAGCACAAGATCGATCTGCGGCTCGGATCGCCTGTCGCCTCGGTCGATCCCGCTGCGCGGCGGCTGAAACTCGCCGACGGCACCGCGCTCGACTACGACCATCTCGTCGTCGCGACCGGACTGCGGCCGAGGAAGTTGGCGTCGCTACCCGATCTTGCGGGCGTGCACGTACTTCGGTCCCGCGACGACGCCGAAGCGCTGCGACGCGATGCCGCCTCTGCGTCCAAGGCGGTGGTGATCGGTGCCGGCTTCATCGGCTGCGAGCTCGCGGCCGGCTTGCGGCATCTCGGTGTCGACGTCGTCCTGGTCGAACCGCAGGCAACTCCGCTGGCGTCGGTACTCGGGCCCGAGGTGGGTGCGCTGATCGCCAGGCTGCACAGCGAGGAAGGGGTCGAGCTGCGCACCGGGGTCGGCATCGAGTCGTTGCGCGGCACGGACCGAGTCACCCACGTGGTCACCACCGATGGTGCGGAGCTCGAGGCCGATGTCGTCGTGGTCGGCGTCGGGTCGACACCTGTCACCGACTGGCTCGAGGGCTCGGGTGTCGAGCTCGGCGACGGCGTCCTGGCCGACTCCGTGGGACGCACGAGCGATGAACATATCTGGGCGGTCGGCGACGTTGCGGCGTGGAACGACGGCGCCCACAGCACCCGCGTCGAGCACTGGAGCAATGTAGCGGATCAGGTGCGGGTCATGGTTCCCGCGATGCTCGGTTCCGAGCCCGGTCCGTCACGTCCTCGGGTGCCGTACTTCTGGAGTGACCAGTATGACGTCAAGATCCAGGCGCTGGGCACGCCGTCGAGCGAAGATTGTGTCGAAATCGTCGAGGATGACGGCCGGAAGTTCCTGGCATACTACGTTCGTGACGGAATTCTTACGGCTGTCGTCGGTGGGGGCAAGGCCGGTGCGGTCATGAAGATGCGCGCCAAGATCGGTTTGCCGCGTGAATGATGCCCGCCTGAGCGCCGCGGACATCACCGATGCCGAGACGCTGCTGAGGCCCATGATGCGCCGGACCCCGGTCGTCGCCTCACGCATTCTGTCCGATCTCACCGGTCACGAGGTTCGACTCAAGTGCGAGAACCTGCAGCGCACCGGTTCGTTCAAGCCACGCGGTGCATACTTTCGGATCGCTCGACTGTCCGCAGCGGAACGTGCGGGAGGGGTGGTCGCCGCAAGTGCGGGAAATCACGCACAGGGCGTCGCCTGGGCCGCCACACAGCTGGGTATATCGGCGACGGTGTTCATGCCGACGGGTGTGTCGTTGCCGAAGTTGGTGGCCACCAAGGCCTACGGCGCGGATGTGACACTCGTCGGGACAACCGTCGACGAGGCATTGAAGAGCGCACGCGATTTCGCCGACCGCACCGGCGCCACCCTCATTCACCCGTTCGATCACATCGACATCGTCGCTGGGCAAGCAACTCTGGGCGCGGAGGTGCTCGAGCAGATGCCGGAGGTCGGCACGATCGTGGTTCCGACCGGGGGCGGAGGACTGCTCGCGGGCGTCGCCGCGGCCGCGCACCTGCGCAAGCCCGGAGTGCGGATCATCGGCGTCCAGGCCGAGGGGGCAGCCGCCTGGCCTGCCTCTCTCACCGCAGGTCACCCGATCGCCGCCGAGGCGATGTCGACGATGGCCGACGGTATCGCGGTAGGCCTTCCGGGGACCGTGCCGTTCGCGCATGTGACGGACTGGGTCGACGATGTGGTTACGGTCAGCGAGGATGCGTTGTCGCGCGCATTGCTGCTGTGCATCGAACGCGCGAAACTGATCGTCGAACCGGCCGGTGCTGCCGCCGTGGCGGCACTGATGACCCGCGACGACCTTCGACTCGAAGGCCCGGTCTGCGCAGTTCTGTCCGGCGGAAACATCGACCCGTTGCTCCTGACGCACGTCATCACCCATGGCCTCCGCGCAGCGGGCCGCTATCTGGCAGTGCGTGCGACGATTTCGGATCGACCGGGTGGTCTGCTCGACCTGCTGGGAGTGGTGAAGCAACACGGCGCCAGCGTCGTCGACGTCGTCCATTCCCGCACCGGGGGACAGTTGGGACTCGAGGAAGTCGATGTGATGTTGACCGTCGAAACCCGCGGGCCGGTGCACCGCCAGGACGTGCTCGCAGCCCTCGCTGCCAGCGGATATGTCGTCTCCATCGCGCCCTGACGCGCGCGTCGCCGTTTCGGTGCGGATGGCAGGGCAGGCGTCCGACCGGTTAATCTTCGACGGGTTTCGAGTCTGCTTCTACGCACAGCACCGAACGGAAATGGGGAGCACAGTATGGCGAACGCCATCGAAGTCGAGAATCTGGTACTCGAGTACGGCAAGAACATCGCTCTGAACGGCGTCAGTTTTCAGGTGCCGGAGGGCACGGTGCTCGGCGTACTCGGGCCCAACGGCGCAGGAAAGACTACTGCGGTGCGCATTCTCGCAACGCTGCTCAAGGCCACATCGGGGACGGCGAAGGTCCACGGCGTCGATGTGGGGGACAAGCCCAACGATGTCCGAAAGATGATCGGGCTGACCGGACAGTTCGCGGCCGTCGACGAATATCTGACGGGGTACGAGAACCTGGAGATGGTCGGCAGGCTCTTCGGCCTGAAGAAGTCCGAAGCTCGACAACGCGCCGACGAGTTGCTGGCTCGCTTCGATCTCGAATACGCGCGCGACCGGACGGCGAAGCAGTACTCGGGAGGTATGCGTCGCCGGCTCGATATCGCCGCCAGCCTCATCGGTCGACCGAAGGTCGTCTTTCTCGACGAACCCACCACCGGGCTGGATCCGCGAAGCCGAATGGGTATGTGGGACTTCATCGGCGACCTGGTGAAGGACGGAACGACCATACTTCTGACGACGCAGTACCTGGAGGAGGCCGATCGCCTGGCGGATAAGATCATCGTCCTCGACAAGGGGTCGATCATCGCCGAGGGCACGGCCGACCAGCTCAAGTCCCAGGTGGGTGGTGAGCGGGTGGAGTTCGTGCTGACGGACCCCGCAGACCATCACCGGGCGCTCGAGATCCTGACGCCCGTCGGGCTGGACGTACCCACCTACGACGCACAGACACGCCGAATCAGTATGCCCGTCGGCGGCGGTGCCGAGGACCTCACCACCGCGCTGCTCGGTTTCAAGCAGGCGAATATATCGGTTGTCGACGTCGGCCTGCGGCGACCCAATCTCGACGATGTGTTTCTCACCCTCACCGGTCATACCGCCGAGGACGACGTAGTAGCGGAGGAAGAGAAATGAGCGTTGCTCGCGATTCCCTGATCATCACCAAGCGAAACCTGATCAAGCTCAAGCGCGTTCCCGATCTGCTGTTCTTCGCCACGCTGTCGCCGATCATGTTCGTGCTGCTGTTCGCGTACGTGTTCGGTAGTGCCATCGACATTCCCGGAGTGGACTACAAGAGCTTCCTGATGGGCGGAATCTTCGTCCAGACCATGATCTTCGGGGCCACCATCACCGGGTCCTCGCTCGCCGAAGACCTGCAGAAGGGCGTGATGGATCGATTCCGATCGCTGCCGATGGCACGCTCGGCCGTCGTGATCGGTAGAACCGCAGCCGATGTCGGCAACAACATCGTCACCATCACCATCATGTCGATCACCGGACTCATCGTGGGATGGCGAATCACCTCGTCGTTCTTCGAAGCGCTCGCCGGATACGTGTTGCTGCTGCTGTTCGCGTACTCGATCTCGTGGGTCATGGCGTACATGGGATTGCTGGTTCGCTCGCCCGAGCTGTTCAACAATGCATCGTTCATCGTCATCTTCCCGCTGACGTTCATCGCCAACACGTTCGTGCCGATCGACAACTTCCCGACCGTGCTCAAGGTGATCGCCGAGTGGAATCCGATCTCCTCGACGGTGCAGGCGGTGCGTGAACTCTTCGGCAACACGAACCCGCTGGCACCGGCGCCGGATGCGTGGCCGCTGCAGAATCCCATCCTCTACACATTGATCTGGGTCGTACTGTTCCTCGTCATCTTCGTGCCGCTGTCGGTGCGCAAGTACGAGAAAACCCTCACCGCCTGAGGACGTAAGAAAAGAACCCCCGGCCGCAAGCGGCCGGGGGCTCTTTCTGCGAACACGAAAGTTTACGTGTGGTACGGCTCAGCACTGATCAGCGTGACTTTCATCGTCTTGCCGTTGGGCAGCGAGTACTCGCGGGTGTCGCCGACCTTCGCGTCGATGAGCGCGCCGCCGAGAGGCGAGCTGGGGGAGTAGACCTCGAGCTTGCCGTCACGCGCACCTTCTTCGCGAGTCGCGATGAGGAAGGTCTCGGTATCGGACTCGTCACCGTCGTAGTACACCTTCACGACGGATCCGGGCAGCGCCACACCGGACTGAGTCGGGGCTTCGCCGACCTTCGCCGAGTTGAGCAGTTCCTGAAGCTGTCGGATGCGCGCTTCCTGCTGGCCCTGCTCCTCGCGTGCAGCGTGGTAGCCGCCGTTCTCTTTCAGATCGCCCTCTTCGCGTCGCTCGTTGATTTCGGCGGCGATGACCGGGCGATTGGAAATGAGTTGGTCGAGTTCGCTCTTGAGCCTGTCGTGGGATTCCTGGGTTAGCCAGGTCACCTGGGTCTCGGTCATCTCGATCACTCCCTTGTAGTCGAAGCCGCGGTGGGCTCCCGGTCTGTTGCTGACGAACGCACGAATATGCGGGAACACCCGAACCCGGTCATATCGCGGGCCCGACTCTCGCTCACGGTCATTTCGCAAGTTCCATTTCGCTCCGGAACCTGGGATCGGCCCGCTTCCTGAGCCGCCGCAGCGAGGGTGCATTCTCGGCACCGTCAACCGTCACTCCGGCCGTCAATGCAGCAATACACGGCTCCAGTTCGGAACCGTGTACCGGCCTATCTTACCACGGGGCAGCGAGCAGTCAGCTGGCCCGTAAATATTCGGGAACGTTCGTGCTGCATCCGTAGACATCACCCACAGCGGGTGGTTGGGAGGTCCGCACGATGGACGTCACCGAGATTTCTCGGGCCGACGAGCCCGGTACGAGAAGCTCGCGTCTGCCGGTTTCCGACCCGTCACGAGAGCGGGCCCGCACGATGCACACCACGTCGCGCTCCGAATCCGGGCGCGTGACGCTGAAGGTGATGGACAATGTGCTGTCGTCGACCAGATCGAATGTCAGGGCCGTGGCCTCGACATCGGCGACCGCGAAGCGTTGATATCCGACGAATGCAATACCCAGTCCGACGACAAGCACGAGCGCCAACAGAAGCGTCTGGATGCGTCGGCTGACAGGGCGGCGCGACGCCGACGCCGGATAGCGGCCCTCGGGGAGCGTGGCAGTCATACGAACTTTCGTCGTGAGCGGAACCTTCGTGGTCTACGGCAGCCGGTGCGCGCTGTGTCGGTGCCAAGTGGAACTATAGGGGGAGGGGAAGAATCAGGCGAAGCTGAGGTGAGGAAGATCGTGAGCGGACTACGGCTCATGGCTGTGCACGCCCATCCCGACGACGAGTCGAGCAAGGGCGCTGCCACGACGGCTCGATACGCGGCCGAGGGAAACGATGTGCTCGTGGTGAGCCTCACCGGCGGTGAACGAGGAGACATCCTCAATCCGGCGATGGACATCCCGGGGGTTCACGAACGCATCCAGGAGGTGCGTCGCGAGGAGATGGCGGAGGCAGCGCGCATCCTCGGCGTCGGGCACACGTGGCTCGGCTACATGGACTCCGGTCTTCCCGAGGGCGACCCGCTGCCACCGCTACCCGAGGGCTGTTTCGCCCTCGTGCCGCTGGAGGAGTCGACCGAGTCGCTCGTGAAGGTGATCAGGGATTTCAAGCCGCATGTGATCACCACATACGACGAAAAGGGCGGTTATCCGCACCCCGATCACATCCGTTGCCACGAGGTGTCGGTTGCCGCGTTCGAGGCGGCGGGGGATCCGGAGAAGTTCCCGGACGCAGGTGAGCCGTGGACGCCGCTCAAGCTGTACTACTCGCACGGCTTCCTGCGTAAACGGATGCAGCTGTTCAACGACTGGTTCGTCGATCGGGGTGAGGAAAGTCCGTTCGTCGACTGGCTCGCGCGCTGGAGCAGCGATCGTGACGAGATCATGGAACGCATCACCACCCAGGTCACGGTCGGTGAGTACTTCGGGCAGCGCGACGATGCGTTGCGCGCGCATGCGACGCAGATCGACCCCAACGGCGCGTTCTTCGCGGTCCCGGTCGAGGTGCAGCAGAAGCTGTGGCCGACCGAGGAATACGAGCTCGCTCGCACGCGGGTGAAGACGTCGATCCCGGAGACAGATCTGTTCGCCGGCATCGAATCGGAGAAGTCCGAGTGATCGTCTCACTGTTGGCCCAAGGTGCCCCGGGCCCGGAGTTCGGGAAATCCTCTCCCATCGGTCTGGTCATCATCGTGGCGTTGCTCCTGGGCACTGCGCTGCTGATCTGGTCGATGAACAAGCAGATCAAGAGGCTGCCGGACACCTTCGAGAAGGAGGATCCGACGCCCGATCAGGAGCTCGACGAAGGTACCGACCGAGGTGCGGTTCGAAAGCCCGAGCGCGACGAGAGCTGAACGGTGACCGGTCGCAACACCCTCGGCGATTCGACGAGTCCGTATCTGCGTCAGCACGCCGATAATCCGGTGCACTGGCAGCAGTGGACGGCCGAGGCGTCGCAGTCCGCGCGCGACCGCGACGTTCCGATTCTGCTTTCCATCGGGTACTCGGCGTGCCACTGGTGCCACGTCATGGCGCATGAGTCATTCGAGGACGAGGCCACCGCGGCTGCGATGAACGCGGGGTTCGTCTGCATCAAGGTCGACCGCGAGGAGCGCCCCGACCTCGACTCGGTGTACATGAACGCCACTGTCGCAATGACGGGTCAGGGCGGTTGGCCGATGACGTGTTTCCTCACCCCGGACGGTGAACCGTTCTACTGCGGCACCTACTACCCGCCGCGTCCGCTCGGCACACTGCCGTCGTTTCCCCAGCTGCTGGACGCGATCACCGAGACGTGGACGACCCGTCGCAGCGAAGTGTTCGACGCCTCCGCCGCGATCACCACCGCCCTGCGCGAGAACTCCGGACGGCTGCCGGCATCGGAGCGTCCGATCGACGCAGACCTGCTCGACGAGGCAGTCGCGTCCGTGCTCGGTGACGAGGACCTCGAATTCGGTGGTTTCGGTGGTGCCCCGAAGTTCCCGCCGGGCGCGTTGCTGGAAGGTCTGCTTCGCCACCACGAGCGCACCGGATCATCCGAGGCGTTGTCCGCGGCGCGTCGGACCGCGGAGGCGATGGCCAGGGGCGGAATTCACGATCAGATCGGCGGCGGCTTCGCGCGGTACTCCGTCGACGCCGAATGGATCGTTCCGCACTTCGAGAAGATGCTCTACGACAATGCGCTGCTCCTGAGGTTCTACGGTCATCTCGCGCGCGTCACCGCCGACCCACTTGCCACCGACTCACTGGCGATCCGGGTCGCCGACGCCACCGCGAATTTCATGCTGCGCGAACTACGCACCGAAGCAGGCTGTTTCGCGTCCGCCCTCGACGCCGACACCGAGGGCGTCGAGGGGTCGACCTACGTGTGGACTCCGGAGCAGTTGGTCGAAGTCCTCGGGTTCGAGGACGGTGTGTGGGCCGCCGGTCTCTTCGCCGTCAGCAGTGCCGGCACGTTCGAAGGCGGGACCTCGGTGCTGCAACTGCCGGAGGACCCCGAGGACGCTGAGCGGTTCGTCCGCGTCTGCCGGAGCCTGATGGCGGCGCGTGATGGCCGCCCGCAACCCGGCCGCGACGACAAAGTGGTCACGGCCTGGAATGGGCTTGCCGTGACCGCCCTCGCCGAGACCGGCGCGGCACTGGGACGCCTCGACTGGATCGACGCTGCCGTCGAATGCGCCGAGCAGATCTTCGCCACCCACTTCGAGCACGGCCGACTGCGGCGTGCCTCCCTGGGAAGCCATGTCGGTGACGCGAAAGGAGTGCTCGAGGATTATGCATGCATGGCCGTCGCGTCGTCGACGTTGTTTCAGGTGACCGGTGAACAGGTGTGGGTCGAGCGTGCCCAGCAACTTCTCGACGCGGCGATCGAGCACTTCGCTGACCCTGCCCACCTGGGCAGTTGGTTCGATACAGCCGACGACGCCGAAGCTCTGGTCACCCGGCCACGGGACCCGTTGGACAATGCCACACCGTCGGGTGCCTCGACCATCACCGAAGCTCTGCTGACGGCAGCCACGCTCGTCCCGGCCGATGACGCCGCCCGTTACAGCGAACTGGCAGCCGCGGGGCTGGCGGACGCGGTCATCGTGCTCGAGCGCTCACCACGTTCGGGTGGACACTGGTTGACCGTCGCCGAAGCATCCGTGCGCGGCCCTCTGCAGATTGCTGTCTCGACAGCTACGTCCGGGGCGGAAAGCGCGCTCCTGACGGTTGCCCGCAGACATGCTCCCGGCGGAACCGTCGTGGTCGCGGGCGTCGTCGATTCGGCACCGCTGCTGGCGGATCGGCCCACCGTCGACGGCCGGGATACCGCGTACGTGTGCCGAGGCTTCGTCTGTGACCGGCCGGTTACTTCCGAGCTCGAACTCGTCGAGGCGCTCCAGCGCTGAAACCTGGCAGCTAGAACAGAACCATCCACACGGCAACGAGGTGGCAGACCGCCGCGAGCACGGTGGATGCGTGGAAGAACTCGTGAAAACCGAACGTCGTCGGCCAGGGGTTGGGCCACTTCGTGGCGTAGAGGATTGCGCCGATGCTGTACAGAATTCCGCCGGCGAGTAGCAGCAGGAACGGCGCGTAACCAACCTGGTCGATGAGTGTCGGCGCGACCGGGACGATGGCCCAGCCGAGGATGAGGTAGAGCGGAACACCGACCCAGCGCGGGCTCTGGGGCCACAGCATCTTCAGCGCTACGCCGCCGAGGGCGCCCGCCCACACCACGATCAGCAGTGTCCGGCCGGTGCTCTCCGGCAATCCCAGCACAGCGAACGGGGTGTAGCTGCCTGCGATGAACACGAAGATCATCGAGTGATCCGCCCGCTTCATCCACATGCGGTGGGAAGGGTTGCTCCAGTTCACGCGGTGATACGTCGCACTGACTCCGAAGACTCCACAGACGGTGATCGCGTACACGGTCGTCGCGATTCCCGCACTGACCGACACGAGAGTGAAGGCGAGGGTCACCAGAACGATCCCGGAGACGACTGCCACGCCGAAGGCGTACAGGTGAATCCAGCCGCGCATACGAGGTTTGACTGGCAGCTCGTTCAGACCGAACATCGTCATGCGGATGACCTCCTCTGCGCGCGGCAAACCTACGCCCCCGTAGGTTCGCCGCTCACTCTACCGGTGAGTAGAGCCGAAGCGGCGGCGTAAGGTTGTCCTCCGTGGTGATGTCTCGGTGAAGATTCTCCCGACCAAGGTTCGCGGCGTTCTGTACAACGTGTACGAGCGTCGTTTGCTGACGCAACTCGACGGTGTGGCGCATCCGCGTCACGTCGCTGTGATGTGCGACGGAAACCGGCGATGGGCGCGGCAGAACGGTTTCACCGACGTCGCGCACGGGCACCGAATGGGTGCGCTGAAGATCGCGGAGATGCTGAGTTGGTGTGACGCTGCGGGTATCGAAATGGCGACGATCTATCTGTTGTCGACCGAGAACCTCCAGCGCGACCCCGACGAACTGGATGCACTGCTGGAGATCATCACCGACGTGGTCGAGGAAATCTGCGGCCCCGGCCAGAACTGGGGCGTCAAGATCGTCGGAACGCTCGACCTGCTGCCGGCCGCGACTGCGCGGCGCCTGAAGGAGGCAGCCGAACTGACCTCGGGGCGCACCGGCACGCACGTCAACGTCGCCGTCGGATACGGCGGTCGGCAGGAGATCGCCGATGCCGTGCAATCGCTGGTGGGCGACAAGATCGCCGAGGGGCTCACCGGTGAGGAGTTGGTGCGATCGATCGACGTCAGCGGCATCGACGGCCACCTTTACACCTCCGGGCAGCCGGACCCCGATCTGGTGATCCGCACGTCCGGCGAACAACGGCTCTCGGGCTTCCTGCTGTGGCAGAGCGCATACTCCGAGATCTGGTTCACCGAGGCGTACTGGCCCGAGTTCCGGCGAGTCGACTTCCTCCGAGCACTCCGCGATTACGCCGCCCGGCACCGGCGGTTCGGCGCTTAGGCGCTTCGCGCATGTGCGTGGAAATACATAGCCCTCTATGTATTTCCACGCACATGTGCCGCCAGGCGCCTACAGCTTCCGTAACCGAAGTCTGTTGATGGCGTGGTCGTTGTCCTTGCGCAACACCATCGTCGCGCGCGGCCGCGTCGGGAGGATGTTGTCCACCAGATTCGGCAGGTTGATCGAGTGCCACAGATCCTCGGCAGCGATGCGGGCATGCTCGTCGGACAGATTCGCGTAATGATGAAAGTGTGCCTCGGGGTTGGCGAACGAGGTCTTCCGCAACGCCAGGAAACGCTTGACGTACCACGCCTCGATATCCTCGATCCGCGCGTCGACGTAGATCGAGAAATCGAACAGATCCGACACCATCAGTCGCGAACCGGTCTGCAACACATTGAGGCCCTCGACGATGAGGATGTCCGGCTGACGCACCATGTGGAACTGGCCCTTGACGATGTCGTACGAGACGTGCGAGTACACCGGGGCGGCCACCTCCTCCGCGCCGGACTTGACCTCGGTGACGAAGCGCAGCAGCTTGCGGCGGTCGTAGCTCTCTGGGAACCCCTTGCGGTGCAGAATCCCTCGCCGCATGAGTTCCGCCGTCGAATACAGAAACCCGTCCGTGGTGACCAGATCGACGCGCGGATGATGCTCCCAGCGGGCGAGCAGCGCCTGCAGCACGCGGGCGGTCGTGGATTTTCCGACGGCCACACTTCCGGCGACCCCGATCACGAACGGAACCTGACGATCGGGGTGCTTCTCGCCGAGGAACGTCGCAGTTGCCGCGAACAACCGCTGTCGGGCCGCGACCTGAAGGTGGATCAGACGGGCGAGCGGAAGGTAGACCTCGGCGACCTCGTCGAGATCGATCTGCTCCCCGAGTCCGCGAAGCCCGACCAGTTCCTCCTCGGTGAGAACCAGCGGCGTGGACTGCCGAAGCATGCGCCACTGCGCTCTGTCGAACTCGACATAGGGGCTGGACTCGCTCATTGACGCCACCACGCGATAGGCATGACGCGGTGGCCCAGCAGGCGTGAGCTCCGAAGGAGCGCGAGTCGCATGACTTCAGATTGTGCTCGCTGGCACCGTGACTCGCTCGGGCGGGGTCATTCCGCAGGCTCCATTCGCGCAACCATTATCGTCGGGTGTCATGAACGCCGACTCTCTCGTTGATGAATATCTCCTCCTCGGTCTGAGTTTCGACCGGCTCGAGGAAGGCTTCGTCGACGCCTATACCGGCGACCCCGAGTTGCGTTCTCGCACCGAGAACGCGCCCGCACCGGAGCCGCGTGCCCTCGCGCGCAAAGCCGCCGACCTGCGCGCGGCGATCGCCGATACCGACCTGCCGACTCAACGCGCGGAATTCATCGATGTGCACCTGCGGGCACTGGAATGCTCCGGACGCAAGTTCGCCGGCGAGGACATCGGCTTCGTCGACGAAGTATTCGCCTACTTCGATGTGCAGATCGAACCGGGCAGTCAGGACGACTATCGGGAAGCGCACCGTCGGATGGACGAGGTCCTGTCGGGGCCGGGAAACCTGGCCGAACGGCTGGCGGCGCATCGCGCAAGTGACGTGGTCCCCGCCGATCGGCTCCAGGATTGCGTCGACGCCTTTTCGAGCGCGCTGCGCGACCGAGTGCGCGCGGAGTACACGTTGCCGGAGTCCGAACAGGTGAACTACGAGGTCGTCGGCGACAAGCCGTGGTCGGGTTTCAACTACTACCTCGGCAACTACACCTCCACCGTGGCGATCAACTCCGACCTGGAGCAGCAGATGGCAAGCCTGCCGCATCTGATCGCGCACGAGGCGTACCCCGGCCACCACACCGAACACTGCAGAAAAGAGGCCGGTCTCGTCGCTGCGGGTCAGCGCGAACAAACACTGTTCCTCGTCAACACCCCGCAATGCCTGATGGCCGAGGGGCTGGCCGATCTCGCGCTGAAGTCGATCGTCGGACCCGGGTGGGGCTTGTGGGCGCAGGAGATCTACGCCGATCTGGGGTTGCGCTTCGACGGAGAGAGGGCGGAACGGCTCTCGGAGGCCTCGGGTCAGCTTCTGGGCGTGCGTCAGGACGCAGCGCTGCTGCTGCACGATCAGCACCGCAGTCACGACGATGTGGCCGCATACCTCGAGAGGTGGGCGCTGGCCTCGCCGAAGCGGGCCCGTCAGAGCTTGAAGTTCCTCTCCTCCCCGCTGTGGCGGGCGTACATCAGCACTTACGTCGAGGGCTACAAGCTTCTCGGCGGCTGGCTGGACCAGGGCGTGACGGTGGCCGATCGGTCCGCTCTCTTCGGCAGGCTGCTCGACGAACCCCTCATTCCGAGCGCGCTTAGGTGACGGACGAGCGCGTCTTCTAAACTGTCCAGGTCCACCTTGCTGCGTTCTCTTGGAGACCCCCTTTATGACTGACGTCAACAACCTGTCGCTCGCCGAACTCGACCCCGAGGTCGCCGAGGCGCTGGCGGGTGAGCTCGGCCGTCAGCGCGACACCCTCGAGATGATCGCGTCCGAGAACTTCGTGCCTCGCGCGGTGTTGCAGGCTCAGGGCAGCGTGCTGACCAACAAGTACGCCGAGGGATACCCGGGTCGTCGCTACTACGGCGGCTGCGAGCACGTCGACGTCGTGGAGGACCTCGCCCGCAACCGCGCCAAGGAACTCTTCGGCGCCGAGTTCGCCAACGTCCAGCCGCATGCAGGTGCGCAGGCCAACGCCGCGGTGCTGATGGCACTGATCAACCCCGGCGACAAGATCATGGGCCTCGATCTCGCGCACGGCGGTCACCTCACACACGGCATGAAGCTCAACTTCTCCGGCAAGCTCTACGAGGTCGAGTCGTACGGCGTCAGCAAGGAAGACCACCGCATCGACATGGACGAGGTGCGCAAGCAGGCCGTCCAAGCCAAGCCGCAGGTACTCATCGCAGGTTGGTCGGCATACCCTCGTCACCAGGACTTCGAGGCTTTCCGCTCCATCGCGGACGAGGTCGGCGCGCTCCTCTGGGTCGACATGGCGCACTTCGCCGGGCTCGTCGCCGCCGGTGTGCACCCCTCGCCCGTCCCGTACGCGGACGTCGTGTCCACCACCGTCCACAAGACCCTCGGTGGCCCTCGCTCCGGCATGATCCTGGCGAAGAAGGAGTGGGCCAAGAAGCTCAACTCCGCGGTGTTCCCCGGCCAGCAGGGCGGACCGCTGATGCATGCCATTGCCGCCAAGGCCGTCGCTTTCAAGATCGCCGCGACGCCCGAATTCAAGGAACGTCAGGAGCGCACCCTGCTCGGCGCGTCGTTGCTGGCCGAGCGTCTGAACGGCGCCGATGTCGCCGAGAAGGGCATCTCCGTCCTCACCGGCGGCACCGACGTGCACCTCGCGCTCGTCGACCTGCGTAACAGTTCGCTCGACGGCCAGCAGGCCGAGGATCTGCTGCACGAGGTCGGCATCACCGTAAACCGCAACGCTGTTCCGTTCGACCCCCGGCCGCCGATGGTCACCTCCGGCCTGCGCATCGGGACCGCGGCACTGGCGACGCGCGGCTTCGGCGAAGCCGAGTTCACCGAGGTAGCCGACATCATCGGCACCGCCCTCGCCACCGGTGAAGCCAGCGATGCGCTCAAGGAACGCGTCGTCAAGCTCGCCCAGAGCAAGCCGCTGTACGACGGACTCGAGGACTGGGGTCTGCTGGGCTAGCTCGTTTGACGCATGAATGGGCCATCGCAACGGTTAGACGGTTGCGGTGGCCCATTCATGCGTCGAGGGGCCTGCGTCCCGGGCACGGTTAACGCGTTGTTCACCGACACGCCCCGCAGTCGGGAAGCCGATCCTTGGTTTTGGCGGTAGCGTCGGCAGCAACAGACAGCGGGGAAGCTGCCTGTGCGGGAGGTTCTGATACGTGACTGAGCAAGTGAGCGCGAGAGGGCCGGCACCCGGTCCTCGTGTCAACTGACACTTCGGGACCGACCGGCCGAGCGATATGTACGTCCGCGCGGTGCCGCGCCGGACATAGGAGCCCCACGTGACCACTTCACGCTCCGTTTCCGCCCCTTTCCGGACATTCGTGCTCGATACCTCGGTGCTGCTGTCGGACCCTTGGGCAGTCATTCGTTTCGCCGAGCACAATGTGGTCCTTCCGCTGGTGGTCATCAGCGAACTGGAGGGTAAACGCCATCATCATGAGCTCGGATGGTTCGCGCGGGAATCCTTGCGCATGCTCGACGATCTCCGTGTCGCGCACGGGCGTCTCGACCAGCCGGTTCCTATCGGAACAGACGGTGGCACACTGCAAGTCGAGCTCAATCACACCGATCCTGCAGTCCTGCCGGTCGGATTCAGGACCGACTCCAACGACTCGCGGATCCTTGCCTGTGCACTGAACCTGGCGGCCGAAGGCAAAGACGTCGTATTGGTCAGCAAGGATATTCCGCTTCGGGTCAAGGCAGGTGCAGTCGGACTCCCCGCCGACGAGTATCACGCACACGACGTGGTTCCGTCCGGCTGGACGGGCATGGCCGAGCTCGAGGTTCAGGCCAGCGACATCGACCAACTCTTCGCCGACGGCGTCGTCGACCTCGATGGTGCCCGAGAACTGCCCTGCCACACGGGGGTTCGTTTGCTCGGTGGACGATCGTCTGCGCTCGGTCGGGTCACTCCGGACAAGCAAGTCCAGCTGGTACGCGGTGAGCGTGAAGCCTTCGGTCTGCATGGCCGGTCCGCGGAACAGCGTGTTGCGCTTGATTTGCTGCTCGACGAGAGCATCGGAATCGTCTCACTCGGCGGCAAGGCGGGTACCGGTAAGTCTGCGCTCGCACTGACCGCCGGGCTCGATGCTGTGTTGGAGCGCCGGACACACCGGAAAGTCATTGTGTTCCGACCCCTTTACGCGGTCGGCGGTCAGGAGCTCGGTTACCTGCCCGGTAGCGAAAGCGAAAAGATGGGGCCGTGGGCGCAGGCGGTCTTCGACACCCTCGATGGCCTGGCAAGCCCGGAGGTGATGGAGGAGGTCATCGCGCGCGGAATGCTGGAAGTGTTGCCGCTGACGCATATTCGCGGTCGTTCGCTGCACGATGCGTTCGTGATCGTCGACGAGGCGCAGTCCCTCGAACGCAACGTGTTGCTGACGGTTCTCTCCCGCCTCGGCAGCGGCTCACGCGTCGTGCTCACCCACGACGTCGCGCAGCGCGACAACCTGCGCGTCGGACGGCACGACGGCGTCGCCGCCGTGATCGAAAAGCTCAAGGGGCACCCGCTTTTCGCGCACATCACCTTGACCCGCAGTGAGCGTTCCCCGATCGCCGCGCTGGTGACCGAGATGCTCGAAGAGTTCGGTCCCGCAGGCGCCTAGCGGCACATGTGAGTGGAAATACATGTCCCAGTGTGTATTTCCACTCACATGGCGCGGAACGCGCCCCTTACAAGACCTTTGAAGAAGTCGACGTTGTCGAAGTGGTCACGCCACACGACGATCTTGCCGTCGCGGACCTCGAAGGTCCCGCACACCCAGAACTCGATTCGCAACCTGCGCCAGATCAGCACATCGGTGCGTTCGGTGAGAACGACGTTCCCGTTCTCGGCGATGTGGTGCATCACGGCCTCGAAGCCGTACTGCGGCTTGTTGAACAACCGCATGAACTTGCCGACCCGGGAGATACCGCGCACTTTGGGCATACCGACGTTGTGCCATACCACGTCCTCACCCAGTCGCGCGATGACGTCGTCGAAATCGCCCCGGTTTGCCGCGTCGAACATGTCCTGCACGAGTGCTGCCGCCTGCAGTGTCTCGGTCACTTGGTGAATCGCCCCATCCCATTTTTGTCGAAGAACTCGAGGGTAACCGTATCGCCGCTGAAGGTTGCCTGCGATATCGATCCGTCGGGGGCGTTCTCGCCGGTCGGCACGAAGGTGAACGTATCGCCGTCCCAGTGGGTGAGTTCGAAGGACGTCGCATCCGGTCCGAGCGAGAGCATCAGTGCGCCGCCGGCTTCCTCGACGGTTGCCGGACCCCAGAATTCGTTCTGATATACCCCGGCGTACGACGGTAGCGGCCGCGCGGGGGTGGGGTTTTCGGGTGCGGTTGCATCGACCAGTTCGCCTTCGGGATCGCTCATCGATGCAAATGCACCCTGGTACAACGTCCGCCAGTCCTCGCGGACCTCGCCGAACTGTACGAGATCGGCGAACTCGGCGGTGAGTGTCTCGGCGAGACCGATCGGTGCGGCGTTGGTCAATGCGATGATCGCCACGTCCAGCGAGGGAATCCACAGGAAGTTCGTGCCCGCGCCCAGGGCGAACGCTCCAGAGTGACTCACCGTCGTGCGCCCCGCGGCGTTCGCCGAGACATTGAACCCGTAGCCGTAGAACCCGGCGCGCGTATCGGGCGTCGGCGACGGGCTCGACACGATCTGCGCCGTCACGGCGGGGACCAGTGCATCGGCGTCGACGATTTGGGTGCCGTCGTACACTCCCTCCTCGGTGAGCATCGTCATCCACGCGGCCATGTCGTTCGCCGAGGAGCTGACCCCGCCAGCCGGCGTCTGCGCGTCGGGCTCGCGCTGGTATTTCGCCTCGTACTCGCCGTCCGCGAGGACGTGCGGGACGGCTCGATTCTCGCGGTCGATGTAGTCGGAGAACCGCGAACTCGTCGATGTCATCCCGAGGGGTCCGTAGAGGGCGTCCTGGCTGAGCGTCTCCCAATCTTTGCCCGACGCCTGCGCTACGGCCTCGGCCGCTGCCGTCACACCGAAGTTGGTGTAGTGGTAAGTCGACCGGAACGGATCGAGGGGAATTTCGCGAAGGCGTTCGAGCACTTGCCGACGGTCGTATCCGAGATCCTCGAGCAGGTCGCCTGCGTGGCTGGGCAGGCCGCTGCGGTGGGCATAGAAGTCGCCGACGGTGACATTGCTGGTCACCCACGGGTCCGACAGCGCAAACCACGGTAGCTCCGAGCTCACCGGAGTCGACCAGTCGACGACACCGGCTTCGACCTGCGAGGCGACGACGGTCGAACCGACGGGCTTGGACAAGGAAGCGAGCTGGAAGACGGTGTCACCGTCGACGGACTCGTCCGTGCCGACTTCTCGCACGCCGAAGCCCTCCGAATACACCACCTCGCCGTCGTGCACGACAGCGACGGCCATGCCGGGAATGTTGGATGACTCCATCAGTTCCTGGGCGATGCCGTCGAGCTGCCCGACGGCATAGTCGATGCGTCCGTCGGGCACGTCGACTCCCGACACTTGGCCGGGCGAGAGTTCGGAGTCCGCGGTCGGCGGCGGTGACGAGGGGGACGGTTCCTCGGATTCGGTCGAATCCGAGGAACATCCTGCCGCGACAATCATGATCGTCGCGGCAGCAAGAGACAGCAGTTTTCGGCCAGACCGCGTCATCGCGAGCCCTCTCCTCGAAGTGAGTAGATGCACAGAGCTTAGACCTGCAGAGATGCAGTTTTGGGAGAAATCACAGACGTCAGGGGCCCGAACTCGGCGGGCACGTCGAGAAGATACGGTTGCGGGTATGCCTACGAACATGACGGACGGCGACCTGTTGCTCCAACTGGAGCCTGCCGTAGAAGAGACACTGCGTCGTCACATCGAAGAAGCCGAGGACTGGCATCCCCACGACTTCGCGCCGTGGGACGACGGACGGAACTTCGCCTTCCTCGGCGGAGAGGACTGGTCTTCGGAGCAGTCGCACCTCAGCGACGTGGAAATACTGTCGGCAACGGTGAGTATTCTCGTCGCCGACAACCTGCCGTCCTACCACCGCGAGCTCGCCCGGGCCCTCACTGACCTCGGGGCATGGTGGCGGTGGACCGGACGCTGGACGTCGGAGGAGAACCGTCAGGCGATCGTCCTGCGCGACTACATGGTGCTCACCCGCGCGGTGGATCCCGTCGCTCTCGAGCGGGTGCGTATGGAGGAGATGACCAGGGGTTACGACGCCCCCAGCCTGCACGTTCTCGACATTCTCGCGGAATTCGCGCTCATCGAGACATCGGCGACGGTGCGCAACAACAACACCATCGCACTCGGCGGCGACGAGGTGCTCGCAAAGATTCTGTCGAAGATCGTCGTCGACGACACGCGTCAGGCCGAGGTGTTCGCCAAGATCGCCGACGAGGCATTCGGTGTCGTTCCGGACCAGATGGCGCGTGCGATCGCCGATCGTATCCAAGGCTTCGCCATCCCCGTCGTCGACCTGCCGAGCAAGGCCAACAGCACCGAGGCGCTCGCCGCTGCCGGGATCTACGACGAGGACCAGCAGCGCGAGAAGGTGTTCAAGCCGGTTCTGGCGCGGTGGAACTTCTTCGACCGTGACGACCTCGGCGACGAGGGCAAGAAAGCTCGCGACGAGATCGCTCACTTGGCCTGAGTGCGCCCCACCGCTTGGCATGAATGGGCCATCGCAACCGTCTGACCGTTGCGATGGCCCATTCATGCGATGGGGGCCAGCTAGCTGACTAGTCCTTGACCTTCGCCATGGCCAGCACGTCCAGGCGCTTGTCGAGCTCTTCCTCGCTCAGCTTGTCGCCGATGAGTCCGCGGTCGATGACGGTCTGGCGGATCGTCTTCTTCTCTTTCAACGCCTGCTTGGCGACGGCTGCTGCTTCCTCGTAGCCGATCGCGGAGTTCAGCGGCGTCACGATGGACGGCGAGGACTCGGCGAGTGTCTTGAGGCGATCGGTGTTCGCTTCCAGCCCGACGATGCACTTGTCGGCGAACAGCACCGAGACGTTGGCGAGCAGTTTGAACGATTCGAGAACGTTGCGCGCCATCATCGGGATGTACACGTTGAGCTCGAATGCACCGGACGCGCCGCCGAATGCCGTTGCCGCGTCGTTGCCGACAACCTGAGCTGCCACCTGTGTAACAGCCTCGGGGAGAACCGGATTGACCTTGCCGGGCATGATGGAGCTACCCGGCTGCAGGTCGGGGAGGGTGATCTCGCCGAGCCCGGTGAGTGGTCCCGATCCCATCCAGCGAATGTCGTTGGCAATCTTGGTCAGTGACACCGCGATGGTGCGCAGTGCGCCCGAGGCCTCGACGAGTCCGTCGCGCGCGGCCTGGGCCTCGAACGAGTCCTTCGCCGCGGTCAGTGCATCGATGCCGGTCGACTTGACCAGTTCTGCAACCACTTTGGGGCCGAACCCATCCGGCGCGTTGAGACCCGTGCCGACAGCGGTGCCGCCGATGGGCAGCTCGCCCAACCGAGGCAGGGTCGCTTCCACGCGCTCGATGCCTGCTTCGATCTGACGTGCGTAGCCGCCGAACTCCTGGCCGAGCGTGACAGGCACGGCGTCCATGAGGTGCGTGCGACCGGACTTCACGACGGTCTTCCACTCGGTCGCCTTGGCAGCGAGGGCGGCGTGCAGGTGCTTCAGCGCCGGCACGAGCGAGGTGACCGCAGCTTCGGTGGCCGCGACGTGGGTGGCCGTCGGGAAGGTGTCGTTGGACGACTGGGACATGTTCACGTGGTCGTTGGGGTGCACCTCGACGCCGTTCGCCTTCGCGATGGAGGCGATGACCTCGTTGGCGTTCATGTTGGAGCTGGTGCCCGAGCCGGTCTGGAAAACGTCGATGGGGAACTGGTCGTCGTGCTTGCCGTCGGCGATCTCGGTGGCGGCGGCGACGATGGCGTCCGCGAGGGTGCCGTCGAGCAAGCCCAGGTCCTTGTTGACCTGCGCGCAAGCCGCCTTGAGCAGGCCCATCGCGCGGATCTGCGTGCGCTCGAGCGGGCGACCGGAGATCGGGAAGTTCTCAACCGCACGCTGAGTCTGTGCACGCCAGAGGGCGTCGATCGGAACGCGTACCTCTCCCATGGTGTCGTGCTCGATGCGGTACTGCTGTTCGTCTGTCTGCGTCATGAGCCTTACTTTGCCAGTCGTTGGGTCGGTTGGGGTTTCGAGGCTTAGAAGGACGGGATGGCGCCGGAGGTGTCGCCGTCGAAATTGACGGACGAGTACTCCTTCAACTTGTTGAGCTGGTGGTACGCGTCGATCATGCGGACCGTGCCGGACTTCGAGCGCATCACGATCGACTGCGTGTGCGCGCCGCCACCGGAGTACCGGACGCCCTGGAGCAGGTCGCCGTCGGTGACGCCGGTCGCGGTGAAGAAGACGTTCTCGCCCGAGACCAGGTCTTCGGTGGACAGGACCCGATCCAGGTCGTGTCCGGCGTCGATCGCCTTCTGGCGTTCGTCGTCGTCGGTCGGAGCCAGCATGCCCTGGTGAGCGCCGCCCATGCAGCGCATGGCGGCAGCCGCGATGATGCCCTCGGGAGTTCCGCCGGTACCCATCAGGATGTCGATGGGCGAGGTGGGTCGGGCGGCGGCGATAGCACCGGCGACGTCACCGTCGGAGATCAGGCGAATACGGGCGCCGGTATCGCGCACCTGCTGGATGAGCTCGGCGTGCCGGGGCCGGTCGAGGATGCACACCGTGACGTCGGAGGTGGATCCCTTCTTGATCTTGGCGACCCGGGCGATGTTCTCCGCGACCGGTGCCGTGATGTCGATGACGTCGGCGAAGTCGGGTCCGACGGCGATCTTCTTCATGTAGAAGACAGCGGACGGGTCGAACATCGCGCCGCGCTCGGCGACTGCCAACACCGAGATCGCGTTCGGCATGCCCTTGGCCATCAAGGTGGTTCCGTCGACGGGGTCGACGGCGAAGTCGCACTCGGGGCCGTTGCCGTTGCCGACCTCTTCCCCGTTGTAGAGCATCGGCGCTTCGTCCTTCTCACCTTCGCCGATCACGACGACTCCGCGCATCGAAACCGAGCTGACCAGCTGACGCATGGCGTCGACGGCTGCTCCGTCGCCACCTTCCTTGTCGCCGCGACCGACCCAGCGTCCCGAGGCGAGCGCACCGGCCTCGGTGACGCGTACGAGTTCGAGGGCGAGGTTGCGATCTGGCGCCATGGCGCGAGTGGACTCGGTGCTGGCCGTCATCGGTTTGTAGCCTCCTGGTAGGTGGGGTGTTACCCAGGGGCGATTATCTCATTCGTGGCCTCGCGGGTGGGACGGAGGGCATGCGCCGACAGGGCTCCGTCGCCGAGTGGGGATACTGGTGCTGTGGCGAATAGCAAACCCCGGATCCTCAACAACAACCGCGACATGGTGTGGTCACTGATTCCGCTCGTGATCGCCTGCCTGTTGATTGCCGGCATCGCCAGCCAGTGCACGCTCAGCCCGGGTGGCCCCACGCAGGGCCCCATCCCGAACTTCGATGTCGACGCGGCCCTGCAGTTCGACGCGGCCCAGCTCGATTTCCCCATTCGCAATCCACAGGTCCCCGCGGACTGGACGCCCAACTCGGGTAGCAGCCGGACGATCTCGGGGGATCAGGGCGGGGACGTGAGCAACGTCGGATACATCTCCGACTCCGGCCGCTACAACAGGTTGACTCAGTCCGATGCGAGCGAGACCGTACTGGTCCGGTACGTGGTGGAGGGCGAGGAACGCTACCCATCGGGGACCGAGACGGTCGACGGCACCGAGTGGGTGGTCTACGAGCGTCAGGGCGACGAACCGGTGTGGGTCACCGACCTCGATGACGTGCGCCTGCTCATCACCGGCAGCGGGACCGTCGAGGAATTCACGACGCTTGCTGCCGCGACGACGAGCGCCGAGCCCCTGACTCCCTAGCTGTCTTCCTTCGCGATGTGCGCGAGCGCGTTCTCGACGCGCTTGCGTGCTCCGGCCAGGTGCTCCTCGCACCGAGTGGCCAGAAGTTCGCCGCGCTCCCAAAGAGCGAGGGAGGCGTCGAGATCCAACCCGCCCTGTTCGAGCACCTTGACCACGTCGACCAGTTCGTCGCGTGCGGCCTCGTAACCCATCTCGGACACAGGTGTATCGGTCACTAGATCCTCCTATCGGACTTTGCCCATGACGGCGGCCGTGACGGCACCGTCGGCCACTCTTACTCGGATCTGCGTTCCCGGCGGCGCGTCTTCCACCGAACGCAGTACTTCGGGATCGCCGCCGGCGACCATACGCTGCACGACGGCGTAGCCGCGCGCGAGTGTCGCCGCGGGGCCGAGAGTCTGCAATCGCGCACGCAGGTGCAGGACGAGGGTGTCCTGCTTGGCGAGTTCGCGAAGCACGTCCCGACGACCGGCGTCGACCAGTCGTTCGATCTCCTCGCCGCGCTGATCTATGCCTGCGACGGGATCGGCGAGCACTGGGCGATGCCGAATCATCTCCAGTCCGCGCGCTTCCCTCGCCACCCAGTTGCGTAGGGCGGCAGCGGTTCGTAGCCGCAGGTCGGCGACGAGATTGCGCTCCGCGACCGCGTCGGGCACGACCAGTTTGGCCGCATCGGTCGGCGTCGCCGCTCGTAAATCTGCGACGTGATCGCTGAGCGGACTGTCCGGTTCGTGACCGATCGCGCTGACAATCGGCGTGGTGGCCTTGGAGATCGCGCGGCACAGCGCCTCGTCGGAAAACGGCAACAGATCCTCGACGCTCCCACCGCCGCGAGCCAGCACGATGACGTCGACGCCCTCGTCTGCGTCGAGTCTCTCCAGAGCGCTGAGGATGGCCGGAACTGCCGTCGGGCCCTGGACAGGTGTGTGCTCGACGGCGAAGCGCACCGCGGGCCAGCGTCGGTGCGCGACGGTCAGCACGTCGCGCTCCGCCGCGGAAGCTCGCGCAGTGATCAGTCCGATCGTGCGTGGAAGGAAGGGCAGTGGCCGCTTGAGCCGGGGATCGAACAGTCCTTCCGCCGCGAGCAGTGCCCGTAGCCGTTCGATCCTGGCCAGCAGTTCCCCGACGCCAACTGCGCGGATGTCGGTCGCGCGCAGCGATACGGTCCCGCGGCCGGTGTAGAACGACAGCTTCCCGTAAAGAATCACCCGCGCCCCCTCGGTGAGGGGGACGGGTGAGCGGTCGAGCAACTGAGGTGAGCAGGTCACCGACAGGGACATGTCGGCAGACGGATCCCGAAGCACGAGAAATGCCGTCCTCGTGCCCGGTCGCGCATTGATCTGGGTCAGCTGGCCCTCGACCCAGACGCTACCCAGCCGGTCGATCCACCCCGCGACTTTCATCGCGACGGTCCGTACCGGCCATGGTTCTTCGGCGGTACTGGCGGTCACTTTGCTTTCGCAGTGGTGATTCGGTTCTCGAGCATCGTCAGGAACGGTGCGCGACCCAGTGAAGCGCTCTCGTATGCGCGGAGGGTCTCGAGATCGTCGAGCGAGAGGCTCCGCAGACGTGCCCGCAGCTGTGCCAGCGCGAGGGTGTCGTAATCGACCAGTTCGACGATCTCGGGACGATCGACGGCGACTGACGGTCCCGACTGCGCTGCGGCCTCGGCATCGGAGGCGATGCCGTTCGGTGGTGTCGAGTACAGCGCGAACCTGCCGGTCGCGGCGGGTGCCTCGCGATCAGGCACGTCGACGTCGCCGTTGGTGAGGTCGGCGAGATCAGCGGGCGGAAAGTCGCGGCCCGGCCCGGCGTCCTCATCGTCATCGAAAACCGCCCACGACGGCTGCGCCTCGTCCGGAGTGCCGATGATGGGCAGGACGGCGATGATGTGGTCGCCCTTGATGGCCAGCGCTGTGACCTGCTGCTGGAACCGCATCGTGCCCGCCAGAACCTCGCTGACCACAGTCATCGGAAAGGTGACGGCAGTGTTGGGGAGCTTGCGAGCTTCCTCGACGACGGTCACAGCCACACCGGCAGCGACACGTGCAGCAAACGGGACACGAGTCATGCGCACCACCATGCCTGAAGTCGGCACGTTTGGGTAGCCGACATGCTCATCGGTGAGGTGCGGCTAACCACAACAGGGTCATTCCTGCAGGCTCCACTCCCGCCCTCTATGGGTCGTTCCTGCAGGCTCCACTCCCGCACCCGTATCCTATTGGTATGTCTTCGGCTGTCCCCTTGAATCTCGGAATCACACGTCCATCGGGCGAGGCTGCCGCTTCGTACTCGGGCGCCAAACGTGTACTCCTCGCCGAGCCTCGCGGCTACTGCGCAGGAGTCGATCGAGCCGTCGAGACGGTCGAGAAGGCACTCGAAAAGCACGGTGCGCCCGTCTACGTCCGCAAGGAGATCGTGCACAACAGGCACGTCGTGGAGACGTTGGCCGACCGCGGTGCCGTGTTCGTCGAGGAGACCGACGAGGTCCCCGAGGGGTCCCTTCTGGTGTTCTCCGCGCACGGCGTGTCGCCCGCTGTGCACGCCTCGGCTGCTGAGCGGCAGTTGCGCACCATCGACGCAACCTGCCCCTTGGTCACCAAGGTGCACCAGGAAGCCAAGAGATTCGCGCGTGACGACTTCGACATTCTGCTCATCGGTCACGAGGGACACGAGGAAGTCGAGGGCACTGCAGGGGAAGCCCCAGAGCATGTCCAGCTCGTGGACGGTCCTGATGCTGTGGACCAGGTGACGGTGCGCGACGAGAACAAGGTGATCTGGCTGTCGCAGACCACGTTGAGTGTCGATGAGACCATGACCACCGTGGCGCGCCTGCGCGAGCGTTTCCCGACTTTGCAGGATCCGCCGAGTGACGACATCTGCTACGCGACACAGAACCGTCAGGTGGCCGTCAAGACGATGGCTCCCGAATGCGATCTCGTCATCGTCGTCGGATCACAGAACTCGTCCAACTCCGTTCGATTGGTCGAGGTTGCCCTGACGGCAGGGGCGAGGGCCAGCTATCTGGTGGACTACGCCAAGGACGTCGATACGTCCTGGCTCGACGGCGTCACCACCGTCGGTATTACCTCGGGAGCGTCCGTACCGGAGATCTTGGTGCAGGGCGTCATCGACCTGCTCGCGGACCATGGGTTCGCGGACGTTCAGCCGGTGACAACGGCGAACGAGACGCTGATCTTCTCGCTACCGCGCGAGCTGCGCCCCGCCAAAGCCTGACGAAGTCTCACGTAGCGACGCCTGGGTTCAGGCGTCGCCGCGATCTCGGTAGCGAACCTGTGGAACCGGGTGCGGCGGGATGTGTACGCCCCCGTGCGGCGCTGAGTACGGATCCACCTGCGGTGGCCGCGGAGTTCTAGGCGGCTGAACACGCGGCGGCTGACTGCGCGGCGCTGGTTCCGACCGTGCGGCGGGTACCGCACGAGCTGCGGGACGGGCCGACATGTCCGGCCTCGATTCACGATCTCTTCTTGGTGCACTGTCTGGCCGATATTCGCGGTCTGGCCGATAGGTACTGGTGCGGGATCGGTCGGTGCCGCCTCGGGCGCGATGTCGCTCGGGCGTGGATTGTTCGCGTTCACGGCGAGCGCGGCGGCCCTCGGCCAGGGGAGTGCCATCCGACCGGTTTCGGCGTGCGGACGTATCGCGGTCTGCGGTGCGTCCGTCGGCCGTGTCGCGGTGATTGGCTCCTGCTGCGGTCGCCCGACGAGGCCGGGCCTCCTCGGCGCGAGGGCGATTCTCTCGGATCCGATCGCGGCTCTGCTTGGCTCGCTCACGCGTTTCCTTCGCGCGGTCGAGGATTGACCGCTTGGCGGCGCCCGCGGGTGCGTGACTGGCTTGCTTGGTCAGGAAGACTCGCGCTCCGGCGAGAGCAAGCGCCAGTACCGTCCCGAGCAGCATCAGCGGGAAGCGGTTGACCAGCGGAATAGCGACGTTGAGAAGGATGTCCCGCAGGCCCGACCCGGGGCTTTCGGTGAAGTATTGGTAGGAAAGCGGCACCGCAACGAACAAGATCAACGGTGCCTGGACCGCCGCGGTGAACAGGCCTCGATAGCGGACGAGCACGACGGCGGCGACGACGCCGATCAAGTACAGGCATGCGAAGGCAGACGTCAGCTCGGTCCCGCGGGCGGCGTCGATGACGAAGCCCAGAAATGTAGCGCCGACGGCGATGGCCACTGCTCCCCATGCAGGGACACCAGGCACGGATGCGAGCGCTGATCGTTGATCCAGCGGTACCCCGGAGCGGGCGCGTTGGGAGGTAGACACCCCCCGAGGTTAGCGGCTGTTCAGCTCACTGCGTCGTCGACATGACCGAACTTGCCCAGCAAACCGGACGAATCGGATGATCGCGGGCGTGTATGAACTCGTCGTACCTCGACGACGTCAGCGTCGAACAGTTCGAGATCGTGCAGTTTCCTCGCCGTGACGCCGACGCGAGTGTCGACCGAGGAGACCGTGGCATTGAAGGAGTCGACGGCCTTACCCATATGAGCACCGAGTTTGTCGAGGTGAGAGGAGACCACACCGAGTCGCGTGTACAGCTCGCGTCCGAGTTGCTGAATGCGGGCGGCGTCCTCGGCCAGGGACTCCTGCTTCCATGTGTACGCGACGGTCCGCAGCAGCGCGACCAACGTGGTGGGGGTGGCCAGAATCACGTTCTTGCTGAACGCGTACTCGAGCAAGGACGAGTCGGATGTCAGGGCTGCGTCGAGAAAGGGATCCCCAGGCACGAACAGAATCACGAACTCCGGCGTGGGTTCGAAGGAGTGCCAGTACTCCTTGGCAGCCAACTGGTCCACGTGCGTGCGCAGCTGGCGCGAGTGCCGCGACATGAGCTCCGTGCGAGCCGATGCATCCTCTTCCTGCGCGGCGTCGAGATACGCCGCGAACGGCACCTTGGCGTCGACGACGATCTGTCTGCCTCCGGCGAGCCGCACGATCATGTCGGGGCGAACTCCGTCGCGGGTGACCTGCGTGTCGAAATCGCAGTGCTTGACCATGCCCGCGAGTTCGACGACCCGTTCGAGCTGCATCTCACCCCAGCGACCGCGAATCTGAGGAGCGCGCAGAGCCGTGACCAACTGCGAGGTCTGAGTGGAGAGCGCAACGGAGGCTCGGTGCATCCCGGACACCTGTTCCGTCAAACCCGCGTAGGCGCGGATGCGATTGTGTTCGACTTGCCGCACATGCTCGGTCAATGCATCGACCGCGTCGTGCAGTGGTTCGACCAAGTGCGACACCTGCTGCCCGATGGCGCCGGAGTGGCGGCGTGCGGAATCCTCGTTGACCGAGGCCAGCGAGCGATGCAGCAGTGCCTCGTTGTCGCGGAGCGCGGCCAGTTGGGCTTCGGCGCGCACGGCGCGGTCGCCGGCCCGCGAGGCGTGCGCCAACCAACCGATAGCGACGCCGAGCGCGAGGGCGAACAGCATGCCCAGGGCGGTGAGTACGTTCATGGCGCAGATGATGCCCGAGCGCACCGACACGAACCGTCCCCGCGGCGCTTGGCCGAGATTGTCGGTGGGCTCCGTTAGCGTCGTCAGTCATGAGGATCCTGCACACTTCGGACTGGCACATCGGCCGCACCTTCCACGGTGTCGATCTGCTCGCCGATCAGGCTGCCGCGCTGACGGCCATCGCGGATCTGGTTGCGGCGCAGCGTATCGACGTCGTGGTCGTGCCGGGGGACATCTACGACCGCGCGGTACCCAGCGCGGACGCCGTGCTGGTGTGCAACAGGGGCCTCGAGGCGATCCGCAGCGCAGGTGCGGTCATCGTCGCCACAGCTGGCAACCACGATTCGCCTGCACGGCTCGGTGCCGGTGCCGCGTTCGCCTCGGCCGGGGGCTTGCACCTGATGACGAGAGTGGCCGATGTCGGCAGCCCCGTCGTCGTCGATGACGAGTTCGGTTCCGTTGCGTTCTACGGGATTCCTTACCTCGAGCCCGAGACCACCCGAATCGAGCTGGAGATTCCGTCGGCGCGGACACACGAGGAGGTTCTCACCGCGGCGATGGATCGCGTCACCACCGATCTGGGTGAACGCCGTGCCGCTGGTGGCAGGGTGAGGTCCGTAGTGCTCGCGCATGCCTTCGTCGTGGGCGGTGAGGCCACGGGTTCGGAACGGTCCATCTCGGTCGGCGGGGTCGAGACCGCGCCTGCCGCCGCGTTCGACGGTGCCGACTACGTCGCACTGGGGCATCTGCATTCGCCGCAGACGCTGACCGAGCGCGTCCGCTACTCGGGCTCGCCGCTGCCCTATTCCTTCGGCGAGCGAAGCCATCGCAAGGCTGTGTGGGTCGTCGAACTGGACGCCGACGGGTTGCACTCGGTGGAGCGAGTGGACCTGCCCGTGGTTCGCGGTCTGAGTCGCATCGAGGGCACCGTGGACGAACTGCTCCATGAGGAAAGATTCGACGAAGCCGAAACTCACTACGTTTCAGCGGTGCTCACCGACGCGGTGCGGCCGGTCGATGCGATGCGGTCGTTGCGGACCCGCTTTCCGCATGCCGTTCATCTCGAGTGGAACAGCCCGTCGAACGAATCGGGGCTGCGCTACCGCGACCGCGTTCGGGGTCGCAGCGACAGCGAGATCATGGCATCGTTCGTCACCGATATGCGCAGCGTGCCCACTCCGAGCGAGACCCTGCTGCTCGAGCGCGCGCTGGCTGCAGTCCAGCGTGACGATGTCGCCGCCGACATTGCCGGTACTCCCGAAACAGGCGCTCCGGACGATCTTTTGGGTCGAACTGCATGAGGCTGCACAAGCTGGAAATGTCGGCCTTCGGTCCATTCGGTCGTTGCGAGTCCGTGGATTTCGATGCGCTCGGCGCGGACGGGTTGTTCCTGCTGCATGGGCAGACGGGAGCCGGCAAGACCACGATTCTCGACGCGGTGGCCTTCGCGCTCTACGGCACGGTTCCCGGTGCCCGCAGGGAGGGCAAACGGCTGTTGTCCGATCACGCCGAGCCCGGTGCGGTTCCAACGGTCTCGCTGGAGGCGACGCTCGGGGGCCGGCGCGTTCGTATCGTCCGCAGTCCCGAGTACTTTCGCCCGAAGAAACGTGGCACGGGGACCACGAAGCAGAACGCGAAGGCGACGTTGACCTGGATCGACGGCCGCAGCCAGAACCTCACGCGCCTGGACGAGATCGGTGAGGCTGTCAGTGCGGCCCTAGGGATGAGCGCCGATCAGTTCTTTCAAGTGGTGCTGCTGCCGCAGGGCGAGTTCGCGCGCTTTCTGCGTGCGGGCAGTGACGAGCGCGGAGATCTCCTCGAGCGGCTGTTCGACACCGCCAGATTCGGAGATATCGAGGAGTGGTTCGCCGATGCGCGGCGCACGAGCGCCGCCGCACTGGAATCGAGTCGGATTGCCATCGACAAGCTGCAGGGACGGATATCGACTGCCTCGGGTGTCGAGGAGCAGCTCGATCGCGCGCCGGTGGATTGGGCGAGTGAGGTGTTGGAGGCTGCGCGCCAGGCGTCAGTGCAGTCGGCGACACAGCTCGATGCGGCACGTGCCGCGTCCGACGCCGCGGTAGCAGAGCTCGCAAAGATGGAAACCGCGTCGCAGTTGCAGAAGCGCAGGGCGATCGCGGAGCAGCAACTCGCACAGTTTCATCGGGACGCGCCGGTGCACGCGGCGCTGCGTCTCGAGCTCGAGCGGTCGGCTGCCGCAGGACCGGTCGCCGCGTTGGCTGCAGACCTCGCCGAGGCAACGAGCAGGAAGACTCGGGCCGATGCAGCCCGCGATGCCGCGCACCGAGCGTTCGCAGAACTCGACGGCGCGGACGCTGTCGTGGCCGGACTCGCCAGCGCTGGCTGTGATCCGTCAGACGTCGCCGCCGACCGAGCCGTCGTTGCCGAGGCTGTGCGCCGGTGGACCACCGAGATCGGTGCACTCGACGAACTGCGGGCTCTGGCGCAACGCGCGGATGCCGAGGAGAAGACCGTGCGCACACTCGAGGTCGAGCGTGCCGCGGTGGCAGGTCGTATCGAGAAGCTGGAGGCGGATCGGGCCGCGTTGCCGGCCCAGATCGCCGAGGCCGAGGCCGAGGTGCAGTCTGCGGTTCGAGCGGCGGCAGAGCTCCCCGCGTTGAGCGCTGAGTCCGCCCGGATCACGAGCGCGGTCGAGGCTGCCGTGGAGTTGGCGAAGGCCCGTACGAAGCTCGCCGCAGCCACACGAGCGCACGAAGACGCCCGGGCAGCTCACAACGACGCCCGCACACATACATTGGATCTGCGCGAGCGGCGAGTGTCCGGGATGGCTGCGGAACTGGCCGCCAGGCTCACCCCGGGTGACCCGTGCAGCGTGTGTGGATCGCAGACGCACCCCGATCCGGCCCGCGCGGCCGAGTCCACCGTCACCAAGAACGATGAGGACGCGGCCGCCGAGCGGGAGCAGAGGGCGGGCGCCGAGGTCGATCGGACGGCCGCGCAATCGGCCGAGCTGACCCGCGTCGTCGACGTCCTCGTCCACCGTTCGGACGGTCGAGACAGCAGCGAACTCGTCGAAGCACTCGATCGTGTGACAGTAGCGCTCACCGAAACTCGCTCCGCCGCAGCGCAGTCGACCGAGCGTGAAGCCGCACTGGATCGGCTGAGATCGCAGGACCAGCGGCTGTCGAAGGTCCTGGCAGAGGAACAGTCGACTATCGCAGGACTCGATGCGAAGGCCGAACACGTTCGAAAGTCCGCAGCGCAGATCCGCGAGCGCATTCTGGCTGCACTCGACGGTCGAGGCGATATCGACGAACGCGCCAACCGCCTCGAACGCCTGGTCGCACTGTCGACGGAGTTGCTCGACCGGCGGGCCGATGCCGCGCGCGTCACCGTCGAGGTGCACGGTCTCGACGAGACGCTTGCGAGGAGGGTGGCCGATTCCGGTTTCACCTCCGCCGAGGCCGCAGCCTCTCATGTCGTCACTGCGGCTCGAGCATCCTCGATCGAGAAGCAGCTCGTCGATGCCGGCGATCTCCGAGCCCACGCCGAGCAGGTGCTGGCCGAGTCTGCGATCGCCGCTGTTGGAGATCTCGAACCGGTCGATCTCGGTCCGCTCCGGGAGGCCGTCGATGCTGCCGCGGTGCGCCTGCACGATGCGGTAGCCCGAAACGCCGAGTGCCGGTGGCAAACCGAACAGCTCGAAGACCTGGCTTTGCAGCTGTGGGCTGCCGTGGACCGCGCGGCTCCCATGCAGGCCACGCACGATGAACTCGCTGCCCTTGCCGATGTCGTTGCGGGACGCGGTCAGAACGCACGCAAGATGTCGTTGCGCTCGTACGTGTTGGCATCGCGGCTCGAAGACGTCGCGGAGTCGGCGTCGTCGCGGCTTCGCCGTATGTCCGCGGGCCGCTACGAGTTCGTTCACTCCGACGAGGCCGAAGCCCGTGGTCGCCGAGGTGGACTCGGGCTCGACATCCGCGACGACTACACCGGGGTCGTGCGTTCGGCGAAGACACTCTCCGGTGGAGAATCGTTTCTGGCCTCGCTCTCACTGGCTCTCGGGCTCGCAGACGTCGTCGCGGCCGAATCCGGTGGGGTGGTGCTGGACACCATGTTCATCGACGAGGGTTTCGGCACCCTCGACGCCGATACCCTCGAGGCCGTGATGGGTGTCCTCGACGAACTGCGGGCAGGCGGGCGAGTCGTCGGAATCGTCAGCCACGTCGATGAGATGCGTCAAAGAATCCCCAGCCGGCTGCACGTCATCCGCAATCGAGACGGGTCCACTCTTCAGCTGTTCGCCGCGTCCTGATCCGGTCCAGCCTGATCTGGCCCAGCCTGACCAGGCTCGGACGAGTGCAGGTCGATCTGCTCCGAAAGGTAGCGAATCAGCACTGCGGCGACTGCGGCTGCAGGCACCGCGAGGAATGCGCCGACGATCCCGAACACCGATGCGCCACCGGTGACCGCAAGCAACACGATGGCCGGATGCAGATTCATGCTGCGGCTCTGCATCACCGGCTGAAGCACATCTCCTTCGAGCTGCTGCACCACGACGACGATCGCCAGCACGATCAACGCGGTAGTCAGCCCGTTCGCCACCAGCGCGACCAACACGGCCAGAGCGCCCGCGACGAACGCACCCACGATGGGGATGAAGCCACCGATAAACGTGATAGTTGCCAGCGCGAGCGCCAACGGCACACCGAGGAGAACGAGACCGAGACCGATGAAGAACGCGTCGATGAAACTCACGACCGCCTGGGTGCGAATGAATCCGCCGAGCGTCACCCACATACGGCCCAGGACCTCGGCGAAGTGGCGGCCGACGCGAGAGCCGGTCATTCCATGCAGCCACGGAGCGAATTTGGGACCGTCCTTGAGCAGGAAGAAGGTCAGCACCAGCATCAGGGTGAGAGTGATCAGAATGGATCCGGCCGTGGACACCCCACTGAATACGCCGGAGGCGATCGCGGCCCCACTGTCCTGCAACCGCTCCAGAATCGTGGAGACGGCGGTGTCGATCTGCTCGTCTTGGAGGTTGACGGGCGGACCCTTGAGCCAGTTCTGTACCTGAGATACCCCGTCCGATGCCTTGTCGACGAGTTCGGGCGTCGAATCGACCACGGACGGCACGATCAGGGTGACTACCCCGACAACGATGAGGGAGAACACAACCAGCGCCGTGGCAGCGGACGCGGCAGGAGGAAGCCCGACTCGCATAATCGATCTGGTCGGTGGCCACAGCACCGTGGCAACGATTATCGCCAGCAACACCGGCAGCACGACGACCCACAGGGCTGCGATCAGCCAACCCACAACCCACGCTCCGGCAGAGACGGAGACGAGGATGAGCGACCACTTCGCCAGCCAGAGTCCGCCCTGACCGATGAGGTCACCCCGATCGCGACCAGTTCTACCGTTCGGTGCCGACTGTCCGGTCATGTCACAAATTCCTCTGCAGGTCACTGCGCGGGTGAAGCATTCGGATCACCGAATGACTCTAAGCCCGGCGTCCAGCTACATACCTGCCAACCGAGCACGCGCTCGGCCTTTTCAGCGTTCGCTGGATTCGTGGGTGAGCAGCCACGTCTTGGCAGGCAGGCCCCACCGGAAGCCGCCCAGCGCGCCGCCGACCCGAAACACCCGATGGCACGGTACGAACAACGCTGCGGCGTTTCGCGCGCAGGCGGACGCTGCGCCCCTGATCGCCGCCGGCCGACCGGAGCGTGCCGCGAGCTCCGAGTAGGTGATGGGGGACCCGGCAGGCACCTCGCGCAGAATCTTCCAGGCATGCATGAGGAACTCCCCGGACTGCTGGGCGACGGGGACGTCGTCGATGGCGTCGAGTCGGCCGCGGTGGTAGGCGACCACCGCTTCGGTGACCGCACCCAGATCGGCCGCTTCACGCACGGACCTCGGACGCAACGTCGCGTGTATCAGGGGCGTGAGATCGTCGACGGTGGCAGTCCATCCCGACGCCAGAACCACTCCGTCGGCGTCGACGATGGTAGTGAACGGTCCGATCGGAGTGAACACGGTGGCGTGAGTGGCGTTCATATTCCTCTACTTTCGAGTTCGATGTTCCACAGGTGCATCGAGACGTAGGAACGCCACGGTGCCCAGCGGTGCGAGTCGGTCAGCGGCATACCGAGGCGGTCTGCGCCCTGACGCACGACGAGGTCGGTGTCGAGCAATACATCGGGGTCGGCGAGTGTTCGCATGACGACGTAGCGTGCCGTCCACGGGCCGATTCCCTTCAATGCAAGCAGGCTTTCTTCGAGTTCCTCGGATGTCATCGCTGCGTGCAGAACCACTTTGCCGCTCGCGAGGGCATCGGCGACGCCGATGATCGCCTTCACTCTCGCGCTCGGCCCGGCGAGAACCTCGTGTCCGTGTTCGGCTATCGCGTCGGCGCCGGGGAACAGTCTGGTTACTCCGCCGCCGAGCGGATCGTCGATCGGGGTGCCGAGGGCGTCGACGAGGCGAGCGGTGTGTGTCGCGGCGGCGCGCAACGAGATCTGTTGACCGATCATCGTGCGCATGAGCATCTCGTCGCCGTCGATGCTTCCGGGTGCGCGGATTCCTGGGCGGGCGCGGACATTCGGTGCCAACGCCGCATCCTGCATCAGCGCAGAGTCCACGGCCACCGGGTCGGCGTCGAGATCGAGGAGGTGACGGACACGGGCGACGGCGGGGGCGAGATCCCGCATATCCTGCAGGCTCATCGTGGTCTCCACGTATCCATCCTCGATACGCATCCCGAGGACGGCATGCCCGTGCGGCAGACGCAGCGAACGGCGATACAGACCCGACTCGTCGTCGAAAGTCTCGAGACCCGGCACCACGTGACCGCGGAGGAACCACTCGAGCCAGGCCTTGTCCAGCGGCTGTCGATAGGGGAGGCGGACCGTCACTGTGCCGCTGCTCGAAACGGTCTTCTTGCGCGTGGCCTCCTCACGCAACGTCGTCGGGTTGACGGCGAAGACAGCGCGCACGGTGTCGTTGAACTGACGAACGCTGGAGAACCCGGACGCGAAGGCGATGTCGCTCATGGACATCGTGGTCGTCTGAATCAGCGTTCTCGCGGTGTGCGCGCGATGTGCGCGTGCGAGGGCGAGTGGTCCCGCGCCGATCTGCGCGGTCAGCACCCTGGTGAGCTGTCTGCTGGAGTATCCGAGCGTGTGCGCGAGGGATCCGACGCCGCCGCGTTCGACGGCTCCGTCGGAGATCAGCCGCATCGCGCGGGAGGTGAGATCGGAGTTGATATTCCAATGCGGAGAGCCGGGGGTGGCATCGGGCTGGCATCGTCGGCAAGCGCGGTAGCCGTTCTGTTGGGCTGCCGCTGCGGTCGGTACGAACGAGACGTTCTGCGGCTTGGGGGTCACTGCCGGACACGAAGGGCGGCAGTAGATTCCCGTCGTGCGCACGGCTGTGAAGAATTGGCCGTCGAACCGTGTGTCGCGCGCGGACACGGCCCGGTAGCACCGCTCGAAATCCAACTCCATGAGCTCTACTGTGTCATTCCCGCGTGCCCGTATCCAGCGGAAATCGGACACTGTCGTCAGGCGCCGAGTGCCTGGTCGACGGCCCGCGCGCTCAGTACCTGGTCCAGCACCATCGCGGCGCTGCCGATCACGCCCGAGTGATCGCCATGCGTGGTGGCCTGGATGGTCAACGCGCGGGTGGCCAACGCGGTTGCGTTGCCGTAGACGGTTTCACGCAGACCCGCCACGAAGATGTCGTAGGCCTTTGCCATGTCCCCGCCGACGATGAGTACCTCGGGGTTGAGCAGATTGACCGCCCCGGCGAGTGTTTCACCGATGTGCCTACCGCTGTCGCGGATGAGGCGTCGGGCCTCGGGGTCACCGCTGATCGCGAGGTCGACAACGCCCCGGATGTGCCCGACGCTGCGGCCCTGGTTCTGCAGGGCCCGCACGAGGGCCCAGCCGCCGGCGATGGCTTCGAGGCATCCGCTGTCGCCGCACCGGCAGGCGACGCCCGCAGCTGCGGCGGCTTTGGTATGGCCGAATTCGCCTGCGGCGCCCAATGATCCGCGCTGGAGAACCCCGCCTGCCACGATGCCCGCGCCGAGTCCGGTCGACGCCTTGACCAGGAGTGCATCGTTGAAGTGCGTGTGATTGTCGCGGCGCTCGGCGAGCACCATGACGTTCGCGTCGTTGTCGAGAAAGACGGGTGCGGAGGTGGTGTCGGCGAAGAACGGCGCCAGGGGAACGCCATCCCAGCCGTGCATGATGGGTGAATCCAGGCTGCAGCCGCGGGCGGTGTCCGCGGTGCCGGGAATGGAGAGTCCGACGCCGAGGATGCGGTGGCCGAGGCGTCCGGTGTCGTCGATGAGCGCTTCGAGGCGTTTGGTGATCTGTGGCATCAGCTCACTCGGTCCGACGCCGATTTCCTGATCGACGGTGTCGTTGGCGAGAAATTCTCCGCCGAGGGTGAAGACGCCGAGTTGCGATCGACTGCGTCCGATGGCGGCGGCGAGGACGATGCCGGCGTCGACGTCGAAGGACAGGCGCGCCGGCGGGCGTCCCCCGGTGGACTGAGTGTCCTCGGTTTCGAGGATGAGGCCGAGCGCGGTGAGTGCGGCGACTCGCGAGGCGATCGCGGAGCGGGAGAGCCCGGTGATCTTGCCGAGTTCGGCTCGTGTGTCGGCCTCGCCGTCCCGCACGAGCGCGAAGATTTCACCCGCTGTCGCAGGTGGGGCGCTCGGAAGGGGCGGTCGCATATCTGCCATTCAATCAATTCGCAACTGTTGCGGCAACAACGCAAGTTCACCCACTTATAACTTTCAAATACATAAGTTGGGTTGTGCGCACACCTAAGTGGCCCTAGGCTGGCCGTTGAGACCGAAAAGGGGAACACCTCATGGACACAATCCACCCGGTCCTGCGTCAGGTCACCGACCGCATCGCAGACCGCAGCCAGTCCGAACGGGCCACCTACCTCGATCGAATCGACACTGCAGCAGACGCCGGTCCCGCCCGCGGCCGCCTCGCCTGCGCCAACATCGCCCACGGCTTCGCCGCATCGGGCAAGGCCGACAAGCAGGCGCTGCGCGGCATGGTCAAACCGAACATCGCGATCGTCTCCGCCTACAACGAGATGCTGTCCGCGCACAAACCCTTCGAGTCCTACCCAGCCACCCTCAAGGCGGCGGTCATCGACGCGGGCGGCATTGCACAGTTCGCCGGTGGTGTTCCCGCCATGTGCGACGGCATCACCCAGGGGCGTGAGGGCATGCAGCTCTCGCTCTTCAGCCGCGACATCATTGCCATGTCCACGGCCATAGCCCTCTCGCACGACATGTTCGACGCCACCCTCATGCTCGGTGTGTGCGACAAGATCGTCCCCGGAATGCTCATCGGCGCGCTGAGTTTCGGTCACCTACCCGCGGTGTTCGTCCCCGCCGGTCCGATGACCTCCGGGCTTCCGAACGGGGAGAAGGCGAAAGCCCGTCAGCTCTACGCTGAGGGCAAGGTGGGACGTGAAGCACTGCTGGACGCCGAGGCGGCGTCGTACCACGGCAGCGGCACGTGCACCTTCTTCGGCACCGCCAACTCGAACCAGCTGCTGATGGAGGTCATGGGCCTGCATCTACCCGGGTCGTCGTTCGTCAATCCGGGAACCGCGATGCGCGACGCCCTCACTCGCGAGGCCGGACACGTCGTGACAGGTCTGACGGCTCTCGGTGATCAGTACACGCCCGTCGGACGCTTGGTCGACGAGAAGGCGATCGTCAACGGATGCGTCGCGCTGCTGGCCACCGGCGGGTCGACCAATCACACGATGCACCTCGTCGCGATCGCGAAGGCCGCAGGTATCACGCTGACCTGGCAGGATCTGTCCGAGCTGTCTGCGGTGGTGCCGCTCATGGCGCGCATCTACCCCAACGGCAAAGCCGATGTGAACCACTTCCATGCCGCAGGCGGGCTCGGCTTCGTCATCGGGTCGCTGCTCGACGCCGGTCTGCTCCACGAGGACGTCGACACCGTCGCCGGTAGGGGACTGCAGCGCTACACCCAAGAGCCCAAGCTCGACGGTGACGGCGTCATGTGGCACGAGGGCACGCGCATCAGTGGCGACAACACCGTGCTGCGCGGAGCCGACGAGCCTTTCAGTCGCGACGGCGGACTGAAGATGCTCACCGGTCCGATCGGCAAGTCCGTCATCAAGACATCAGCTCTGGCGTCCGAGCATCGCGCGGTGACCGGGCCGGCCAAGGTCTTCGACGACCAGGCGGACTTCCTGGCAGCGTTCGAGGCCGGGCAGCTCGAAGGAGACTTCGTCGCGGTGCTGCGCTACCAAGGCCCCAAGGCGAACGGAATGCCCGAGCTGCACAAGCTCACCCCGGCACTCGGCATCCTGCAGGACCGCGGCTACCGCGTCGCACTGATCACCGACGGCCGCATGTCCGGCGCGTCCGGAAAGGTGCCTGCCGCAATTCACCTCACGCCCGAGGCCGCAAACGGCGGATCGATCGCGAAAATACTCGACGGTGACATGATCACGCTCGACTCCAATACGGGCACGCTTGACATCGGCGTTCCCCTCGGCGAGTTCGAGGCTCGCCCGGTCACCGGCCGGGTGCTCACCGACGACGAATGGGCCGGTACCGGCCGCGACCTGTTCTCCGGCATGCGCGCCATGGTCGGCCCAGCCGACGAGGGCGCCATGTTCGTGATGCGCTGACCCCCATCTGACTCTAGAAAAAAGGTAAGAACTTGACTGCATCTCTGCTCGACCGCGTTCCCGTCATCCCCGTCGTCGTCATCGACAACCTCGATCACGCCGTACCGATCGCCCGCGCCCTGGTCAAGGGTGGAGTGCCGGTCATCGAACTGACCCTGCGGACTCCCGTGGCGCTCGACGCCATCGAGCGCATCGCTGCGGAGGTTCCCGAGATCCTGATCGGCGCAGGCACAATCGTGACGCCGGGGCAGGCGAAGCAGGCTGCCGATGCGGGCGCTCAGTTCCTGGTGTCACCGGGCTGCACCCCGGCTTTGACCAAGGCTATGAGGGATACCGGGTTGCCGCACCTGCCCGGCGCTGCGACAGTCTCGGAGGTGCTCACGCTCCTCGAGGCCGGGTACACCGAACTCAAGTTCTTCCCGGCCGAGGCCTCCGGCGGTGCGAACTTCCTCAAGTCCATTCACTCACCCATCCCTGCCGCACGCTTCTGCCCGACGGGCGGAATCTCCACCGCCAATGCGTCGACGTATCTGGCGCTGCCGAATGTCGGGTGCGTCGGAGGTTCGTGGCTCACTCCGGCCGCCGCGGTGGCGAACGAGGATTGGGATGCTGTGACCACCTTGGCCGAGGCCACATCGACGCTGAAGACAACCGCGTAGGTAGGTATTACGCTGCGTCCATGACAGACCCGAATCAGCCATATCAGCAGTACGCGCCGCCACCGCCGCCGCCGTCCAACGTGGGATGGGCAGTGGCGGCGGTGCTGTTCTTCTGGCCGCTCGCGTTCTCGGCCTTCACTCACTCCTCGAACGTGTATCCGCGCTGGGCAATGGGCGATTTTCAGGGTGCGCAGTACGCGTCGGACCGGGCCAAGAAGCTCGGGCAGATCGCACTGTGGGTGTGGGTCGCGTTTTTCGTGGTGCTCATTGCCTTCTATGTGGTGTTCTTCGCGATCCTGATCAATGCGAGCACTTGGTAGGCGCTTCGCGCACGTGCGCGGAAATGCATAGAGGGACACGTATTTCCGCTCACATAGGCGGGGCAGATCGAACGGCTGTCCAGGCTGACGGATCTCCTGCTGGCTACTCGCTCAGACCAGAGGGTTCTCACCTCGATGAGGGCGCGGATCATATTGACCTCAGTCCGCTCGGTGCATCGGCGGTCGACGCAGGCCGGGCACTGTCCGAACTGATGGCCACGTCAAAGTAGACTCCATAGACCGTGAGCCTCACCCTCGGAATCGTCGGACTGCCCAACGTCGGCAAGTCCACCCTCTTCAACGCGCTGACCAAGAACGACGTGCTGGCCGCGAACTACCCGTTCGCGACCATCGAGCCCAACGTCGGTGTGGTTCCGCTTCCTGATCCGAGGCTCGGCAAGCTCGCCGAGATCTTCGGTTCCGAGAAGCTGGTGCCCGCGCTGGTGTCGTTCGTCGATATCGCCGGCATCGTCAAGGGTGCATCCGAAGGTGCCGGGCTGGGCAACAAGTTTCTCGCCAACATCCGTGAAGCCGACGCCATCTGCCAGGTCGTTCGTGTATTCGCCGACGACGATGTGGTGCACGTCGACGGCCGCGTCGACCCGTCCGCCGACATCGAGGTCATCGAGACCGAACTCGCTATCGCGGACCTGCAGACGCTCGAAAAGGCGATCCCGCGCGTGGAGAAGGAAGCGCGGATCAAGAAAGACCGCAAACCCGCGCTCGACGCCGCCATCGCTGCGCAGGCAGTGCTCAACGAGGGCAAGACGCTGTTCTCGGCGCAGGCCAAGCTCGACTTCGAACTGCTCAAGGAATTCCAGCTCCTGACCACCAAGCCGTTCCTGTATGTCTTCAACGCCGACGAGGCCGTCCTCACCGACGACGTGAAGGTGGGCGAACTTGCCCGCTCCGTCGCCCCGGCGGATGCAGTGTTCCTCGACGCGAAGATCGAATCCGAGCTCCTCGAACTCGACGCCGAATCCGCTGCCGAGCTGCTCGAAAGCGTCGGACAGACAGAACCGGGTCTCGACGCCCTGGCCCGCGCCGGCTTCCACACCCTCGGACTACAGACCTACCTCACCGCCGGGCCGAAGGAAGCGCGCGCCTGGACCATCCACAAGGGCGACACGGCACCGCAGGCAGCTGGCGTCATCCACACCGACTTCGAGCGTGGCTTCATCAAGGCCGAAGTTGTCAGCTTCGAGGACCTCGTCGACGCCGGATCCATGGCCGCAGCCAAGGCCGCGGGCAAAGTCCGTATCGAAGGCAAGGACTACGTCATGGTCGACGGGGATGTCGTGGAGTTCAGGTTCAACGTGTAGAGACGCTGCCGTTCAATCTCTGGGGGGGGAGAAGTGATCTGCGCATCATGCGGCATTCCGCTTGCGTCGACGGCCAAGTCCTGCACTGAGTGCGAAGCATCAGTTGGTGTTGGCCGGGAGAATTCAGTCAGCACTGGCGGCGGCGATATCGGTGGAGATGTGTATCAAGCGCAGGGCAATATCGTCGTCAACCCGGCTGCATCGACGCCGCCCGAGGCCAGGTATGAAGCCGTGCCCATGTGGAGAAGCCCATTGACGTTGGCTCTACTGACATGGGCAAGTGTTGCGCTCGGGGTCACCGGCGTCTTTCCGCTGTGGCAGGTCGTCGAGCGCGTCATCGACCTATTTGCTTCCGAAGAGTCTGCGGACTTCATAGGGCGAAGCGGGTTCGCCTGGCTTCATCTGCTCTTGGCAGTCGTGCTGCTACTCGGCCTCTTGCTCGGTCTCCGCCGAATCGCTATGACTGAGACACGCTGGCCACTCCGCTTCGGGTTGGCTGTTAGCGGTCACGGACGACGCATTACGTTGGAAAAGATCCGTGCCGACCGATGCCCAAAGTGTCGCGGGAAGATGAAGTACTACAGCAAGCCGATCGAATGGATTAACCACGTAGACCCGAATGGTCGGCGTTGGCGAGAAATAACGCAGCGGGTCCCCGCCCTGGAGTGTCGGCGAAACTCGAAGCATTGGTACGAAGTCGACCCGGCCGAGGAGGAAGCGGCGTGACTCGTCGCTGAGCCACGGCGGCAACGTCGAGCTTGCAACTCCATGGGTGGACCAGCTCTACTTCCTTGTGCGGACGGGGCTGCAGATTCTCGGGACTGACGATGGTGTAGTAGATGCCGCCTTCGCCTGGATGGACGAAGCCGACGGCCAGCAGCCAGCTCCATGATGTTTGTACGTGTGGCGATGTCGTGGAGTTCCGCTTCAACGTCTAGCTGACACCTCGCGCTATCGGCTGTCCGCTACAGCCTCGGCTACCAGCTCGGCGGCTTCGGCTGCTGTCGCCGCGAAGCGAACGTTGTCGAACCGGTGAAGGTAGGCGCTGTAAATGCCCGACACCTTCTTGTTCGCGTTGTCCATCGCGACCACCCGCTTGCCCATCATTGCGGCCAGTACAGCGGCGTGCAGCCTGTCCGTCAGAACGACCCGACCTTTGCTCAGAATCCGTTGAGCTACACGGAGATTGAGCGCCGCGGCCCGTGGGTAGGAGCGGGCGAGCGCCGGGTAGAGCGGCCGGGTGGTCTTGGGAAAGTTGGAGGCAATTCTCGTCGGGAGCGTAATCACCTGCCATATGGCCAAATCCTTGCCGTGCAGGCCCCAGTCGAATCGGACTGACGAGGCGTCGATGTCGACGGGTCCGTGATCGAGCTTCTCGGAGTCGACGCGAAGGAGTTTCACGACATCGACAGCGCAATCGCCAGGGTTGTTCGCGATCTCGGCTCCGAATGCCATGTCAGGGCAATACTCGACATTGTTGTCAGGAAAGCTTGCGAGCGCGATGTCGTACGAACGCTTCTCGCGCAACATCAGCGTGAGATCCGGATGTGCCGCGTAGATCGCTGCGGTCCTCTTCAGGGCATCGGAATCGGCGTAGTCCATGCCCTGGGGGAGCCCGACGATCTTGCTGTCCGGGAACCGGGCGACCACCCTTTCGCGAAACTCCTGATGTGCAGGCCAACGGTCACCGAAGTTGCCCCCGCCTTGCAGGAAAATGGTGCCTGTGCCTACTCGTCTCCTGGCCAGCGCATCGTCGTGAGTGTTCAGGTCCGAGATGTACTCGACGCGGACCCCTGATTCCTCCAGGTATACGGTTTCACCCGCGTATATAAGGGAGTCACCAGCGTTGTCGTAGCTGGGAAAATCCAGAAGAGCGACGCGATCTCCAGGAGCCGTGTGACGACGCATCACCGCACGAGACTCGTCTCGTATCGATTCGAGCGCGTGCTGGGTCATGACGCAATCATGCCGCACCTGACACAACACCCTCGGCATCGCAGCTGCGCCGCAACGAGCTACCTCCCCCGCAACTTCTTCTCCAACGGTGTGGGGAAGCTGGGGACCACCGCCGAGCCGTCGAGCACATCTGTCAGCCGCCCGGCCTCGGCTGCAACCTCAGCCGGCCTGACGATTTCGAACAACTCCGTCACCACCTCGCCGGAGGGGCTGACGGCCCAGCCACCGACGATGCGTCCGTCCACCCAAATGCTCGGCCCGATGTTGCCGAAGGTGTCGAACAACGGCTTCTTGTAATCACCGAGATACCAGTTGCGGTGCTTCCATCCCATTGCCGTCGGATCCAGCGCAGGCAAGAGCATCACCGACGGACCTGAACTATCAAAAACCGTCCCCGCCAACATCATCCCTTCGCCCACGCTCAATTCCACCTCGACGAGATCCAACCCGGCCAAAGCGGCGCGGGTCTGCGTCTTGTTCCACCCCGTCCACCATTGAACGTCGTCGAACGTGGCCGGTCCGAACACCTCGAGCCACCGCCGAACCAGGTCGCGACGCGCCTCGGCCTCGTCCAGAATGGGAATTCCCTCGGGCCACCAGTGTTCGACCGGCGCCCACGCATGCCGCCGCGAGGTCCATGCCCCGCGCGGTTCGACGCGGACCAGCCGGCCCTCGGCGGCCATCATCGTCAGCACCTCGGAGGTGACATAGCGCTTGACGTCGTACACCTTGTCGGTGGTCGGTAGAAACGCGGTCTTCAACAAGGGAACAGCGTTGGACAATTCCGCGCCGGTAGCGGTTCCGGCGGCCCGCAGCGCAGCCTCGGTGTCCCGTTCCACCGCGGCGACCCACGCGTCGACGTCGTCGACAACAGGCTCGGTCGGCCCGGCAGCTACCTGCTTGAGCAGCCGGGTTCGCATCGTGCGAGCGACGCCGAGACTGGCCGCGGCATGAACCGTCGGAACATCGTCATGGGCGATGACGAACATGGTCCGGCGCATCGCCATGAGGCGAACGAGACTGCGACGGGTATACATTGCGGCCCGAACGTCCTCGATCGTCAGTGATCGAGCGCGCGCGAGAACCGACAGGTACACCGACGCCGGGTCGGTTGCGTGCAGGGCCAGTACGGACGAAACGACGTCCTCTACGGTTGGCGCGCTCGCGAAATGGCGTGCGACGAGACGTGCCCGGCGCTGCTCGTCGGTGATCTTCACAAACACATTGTGCGCTCGCCGAGCCAGCGGTCACCCGTCAACGCTTGTGTCCTCGGGCCAGGAGCTGCAACCGCATTCTCAGCGCGCCATATTGTTGCCCGATGAGATGAGCCCACAGTCCGCGTGGTGGCGGGTTCAGTGCTCTCGGAAGCCATGGATTTCTGACCGTCGCGAAATACAGGATCGTCGCCACATGGGCCGGCACTTGCAGCAGAGCCGACGGGTCGGGGCTTCCGTGGACGCTGTGCTTGCGAGCCAATTCCACCGACGTCCACCCGTAGCGCATTCCCTGTACGAACGACGCGCGCAAGGTGGTACGCAGCCTGTATGCGACCACTGCATCGGGGACGTGGCCCAGCGTCAACCCTGCCTCTTGGATGCGCCAGGAGTAGTCGACATCCTCACCTCCGCCGAGGAACTGCCCGTCGAAGTACCCCACCTCGTCCACAACTCTGGACCACATGCCGAAGTTGTTGCCGCATGCGTAGGGCAAGTACGGCGTTTCGAATCGTTTCTCAGGTGGTGGCAGTGACCGCCACGTTGCGACTTCATCCGAGTTGAGTGTGCGCACATCGACCCCACCGCCGACTGCATCGAAGTCCTCGGCCGCGCGAACAAGTGCACTCAGCCAGTTCGGGTGCACCGCGTCGTCATGGTCGGTGAAAGCGAGAAACTGGCCTCGTGCAGCGTCGATGCCGATATTCCTCGCGTTCGAGACCCCTCTCTTGCCGGAGCTGTCGACCCACCGAACATCAAGTTTCAACCCCAGTTCGTCCAGGTGCCGACGAAGATCGCCGTTCGCGCCGTTGTCGCTGACGATGACCTCGAACTCACCGTCGTAGTCTTGATTCGCGAGGGCTTCGAGCTGCACGTCGAGTTGGGGCATGCCGTCGTACACCGGGATGATGACGGAAACAAGACTGGGTGGCACGTTTCCGAACGCTACTTCACCAGGTGCGATCAGTCCTGGATATAGCGGCGTTCTGTCCCGGAAAATCCAAGGCATCGCACTGTCCCGGCCGATCAGGAATCTGGCAATGCAACCCGTGTCATGATGCAGTCATGACTCCGGAGGTGCGGGACATTCTCGCCGGCATGCCCGCCCATCGGCGCGAGACGTTCGAGCTCCGACTCGAGCAGTGGTGGCCCGACCTGCACGATGCTGTCACCGCCCTGTACGACGGGCCCGACGCGGTGGCCGCCAATCTCGTCGCCATCGCAGCGCAGGGTTTCGCCGAACGCTCCGACGACCTCCATCGTTTGGACGAGCGCAGGCTCCTGCAACCCGATTGGTTTCAGCGCCCCAACATGTTCGGGTACGCCTGCTACGTCGACCGCTACGGCACCACGTTGGAGGGGGTGGGGGAGCGGCTCGACCATCTCGTCGATCTGGGCGTGACCTACCTGCACATGATGCCGTTGCTCACGCCACGGGAGGGTGACAATGACGGCGGGTACGCGGTGAAGGATTTCTATTCGGTTCGACCGGATTTGGGCACCAACGAGGATCTGCGAAACCTCGCGACGACGCTGCGGGCCCGCGGGATCAGCCCCGTTGTCGACTTGGTTCTCAATCATGTTGCGCGTGAACATGAATGGGCGGAGAAGGCCCGTGGGGGTGATGAGAGATATCGCAGCTACTTTCATATCTACCCCGACCGGGAGACCCCAGATTCATTCGAGCGCACCCTGCCCGAGGTGTTCCCGGATTTTGCGCCTGGCAGCTTCACTCTCGACACCGAACTCGACGAGTGGGTGTGGACGACGTTCAACGCGTGGCAGTGGGACCTGAACTGGTCCAATCCCGCCGTGTTGGAAGAGTTCGCAGGAATCGTCATGCACCTGGCCAACCTGGGTATCGAGGTGCTTCGTCTCGACGCCATCGCGTTTCTGTGGAAGCGACTCGGTACCAACTGTCAAAACCAGCCCGAGGTCCACGCGATAACGCAGGCACTACGCACAACATGCCGGCTCGCTGCTCCCGCAACGCTGTTCAAGGCCGAGGCGATCGTCGGCCCTCGTGACCTGATGCCGTATCTGGGCCTCGGCCGCCACACCGGCAGGGTCTCCGACATCGCCTATCACAACTCGCTGATGGTGCACATCTGGTCCATGTTGGCCTCGGGCAGCAGCGAATTGGCTGTTCACGCACTCGCTTCACTGCCGCCGACGCCGCCCAGTGGCACCTGGGTGACGTACGTGCGGTGCCACGACGACATCGGCTGGGCCATCGACGACGGTGACGCCGCCGCCCGTGGGGTGACCGGCGCCGGGCATCGGCACTTTCTGGCGGACTGGTACTCGGGCGATTTCGATGGATCCTGGGCAGAGGGTCTGGTGTTTCAGTACAACCCGGATACCGGCGATCGACGCATCAGTGGGACTTCGGCGGCGTTGAGCGGGCTGGGGCCGTCGAGGAAGGATGCCGACGGTGCGTTCGCGCGCATGTTCCTGGCCCACGCGATCGTCGCCGCGTGGGGCGGCATCCCCGTCGTGTGGAGCGGTGACGAGATCGCCTCACCCGGCGACCCGAACTGGGCGAGCGAACCAGGTCACGAGAACGACAACAGGTGGGTGCACCGTCCCCGCGTCACCGATGAAGACCGTGCCCGACGCCTCCAGCAGGGGACCGACGCGCAGCGAGCCTTCGACGGCATCGCGCACATCGCGCGGGTGCGCCGAGGGTTGCCGATGCTGCATTCCGAGGCCCCTGTGCAGGTACTGACGGACACCGAGGATGGACTCCTGGTGTTGGTGCGACGTCACCCGAGCGGCACTTTGGTCGGTGTGTTCAATGTCACAAGTGAGCATCGAGCGTTCCCGTACGATCGACTGCTCGAGCTGGGGCTCACCGATCCGCACGAGGTGCTTTCCGGACACAGCGTGGTCTTGCACGACGGTCGCGTCTGGCTTCCGCCCTACGCAGCATGGTGGATGGTCTGATCCAGGCCACGCAAAGCCGTTATTTCCCTGTTACCCTCCCACCGACGGTCGATCAGATTCGGACGATAGGGATTCTTTGATGTTGTTCTCTCGTGCGCGCAGCCTCGTGCTGGGTGTCGTGACCGTACTGATCGCAGCGTTCGCTGCCACATTCGTGGGCACCGGCGTCGCGCAAGCGGACTCCGCGCTCATCTACGTTCACTCGAACGCGATGAACAAGGACATCCCCGTCAAGGTCTTGACGGCAGCAGGGGACGGCCCCGCGCCGACCATCTACCTGCTCGACGGCCTCCGCGCGCCCGATGACAACAACGGTTGGCTCATCGAGACCGATGTCGAGCAGTTCTTCGCCGACAAGCACGTCAACGTTGTCATCCCGTTCGGCGGCGGCGGCACGTTCTACACCGACTGGGAGCGCCCCGATCCGAAGCTGGGCGTCGTCAAGTGGGAAACCTTCCTCACCCAGGAACTCCCGCCGGTCATGGCCGCCCAGTTCGGCAGCGACGGAGTCAACAACGCTATCGCCGGCCTGTCGATGAGCGGTACGTCCGCGCTCAACCTCGCCGCGCATCACCCCGACTTCTACAAGGCAGTGGCCTCGTTCAGCGGCTACCCCTCGGCCAGCAGCCCCGGATACGCGCAGGGCATTCAGGTCTCGGTCGGCGAGATGGGCGGAAACGCTCGCAACATGTGGGGCGCATGGCCGTCGGCGTCGTGGCTCGCGAACGACCCACTGCTCAACGTCGGAAAACTGCGTAACACCTCCGTGTTCGTTTCTGCCGGAACCGGATCGCCGCTCACCGACCCGACCGTCAACCCCGTCAGTGCCAGCTTCGACCCGGTCAAGTTCGCGCAGATGGTCCCGCTCGAGACCGCGTCGGGACTGAGCAGCCGCGCGTACGTCGCCGCGCTGCGCGGTACGGGCAACAACCCCCAGGTTCGCATCACCGGCACCGGCACGCACTGGTGGAACTTCTGGGAAGAGCACCTGCACGACGCGTGGTTCACCACGTTCGCGCCTGCCCTGGGCCAGTAGCCCCGCAAAAGCCCGCAAGCTCCGGCATGAATGGCACATTGCAACTGTCTAACCGTTGCAATGTGCCATTCATGCTGAGCGGCTAATGTCCGGGAATATGACAGCCCCGAAGATCGACATGGACTACACCGTTCTCGACTGCCCCGACACCGCCGCGCTCGCGGAGTTCTACCAGCAGGTACTGGGCTGGGAGATCACCCGATCCGAAGGCGACTGGGCGGTGCTGCAGGGGCCGGGCGAGCTGCGGCTCGCTTTCCAGCAGGCGCCGGACTTCGCGCCGCTCGAATGGCCTTCCGAGGGCATCAAGATCCACCTCGACTTCATGATCGACGACATGGCAGCCGCCACTCGGCACGTCCTCGACCTAGGAGCGAAGTTGCTCGACGACTCCGACGAGCATCCGAGCTTCGTGGCATTTCGTGACCCGGCCGGTCACGTGTTCTGCCTGTGTCGGCGCGACTGACTATCATTCGCTCATGGCATCGGATAGCAGCTTCCTGGTCGAACGATCGACGGTGATCCAGGCATCGCCGGAGAAGATTCATTCGTTGCTGGACAACTTCCAGAAGTGGCGGAGTTGGTCGCCGTGGGAAGATGCCGATCCTGAGCTGAAGCGCACCTACTCCGGTCCGGATTCAGGCGTCGGTGCGTCGTACGCCTGGTCCGGCAATCGGAAGGCCGGTGCGGGCAGCATGGTCATCACCGGTTCGAAGCCCGGCCAGATCGTCGTACTGGACCTGGTGTTCACCAAACCGTTCAAAGCTCAGAACGTCACTACCTTCACCATCGAGCCGGGGCCGAACGGTTCCGAGGTCACCTGGGCGATGACCGGGAAGAACAATCTGTTCTTCCGACTCGTCGGCAAGGTCTTCCCGATGGACAAATTGGTCGGCAAAGACTTCGAGAAGGGCCTCGCCAAAATGAAGGTCGAGGCAGAGAAGGCCTGATCAGGCTGCAAGTTCGTAGTGTCCGAAGGTGGCGTTCACCTGGAGCCACTGGGCCAGGATCTGACAACCAGTCAGTCCACTGTTGTCGAGTGGCTCGCTCGCGTAGGCGATGTGCCGGTCGCCCGACGGGTTGGCCACCCGCATGCCTCGCCAGGCGAGGGTGCGAGGCAGGTAGCCACCCAGCTCACGGGCCGCGACGCGCAACCGTCGGACATCTGTGACCCATTGGCGAGGTGACAGTCGTGTCTTGGCGGCATTCTGGAAGCCATTGCTGCGCAGCAACACCCAGACCTGCCTCAGCCACAGCTTCGGTGTCCGAAACGACATGAAGCGGGTGATGTCCGCGATGTCGCGAATGTAGCTGTCCTCGCTGGCGTTGCAGATCATGTCCTCGGGGTGTCCGATCCACATCACCTCCACCGACGCCGGTACGGCCGGTCCGTCACCGGCGACGCCACTGCCGGAGCAGCCTGCGACGACCCCGGCGGGCTGCTGAGGGTCCGAGATCAGCCCAGCGGTGACGACGGTGGGCAACCAGACGGTTCCCCTCGTCATCATGCCGAGCAGTTCTCTGATCACCGAGCATCCCTGTGAGTAACCGATCAACGCAACCGGCCCGTCCGCACGCCGAATCGCGGCGATCAGCCTGCGGACACCGGCCTGGGTGCTCTGCCGATAGCTCAGACCACCGACAGCAACGGGTCCGTAGGACGCGGGGTAGCCCACCCACCTGGACGTGAACCGATCGTCGAGGTGGGTCGTCACGCTGCCGAGAAGCCCGGTGACAACTGTCCGGTGGTCGTCGGGGTGAGATTCGCCAGTGCCGCCCACCGCCAGGACTGTCATGTGCGTCATGACCCAACTGTGGTCGAAGAATCTGAGACCATCACCCTGCCGATGCTGAGAAGACCCTGGCAATCAGCCGAAGGCGAGCGCAACGTCGTCGGCGGCCCCGCGCAGGATCGACTCGTAGACATCGGGGTCGGGCACCGCTGATGCGGCCGAGGTGATCCCGAACGTCACGGTCTCTCCTATTCCGTGCACACCGTGGGTGAGTCCCATGACGGGGGAGAGAGCGGGGAAGCCCGCGGTGAACCGTACCGGGCCGCCGCCGAGCCGCAGCGTGGCCGCGCCCCGAGCGACACTGGATACGACGGTATGCCCGGTGACCGCGTCGGGGACGGCGGTGGCGTCGAACTGGCGCACGCCCCAGTGGAGCAGGACGGCAGGAACCATTTCGGTTGCCAGCGCGCTCACTGCCATTGCCGGATGCTCGGCACGGGCTCGGCGCTGCGCCAGTGCGGCCGCAATCGAACCGGCGCGTTCGAACAGATCGTCCGTCTCGGGGAAGAGTCCGACCCCGGCATTGCGAAAGTGGTTGCGGGCGCGGCGCTCACCGGGTTTTGCGATGGTCACCTCGGCGCCGAGGTCGGACGGAACACGGTCACCGTGCATTTCGAGGTATCGAGACAGGGCCGCCGATACGACGGTGAGTGCGCCGGCTGTGACACCGATTCCCGGGGCCGTGAGATCGGCGCGATCGCGAACGACCGTGCGGATCGATACTGCTTCGGAGGGGGCGACGTTGAGTCGGGTTCTCGGCCGGGGCGGTGCCTGAGCCGGTACTTTCCCGGCATCGGTGTCGGCAGCGAGGCGCTGATCGAGTTCGTGTGCACGCCGCGATCTTCGGATGAACTCGATGGGACGAAACCGTCCACGTGCCGGTGGGTCGAAGACAGCAGTGTCGGCGTCGCCGAACAGTCGCCGTGCAAGTGACGACGCGACCCTGCCGTCACCGAGCGCGTGTGAGATCTGCAGGACCGCAACGAGAGCCGCACCGGTGCATCGAGGTGCACCAGTGACAGCGGTGAAAAGGTGTAGCCGCCAGGTTGTTTCGTGTTGATCGAGCTGTTCCCGTAACAACGTGCCGAGCTCGCTCAGGCACGCACCCCAGTCGCCGGGTTGTCCGTGATCGAGCACATGCGCGGCGTCGAGACGCATCGATCTCGTCCGCGGGTATCCGAGATCGAGTGGGACGTCGGCGATTCGAAGCTGCAACTGTTCGATATCTGCGGCATTGCGCAGCACCTCGCTGCGAACGGGCTCGGCGGTGCTGTCGGTGTCGAAGCAGTAGAGCAGAAACTGATCGTTCGGGATCTTCGACGAAATCCAGTACGTCTGAGCGTCAGTGGGATGCAACGAACTGTGCCGCCGCGTGAGACTTCGACGCGGCGGCACAGGTGATACGAGGTTTCGAATCAGGCGACGTTGACCAAGCCGACCGTCGGGAAGAAGAAGCAAGTCTTCGCACCGTCGGCAGTGTTGTGGGTGACGTTGCCGAACACGGCTGCGAGCACGGTGCCCGATCCGGTTTCGACCGGCACAGCCCGCGCACCTGCGGATGGCAGAGCGGCCAACGCTTCGGTGATCGGTCCACGCGCCAGTTCCTTCACGACGGGCAGAACGTCGAGGTTGTCGAGGATGGCGTCGACGAGCTCGCTGGTGGCGCCGCCCATCTCGGCGAATCCACCCTGGAGGGTGTTGACGTTGAACCAGGCAACCTGCATGCCGGCTTTGTCACCCGAGTCGTCGATGATTCCGGCTGGGACGAATGCGAACATCGTCTCGCCCGCTTCCACCGCGTTGAGCGGGGGTAGCGTCGGGATGCTGAGGTTGGGCCACGGTCCGGCCGCGCCGCCTGCGACACCCGGCACGATTCCCAACGGTGCGCCGGGTGTTGCAGAGCAGTTGATTGCCGCAGTCGGGTAGAAGAACGGCGTGATGCCGGCGTCGGTCAGGATCCGATTGGCGGTCTCGAGTGCTGCCAGTGGGTTGGCGTCCACCGGGTCGGCAACCTCGGTGCGCGAGTTCGAGATCGCCTCGGCAGCTGCGAGAGCGGTCGAATCGCCCTGCCCCTGAAGTGTTGCCACGGCCTGCGACAGCGGATCGGAGACTGGAGCGGGGTCCGCGGCGGCTGTTGCCGGAACGGCGAGGAGTGCGGCACAGGACAGTGCGACTGCACCCGCTGCACGACTGAGACGACGAGACATTGTGTGACTCCTGAGACTGATGTGGCCGAAGTTACTGATGTGGTGATGGGACCACACCGATGTCCGCTTTTCCAAGGAGAAGGCGGCACGGTTATTCAATCGATACGTCAGCTTGCGCTGATCCCGAAGTCGCGAACGATCCCCACCAGGCCGGAAGCATACCCCTGACCAATGGCGCGGAACTTCCACTCCTGGCCGCGCCGGTACAGCTCGCCGAACACCATGGCGGTTTCTGTGGAGGCGTCCTCGGTGAGGTCGAATCGCGCGAGCTCGCGGCCGTCAGCGCGGTCGACGACACGGATGAACGCGTTGATGACCTGCCCGAAGTTCTGCCCCAGGACGTCGGCGTCGTGGATCGATACCGGGAAGACGATGGACTCGACCTCGGGTGAGAGGGCGGTGAGGTCGACGTTGATGCTCTCGTCGTCACCTTCGCCTTCACCGGTGCGGTTGTCTCCGGTGTGCTCGATGGCCCCGTCCGGGGACCGCAGATTGTTGTAGAAGACGAAGAATTGATCACCCACGGACTTCTTGTCGGCGCGCAGCCCTATCGCACTCGCGTCGAGATCGAAGTCCCCGCCGGTGGTGTTGCGTACGTCCCAACCCAGACCGACGGACACGGCGGTGAGGTTGGGTGCTTCCTTGGACAACGAGACGTTTCCGCCCTTGGCCAGCGTGACGCCCATCTGGAACTCCTTTTCGATCGTGTCTGCTGTCGACTCCACAGTAGGGGAACGGCCGAATTGGCGAGCGTGGGGCGGATGGGTCGTGTGACACCTGTGCGAGTGATGTGACTAGCGATACCCAAGTGATTGTGGTGCAATAGCGAAACGCGCCAAGCTACCAGCGTCACCGATCGAATTGTGCGCGACACGCCGAGGTGACCGATCGATCGATATGGGGATTGCACCGTGCACGTTTCGAGACGAGAGCTGTTCAAGTACGCCGCGGTCGGTTCGGCCGCGGCAATGGGTCTGGCTGCCGTGAATTCGACGGCGGCACGAGCGGACGGACTGGGCACTCTCGTCGACTACTCAGGTGGTGTTCCGTCAGCGGCGGCAATTGCTGCGGCCGGCCACCTCGGTGCGGTCCGGTACGTCTCGGATCGTCGGCCGGGCGCCGACTGGATGATCGGCAAGCCGCTGAAGGAGTCCGAGGCCGACGCCCTCGCGGCGGCAGGTCTCGAGGTGGTGTCGAACTACCAGTACGGCAAGGGGGACACCTCCGATTGGAGGGGTGGCTACGCGGCGGGGGTCAAACATGCCAAGCGGGGCCTCGAACTGCACACGGCTGCCGGCGGTCCGGCGAATCGGCCGATCTACGCCTCGATCGACGACAATCCCACCGCGGTGGAGTTCGCGACCATGATCGCGCCGTACATCCTGGGGTGGGAGTCTGTTGTGGGCCCGGAGAACACCGGCATCTACGCAAACTCACCCACCATCGAACTGGCCTCGATCGCCGGTCTCGGTCAGTGGTACTGGCAGCACAATTGGGGAACGCCGAAGGGATACCGGCACCCCAGTGCGCATTTGCATCAGGTCCGAATAGACAAAGACGAAATCGATGGGGTCACCGTCGACATCAATGTCATTCTTGCCTCCGATTACGGTCAGTGGTCCGCGGCCTGAGAGGGTAATCGAATGAATCTCATCGATGTAATTTATTTGATCGCCGGCTATTTCTACGAGCTGTTCTCCGACGCCTTTTCTTCGTGAAAGTCCCTGGACTCGAGTAACAGCAGAGCAAGCGATATCAGGGCCAGCGCGGCTACAGCCGCCGAGAACACCACTCCCGCGGTGACGAGCCCCCAGGCATTGGCCGCGGCACCGGCTCCGATGACCGGCACCGAGATGGCGATGTAGAGCACGACGAAGAACGTCGAGGTCACCTCTGCGCGCCGATCGGTGGGAAGCTCGGCCGTGATCGAGGCCATCCCCTTGCTGAATGTGACGCCCTGACCGACGCCGCACACCACCGCGGCGATGACGAGTAGCGGCAGAGATTCGAGTAGCAGTGACACTCCGAGCGCAGCAACGCCGACAACCAGCGTGATACACCCGGCCCGGAGTGCGAAGGTATCGCCGAGGCCGCGCAGGCCGATCTGGGCGGCCGCGGAAGATGCGAAGATCACGAAGACCACGGCGCCGGTCGCGGCATGATTGTCGATCCCCAGAACCTGCGTCATGAACCCGGGTGAGACGCCCGTGAACAGGCCGAGTACGGCGAAACCTGCGAAACCACCGGTCGCGGCGCGAACGAAGGTACCTCGTATGGGAGCGGGTACGGACAGTCGTTGCATGTGTGGGCGGGCGCCGCGCGCCACAGCGACCGGCTCGGGAACGAAGTACACAGCAATGGCGGCGACCAGCAGCAGCGCGATGTCGACTGCGAAAGTCAGACGCATCGGTTGTGGCATGTACTGGACGAGCAGGCCCGCCAGCAGGGGGCCGAGGCCGAGTCCGCCGATGTTGGCTGCGGTGGCGATGGATGGAGCCCGGGAGCGCCACTTGTCCGGTACCAGTTCCACCAGCGTCACCGTCGCGGTCCCGACGAAGATTCCGGCGGAGAGCCCGGAGAGGACTCGTCCGATCAACAGCGCAGTGAGGGAGCCGGCGCTGATGAACACGATTGCGCTGGCGATGCCGAGACCGATGCCGGCGAGCAGCATCGGTCTACGGCCCAGCGAATCGGACCATCGGCCGAACGCGAGAAGTGCTGCCAACACCCCGAGTGCGTAGGCGGCGAAGATGATCGTGACTACGAAGACGGAAAACCCGAATTCGGCCTGGTAGAGCGAGTACACGGGGGTGGGCATCGTCGTGCCCAGCATCGCTACTGCGAACGCGTATGCGATCGCGACGAAAGCCAGAGGTCTGCGCACGAGCAGACCTTACCCGTGCTATCGGTCAGACGCTCACGGTACGAAAACGGTCCCGATCGTCGGCAGGAAGCTGCAGGAGCGAGCCGGTGCTGTCGGATCTTCCTTCGACTGGGTCGTGATCGATCCCGAGACGACCGCAAGAACGCGACCTGGGCCGGTGTCGGCGATGGTCGACAGAGTTGCGGGCCCGCCGGGGTTGATGTTCGCAGCGCCGGTCAGGTCCACAGCGCCGGTGCGGCGGTTGTCCAGGTTGAGCCACGATACGGTCAGCGGCGCTTCCTGCGTCTGCGCGAGGGGTTGCGTTCCGAGGGCCGTGAAGACGAAGCCCGCCTGGCCGGCCGGGGGGCCGGGGGGAGGCAGGGTTGCCGGTCCCGGCACAGCGAGTGCAGTGCCGACGGAATCGGCGGAATCGGAGATGCATCCCTTGCCGATGGTCGGGTACAGGAACTGCGCGATGACCGGGCCGTCCGCGGGTGGAATCTCCGGGCCGCCGCCGCCGGAGCCGTCGAGGAACGTGATGACCCGCTCGAGGATGGACCTGACCTGCTCGGGTAGTGCAGAGGACTCCAAGAGCATGCGTGCCTGAGCGAGCAGATCGGCTTGGGTGGTGGGAGCGGCGTCGGCCGGCCCCGCTGCGGCACCCATGATGGCCGGCGCGAACGCGGCGAGTGCTTCGACCTGTGCGTAGTCGGGAAGCGGTTGATCAGGAGTGGGGAGGAAAAGAGGAGGCAGTTCCACTGCGGGTGGTGCTGGTTCTGCGGACGCAACGGTCGGCACAGCGAGCGCGGCGGCGACTGCCACTGCTAGGGCTGTGACGGTCCTGCGCGTTACACCGTTACGTAACACTTGTTTTCCCCATCCTGATCGAAAAGCGGGCCGTGAATCGGTTGCTGGCTCGAGGGGTCACTCTATGTATCCGACTCGACGTTGTACAGCCGGTACCAGCGTTCACCGCAAGTGGACAGTAGCCTGTTACGGAAGTGATCAGTGTGGTTGGTGATACAAATGTTATTCGTGATACGTGAATGTGGGAATTCCGACCCCCGCTGGGGCACCTGTTCGGGCCATTTCACAATTGCCTTATAGGCTCAGCCGTCGATTCCGCGCAATCGGCCCAACGCACACTGAAACGGGAGCTGTGAAGAAGTGAACCGCCTGGTTCGATACGCCCCGTTCCTGCTCGCCCTGTCCGTGATCACGCGGCTTGTGTGGGCTTTCGCGACGCCCAACGGCATGAACCTCGTCGACCTGCACGTCTACGTGGATGGGGCGGCGGCCCTCCTGCAAGGCAACCTGTACGAGTTCACCTACGCGGAAAAGACACCGGATTTCCCGCTCCCCTTCACCTACCCACCGTTCGCTGCCCTGGTGTTCTTCCCACTGCACTACCTGCCGTTCACGATCGTCGGCGTGTGCTGGCAGCTCGCGACGATGGCGGCGATGTTCCTGCTGATCCGGCTCGCCATCGGACTCGTCCTCGACTTCAGGCCGGATGCGGTTGGGAGCACGACCGACTGGACGCGTGTGGCGATGCTGTGGACGGCGTTGGCGCTGTGGACCGAACCCGTACGCACCACACTCGACTACGGGCAGGTCAACGTCTTCCTGGCACTCGCCGCCATCGTGGCGATCCGCAGCACGCGCTGGTGGATCGCCGGGGGCATCGTCGGGTTCGTCGCCGGAATCAAACTGACCCCCGCGATCACCGGCCTGTACTTCCTGGCGACGAAACGGTGGAAGGCCGCCGCTTTCTCCGCCGTCGCGTTCGGCGCGACCGTCGCCATCAGTTACCTGGTGCTGGGCCGGCAGGCGGGCACCTACTTCACCGAGCTACTGGGCGACGCCGACCGCATCGGCCCAGTCGGCTCGGTATGGAACCAATCCCTGCGTGGAGCGATGAGTCGCATCGCAGGACGCGACATCGATTCGTCTGTGCTGTGGCTTGTCGGCGTGCTCGCAGTGAGCGTTCTCGCGTTCTTCGCCTGGCGGGCGCTCCGTACGAACGATCGACTCGGAACGTTGCTCGTGGTCCAACTGCTGGGACTGTCGGTGTCACCGATCTCATGGTCCCACCACTGGGTATGGGTGCTGCCGCTGCTCGTGTGGCTGCTGCACGGACCGGACCGGCATCTGCTGGGAACCCGACTGGTCGCCGGATATTGGCTCGTTGCCGTCGTCGTCGGCATCCCATGGATTCTGAGTTTCTTCCAGGAGTCGATCTGGCTCGTCTCTCGGCCCGGACTGCTGGCATGGCTCGGCGCCGTGGACATGGTGGGAGTACTGCTGGTCTACGGCTGGACGATCCGTCTGGGACGAGGACGACTCAAAGGGCAGAAAGCAGAGAATCGATCTCTCGCGCCAGATTCACATCCTTCACCGTGAGTCCACCCGCAGAATGTGTGGACAGTGTGAACGTCAGCTTCCGCCACCTGATGTCGATGTCCGGATGATGGTCGGCCGCCTCCGCGGAAGCAGCCACGCGCGCCACCAGATCGATCGCCGCCGGAAATGTCGGTGCCTGGACTGTGCGGGTGATCGCGTCGCCGGCGAGGGCCCACTCGGGCAGGCCCGTGAGGGCGTCGTCGATCTCGGAGTTGGTAAGAAGTTCACTCATGCAGCGATAGTGACACGAACGAAAGTGGTGGCATGACTGAAACGGCCGATCAGCGAGTGGTCGTCGCGGGCGCAATCGTCTCCGATGGCCGACTGCTGCTGGCGCAGCGCGCCTCCCCGCCGGAGCTCGCCGGTCGGTGGGAGCTACCCGGCGGCAAGGTCGAAGCGGGCGAGTCCGAGGAAAGTGCGCTCGAACGTGAACTGCGGGAGGAACTCGGCGTCGAGACGGCGGTGACCGAACCACTGGGCGGAGAAGTGGCGCTGCCGGGCGCATCGATACTGCGGGCCTATCGCGTCGAACTGGTCTCGGGGACGCCGGCGCCGTTGGAGCATTCCGATCTCAGGTGGGTCGACGCCGACGGCCTGCGCGAAATCGACCTGGTCGAGGCAGATCGCGGATGGATGCCCGAACTGCTCGACATACTCACTTCTCCCGGGCGTGCTCGAGACCCTTCTTGAGTTCCTTCTTGCTGGCCCCGGACGCTTCGAGCTTCTTCATTCGCATGATGACGACGGGGCATGTGATGCATCGCGTCTTCTTGCGGCAGCACTTCTTCTTGGGCTTGAGGCCCGAAACGTCCTTGGCCTTGACCTTGCCCATGCAACTACTCCGGATTTCGATAACTTTGGGTGAACTTACGGGCAAGACTACTGCGTGGTGCAGGTCACCCTGTGCCAGCGGGTAAACTCGGCCGGTCGCGAGAATCTCGCGGTGCAGCGCGCTTCTCTAGCGACATAAGCCCGCTAGCGAACAAGAGCCCGCATTAGACCCAGGAGAATTTTTCGCGTGAGTGCCCCAAGCAGTGCAGACAACATCGATTCCACCACCACGTTCCGCAACGTAGCCATCGTTGCACACGTCGACCATGGCAAGACCACGCTGGTCGACGCCATGCTCCGGCAGTCCGGAGCGTTCGAGGAACGCGCCGAAGCGATCGACCGCGTCATGGACTCGGGCGACCTCGAAAAAGAAAAAGGCATCACGATTCTGGCCAAGAACACGGCCGTCCACAAACGCAACGCCGACGGAACCATCACCGTCATCAACGTGATCGATACCCCCGGCCACGCCGACTTCGGCGGTGAGGTCGAGCGCGGACTGTCCATGGTCGACGGTGTCGTCCTGCTCGTCGACGCCTCCGAGGGCCCGCTGCCGCAGACCCGCTTCGTGCTGCGCAAGGCGCTCGCCGCCTCGCTTCCGGTGATTCTGGTCGTCAACAAGACGGACCGTCCCGACGCGCGCATCGAGGAGGTCGTCTCCGAGAGCCACGACCTGCTGCTGGACCTGGCATCGGACCTCGACGACGAGGCCTCCGAGGCGGCCGAGCTGGCACTCGACCTGCCTGTCCTCTATGCCTCCGGTCGCGAGGGCAAGGCATCGAAGGTCAAGCCCGAGAACGGCAACGCTCCCGACGCCGAGAACCTCGACGAGCTGTTCGAGGTTCTGCTCAACTACGTCCCCGCTCCCAAGGGCAACGTCGACGCTCCGCTGCAGGCGCACGTCACCAACCTCGACGCGTCGGCCTTCCTCGGCCGCCTCGCCCTGGTTCGTATCCACAACGGTCAGCTCAGCAAGGGCCAGACCGTCAGCTGGATGCGTGAGGTCGACGGCGAGCCCGTCGTACAGAAGGCCAAGATCACCGAGCTGCTCAACACCATCGGCGTCGAGCGCGTGCCGGGTGAGAAGGGCGTCGCAGGCGATATCGTCGCCGTCGCCGGTTTCCCGGACATCATGATCGGTGACACCCTTGCCGACCTCGAGAATCCGGTCGCGCTTCCGCGCATCACCGTCGACCAGCCGGCCATCTCTGTCACCATCGGCACCAACACCAGCCCGCTCGTCGGACGGGTCAGCGGACACAAGCTGACCTCCCGCATGGTCAAGAGCCGTCTGGACCAGGAGCTCATCGGTAACGTCTCGCTCAAGGTGCTCGACATCGGCCGGCCCGACGCCTGGGAGGTGCAGGGTCGTGGTGAGCTCGCGCTCGCCATCCTCGTCGAGCAGATGCGTCGCGAGGGCTTCGAGCTGACCGTCGGCAAGCCGCAGGTGGTCACCCGGCAGGTCGACGGCAAGCTGCACGAGCCCTTCGAGGAGCTGACCGTCGACACCCCGGAGGAGTACCTCGGTGGCGTGACGCAGCTGCTCGCCGCGCGCAAGGGCAAGATGGTGCAGATGACGAACCACGGCGCCGGCTGGGTTCGGATGGAGTTCATCGTCCCCTCGCGTGGCCTCATTGGCTTCCGCACGGACTTCCTCACCGATACGCGCGGCACCGGAATCGCGAACGCCGTGTTCCACGGATACGCGCCGTGGGCCGGCGAGATCCGCGCCCGCCACACCGGTTCGCTCGTTTCGGACCGCAATGGCACCGTGACGCCGTTCGCAATGATCCAGCTCGCGGACCGTGGCACGTTCTTCGTCGAGCCGGGTGCCGACACCTACGAGGGCATGGTGGTGGGCATCAACCCGCGTCAGGAGGACCTCGACATCAACGTCACGCGAGAGAAGAAGCTGACCAACATGCGTCAGTCCTCCGCCGACGTGATGGAGACCCTGGCGAAGCCGAAGAAGCTGGACCTGGAAATGGCGATGGAGTTCTGCGCGGGCGACGAATGCGTCGAGGTCACCCCCGAGGTCGTGCGTGTGCGCAAGGTGCACCTGGACTCCAATGAGCGTGCGCGCGAGCGTTCGCGCAGCAAGTCGCGCGACAAGGCTGCTCTGTAGACTTCGCTACTCATGCGAAGTGTTCGCGTGGTCCGTCTTGTGTACGGACCACGCGAACACGAGCCTCGACGAAGGAGCGGCCCGGTGCGAAGCAGTAGCACTATGCAGGTGCGTTCGACTGCTCGGCGCGCTACCGCTGTCGGTGTCGCCGCTTTGCTCCTGGCGGGATGCACAGCCGACCCGCCGCCCCCGGTCGAGAGCGAGCCGACCGTCACCACGACGACGGTTGCCCCCGTGGTCGAGAGTGAAAACCTCGTGGTGGTGGCCGTCGACGACATCGGCATCGGATTCAACCCGCATCTTCTCGCCGACCAGTCGCCCGCAACATCCGCCGTCAGCGCGCTGGTCCTGCCGAGTCCGTTTCGGCCCGCCCTGGATCCGGCTGATCCGGCAGCGACGATCATGCTGCTCGATCCTGCCGTGCTCATCTCGGCAGAGGTGACCTCGCAAGCACCGTTCACGGTCACCTACCGGCTCCGCCCCGAGGCGCAGTGGTCGGACGGTGCGCCCGTTGCGGCCGAGGACTTTCACTACCTGTGGCAGCAGATGATCTCGCAGCCCGGTGTCGTCGACCCGGCCGGATATGCCCTCATCGACAACGTCGCGTCGGCCGGTGGCGGAAAAACAGTGAACGTGACGTTCCGCGCGCCGTACCCGCACTGGCAGAGGCTCTTCACGGATTTGTTGCCGAGTCACCTGTTGAAGGATTCACCGGGCGGATTCACGACGGGGCTGACCGACAACGTCCCCGTGTCGGCCAATCGGTTCAAGATCGACTCTCTCGACAAGGGACGGGACGAGATTCTGCTCGAACGCAACGATCGGTTCTGGGGTGAACCGGCGCTTGCGGATTCGATCCTGCTCAGGCGTGGTGGTACGCCGGCCCAGCTTGCCGATTCACTGCGTTCGAAGGATGCTCAGCTCGCTCAGGTACGGGCGAGTAGTGCGACGGAGGCGCAGCTTTCCGCTATTCCCGGTGTCCGCACGGACATGAGATTTCAGCCGCGGGTGCTTGATTTCACGCTCAACGGTCGCGCGCCCCTACTGACGGATCCGGCCGTCCGGCGCGGCGTCATCGGATTGATCGACCCGATGTTGCTCGCGACGGTTGCCGCCGGATCGGGTTCCGCCAACTTTCCAGCCAGAGCGCAACTTTCGAGTCCCTCGGACCGATGGTACTCACCGACTGCGCCCGCGCCGATCGGTCGCGAAGCTGCGATGACACTCCTCGGGGAGGCCGGGTTCGTGCTTTCGGTGGACGGTGTTCTCGAAAAAGACGGTGTTGCAGTCGAGTTCGCGATCGGTGCAGTCGAGAACGACGCGACCGCACTCGCCGTCGCCAACACCGCCGCAGACGAGTTGGCCGGTGCCGGCATCGCCGCGACGGTGACGCCGCTCGCGCCGGACGAGTTGTACGGTTCGGCGGTCACCGGGGGAGAAGTCGACGCGGTGGTCGGTTGGACGGCTGTCGGATCCGATCCCGCGACCATCATGGCCTCCCGATTCGGTTGCAGCGCAGCGACGTCCACCGACCCTGAGTCCGACCCCGAGTCCGAGCCCGAGGCGATCGGTCCTCTGGGGGCGCCGAGTAACCTGTCGGGTCTGTGCGTGCCTGAACTCGAGGATTCGCTCGAGCATGCTCTGACAGGTGACCTTTCGGCCGAGTTGCTTGTCGCCGAGGCGGAGTCGAAACTGTGGAACCTCTCGGCGGTCCTGCCGATCGTGCAGGATTCCTCTGTTGTCGCGATCGGGGCCGACGTGGAGGGTGCGTCGCTGACAGGGCCGATCGAGGTTGGCATCTTCGACGACGTGGCCTACTGGACGAGGGCCGAAAACAAGTGAGACTCTTGCTCGTTCACGCGCATCCGGATGACGAGACGATCACCACCGGTGGGACCATCGCTCACTATGCCCAGGCCGGAGTAGAGGTCACGGTGCTGACGTGCTCGCTGGGCGAGGAAGGCGAAGTGATCGGCAATCGGTGGGCGGGTCTCGTCGCCGATCAGGCCGATCAACTGGGCGGCTATCGGATACTCGAACTGACAAGGGCGCTGGACGCGCTCGGTGCTCGCCCGCCGAGATTCCTAGGGGGAGCGGGTCGTTGGCGAGATTCCGGGATGGAGGGGACCGCGGCGGCGTCGAACCCTCGTGCCTTCGTCAATGCCGACCACGACGAGGTGCTCTCGGCCATGGTCGCGGCGGTCCGTGCAGTGCGTCCGCACGTCGTAGTCGGATACGACCCAGCAGGTGGTTACGGGCATCCCGACCATCGGCACGTGCACACCCTGGTCACCGAGGCGTTCGAGGTCGCAGGCAGTGACGTGCTCGCCGCGGCAGGCGAGCCGTGGACGCCGCAGAAGTTGTACTGGACGGTCACCGGTGAGAACCAGCTTCGTGACTCTCTCGCGTCGATCGCGGAAATACCGGCTGGATGGCGGATGCCCGAGCCAGGAGAGTTGCCGAGTATCCCGGAGCGCGAGATCACGACGTCGGTCGATGTGCGCGCTGTGTTCGCCCGCAAGCGCGATGCGCTGCGCGCTCATGCGACGCAGGTGGCCGTGGCGCCGTCGGGTGTGGACTACGCGTTGTCGAACAACATCGTGCAGCCGATTCTGCCGGACGAGCAGTACGTTCTGGTGCAGGGCAAGCTGGGCGAGGTGGATGAGCGGGGTAGGGAACGTGACCTGTTCTCTGGCGTACTAGAGTATGACGTGGATCACTGAACAGGTGATGTCCCGGATGGCTGACAGCAGGGGTGGAATACAGATGTACAACTGGAGCGTGCAGGACGCCATTGCCGTATTCGTCGATTCGCTGAAGCCGGATTTCCCGCATCACGAGATGCTCTACCAGCAAGGGCTGACGGACATGGCCTCCGCGCTCAGCAATCTGCTGACTGCTCTGGGATACCCGCCGATCTCCTGACCGGGTTCGATACGTCAGTATTGGTGCATGATCTCGAAGGCCGCATCCAATGCTGTCGTCCTCGTGTCCAGGACAACGCTCGCCGTACTCATCTTCGACGGCTTCCTTTGCGGAATTCTGGCGGTCTTCTTCCTTCCGACGCATCTCGGTCCGGTGCCGTTCCCGGTGAGTGCGTTGCTGGCGGGCATCGCGAACGTGATGCTCTTGTTCGCCGCGCGCAAGGTCGCCGACACGTCGCTGGCCATCGCATCGCCACTGATCGGCTGGGGTGCAGCTGTACTGCTGTGCATGTTCGGTGGCCCAGGCGGGGATGTCCTCCTCCTCGCGGACTGGCGGACGGGCTTCTTGCTGCTCGGTGGGCTGCTGCCCCCGGGTTTGCTCCTGTTTTCGTGGAGACTGAAAAGCCTTACAGAAGCCCCGCATGCGAACCCGCGGCCCGCAGCACGTCCTCGACCATCGACGGGGTCAGCAGCCCGGTGAATGTATTGCGTTGACTGACGTGAAAGCTGCCGAACAACCGGACGGTGCCGAGCTGTAGTTCGACACCGTGACCGAACTTCGGACGTGGCCGCGGTATCTCCCAGCCGTTGCTGCCGAGAACGGGTAGCAGCGACTGCCACCCGAAACTGCCCAGCACGACGATCGATCGTAGTGTCGGCTTCAGCAGGCGGAGTTCGGTGTCGAGCCATTTGCGGCAGCGATCGCGTTCGGTGACGGTGGGCTTGTTGTCCGGGGGAGCGCAATGCACCGGAGCGGTGATGCGCACACCCCTCAGGGTGAGCCCGTCGTCGATGTGTGTCGCGGTGGGCTGGCTGGCAAGTCCGACGGCGTGCAGCGCGGCATAGAGCACGTCCCCGCTGCGGTCGCCGGTGAACATGCGTCCTGTGCGGTTCGCGCCGTGTGCGGCTGGGGCGAGGCCGACGATCAGCATGCTCGCGTCCGGTGGACCGAATCCGGGTACTGCTCGTCCCCAATATGTTTCGTCGCGCGAGCTAGGTCGCTTCTCGGCGGCGACCTTCTCACGCCAGCGCACGAGTCGGCGGCATGCGCGGCACGAGCTGATGGCAGCGTCGAGTTCCTCGATACTCGTCACCGCGCCCATATGTCTCCCGCGCCCGGTGTGACGCCCTCGACGAGTGCCCATGCCTGCTCGATGGGGATGTCGAGTATCTCGTAGTGCCCGACGCCGGCGGGCGTGGCAGCAACGATGGTCGCCACACCGGCGCGTCGCTGAAAGAACGTCTGCCGCACCGTCCAACCGATGATGCCCGCGGCCTCCACACTGTGCCGCTTGCGGTCGAGCGAGCCGTGTTGGGTGATCAGCCAGCCCGGCAGTACTGCATGACCGAGGCTGCGGTAGCGATCCCACCCGACGAGTACTGCCCCGATGAGCAACAGCATCGTCGTCGCCCACACCAGCGGCGGGATCGGTGCCCCGAAAGCCCTGGCGACGCCGAGACCGGCGGCCAATACGAGGACGGGGACGACTGCGCGGACGTAGCGTCGCTGCCGGGCCGCAGGGCCGTGGGACTGCAACGGCTTGCGTGCATCGGCGTGCATGCCGGCCTCGCCGAGCACGACGGTCATCATGCGTCGAGCCTCGTCGGCGGGCGCCTGGGGAAGGAGCAGCGAGGATTCCTTCTTCTCTGCGCTGACGCCCGTCATGATGGCATCGAGCCTCGCGCCTTTCGCAACCCGAAGGAGCAAAGGCTCGGAAAGCGACGTTCCACGGAGCCGGTTTCGGTCGAGCGTCGTCGATCGTGTCCGCAGTAGGCCGTGCGCCACGTGCAGGCGGGTGCCGTCGTCGGTGACCGTGAGGTTGCCGTACGCGATCAGATATCGAGCACAGGCGAACAGGCTCGCCACGATCAGCAGGAGGACAAGGCCGAAGATGATGACCACCGCGATGCCGAGCCGCTCGGCTGAGTCGATGCCCTGGGAGATCACCGTCGAGTCGGCGAGGCGTTCGCCGAGACCGTACTGAAAGAGCACACCTACAGCAGCGGCGATGGTGACGACCCCGGTGAACGAGAACGGCGCGTACCGCACCCAGGACGTTCGCCAATGCGCGATCTCTGTTTCGACGGGCGGCGGCGTCCCGGGAATGTCGGCTGCACGGGTCACGCGCTGCAGCAGCAGCTCGCGGAGTTCGGGCACCGCCGTGGCGTCGAGGGCATTGAGCTCGAACCTCTCACCCTGGTCGGCCTGCTGGCCCGTGCCGATGCGCAGTATCGACAACCCGAGAATCCGATGCAGCACGCCGGCCTCGATGTCGACGGACCTGATTCGGCTACGCGGCACCGACAGAAGCTTCTTCTGGAACACCCCGGAGCGCAGCTGCACGTGGACCGGGCCGATGCGATAGCTGGTGGTGAACCAGCGAAGCACCGCGAACACGAGCACCAGAACGAGAACGCCCAGGCCCCATAGATGATTGCCGCTCTGTGTGCCGACGACGAACGACACCAGCAGAATCGGCAGGACCTTGACGGCCTCGGTCACGGGATGGACGAGCAGCATCCGTTTGTCGAGACGTAGCCAGGGCTGTTGCTCCTCGGCGGCGAGTAGTTCGGGGTCGGTACTCACGTTGCGTCGCCCAGGGTCCGTCCGGCGATGTCGGTGAGCTGCGCGACTGTCCTGTCGGCAACATCTTTGTCCAGGGCGGTGATCTTGACCGCGCCCGCGGACGACGCGGTGGTCACCGTGACCGTCGAGAGGCCGAGCATGCGATCGATGGGACCGCGCTCGGTGTCGACCGTCTGTACCCGCGAGATAGGCGCAATACGTCGTTCCTGATCGAACCAGCCGGTCCGCGTGTACACGGCGGAGTCGCTGATTTCCCAGCGGTGTACGCGATACCGCCACACCGGCACGACGATGATGTGCGCGGCGGCCACAACCACGGACGCTGCGAACACGGCCACGTGCGGCCACGTCGTCACATCACCGGCGATCACCGCCCACACGAGCTGAGCCAAGAACAGCGGAAGCCACATCAGAGCTGCATTGATCGCCCACAATTGCTTGGCACGGGGACTCGGACGCCACGCTGGGTCGGTCATCGTGATCATGCCTACAACGTAGTGGTACTACCCCCTCCGGTGGCACGCCCGAGTGTCGGAGGAGCATGATCGACTGGTGACCATGCTGCCCGATCCCGCATCTGTAACTGCACGCGATGAAGAGAAAGCTCCCGCCCCGTCCGCCATGCGTCGCGTTCTGCGCCGCGCCCGTGAAGGTGTCGCTCTCAACGTCGACGAGGCCACCGTGCTGCTGCACGCCAGGGGCGAGGATCTGATGGATCTGATGGCGTCGGCGTCGCGGGTTCGTGATGCGGGTCTGCTGGAGGCGGGTCGGGACAAGACCGTCAGCTATTCGCGCAAGGTGTTCATCCCGATCACACGCTTGTGCCGGGACAAGTGCCACTACTGCACGTTCGTCACGGTGCCCGGCAAGATTCGCGCTGGCGTCGATTCTGGGGGCCACGGCCTGTTCATGGACCCCGACGAAATCGTCGAGGTGGCCCGCAAGGGCGCCGAACTCGGTTGCAAAGAAGCACTGTTCACTCTCGGTGACAGGCCCGAGGATCGCTGGCCGGAGGCGAAGGAGTGGCTTGATTCGCGCGGGTACGACTCCACGCTCGATTACGTGCGCGCGATGGCGATCAAGGTGCTCGAGGAGACGGGTCTGCTGCCGCACCTGAACCCGGGGGTGATGTCGTGGCAGGAGCTGTCCAGGCTCAAGCCCGTCGCACCGTCGATGGGCATGATGCTCGAGACGACCTCGCGGCGTCTGTTCGAAGAAAAAGGGCAGGCCCACTACGGCAGCCCGGACAAAGACCCCGAGGTCCGGCTGCGGACGCTGACCGACGCCGGACGGCTCAGCATCCCGTTCACGACGGGCATTCTCGTCGGCATCGGAGAGACTATCCGCGACCGCGCCGAGTCGATCATGGCTATCCGGAAGGCACACAAAGCTTTCGGGCATGTGCAGGAAATCATCGTGCAGAATTTTCTGGCCAAGAGCGACACTGCGATGCGTGGCACACCTGACGCGGGACTGGAAGAATTTCTCGCCACCATCGCCGTGACCCGTCTCCTGCTCGGACCGGCGATGCGGATTCAGGCGCCGCCGAACCTCGTGGAAGCGGCGGAGACCGCGGCCCTGCTCGGAGCCGGCGTCGACGATTGGGGTGGTGTCTCTCCGCTGACCCCCGACCATGTCAATCCGGAGCGCCCGTGGCCCAACCTCGACACCCTCGCCGAGCTCAGCTCGGCAGCGGGCTACACCCTCGTCGAACGGACAGCGGCGCAACCTCAGTACGTGCTCGCCGGGTCGCCGTGGATCGATCCGCGCATCGCAGCGCACGTGCGAGCGTTGACGGATCCGGAGACGGGGATGGCGCGCGCCGAGGTGACACCGACGGGACTGCCCTGGCAGGAACCCGACGAGGAATGGGTGTCCTCTGGCCGCGTCGATCTGAACACCGAGATCGACACCGACGGCCGAAACACCGAGACCCGTTCGGACTTGGCCAATGCCTTCGGCGACTGGGAGTCCATTCGTGAACAGGTCCGCGATCTTGCCGGCCTCGAGCGCGTCGACCGCGATCTGGTAGCAGCGCTGACAGCTGCCGAGAAAGATCCTGCGGGACTGTCCGACGAGCAATATCTCGCGCTGGCGACAGCCGAGGGGCCCGGTATGGACGCGGTGGCTGCGCTGGCCGACGACCTGCGCAAGCAGGTCAACGGAGACACCGTCACCTACGTGGTGAACCGGAACATCAACTTCACCAACATCTGCTACACGGGCTGCCGCTTCTGTGCGTTCGCGCAGCGCAAAGGCGACGCCGACGCTTTCACCCTCTCTACCGCCGAGGTTGCCGACCGCGCCTGGGAAGCGCACGCCGCGGGCGCGACCGAGGTGTGCATGCAGGGCGGAATCGACCCCGAGTTGCCCGTCACCGGCTACGCCGATCTGGTGCGGGCGGTGAAGGAGCGTGTGCCGTCGATGCACGTGCACGCCTTCAGTCCGATGGAGATCGTCAACGGGGCATCGCGGGGCGGGCAGTCCATCCGCGATTGGCTGACCGAACTGCGGGTCGCGGGCCTCGACACCATTCCGGGAACCGCGGCAGAGATCCTCGACGACGAGGTGCGCTGGGTGTTGACCAAGGGCAAGCTACCCGCAGCCGAATGGATCGAAGTGGTCACCACGGCGCACGAGGTGGGACTGCGCTCGTCGTCGACGATGATGTACGGCCACGTCGACAACCCGTCCCACTGGGTCGGTCACCTGAACGTGCTCAAACGAATCCAGGACAAGACCGGTGGGTTCACCGAGTTCGTGCCTCTGCCGTTCGTGCACCAGAGCTCGCCGCTGTATCTCGCCGGTGCCTCGCGCCCCGGCCCGACCAATCGCGACAACCGCGCCGTCCACGCGCTGGCCAGGATCATGCTGCACGGCCGGATCGACAGCATCCAGACGTCATGGGTCAAATTGGGCACCACGGGTACACAGGTGATGTTGAACGGGGGAGCGAACGACCTCGGTGGAACCCTGATGGAGGAGACGATTTCACGCATGGCAGGCAGTCAGAACGGTTCGGAGAAGACCGTGGCCGAATTGCACGACATCGCGGCAGGCATCGGCCGGCCGGCCCGCGAACGCACCACCACCTACGGTCTCGTGGACCGCGTCCCCGCAGTGGGACTTCTCTGATGGCAATGGACGATCGCACCGTCGCCTCTGCCCTCTATCGGGCCGTCGCCATCATCGACCCCGTGCTGGACGTCCTCGCCGCCCGCGACCCCCTGGGCCTGAAAGCACGCACTCACAGAACTGCGACCGCTGACGATTCCGTCGTCGACAAAGTGCTCGGGGCGCTCGCTTCGGCATTGAACGCCACGGACTTTCCGGGTACCGAGGCGTGGGAGAAGCTCGACTCCGACGCCCGCTCCGACTGGTGGGTCGCACGTATCGGCGCGCTCAACACTGTCGCTGTCGCATTCCCCGGCGTGTTCGGAGTACTGATGAACCGGTTGCCGCTGCAGGACCTCCTCGGCTTTGCCAACCAGGCCATGGTGCTGGTCGCAGTCGCGCGAGAGGCCGGTGTCACCGATCGGTCGGCGCATGTGCAACTGTTGGCCTCGGTGCTGTGCGAACGTGAGATCGACCCATCGGCCCCGGATACACCCGAGGCCGAGGAAGAGCCGCAGCCCGAGCGCAGTTGGGGTCCGTTCGCATTACTGCGAGCGATGTGGGACGTTGCTTCAGTGCTCAGGGATGTGTCGAGTGAACTGGCCAAGCGGCCGCACAGCAGGACAGTGTTCCGCATGATCTCGGCGATCCCGCTGGTCGGTGGAGTCGCCAGCTACTTCGGCGAACGCGGCGCACTGTCTCGGGCTGCGGAGCAGGGACGCCGATGGGTGGCGGACCACGAGACCATTCCGACAGCGCGCCTCAGCAAGTGAGGACACCCTGCACTGGTTGCCTGAAATCTTCGTCGCGATACTAAGATGCTCAGGGCGCTCGAAGGCCAGCGGGACTACGGCATCGACTATGCGAAAGGCAGAGGGCAGCAGTGACCTACACGATTGCAGAACCGTGCGTGGATGTACTGGACAAGGCGTGCATCGAAGAATGCCCGGTGGACTGCATCTACGAGGGTGGTCGAATGCTGTACATCCACCCGGACGAGTGTGTCGACTGTGGCGCGTGTGAGCCGGTCTGCCCCGTCGAGGCAATCTTCTACGAGGACGATGTTCCGGACCAGTGGAACGGATATGTCAGCGCCAACGTCGACTTCTTCGACGATCTCGGTTCACCCGGTGGAGCCGGCAAGCTCGGCAAGGTCGATTACGATCCGCCGTTCATCAAGGCACTGCCTCCCATGGGCGAGTCCTGATGGGTGAGATCTGAGAGTGGCCAGAATTTCGGTCGCGGCCTCTCTGCCCGATTTTCCGTGGGACTCGCTCACGGCCGCCAAGAACACAGCCCAGGCGCACCCTGACGGCATCGTGAATCTCTCGGTCGGCACACCCGTCGACCCGGTTGCCGACATCATCCGCGACGCACTGGCGTCCGTCTCCGCCGAACCCGGGTACCCGACCACCATCGGTACCGTCGAGTTGCGCACGGCCGCCGTCGACGCGCTCGGGCGTCGCTACGGTGTCACGGGCATCGGTACCGACGCGGTCCTCCCCGCCATCGGGACCAAGGAGATGATCGCCTGGCTGCCGACTCTCCTCGGACTCGGCGCAGGCGATCTCGTCGTCATCCCCGAACTGGCCTACCCGACCTACGAGGTCGGTGCACTGCTCGCGGGTGCACGCATCACCCGGGCTGACGGTCTCAACCGGCTCGGCCCGGAAAACGCAGCGCTGGTGTTCGTCAACTCGCCGTCCAACCCCAGCGGCAAGGTGCTTCCGATCGAGCACCTGCGCAAGGTCGTTGCATGGGCACGTGAACGGGACGCCGTCGTCGTTTCCGACGAGTGCTACCTCGGACTGACCTGGGACGCCGAAGCCGTCTCGATCCTCGACCCTCGCGTCTGCGACGGAGACCATACGAATCTGCTCGCAGTGCACTCGCTGTCGAAGACCTCGAACCTGGCGAGCTACCGAGCGGGCTTTGTCACCGGGGACCCGTCACTCGTGAAAGACCTCCTCGAGGTACGCAAACACGCAGGGATGATCGTGCCCCTGCCGGTGCAGGCGGCGATGACCGCCGCGCTGAACGACGACGAGCACGAGAAGATGCAGCGCGAGCGTTACCGCGCGCGAAGAATCGAGTTGAAGGCTGCCATCGAGAGAGCCGGATTCACCGTCGAGCACTCCGAGGCCGGGCTGTACCTCTGGGTCACCCGCGGCGAACAGTGCCGCACCACCGTCGACTGGTTCGCCGAGCGCGGCATCCTGACCGCCCCAGGCGAGTTCTACGGCCCATCCGGGTCGCAGCACGTCCGCATCGCGTTGACCGCCACAGACGAACGCATCCACGCCGCAGCGGAGCGTTTGGCGCCTTAGTGCAAAAGTTCTCTGCTCGGAATGTGAGATCTCTGCTGCTCAGATATGGGACAGCGTTCGCCATTCAAATCTTGGTGCTCCTCATAATCGCAGTTGGACTTCGGATACTCGGCATGAGTGATCCGCCGGGCTGGGCCTTTGCCGCTATCGGTGCATTCGTCTTCTGTCTTGCGTTGGCAGCACAGTCGGAGAATTCGTCTTCGAGGTAGGCGGCCTCGTCGAAATATACAGTTTGCGGTGGCTCGGCCCGGGTGGTTCCATTCCCGCATGTCTCTTGGCCTGCTGCTCAGTTTCGCCGGCGTGTGCTTCCTGCTGGCAATCCTGCCGGGCCCAGATTCGTTTCTCGTGCTTCGCTACAGCATCGGAGGACTCCGTCCCGGGTTGGCGGCGGCGATGGGGGTCGCCATCGGTGGTCTGTTCTGGGCGGCGCTGGTCGCGGTCGGCTTGGCTGCGATCGTCGAGCAATCCGCCACCGCCTACCGCGTCATCAAGATCCTCGGCGGGCTCTACCTGCTGTACCTGGGTGTGCGTGCACTCAGGACCCGGCGCAAGAAGAAGGTCGACGGTGATTCGATCACTCCGGTGGCGGCCTCGGCCCGCTCGGCATTCGGTGCCGGAGTTCTCTCGTGTGCGCTCAATCCGAAGGTCGGGTTGTTCTACCTGGCCGTGGTGCCGCAATTTCTGACCGTCGTGACGTTCGCCGGCGCTATGACACTGGGCATCGTCGAAGTGGTCGTGGCGGCATTGGTCATGGGTGTGTTCGCCGTGGTCGCGTCGCGGGCCGTCGCACTCCTGCGACGGCCCAAGGTGACCGATTGGCTGGACCGCATCAGCGCGGGAATTCTCGCCGCACTCGGCGTCGGGACGGTCGCGTCGTCGATCTAGCGTGAGATGTCGGCACTGGCGTCAGGTGTGGGCACTAGCCGATGTCCCAGCCCCCACGCCTGATACGCAGGATGTAGACGAGCTCGGTGCTGCCGAAAGCTTCGACCGTCGTGAAGCGTTTCGGTTCGGCGTTCTCCGAGGGATTGCGGGCATGGGCTTCCTCGTACAGCTGTGACGCACGTAGGTCGGCAAGCTCCACTCGCGTCCAGAAGTCATCGGACTGCACCGAGTACACGAGCCGCGGTGCACCGTCGGAGACGTGTGCGGCGTCGTCCTCGTCCTCGTCGATGCCAGCGGTGTCCAGATTGCGCTCGAGTTCTTCTTCGATGTCGTCATCGTGCTCGGCATCCGTCCCGATCAGATAGACACCAGGCTGAAGATCCCCGGCCGCCACCGTCATGTACTCGGCGTAGTCGCCGGTGTCGATTCCGTCGGCATCCATGTCTGTACGGTAACCATGTGCTGCTTCGTTCCTTGAATCCACTCGCCGTCGCCCGCGGACACGACATCCCCGACGCCGTGACAATCGGGGATATTTCCCTCTCGCGCGGCGATATTCTCGGCGCCGCGACATCGGTTGCCGAGCGGATCTCGCAGGCTGAGCGGCTCGCTGTGCTGGCGACCCCGTCGGTCAAGACTGTCCTCGCCGTCGTCGGATGCCTCATCGCGGGTGTGACGGTGGTTCCTGTGCCACCGGATGCCGGTGTGGCCGAGGTTGAGCACATCCTGCGTGATTCGGGCGCGCAAGCCTGGCTGGGTGACGCCCCGGAGAACACCGCGGGTCTGCAGGTGCTACCCGTCCGCCAGCACGCGCGGTCGTGGCACAGTTACCCCGATCCGCATCCGTCGTCCATCGCGTTCGTGCTGTACACCTCGGGTACCACCGGTCCGCCGAAGGGCGTGCTGCTCTCACGGCAGGCAATTGCGGCCGGTCTCGACGCGCTTGCGGAGGCCTGGCAGTGGACGTCGAAAGACACGTTGGTGCACGGCCTTCCGCTCTTCCACGTTCACGGGTTGATCCTCGGCATCCTGGGGCCACTTCGGGTGGGGAGCCCAGTGGTTCACACCGGCAAACCCACGCCCGAACGGTATGCCGCTGCGGCAGGAACGCTGTACTTCGGGGTTCCGACGGTGTGGTCGCGCATTGCTGCCGACGAGGACTCGGCGCGAGCACTCTCACATGCGCGTCTGCTTGTCTCCGGCAGTGCTCCGCTGCCGGTTGCTGTGTTCGACAGGCTTCGCGAACTCACCGGGCAGGCGCCGATCGAGCGCTACGGCATGAGCGAAACTCTCATCACGATCAGTACCCGCGCCGACGGTGAACGACGGCCAGGCTCGGTCGGAACGCCGGTGGCAGGCGTCGAAACGCGGTTGTGTGGCGAGTCGGGGGAGATCCTGCCGCACGACGGGGAAACGATCGGTGCACTTCAGGTCAGGGGACCCATGTTGTTCGACGGGTACCTCAACAACCCAGAGGCGACGTCGAAGTCCTTCACCGAGGACGGTTGGTTCGACACCGGAGATGTCGCCCTGATCGAGCCCGACGGCTTTCACCGCATCGTCGGACGGGCATCGACCGATCTCATCAAGACCGGTGGATATCGGGTCGGCGCGGGCGAGATCGAGGCAGTGCTGCTGGCGCATCCCAGTGTCGACGAGGTCGCTGTGGTCGGCCTACCGGACGAGGACCTCGGTCAGCGAATAGTTGCCTTCGTCGTCGGGTCCGGTGTCGAGGAGCGAGTGCTGATCGACCTGGTGGCCTCGGAACTGTCGATGCACAAGCGGCCGCGAGAAGTACGGGTGGTGGACTCCCTACCTCGCAACGCCATGGGCAAGGTGCAGAAGAAGCAGCTGGGCTGAAATCAGGCCAAGGTCCCGAAACCGACTATCGCGGAATCGGACTGGACGTCCACGGTGTGTACGCGGATCTTGCCGAACTCGTTGCCGCCCACTGTCGTCGCGGTGTCACCGTCGACCGCAACGATGATGTTGGTGTGTTGGCCGGTCCAGCTGCTGTTGTCGTACAGAACAACGTCTCCGACGCTCGGTTCGTAGCCGGTCGGTTCGAATCTTTCTTGTTGCTGGTAGTACTCGGTGAGCGTGTACACGCCGGGAATGCGCCAGCTTCCGGAGTTCGGATTGCTCAGCGGCTGGCCGGCCTCGCGCATGATCCAGCTGACGAAATTGGCACACCACGCTTGTTCGACGCCCTCGGAATAGAAGGTGCCCGGCCGCTGCCGCTCGTGTTCGAGCCTCAGCAGATCGACGACCGTTGCTTGCTCTGCGGTCAAGGTCGAGGTGTCCACCTCGGGGAATGCGGCGGTGTCCCAGGGGAAGTATCGACTCGGAGCGATCCACAGGACCGCGCCGACGATCACGACCACCACCGCAAGAACGCCCGCGATGAGGCGGCCGGTTCGCCGCCGCGGATGGGCGGGGGAGTCGATGCTCATGCCTCGAATGTACCGGCTGGTTCGGTGGGTGCCATTCCACAGGAATTGAACTGGCCACAGTACGTCTGAACTGGCGTCTGACCGCAGATGGTTCGGATTGCGGCGCATCCATCCGGCCTGAATGGGATTTGTCGTCTCCGAACACTGACCTGGTAACGGACTTCTCGGCTGTGCGCAGTCTGAACCGGTGTCAGGTTTCTGTCGGTGGAGTGCTCTACTGTTCTCGGTAATCGAACAAACGTTCGAACATATGTCGAGATCGGGGGTGAACCATCGAGTGAGCATCGACAACGATCTACTCCGCGACCTCGACTTCGAACCCGACCCTATTGCGGGGTTGCTCAGCGACACCGTCGCCGCCCACCGCGCCGCCAACGCCGCCCTCGCCGCATCCATCACCGCCGCCGCGCACTTCTACGACACCCGCATCAACGACATCGACCCCAGCACCATCCCCGCCCGCCTCGACGTCGAACGCATCACCCACACCTCCGCCATCGCCGAGATCGCAGCCGCCACCACCCGTCCCGCCGGCACCGTGGAAACACACCTGAACATCTGGTGGGGAAGCAGGCCTGTCTACCGCGAGATGTTCACCGCCGGCACCATCAGCCTCGAGGTTCTACGCACTATCCGAGACCACACCCTTGGTGCCCCCGCCACCGTCATCGCCGCCCTCGAACCCGACATCATCACCGCCACACGCCACTTCACCCCCACCCGGCTCGGCAAAGAAATCGACGCCATGATCACCGCCCTCGACCCCGAGTTCGACACACGCGCCCGCCGACGCGCCGCCTCCACCACCAAAAAAGTGCGCGTCAGTCACCTCCCACGAGGAATGGCCCGCATGTCAGCGGTCCTCGGCGCCCGCGACGCCGCCGAACTCACCGCCCTCCTCGACACCGAATGCACCCGCGTCTGCGGCCTCGACCCCCGCCCACTCGACACCCGACGCGCCGACGCCTTCACCGCCCTCCTCCGCGGCGGACACCTCACCTGCCTCTGCACACACCCTCACTGCGAGGCCCAACACCCCTACACAGACACAGAC
>Ga0208832_100038_pt1 | contig 47550 bp, 43 predicted proteins | sample DeeseametaMP2158_FD_184175 | JGI IMG/M metagenome (GOLD analysis project Ga0208832, IMG submission 184175) | Marine microbial communities from the Deep Pacific Ocean - MP2158 (SPAdes) | ecosystem: Environmental > Aquatic > Marine > Oceanic | place: Southwest of Acapulco, Mexico, North Pacific...
ATAGACGCTTAGAACGACTAAACTTACCATTTTTATCTGCAAATCGCCTAAAAAATAGTCTCTGTCAGTGCCATGGTCGAATGTTCAACACGCCCTAAATAATGGTTTAATCGTTTGCCTATCCGCCAGTCGTTTGAAATAATAGCCACCAATTATGGCTGACTTTGGCCTGTTTTTCTGTAAATTTTCATCATTGCCTCTTATAACTATTGACCTGCTAGCGACCGACTTAATCAGCTACTGATCGAATAATTGAGCGAATAAGTGCCGTGGTCGCTATAACTCCTGTGAGATAAAACCCCTTATGATCGAATTTAAAGACGTTAGTGTTCGCCGTGATGGTCGAGTGCTTTTCTCGGACGCCAGTTTCCAGTTGCACCCCAATCACAAAATAGGGCTGACGGGTAACAACGGCACCGGTAAATCAACGCTATTTGCCTTACTGTTGACACAAATGGGCGTAGGCGATACTGAAGTGACGCTCGATAAAGGCGAGGTGAGCATTCCTGAGAGCTGGCAGGTCGCACACATGGCGCAGGAAGTGGGGGCAAGTAGTCAAACGGCCATTGATTATGTCCTAAGCGGTGATGAGCAGTGGTATCAGCTCAATGAGGCGTTGAGTGATTTGAGCAATGTTAGCGATGAGCAGATTGGTATCTTACATCAGCAGTTCGACGAGATAGATGGCTATCGTACGCCCACCAAAGCGGCGCAAATTATGGCAGGTCTTGGTTTTAAAGCCAGCCAACATGAGCAGCCGGTAGAGGGCTTTTCAGGGGGCTGGCGCATGCGTCTAAACCTCGCCAAAACCTTGATGAGCCGTGCCGATCTGATGCTGCTCGATGAGCCGACCAACCACTTAGACTTAGATGCTATTTTATGGCTTGAGACTTGGATTAATCAGTTCACAGGTTTAGTCATCGTCATCTCGCATGATCAGACTTTTTTGGATGCCACTGTCGATCATATTCTGCATGTCGAACAGCAAAAAATCACTCTCTACACCGGTAATTATCAGCAGTTTGTGCGCACCCGTCACGAGCGTATGGCGCAGCAGCAGCAAGCTTATGAGAAGCAGCAAGCAACCCGTGCGCACTTAGATGACTTTATCCGCCGTTTCCGTGCCAAAGCCAGCAAGGCTAAGCAAGCCCAAAGCCGTATCAAGCAGCTTGAGCGCATGGCGGAGCTGTCACCGATGATGGCGGATAACCCCTTTTCATTTAAGTTCTATGAGCCGGCGCACATGAGCACGCCGCTGATTGAGATGACCAAAGCTGACATCGGTTATAGTGATATCCCGCTGCTACATAATGCTAACGTACAAGTCACCCCGGATACGCGTCTCGGCTTACTCGGTATGAATGGCGCGGGTAAGTCGACTTTGATTAAAGCGTTGGTTGGTGAATTAAAGGTACTCTCAGGCACATACCAAGTCTCTGATACTCTCAAGCTTGGCTACTTTAATCAGCATCAAATGGACGCTTTAGACGCCGCCGCCACACCGATGCAGATGCTACGTCGCCTCGCGGGCAAGACCTCTGATGCAACATTGCGCTCGTTTTTGGGCAGTTTTGATTTTCGCGGCGAGCGTATCGATACCCCAAGCGAGCTGTTCTCAGGTGGTGAGCGCGCGCGCCTGACCTTGGCATTAATCGTTTGGCAGCGTCCTAACGTGCTCGTGCTCGATGAGCCGACTAACCACTTGGACTTGCAAATGCGTCAAGCTTTGACTTTAGCGCTACAAGGGTTTCAAGGCGCAGTCGTGCTCGTCTCGCATGATCGCGAACTGATTGCGAACGTCTGTGATGAGCTCTATCTCGTCCATGACGGCCGGATCGACGAGTTCGCAGGCGATATTAGTGATTACGGCAAGTGGCTAGCGGAGAAGCGCAAACAAGAGAACGCGCAGGATAAAAATAGCAATAAACAAGCCAAAGACAAAAAGGCGCAAATGACGTTGGTTTCACGTGAAACGGATAATAGAGCCAAAAATAAAGAGGTTAAGCATAGTGAGTCAGTACAGGCTACAGCGACAACTAAAGCTGAGAGTCAGACGTCCAAAAACCCTGCTAGTACTATGAGTAAAGAAGAGCAGCGTAAGTTGGCGGCTGAGCAGCGCAAACTGACCGCGCCTATACGCCGAGAAATCGAAAATACCGAAAAGGCATTGGCGAAGCTAGATGAGCAGCTAGCAAGCTTGGAGACTGAGCTTGCCGATACTGAGCTTTATGAAGCGCACCGCAAAGCCGACTTGATAGCGCTGCTTGACAAGCAAGCTTCGCTACAGCAGCAACATAACGATAAAGAGGAGAGCTTATTAGTAGCGATGACAAGCTTAGAAGAGATGGAAGCTAAGTTTAATTAAAATGCCTGCTCAAAACTTTGAGCGAACACAAAAAAGGAGAGCTGATGCTCTCCTTTTTTTACATTACTAAGGTCTTAAGACTTAAAACATTCGCGCGACAGGTTGGTTACTGTCTACGATATTTGCCATCACCGTAAGAGAGTACTTTCATAGTCGTCGTACAAAGTTGGCAGTTTATCTTACTAGCAGCGCCTTTAGATAAATCTAAGATACGGCCGGGTGTAAAAGGACCTCTATCCGTGATTTTAACTATCACACTCTGCTTCGTCTTTTGGTTAGTTACCTTAACTTTAGTGCCGAACGGTAAGGTTTTATGTGCGGCGGTCATGGCATTCATATTGAAAATACTACCACTAGCGGTACGCTTACCGTGGAATTTACTACCATAATAGCTAGTATTACCAGCAAAAACGGTGGTACTCAGCGCTAATGACAACATGATAACTAAAGACTTGATTAAATAAGACATTTAACACCTATACGTAATTTATAAAATAGACAGATTCTCTTGCCTATATTATTTTCACTCCCTATGAGTGTAAACATTGCAGTATTTTACAGGATAAAGCTTGCTATATCCTTACAGATGTGTAAAAAATAAGACAAGTCAAATTGCAGTTACCTTATAAGCTATTGATTCATAACCAAAGTTAATATCTTAAAGATTTCTATACAATGTAACTGGCAAACTTAAATCTACCCTGAAAATCTGTGTCGAGGCTGTTGATTACAAAGCTCCAAAAAGGTCGTAGCCATTGAGTAAAATTGATATTGTAGAAAAAAGTCTTATTATAGAAACAGATGATTCTAACTTTATAGCGTTTAATAAAAATTTTCTCAATAAAATGATAAGGAAAAATAATGGCAGAAAAAAACTACTATGACATTTTAGGGGTAAAAAAAGACGCCTCAGACGCCGATATTAAGAAAAAGTATCGCAAACTAGTCCGTCAATATCACCCTGATGTCAGTGACGATCCAGATGCAGATAATAAAATCGCTGAGATTAATAACGCTTACGAGACACTTAGGGATAAAGATAAGCGTAGCGAATATGACGCTATGCTAGACAATCCTTTTGCGGGCCAAGCTGGTGCTGGTGGCTTTGGCGGATTTGGCGGTCAGTCGGCAGGCGCGCAAGGCGGCTTTCGCTGGGAAGATATCAAAGATCAGTTCGGTGACGGTGAAGCCTTTGGCGGTGGCGGTTTTCGTTTCGATGATATCTTCTCAGCTTTTGGGCGCGGTGCTCGCGGCTCTGCGGGCCAGTCGGCTGGTGGACCAAGTGGTTTTGATCAGTTCGGTGGTGGTTTTGGCCAAGATAGCAAAGGTCAAGATCAGCATGCTGAGATCAGTGTCGATCTCGCTTCGGTCTATAGCGGCGACGACTATAGTATTAAGTTAAATGTCCCTGTCCGTCAGCCTAATGGTAGTGTGGGTTATGAGAATAAAACCCTGAAGATTAAAATTCCTAAAGGCATCACTGATGGCAAGCAAATCCGCCTAGCAGGGCAAGGCGCTGCCGGTATCGGAGGTGGAAAAAACGGAGATCTATTCCTTAAAGTCACCATCACTGCTGCCGATAATATTCGCTTGGAAGGCGCTAATGTTTACCAAACGGTGAATATCACTCCGTGGGAGGCGGCGTTGGGCGAAAAAATCAATGTCACGACTCCTGCAGGTAAGCTCGGCGTCACTATTCCGAGCAATAGCAAATCAGGAAGTAATCTGCGTTTGAAGGGCAAGGGTATCCCTGCAAAACAAGCGGGAGACTTATACTTGACCCTAAATATCGTCAATCCAGAAGTCACCACGGACGAAGCTAAGCAAGCTTATGAGCAGCTAAAACAAGCCTTTGCTCATACTAGCATCAGTCGCTAGTGAGTAAAATGGTCATAAGAGAGCTAAAGTTAGACAGATGATGAGAGATATAGCATAAACAAGGATAATAATGATGAAACACTCGCCTGAATTAACCGACATAGTTATGAGTTTTGATGAATTAGTGTCTGCTTGTGGTCAAGAGCCGCAGTGGGTTATCGCCTTAATAGAAGAAAATATCATTGAGTATGATGTGCCTGAGAGTCAGCAGTTCACTGGCTATCAGCTGACCACCGTGCGCCGTGCTTCACGTCTTAGTCGTGATTTTGAAGCGAGCGTACCGGCTATTGGCTTGATACTTGAGCTATTAGACGAGTTAGAGCAGCTGCGCCAGTTTAAACGCCAGCTGGAGATGCAGACGCCTGTGATTGAAGTCGAAGTAGATCACTTAAAGTAAGCTATTGAGAGCTTAAACCTGACTTGCATACAAGTTTTAAAGTATAAAAAGGGCACCTGAGTGCCCTTTTTTTTGTCCTTGAGTTTTGATTAAAACGTCGTCAAAGCTTAATAGGCTAACGGGCGTATTTTGGATCGGCGGCAGCGGTGAATAGTATATCGGTTGACGAGTTAAGTGCTGTCTCCGCAGAGTCTTGAATGACGCCAATAATAAAGCCAACGGCCACCACTTGCATCGCAATATCGTTAGGAATGCTAAATAGACTTGCGGCCAATGGAATGAGCAGTAATGAGCCGCCAGGTACGCCCGACGCGCCGCCAGCACTGACTGTCGCCACTAAGCTTAGCAGTAAAGCGGAGGCAAAGCTGACCTCAATACCCAAAGTGTGCGCAGCAGCTAAGGTGAGCACATTAATGGTAATCGCCGCACCGGCCATGTTAATAGTAGCACCGAGCGGAATGGTCACTGAATAAGTATCTTCGTGCAGACCAAGCTTGTGAGCAAGGTTCATATTCACAGGAATATTAGCCGCTGATGAGCGGGTAAAAAAGGCGGTAATACCAGACTCACGCAGGCAAGTCAGTACTAGCGGATAAGGGTTTTTGCCGGTTTTGACTAATACAATTAAAGGGTTAGCAACTAGAGCGATAAACAGCATACAGCCAACCAATACCATCAAAATATTGGCATAGCCTTTTAGCGCCTCAAAGCCTGTTTCAGCGACAGTATTGGCGACCAACCCTAAGATACCAAAAGGTGCGAGGGCAATGACCCATTTGACCACTTGTGATATCGCATCAGCAAAGTCGCTTACGACACCGCGCGTAGTATCACCAGCTTGACGCAGCGCAAAACCGATAATAATCGCCCATGCTAAGATACCGATATAGTTGGCATTCGCTACAGCATTGACAGGATTGGCCACTAGGCTCATGAGCAAGTTAGTTAGCACCTCTTTTAGATTGGCAGGCGGTACTTGCTCGATATTGGCATTGACTAGGACCATCTCAATCGGGAACAAGAAGCTGGCACCAACGGCAGTCAATGCGGCCAAAAAAGTACCAAACATATACATGATAAGGACAGGTTTGACGTAGACCTCATCACCACTGCGCTGCTTACTGATAGCGGCTAATACTAATACAAACACGAGTATAGGTGCTACGGCTTTGAGCGCGCCGACAAATAAAGTTCCTAATATTCCTAAAGCTATACCAGCGCTAGGGGCCAGCCAGCCAATCAGCACACCCAGCACCAGACCGACGATAATAAGCGGCACTAACCCTATCCGTTGATACATTGCTATCAATGAACGCATCTTTATCCTTCTAATAAACGATAATAAAAAAATACAAAGCCTATAATAATCGAAAGATAGTAGCATTTTTTGTGATATTCACCTAATGCTCTGCGACATCTAAAGCGCAATAGCTAAGATGATAATCAACTATATAGATGTTTTAGATGCGCTCGAAGTAGAGCGACTAATGACACAGAAGGTTTTATTTGTGAAGATTAGCGGCTGTTAAAGCTTTTATACTTTAAAATGAGTGAGCTCATAACCAAGCTGTTGGTAGTGTTTATATTTATGACGGCCTTGGGCGACGCTAGCGTCATCAGGTAGGATAATCTCTAGCAGACGGCTAGGCAGCGCGTTGCTCGTTGACGGGATATAATCATTGATGGGGCGGGGAGTGGTGTTGATGACGATACCGCTAAAATCTGGCGGCAGCTGTGATGCTAAGAGCACAGGCGCTGCAGAATTTTTATCAGTACTCGCCATCGCCTCACTATTGCTAGCGCTTAAGCGCTGATGCGGAATAAAGCTTGCCGCATCAAAGGCCCATAACGCTTCATCAAGCTCGCTCAGTAGTTGTTCATTATCCGCCAGAATAACCAGCGACTGTGTGCTCTTATTTAAGGCAGTTTGAGTGAGCTGACAAATAAAGCCCAAGAAATCTTGGGCTTTACTCGCGCTTAAGACATAAAAACTAACGGTTAGTTTTGACATGTTTGGTACTTAAGCCTTATGAAGTGTCTGATCATACAGCACTGTTTATGCCATATCGACGCTGTTTTTGAGATATTGCATAAATAGAGGGACTGGGCGACCGGTAGCGGCTTTTTCTTTACCAGAGTTCCATGCGGTACCAGCAATGTCCAAATGTGCCCAGGCTTGGTCTTCTTCTACGAAGCGCGATAAGAAACAAGCAGCAGTGACGGCGCCAGCACCTTTACCACCGATATTTTGCATATCGGCGATAGGCGAGTCAAGCAATGATTGATACTCATCATCTAACGGCATGTGCCAGATAAGATCGCCTGATTGAGCGCTAGCATTCTCAAGCTCGAACAGTACGTCTTCATCATTACTAAACACCGCTGAGCGCACGTGACCTAAAGCGACGACGCAAGCGCCAGTCAAAGTGGCCACATCGATGATCGCTTTTGGATTATAGCGCTGGATATAGCATAGAGTATCGGCTAGCACCAAGCGGCCTTCAGCATCAGTATTTAAGATCTCAACTGACTTGCCATTCATGGCTTTGACGATATCACCAGGACGCGTGGCTTCCCCTGACGGCATATTTTCAGCACAAGCGAGCGCGCCGACGACGTTAATAGGCAGACGCGCTTCACATAGCGCTTGGATAGTACCCAAGACTGACGCTGAGCCGCCCATATCAAATTTCATCTCATCCATCGCCGCGCCTGGCTTGATAGAGATACCGCCAGAGTCAAAGGTGACGCCCTTACCGACTAATACAATAGGGGCATCACTGTTGCTGCCTTTTTTCGTATTGGCTTTTAAAGGCAGCTTATCTGCAATCGCTTTTAGACCAGCTTTGGCAGCGCTGCTAGCGTTATCGCGATAACTGGCTGAATGGTTAGCGGTAAATTTCGACTTACCTTGATATTCCATAATCACCAGCTTGCCCTCGCGGACTGAGCCTCTAGAGACCGCTAAGAAGCACTCCATACCGAGCGCTGACATCTCTTCTTCACCTAATACAGTGACTTTTAGGATATCAGAGTATTTTTTGCCCAGCTCCTGCGCTTGCTCTGCCATATAAGCTGGGAAGCAGATGTTACCTGGCTCATTAGCGACATCGCGAGTCAAGCTTTGACCGACAAACACTGACTGCGCGAAGTCTAAAGCGGACTGCAAGCTATTATCAGCGAGCAAGTAGATATCAGTTAATACCGGCGTGGTTTGCTCTGATTTGTATTTATCAAAGCGATAAGTCGCTGCTAGCAGGTTCAGAGCAAATTGGCTAAACTCGTTTTCTTGTAGAGCATCGCCGAGCGCGATAGTTAAGGAGGCGACGCGTTTTTGCGTGGACTGATAAATGGTCTTAGCGATTTTTTGTAGTGCGCTGTGGTTGAGCTTATCTATGGCGCCTACGCCAACGATTAATAATTGTAGCGGATTGGCTTTAGTGGTTTTTTTATCACCCGCTAAGGCATAGTCAGCGACCGTTTCGCAGGCTTTGCCACTGAAATGTGAGACTGCCATCAACTGCTCAATACGCTCTTGATACTCTGTCAATGAGTCGCTTGCCAAGATGTTTTTGTTATTATCGACTAAGACCACTAAACAGCTCGAGTCTTTGTCTTTGGCTTCTTTTTTTAGTATTTTTTGGGTATGCGTTTTTGGCAGTTGTGCGGTTAGCTTAATGTTCATATAGTTTTGTCCTTATTAGAGTTATGAAAAACAAGAATGCTGAGCAAAGAAGGTCGTGAACCTACTACAGCTTATATGACAGTCTAACATATTGATGACAGCGCGACTGTTCCGTAAGGGTTAGATAATGTTATTTGTGACTGTTTAGATAGAAAGCGTATCGTACTTTTACACACTTTTCACCGTCATTTTTTATAAAAACATGCTAGCATTAGCAGTTACGTTTGACGCTTATACTCGCTTTGCCATATTTACCAAAAACTATAAAAAAGCCAAAAGATCGCTTATGAGCTTGCACGATACGGATGTATAACCACTTATCCTTGCAAACGCCAACCCTTATTTAAGAGTCCTAATTGTGATATTACGCCGCTACATGACCCGTCAAGTTGCCTCAACGACCGCTTTGGTATTGGGGTTTTTGGTAGTGATGATGCTCGGTGGCCGTCTGATACGTTATTTTGGGATTGCCGCTGAAGGCAACTTAGATATCAGCTTATTATTCACCATTATTGGCTATAATCTGCCTTACTTTTTAGAGCTTATTTTACCTTTGGCGTTTTTTATCGGTTTGATGCTCGTTTTTGGTAGGCTTTATGTGGATCAAGAAATGGCGGTGATTAATGCCAGCGGCGTCTCACGCGGGAAGTTAGCTCGGCTGATAACACCACTGATTTTGGCGTTGTTTGTGGGTGAGGCGGCCTTGTCTATAGTCGGTAAGCCTTGGGGAGTACGCTCCTCAGAGACGATTTGGCAGCAGCAAGCTTTGACTAGTGCTTTTGATTTAATCCGCCCGAAAGAGTTTATCAGTAGCGGTAATTATCATCTGTATGTGGGCAGTCTGAGCGACGATAAAACCCAGCTGCAAGATGTAGTGCTGATTCAAACACAGCCCAAAACACAATCGGCAAAACCTGCTAATAATGGCGCTCAAAGTGTGTCAGCTCAGACAGCCCAAGAGTCCGAATTGGTTGAGCGCTTGCCTATTGAGGATTTACCAAAAGAGCTGATTGATAGCGCCAACCGGACTGCGAGTAAAGACACGATTACCTTGGCTCGCCGCGCAGAACAAGTAGAGAGCAGTGCCGGCGGCGTTACTCAATTGGATCTGTTTCAGGGACGGCGTTATGAAGTCGGCGCTGGTAGCCTAAAATACAATCAGATCGGCTTTGATCGCTACCGTATTACTTTGACAGAGTCCGAAGAAGAGGTCGTCAGCGAAGACAATATCGAAACACAGGCGATCGTTCCCTTATGGCAAGCGGCAACGGGCAGTATGGCGGTCAGTACTAGCGAGGCTAGGCTCGCCGCCCAAGGCGAGCTTGGCTACCGCTTAGCACTGCCTTGGCTGATGATTATCGCGCCTATGCTTGCGGTACCGCTCGCGCAAGTACGTCCGCGTCAAGGACGCTGGCTACGATTATTTCCGGCCATCTTACTCTTTGTGAGTTGTGCGCTCGGTATCATCTCTTTAAAAAACGCCGTCGCTAAAGGCAATGTGAGCGTTTGGTCTTATGCTTGGTTGATAGTAGGGTTTATGGTGTTAGCACTTTATATGAATTGGGGCAGCCGTATCCAGCATCGACTGCGCTTTCGGTTGAGCGAAGATAAGCACGACGATTTAGGTTCTATAAATGACTCAAATACAGGAGCCTCATAATGCGCTCCTCACTGTTTGCCGCAAAAAATAAAGGCTTGTCATTGGCAAAGCCACCCAGTCGACTAAAAGTGCTCGGCCGTTACGTCAAGCTTAACGCTTTGCTAGCGATTATCGCCGCGGTACTTGGGCTATGGGGCTTACAGGTGTTATTTTCTTACTTGTCTGAGCTTGATTCGCTCAGCGATAGCTATACGATGGGCGAGGCGCTCAAATATATCTTTTATCGCTCGCCTTACTTTTTAGAGCAGTTCATTCCGACGGGCGCGCTGCTTGGCGCTGTGGTGGGTCTTGGACTATTGGCTAATAAGAGCGAGCTTGTGGTCATGCGCGCCTCAGGCGTCAGCGTCTATCGTATCGTGGGCTGGGTACTCCAGCCGGCTTTATTATTCGTCATCTTAGCGTTGTCTATTAACCAGTTTGTATTACCTACGAGCAACCAACTGGCCGATGAGATTAATGATGACGACAGCAGCGCGCTGATTACTTCGGTGCGCGGCTACTGGACCATGCAGCCAAGTTTTAGTAGTGTAAACGTAAACAGCGCAGACGATGAGACAACACTGCAAGCGAATGGCAGTGACATTCTCTACATCGATTATGCTGATGTCGAAGGCAATATCGGTGAGGTCAAGCGTTGGCATTTGGATAAGAATGGCAACCTACAAACTGCTATCCGTGCTGAGGGCGGCCAGTATACAGGGCGTCAACTAGTCGGGCGCACAAGCGATAATAAAGACGAGCAGTACCGCTATGACTGGCAGCTCAATAACATCACGAGGCTGACCATCAATCAAGGCTTTCAAAGCAGTCAACAGCTCGCTACTACAGATACCTTGAGTCTACCTTTTGCGCCTGAGTCGGTGTATCTGCTGACCCGCGATGCCGAAGATTTGTCCTTGACCCAGCTATACGCACATCGTCAGTTTATGCAGCAGCAGGGTAAGCGGTCATTGACTCACGAGCTGGCGTTTTGGCAAAAACTGCTATCTCCGCTGTCGATATTATCGCTGGTGATCGTTGCGTGCTCTTTTGTTTTTGGCTCGCTACGCACGCACAGTTTAGGCCTGCGTATTGTTGTTGCCTTGCTGTTCGGGCTACTATTTAGCTATATTCAAGACTTAGTTGGGTTTGTATCGTTGGCCACAGGTTTTTCGCCATTTTTGATGGTGCTACTGCCAGTTATTGCTAGTGCGGTGTTTGGAGGCTATTTACTAAAACGGCAAATGTAGCTGACTAGGTGGGCCATTTAAAGCAAAATCCCGCTAATACTGATTCGTTTTAGCGGGATTTTGCTGAGTGCGGTTTACTTTTGCTAAGTTCAAAAGCTATTCTTTCACCGCCATAGTAATGGTATAAGTTTTGCCTTGCTTGACCTTATCGCTATTACCGAACACCTCGGTAAATGAGCGCTTCATAAACTGACGTAGGCCATTGATCGTCACCACATAAAAACGCCCGCCCTGACGCATCCGCGCATAAGCATCGAGGAAGTATAGATAATGCTGCTCTTTACCGACCTTGGCCGGTAAGTTTGACATCACGAGGCTAAAGTCTTTGTCCGCCGCCACTTGGTTAAAGCCGTTTGATAAATGCACATCGACATTGCTAAGAGCGTTTTTTTCGCAGTTACGCCGCGCATACTCCACCGCCATAAAATCCTTATCAATCAGCGTATGCTGACCATTCGGGCACTCGCGCGCCGCAGTCATGCCAAGCACGCCGTAGCCACAGCCTAGATCTATCGAGTCATCATCAGCCTGAAAATCGACGTGATCGAGTAGCATCAAGCTACCATCATCGAGCTTTTGCGGCGAAAATATACCCCAAGTCGTCACAAAATCAAAAGGCTTACCTAGTACGTCATCCGTAAAATGTATATCTTCGCGCCAGTGTTTGGCTTTTTCTAATAACTCTGCAGGGGGCTGATGACTCATAACATTCTCGTATAGGATTATAAAAAGGGTAGTGCGCTATCAGCATCTTACTCACGATAAAGTACGCACGGTATGACGAGTATTGTAACGGCAACCGCGATAAATTTCAGCGCCGATTGCGCAGCGCGTGCATTATTTTTGATGATCACTGGACTTGAACGGCTCAGAGAACTGCAATATCAAAAAGCTCACCACCGACAAAATAATGGCAATCTCATAACGACTATACGCAACTGAGATACCAATAGCGCCTGTGTTCCATAGTCCTGCTGCCGTCGCTGTTCCTTTGACACTGCCGCTACTCTTAAAAATAGCGCCACCACCGATAAAACCCATACCCGTAATAATGCTATACATGATACGCGCCTCGGCATCGCCTTCTGGATAGATGTCGCGGCCGACAAGCATAAAGGCACAAGAGGCGACAGTAAATCCATATCAATATCGAAGCCAAACATAACTCACTCCCTGTCCTTAAATGCTACATTCTCTAAATTTATTATAAAGAGTGTAGCGATAACGGTGTCTGTTTTCAGTTAGGAAGCGTTAAACGAGAGAGGTATGTATGGCATAAGCATGAGGAGCTTATCCTGCTATCCGCTTGTATCTGCCTTGCCACTGGCGTGCGGACTATCGTGTCTAGCGCTGTTCCTGTCACCTCGAGACCATCCCAACCTTTTCTTTAAAACATGATCAAACACAAAAGGCCCAAAAGGTAAAAACGAGCCGAGAACCCCAGCAGGTAGTGCCCAAAGCGGCATTTTAATTTTGCTCGCCGCAAACAGCAGCATCAAGATATAAGCGATAAATAATACGCCATGCGCCATGCCAATATATTTCACTGCCTCAGGAATGCCAAACATATATTTTAGCGGCATGGCGATGCCTAGTAATAACAAAAAAGACGTGCCTTCTAAATAACCTAAAATAGTTAGGTTCTTAAGTATAGAGTTTTGCGACTTTGTTAGTACAGGCAGGGTAGAGGATTGCGCGTATGACATTATTTGTTCCAGTTAGGATAATGAAGAATGGGTTTGTTTTATCTCAGGTAGGGTGTATTCGAATAACGGATAAGTCTTTGTAGGCTGGGCTTTTAGCCCAGCGAATACGTGAGTTAAGCTAATACACTAAAATTATTTTTCTATATAAAAGTAAATTAGCGAGTAGGGTAGGCAACAGCGTAACCCACCAAGTTTAGAATACAGTTATAAGAAAGGTGGGTTACGTCTTAACCGCATTCTCTTCGAGAATTTGTTAAGTCTAACCCACCCTACACCAAGCTTTTACCCTCTCTTCAATACCCTAGCCGCGCGGATGGTGCTCCGCATGCAACTTCTGCAATCTTGCTGTCGCCACATGAGTATAAATCTGCGTCGTCGATAAATCACTATGGCCTAATAACAATTGTACGCTACGCAGATCAGCGCCATGATTGAGCAAATGAGTAGCGAAGGCGTGGCGTAGCGTATGCGGGGAGAGCTCTTTATCAATGCTAGCGACTTTGGCGTACTTCTTAAGCAAGTACCAAAAGTTCTGCCTAGTCATATAGCCGCCTTGCGCCGTCAAAAACACCGCTTGGCAGTTACCTGATTTTAGATGAGCGACCAGCTCGCCGCGACCATGACTCAAATAATCTTCCAGCGCGTCCGCTGCATATTCGCCTAGCGGTACGAGACGGGTCTTATTGCCTTTACCGGTGATTTGTAGCCAGCCGGCGTTGAGATTGACTTGTTCAAGCGCGAGATTAATCAGTTCACTAACGCGTAGACCACACGCATAGAGCACCTCTAGCATGGCTTTGTCGCGTAGACCGAGTGCGGTGCTAGTATCAGGCGCGGCAAGCAGGTTATCGACATCCGCTTCCGCTAAATCTTTGGGCAGCGGTCGTCCCAGCTTAGGTGATTTAATGCGCTCGCAAGGGTTGTCCTCGCGTAGGTTACTGGCGATCATCCACAAGTAGAATTGGCGCAGACTTGAGAGCATTCGCGCTTGCGTACGCGGCGTTTTACCCTCGGCTGCGAGCTGTGATAAGCAGTGCAGCACCTCATCGCTTTGCCACTGGGTCAGTGCTTTGTGATGCGTCAGCTCACAGCTTCGCAAGTCGCGGACATAAGCGTTACGCGTACGAGTCGCTAAGCCGCGTGCGAGCATCGCTTGACGAAACTCCGTCAGGTAAGCTGGCTCGTCATCGACGGCAAGGGCTTTGGGCTGACGTTGTTGTACAGCGCGATCACGGCTCATAGAAGGGTACTCGATAATAAAATACTAAACACTTTGCAAACACCATAGCGAAGTAATTTCACTACTACGCGCTGTGTATAAAGGGTCAGACTTATCCTGACTACGACCGTGCTTGGGCTGAGTATCAAGGCGATATTTTACCGTCAGCCCTGCATCTGCAATCCACCCCAATAACTCATCACGACTACGTAGCTGTAAGTGCTCGGCTAAGTCTGACAGAATGAGCCAAATCTCGCCATGCTGAGCTAAGTGCGATTTTGCGCCCTGCAAAAACCCTTTTAACATTGCGCTGTTAGCATCGTAGACCGAATACTCTAGTGGTGAGGTCGGTTTAGCTGGTAGCCAAGGCGGATTGCAGACAATTAGATTGGCGAGTGGCGCGTCGGTTGGGAATAGATCGACTTGTTGCAAGTGTACATGAGCTAGCCCTTGGCGCTCGAAGTTATCTTGGGCACAGGTTAGCGCACGTGGGTTTACATCCGTCGCTATGATCTGTTTGATACCGCGCTTTGCTAAGATAATAGCCAGCAAGCCTGTGCCAGTACCTATATCATAAGCGACATCGCAAGCTTTGGGCAAAGGCGCATCGAGCAATAGTGGCACGTACTCATGACGAGTCGGCGCAAATACCCCGTAGTGTGGATATATAGATAAGCCGAGCGCTTTGATCACTACGCCTTTTTCGCGCCAGCCAGCTGCTCCTAATGCGCCTTGCAAGTCGCGAAATGACAGCACACATGACTCATCCTCTTTATCCAGTGGGCCAAAAGCGGCTAAGCAAGCATTACTCATATCAGGCGCACGGCGTAACGAGCTGACATAATCGGCATCTAGCTCTAATAGTAAGCGACTTAAGATACGCGAGCGCTGGGCGGTCATTTGACGCTGCTGGTGAAAGAGATTTGGTAGGGTTTTGGAGTCTGATTCAGTTGAGTTTTTGGCTTTATTAGCAGCTTTTCTTGACTTGCGTTTGGCAGAATTATTTTCAGTACGCTCAATGCGCCGAGTGATGGCCTGCAATAGTTGCCGCGCATTATGAAAGTCGCCGCGATAGAGCATAGACGTACCAGCGCAGGCTAATCGATAAGCCTCATTGGCAGTGGTTCTGTCATCGACGATGACTATTCGCCTAGGCGCAGGATGATCGCTAGCCGACAGCCAACGAGCCAGGTGTGAGGTGTCGTTCTCGTGCCACTCTACATATTTTTTTTCGGTTAGTAACACATGATGTACCTTTTACTAATGAATGATGTTTTTAGGCGGCTTTAGTTAAACGACCTCAGTTTTGCGCGTTTGATAATACTTATGATGGGGCTTTTAATAGTGCTTATGACTCCCGCTTATCTTAACTAAGCGCTTTTTTTCTTTACCAAGTAGCGATATAGGGTGGCGCTGGTTGGCGCATCATTATCGCTATCGATAGTGATTTCATCAGGATCCACTTCTAAGTTTATGTCTTCGGCTAAGGTTTCTTGACTCAAAAACTCATGACCCAAGTGCCGACAAAAGTTAGGAATATCGCGCGTTGTTGCCGGATCAGTGGCGAGTATTTCGATGACATCACCGCTATCGGCTTTGCGTATGGTGCGGTGCAGCATCATGACCGGCTCAGGGCATATCAGCCCTTGAGTATCGAGATGATGATTAATGGGCGTAGGCGTAATAGGAGTCGTCATAGTGGTTTTTTAGTCATAAAAAGGTTAAAGAGGGTTTAAGCTATCTAATTTATAAAAAGTATTGCGACATTTTTGAAGTCGAAATTAGCTTTGCTCAAGCGTTTCGGTTTCTTCTTCAGCTTGCAAAAAGTCAAAGAAACGTTTAAAGCTGACTTTGAATAAAAACGCCACTCCAAGCCAAGAAGCCAATCCTAACCAAGCGGTATCGGCGAATAATAAACCACCGAGTAATATAACCGTCGAAACCCCAATAGTCATAATCACCATTGATGATTGACTGAGGCGATAGCGGTAGATAATAAACGCATCATACAGGGTGATAGGAATGGTCAAAGCTACTAATATAAACGGCAAATTGTAAAACAAGCGATACAGCAACTGATTATCATGGAAGACTTTAATACTAGCAATAGTGCCAAACACCACAAAAGCGACCAGCGCCGCGTAAATCATATAAATGGCAATTGTATTGGCTTGCTGTGCGCCTTTGATACGGGCGATAGCTAGCGGCGGTATGCCATAAGTGTTGGCTTGCTTGGGCTCAATGCTCATAAGATCAGTTGCTTATCTATTAAGGTAAAAAAGGCGTGTATTAATCGGGTTTGATACTATCGATAGCTATTGCGCTGCTAGGATCGGCAAAATAAGTCGAGAGCAATATACAAGCTGAGATGTCATCGATAGCGTCGCGCTCGTGGTCGATCCAGCCGTTCTCCCACGCTATAGCGCGTGCTTCTACTGACGTTAAGCGCTCATCGCACAGACTCACCACGACCGACATGTGCTGCTCCATCAGTCTATGTGCCAAGCGGCGAGCGAACTTATGCGCGCGGCGTGAGAGCATCGAGCGACTGCCATCCATATTCAGCGGTAGACCGATGATCACTTGAGTGACACCCCAAGTCTTGATGATGCCTATCAAATTATCCCAATCCGGCTGACCATTATTCATGGCCAAGATATCAAAGGCGCGCGCGGTTTGGGTGATACTATTGCCTAGTGCCATGCCCATCTTTTTTACGCCGTAATCTAAGCTTAAAATGAGATGCTCTTTTGGTTGCACGTCTAAGGCTGCCAGCGAGTTGCTGCTGTCAGCGTTTGCATTCTCTACAGCCAGAGGTTTATGTTCATTAATTGTCATACTATCTACCCTAATAAGCAATCTACCCTAATAAAAGCGTTTTTAACTGATCACGCATGACCAATATCACTACTTAGATAATCAAAGTTTACCCCAAGCTTATCAGCCGCTAGCTGCCAACGCGCATCAAAAGGCGCATCAAACAAAATATTAAGATCGGCGGGGCAGACGAGCCAGTCGCCATTATTGAGCTCATCTTCCAATTGTTTTTTGCCCCAGCTGGCGTGACCCAAACACAGCTGATAATGGCCGACGCCTTGACCGACAGCGATACGCTTGAGTACATCTTGGCTGGTGGTAATACAGACATTCTCTGATATGGCAAAAGAGGACGCCCACTGCGGCTGGCCGGTATGCAGCACAAAGCCAACCTCAGGGTACATAGGGCCACCCTCAAGCGCTAAGTCTTCCATCACTTGTGGGTCGGTAACTTCGATGTTTAAGTCCTCTAGAAGCTTGCCTACGTTGGCTTTTTTTAGGGGACGATTGACCATCAATCCGAGCGCCCCATGCTTATCATGGCGACAGATATAGATCAGCGCCTGCTCAAACCTTGGGTCTGGCAGCTCAGGGGCCGCAATCAAAAAGTGATGAGTCAAATTTGTAGTAGACATAAATACAAGGACAACATAAAAGGGTAGACACTACTATATGGCGATGTTAACGCGAAAATCAATAAGGGTTTTTAGGCAAACGCTAGCGGTCTCAAAGCCACTATTTGACGTCAGTTAGTAAGCTGCGCGCGTGATCGCGGGTGACCTCAGTGATCGTGACCCCACCTGACATTCTCGCCAGCTCATCGACTTGCGCGCTACCGGTCAAGATGACAAGCTCGCTTTGGGTCTGCTCGTGATGATGCTTTTGTACTAAGATATGCTGATGCGCTTGCGCCGCCACTTGCGCTTGGTGGGTAATGGCGAGTAGTTGCTGAGTCTGCCCGAGGCTACGTAGTAACTCACCGACCACTTGCGCGGTACCGCCGCTGATACCGACATCGACTTCATCAAAGACCAGCATAGGTTTGGCGGCATTATTATCGCTACTGGTCGCTTGCAGCACTTGCATCACCAGCGCCATTCGCGACAGCTCACCACCTGAGGCAATCTTATGTAAGGGCTGCATCGGCATACCGACGTTAGCGCTAAACAGGAGCTCGATATCGTAGCAGCCTTGGGCATTGTAAGCGGATTCAGTTGGTTTTTTAGTAAACATAAACTCGCAGCGGGCATTAGGCAGTGCTAACGGCTGCAGCTGCGTCACTAGCTGCGCGCAGATAGTAGGCGCAGCTTGGGTTCGTGCTTTATGTAGGGCTTTAGCATTAGTGAGGTACTCTTGCCAAGCCTCTGAAATTTGCGCGGCTAACGCATCGCTTGTCGGCTCGTTTTCTAGCTGCTCTAGTTGCTGTTGCCACTCATGAGCTTCATTGATTAAGTCACTGGCAGGCAAGCTATGTTTACGAGACAAGCGATGACCGAGGCTGATTAGATTATCTAAAGTCTGCAGGCGCTCAGGATCGGGCAGTTGCTGCTCAGCGTAGTCCGTCAGCATCGCGGTGACTTCCGTGATTTGCTGCTGCGCTAGATGCAGCTGCTCGGAGGCTTGCTCAAAAGTCTGACTGACACCGAGCTGATTGTCACACAGCTTAATCGCTTGACCAAGCAAGGTCATCACATCAGGCTCATCACTATCATTATCGAGTAGATGTAGACCGTGACTGGCCTCTGACATCAGCGCTTCGATGTTTGACAGCTCTTCGTGCTCGGCTTCGATTTCACTATAATCAACGGCGAGTAGAGGCGCGATATCGGCCAGTTGACTTTGCAGCAACTGAATGCGGTCTTGACGCTGGGCGGCGCGGCTAGCGATCTCATCAGCGCGGCGCTTGAGCTGCTGATAATACTGATAGCTAGTCGCAGTCTGTTCAGCCAGTGAGGTGGTTTGTGCCATTGCATCTAACCACTGCACCACAAACTGAGGTTTTAATAGCGCTTGCTGGGCGTGCTGGCTATGGATATTTACTAATAATACGCCTAAGCTTTTGAGCTCCGCTAAGCTTACAGGCGCGCCATTGAGCCAAGCTTTTGAGCGGCCATTGTTACTCAGCTGGCGGCGAATGAGTACTTCAGGCTCAGCCAATTCGCGCCCGCCTGCCGCAAACCAGTCGCTAACGAGGCTATTATGAGTCACATCGAACTGCGCATAGATATCCGCGTGCGGCGCGCCATGGCGCACCATCGAGCTATCCGCGCGCTCGCCTATACACAAAGATAGCGCGTCGAGCAGTAGAGATTTACCCGCACCCGTTTCACCAGTGATAACATTGAAGCCTTCGGCAACGCTTAGCTCATGCTCAGCGATTAGCGCAAACTGGTACAAGGTTAATGATAATAGCATCAAAGCCTCTCATGGCAGACAATAATAAAGAGCGTAGCTCGCGAATAATACCTCTTCGTTAGCATACTAACGCAGTCGTTAGTTCGATGACAAAGAGCATTATTATAGGGGAATATAAGCCGATATCAGCAAATAGATACAATTTTATGAAGGCGTTTGCCTATTGTCAGGATATCGTCTCGGGCCTTTAGCGACTATAATAATTTTTGCTTATTTTACAATACTCTAGCGCTGACTAGCGACTTTTTTACTCTTAAAGATGATATTAAGGTAGTGCCTGTGCAGTCGCAAGCTTAGACTCTCCAAAGAGCAAGGGTTTGAATAAATTAACGAGATTTCATTGCCGCTTTAACAAACTTTATAGAAATAATGTGGTAGCATTATCTCATCAAAATACAAACGTACACTTTATTAATAGTTTATTAGTAGTCATACCGAATCACAACTATCAAACTATAAAAATGGTAACACTGAGCACTAAAGTGCATCGTCGTTTATCATTGCCATTTAGAGTGGTCGTCTAGCAGTGTTGTCCTATTGCTAGGCTGTGTTCATGGCCTTTGCGATTTGGTAAATCAGGCACTAGTCATCGTCAGTCTATTAATATTTTGATGAAGCACTTATTTTTTAGTTTAGCAATAATTATTTGATAAGGAAGCCCCTATGTCAGCGGCAAAGTTTACCAATGTAACCGTCAATGCTCAGGCCACCATATCCTATGATGGACGGTGTTCTAGTCACACTATCATGTTTGAGAGTGGTCAACATAAGACCTTAGGGGTTATCCTTCCCTGCGACAGTAGCGTTGAGCAGTACCACTTCAGCACTAATACCTCTGAGCGTATCGAAATCATCAGCGGTGAGTGCGAAGTCAAAATCAATGGTGACGAAGACTTTAGCTACTACCGTGCTGGCCAGTCTTTTGTAGTAGAAGGCAATAGCAGCTTTAATTTGCGTACCGAAGAGATTGTACAGTACGTCTGTCATTTAGAAGGGTAGGGGTTCTCATAAGCGTGAAGTCATTGAAAAAGTGGCAGGGTTTAGAACAAGGCTCAATTAACTTGGTTTAGTGACTTACTTTCACAGTGACTTAGTCTAATAAAGTCTAATAAATTAGCTTAATAAATTAGTTCAATGACTTACTTTTAGTAGAAAAAATCAGTACATAAAAACCCGTGCATAAGAAAAGGCATATAAAATCAGCAAGGTTTTATCTGTCTTTTTTTATTTTGGCTATTGGCAAATAAAGCGTTACTAAGCGCTTGAGAGCCAGACTCATTTGTTAGTGATATTATTCAATAGGTTCAATTATGGCAAAGCCCAACTACTTTTATGGTATTCATGCTATCGATGCCCTCTTAGAGCATCGTCCGCTAGATGCCTTGAGTCTATTCGTGCAGCAAGGCCGCGAAAGCGATAGCCATGTTGCCGCTATCATGGTAAGCGCGCAAGATAATGGCGTCAGCATTCAGCCCACACAAAAAGATAAGCTCACGCAGTTGTGTGGTAGCCCGCAGCATCAAGGTGTCGTCTTGCATGCACGACCGTTGGCTTTTGCTGATGAAGCGGTGTTAGATACTGTAATAGCGCAGGAAAGCTGCTTATTACTAGTGCTCGATCAGATCACCGACGCTCATAACTTTGGCGCTTGTTTGCGTACTGCAGTGGCGATGGGTGTGGATGCGGTGGTTTGTCCTAAGCATCATGCCGCAAGCCTAACCCCAACGGTAGCTAAGGTCTCTGTTGGCGCTGCTGAGATGATGCCGATTATCAGCGTGACCAATTTGGCGCGTATGCTTGCTCAGATTAAAAGTGCTGGTGTTTTTGTCTTTGGCACAGCGCTAGATGAGACCGCAAAACCGATACATGAAGCGGATATGACCGGTAAGACGGCACTGATTATGGGCTCTGAAGGGGAAGGTATGCGCAGGCTGACGCTAGAGAGCTGTGATGAGCTGGTCTATATCCCAATGTCAGGCAACGCGCATGGTAATTTGCAAAGCCTGAATGTCAGCGTAGCGACTGGTATGGCGTTATACGAGATCAACCGGCAGCGCACTACTTAAGCTGCTGGGCTAGGGCAAGATAGGTCTGATGCAGAGGCTCAAGCTGCAAATGTAGCGCAGCGATATCACCATCATTAACGACGACATCATCAGCATGACTATTGCGCGCTTCACGGCTGAGCTGATTGGCCATAATGGCCCTAATCTTCGGCACACTTTGCGCGTCTCTTAAGCTTGCGCGTTCAAGTTGCGTGCCCTCGCTTGCATCAACGACTAAAATGCGCTGACATAGATTAGCCAGACCCGCTTCAGCGGCTTCTATCAGTAGCGGCGCTGATAGGATGATATACTCAGAAGTACTAGCGGCCAGCTGCTCTTTTGCCGCCTCTCTTATCGCCGGATGGGTAATCGATTCAAGCTCAATGAGAGCTTCAGGGTGAGTAAAGACATGCGTTCGCACGGCTGCGCGATCCATCTCTCCTTTTCCATTAATAACCCAATCGCCGAATTTTTTTTGAATCTTACGTAGAGTAGCGCTACCTTTAGCGACTACCTCATGCGCGATGACATCTGCGTCGATGATATCTATCCCTTTCGCTGCAAACCAATCGCTAGTCGCGGATTTCCCACTGCCTATACCACCGGTCAAACCGATGACTAGTTTATTATTTTTACGCTTATTTATAGTCTGCGGGCGAGCAGCAGAGCCGTGAGCGGGTTGCGAGAAGGAGCGGTCATTGATAGTCATAAAAGTAACTTAATTTAGCCAATAGAATAAAAAAGCGCGAATATCATTGAAGATAATATCCAAGCAAGAGCATGATGAGATTATAATCTTAACGGTTATAACGAGTAAGGATGTAGACATTGCTTTACTGTCTTGTAAGCCTAGCGCACGCCATCAGGCGTACATGCCCAAATACCAGTTAATGATGTCCGCTCCATATAATAAAGCGATAATGCCGGCAACAGCAATATAAGGTCCAAAAGCGAAAGGCTTACTTTCACCTTGCTTTTTCATCAAGATAATACCAACGATGGAACCCAATAAAGAAGATAAGAGAATAATTAAAGGCAGCATCATGGGCCCAAGCCAAGCGCCAAGTACTGCTAGCAGCTTAAAGTCGCCTTGACCCATGCCATGCTTTTTGGTGATGAGATAAAAGACTTTCACCACTATCCATAATGATAAAAACCCAAGTAATAAGCCCCAAATCGATTGCGTAGGACTCACAAACCAGCCTTGCGAGTTCACCGCAAGTCCCAGTCCTGCTAAGGGAAAAGTCAGCCTATCAGGCAGCAATTGGGTATCGAAGTCTATCCCCGTTAGCGCAATTAGCGTCCAGACCAGTATCAGTGCGGATAGGCCAGTAGCTGACACGCCAAAATGATAAATAACGAGTGCAGAGAGCAGGGCAGTTACTAGCTCCACAACAGGGTAGCGCACGCCAATACTCGCTTGACACTCAGAGCAACGGCCGCGCAGCGCCAGCCAGCTGACTAGCGGTATGTTCTCATACCACTTGATCTTATGAGCGCAGTGCGGACAACGCGACGCTGGACGACTGAGAGTAGTAGGCGTATCGTTTGCCACTGCTTGCGCCAAAACCGCCGACTGCTCAGGCGTGATATCCGGCTGCTGCGACATAAATTCACTGCACTCTTGTCGCCAAGAATAAAACATCATCAGCGGCATACGATGAATCACAACATTCAAAAAACTGCCTACACACAGGCCTAATAACCCAAACACTATGAGCGCCGCGCTCATATTATTTTGTAATAATTCTAGCAATTGCATCAACACTGGCCTTTAAAGGGTTGCTTTGGGTGACGGTTTTAACCTACCACAGAACCCATCTGGAAAATCGGTAGATACATAGCAATGACAAGGCCACCTACTAATACGCCAAGCACCGCCATAATCAGTGGCTCCATCAGACTGGTAAGACCATCGACTGCATTATCAACTTCACTTTCATAGTGGCTAGCTACTTTATCGAGCATCTCCTCCAAACTTCCTGACTCCTCACCAATACCGACCATCTGAATCGCCATACTAGGAAAGAGGTTGGTTGAGCGCATCGAAAACTGCAGCTGCTGACCGGTTGCCACGTCGTTTTTGATTTGCTGAGTAGCATTGTAGTACACCACGTTATTCGTCGCGCCAGCGGTTGAGTCTAGAGCATCGATTAGCGGTACACCGGCGGCGAAAGTCGTCGATAAGGTACGAGAGAAGCGAGCAATAATCGCTTGATAAGCGATGTTGCCAAAGATAGGCAGTCTTAGCGTCAAACGATCTAAGAAATCGCGGAATTTTTTTGATCTTTTTTTCGCTTCAGAAAATCCAATAATAGCGGCACCAATGATGACAATTAATACAAACCACCAAGACTGCATCCATTCAGACATGCCAACGACCATTTGGGTGAAGGCAGGAAGTTCTGCGCCAAAAGAGCTAAACAAATCTGAGAAAACCGGCACCACTTTGATCAGCAAAATCATCGTCACAATGACAGCGACCACAATAACCGCGATCGGATATTTCATGGCTTTTTTGATTTTTGATTTAAGTATTTCGCTTTTTTCTTTATAGGTGGCGACGCGCTCAAGCATCGTCTCAAGCGCCCCTGATTGCTCACCAGATTCTACGAGCGAGCAAAACAGGTCATCGAAGTAGCGGGGATGTTTACGTAGGGCAGCGGCAAAGGTGCCACCGGCTTCGATATCGGCTTTAATCGATAACACCAAGTCTTTCATACTCGGGTTATCTAGCGAGTCCGCGACAATCTCAAACGACTGTGTTAAAGGAATACCGGCCTTAATCATGGTTGCTAGCTGCCGCGAAAAGATAGCGATATCGATAGGTTTGATGGCTTTTTTGAAAGTAAATAAAGCTTTTGGCTTTTTCTTAATGCCTTTGACTACGATACCTTGCTTACGCAAAGTTGCTTTGGCCAGCTCTAAGCTTCGACTGGTCGTCTCACCTTTGACCTTTTGTCCACGGCGATTGACCCCGTCATAGACGAAATCTAGCAGCATATCCGTTTTCGCTTTAGCCATATGTCTCTCCTAAAAATCTATCTGACTGGGGCAGTCTAACAGTCTAAGCCATGTAATAAGCCATATAAGTTAGCCATCAACATTCTTTGCGCTTAAATAGCGACTCAGGCGTGGTCGCTATTGAGCCTTAAAATCAGCAAGTCTTGCAATGAGTCAGTTTACCGCTATCAGTCTTTGTAAGCTATCGCTATCGTCTAACAAGACACGAACTTAGCAGGACATAAGTGAGCAAGACCAAAGCCTATTTTATAATAAAACGACCCTTGTAGTGAGTGCTCATTTTATTTCGCTATCGGCCTACAAAATGCGCTCAGTCTTTGACTCGCCACTTTTTTACTCACTACTACGTTTTTATTCAGAAGTAACACGCAGCATTTCTTGAATAGTGGTTGTGCCCTGTAGCACTTTCATAATACCGGAGCGCCGCAAGTCACGAAAGCCGGTTCTAAGCGCGGCATCCTTAATATCGATAGCGTTGCCATCCTCCATAATGATGCGTGAGATCTCCGGATTTACTTTCATGACTTCATAGATACCGACGCGACCTTTATAGCCTTCACGGCATTCATTACAGCCGACCGGCTCATAAATAATATGATTGGGGTTGTCCAAATCATTATTGGTAAAGCCAATCTCCAGCAGGCTTTGACGCGGAACATCGATAGGCTTTTTGCAGCTTCCACATAAGCGCCGCGCGAGTCGCTGGGCTATGACTAAGTTGACTGAAGTGGCAATATTGAAGGACGCCACGCCCATATTTTTTAGACGCGTTAAGGTCTCAGGGGCGGAGTTGGTATGTAAGGTGGAGAGTACCAAGTGACCGGTTTGCGCTGCTTTGATAGCAATCTCAGCGGTCTCTAAGTCTCGAATTTCACCAACCATAACGATGTCTGGATCTTGACGCAAGAATGACTTTAACGCAGTGGCAAAAGTGAGGCCGACCTTTTGATTGACGTTGACCTGATTGATACCTTCAAGGTTGATCTCGACTGGATCTTCAGCGGTCGAGATGTTGGTCTCGCCGGTATTTAGGATATTGATACCGGTATAGAGCGATACCGTTTTACCTGACCCTGTCGGACCGGTGATCAGTATCATGCCTTGCGGCTTATTAAGCGCTTCTAAGAACATCTCCTTTTGATCTGGCTCATAACCTAGCGCCTCAATACCCATCATCGCTGATGAAGGATCCAAAATACGTAAAACAAGCTTTTCACCAAACAGCGTTGGTAAGGAGCTTACCCGAAAATCAATGGCTCGGCTTTTAGAGATCTTTAGCTTGATACGGCCATCTTGTGGCACACGGCGCTCAGAGATGTCCATTTGTGACATAACCTTTAAGCGTGCCGCAATCTTGCTGGCAAGTTGCACAGGCGGATTGGCCATTTTTTGCATCACTCCATCGACCCGAAAGCGCACTCTATAGCTTTTTTCATAAGGCTCAAAATGCAAGTCGGAGGCGCCCATACGGATGGCATCGACTAGCATTTTATTGATGAATTTGACGACTGGCGCTTCATCGACGCTAGTATTGAGCTGAGTCTCGCCATCCTCATCCTCGTTACTCTCTTCAAAATCGACATTAAGATCGCTATCTGCAAAGCCACTAAAGCTCTGCATCGTGTCAGCATATATGGTCTCAATGCGCTGTTTGAGTTTGTCCTCTTCTACGATCACGGTGGCGACTGACAGGCGAGAGTTAAACGCTATAGCGTCAATAGCGTCGATACGTGTGGGGTCGCTTAGCGCGACAAACAGCTGCTGTCCGCGTTTGAAGATAGGTAGGGCGTTAAACTTACGCAGGATATTCTCATCGACCAAATCTTTTGGCACGATGTCTGCTTCTAGGGCATTAAGATCAAATAAAGGGTCACCAAACGACTTTGACAACAGATTAGCCAACTCGTAAGCATCAGCCATTTTATTCTCTACTAAATAAGGCACAAGCCCTATTTGCTGCTGCTGCGCCTCGGTTTGCGCGGTTTGCATGTTCGTTTCGCTAACCACACCTGCACTGATTAGTTGTTGCGCCAGACTACCAAAATTGCTGACAGCGGTAGACATAAACCCTCCTTGATGCGGCAGCTGCCAAAAGTGACAACCAATATAAATTATTTTGGGTATTAAATATTTGACGCCATGGATTCATTTTATAGCTTTAACGTATCTAATAAAACTGATTCAGCTAATAGCAGGAACTTTCGAAACTTACTAGCCATTTTTATAAGCCATACAAAAAGTTTTGAATTTAGGGTCAACGATTACCTCGTCCTAATTATAGGCAAAAATACCGTAAAAAACAGAACTGTTTCAGACGCTAGAGAATATAGAGCTTATTTCATAATGACTTCATACTGATATAAGCATATCTGAACCTTTTATAGGGACAACCTCTTATACTCATGAGGTAATCAAAAAAGAGGGCTACGATAGCTAGTGCTAGCGCTTTATACATCGTAAGCGACTACTATAGCACTCGCCAAATATTTGTTATACTGGCGCGCAGACTAGCCATATTGGCAATGACAGATGACACAAGGTAGATGAGTTATGCAGGCTTGGGTAATTGGCAATTGGAAACAAAATCCGGCAACGAGCAAAGACGTCAATACATTACTAGATAATTTGTTGGTAGCGTCTGAGGACAGAGGTGCCGACAACCCGTATTGTCATCTTATGGTGGCGCCAAGCTGTGTGCATCTTGCTGCTGTCAGCGCGCGCCTGCAAAACGCATCTATCCAAGTGAGCGCGCAGAACATCAGTGCGCATAGCGCTACAGTCGGCGCCTATACGGGAGATTGCTCAGCGCAGCAAGTCGCAGATGCTGGAGCGAGTTGGACGCTTTTGGGTCATTCGGAGCGTCGGCAATATCATCACGAGTCTAATGATAGCTTACTAGCCAAACTAAAATGCGCTTTTGCTCAAGGCCTTGGGGTGGTGCTATGTATCGGTGAGACTCAAGAGGAGTATGATGCCAAGCAAACCATTAGTGTACTTGATGAGCAGCTAGCAGTTGTCGAAAGTTTGCTACAAACAGACTCTGTACAGACTCAAGCATTAGCTGAGCGTTTGATTATCGCTTATGAGCCGGTTTGGGCCATTGGCACTGGTAAAGTACCTACGGTGAGCGAGGTCAGCGCAACTCATCAGCATATCAAACAACAAATCGCCAGTTTTGCGCCAAAGTCACCAGAGGTCACTGTATTATACGGCGGTAGCGTCAATGCTGATAATGCGGATAGCTTTGCTGCAAGCGCTATGATAGACGGCGCGTTAGTAGGCGGCGCTTCACTAAAAGCCGATAGCTTTTTAGCGATAGCCGACGCTTTTAGTCGCGCCAAAGGCTGAATGCTAAAGGCTAAAAGTTAAGAGCATAGCAAAACTAGCGCTTGAGAACGACGATATATTGGCAGGCGCAGATTGACTGGTATCAAAACGCCTTGTCAGTCGATGAAAGTGGGTTTAACACCGCCCTTGTAATCGTGTACAATGCGCCTTATTTACAGTCTTTGTTTTATAGCCTTCGTAATTTATCAGTCGTCACTATTTTTACCAGTCGTCACTATGCGGCAGAAGAGGACCCCATGTTTACTTTTATATTAGCCTTGCATATTATCGTGGCCATTGCCATGATTGGCTTGATCTTGATACAGCATGGCAAAGGGGCTGATGCTGGAGCTTCTTTCGGTGCCGGCTCTTCTGGCACGGTTTTTGGCGCGGCAGGAAGCGCTAACTTTTTGACTCGTGCGACAGCGGTGCTGACGGTGATATTTTTTATTACTAGTATGGTATTAGCCGTGCATGCTCGCGAACAAGCGGAAGATCAGTTTCGTTTAGATGCGCCAGTTTCAGCGCCGCAAACCCCGCGTCCATTGACGCAAAATCCTCAGCAGTAGTTATTTTTATACGCAGGCCTTGCTATTTGTAAGGGTTAGTTTTACAATGCTTGCCTGTTTTTACGATGTTTTATCTTAGTGATGCCAACCTCAAGCATGACGCTTATTATTAATAAGTAAATAAGATAGAAGGTTATAGCAGTAAACGATAGCCGTTATTTATACCAGTAGACGGTTAGCGATTGTGGTGGAATTGGTAGACACGCCATCTTGAGGGGGTGGTGGCGCAAGCCGTGGGGGTTCAAGTCCCCCCAATCGCACCAATTAAGTAAGTAGTTTGTACTTTAGTTGTGTTAAAGCAATGTCGTTATAGCACTCTTTGATTTGAAGTTTATTTCAGATAAAGATTGACAAGGTGATAAACCTTCCCTATAATATGCATTCTAAATTGTTGCGGGGTGGAGCAGTCTGGTAGCTCGTCGGGCTCATAACCCGAAGGTCGTTGGTTCAAATCCAGCCCCCGCTACCACTTTTTAATACTGATGTTTGTACACTAATATTCTGTTGTATTGAGATATCAGTGTCGATTAGCCCACCATTATGTTTGTGGGTTTTTTTGTATCTGCGGCTCAGCATTATTAGTGCAGTACTATCAGTATAATGTCAGTATCTACTATACGTTTTAGCTAAGAAGAATAGGGTTAATTCGATACTCTAATCCTAAATGACAGCACAAAATACTTGTCATCATTTGCTACCAGTCCTTGCTGATTGCTATGTTACGATACTCGTAAGCAATACTATCTTCTGCTCTATTCTTTACTATGTTGTCCTTGAAGATAACAATTTAATCCCTAATATGATTCACTAGGTACTAGCGGCATTGAGTATGACAACCAGCCTCTATGGTGATCAGTGCGTCGTGACTAAAACTACCGATAAGTGAACAGGAAAATATAAATAGATTATGAAGCTTTCGACCAAAGTTGCAGAGTTAACTACGATTATTGAGCCTGCTGTAGCGGCTTGTGATGTCTCGCTATGGGGTATTGAATTTACGCCGCAAGGCAATCGCTCCTTATTGCGCATTTACATTGAAGCGTTGCCTGAAGAACAAGCACAGGACAAACACGTCACTATTGAGGATTGCGCAGCGGTCAATCATCAAGTGAGCGGTGTACTAGAAGTACATGATCCTATCGCTGGCGAATTTGTACTAGAAGTGTCTTCTCCTGGTTTTGATCGTGCTTTTTTCTCAGATGAGCAGATGCGTGAATATATCGGCCAAACGATAAGTTTGCGTTTGATCTCTGCGATCGGGCAAGGCGACAAAAAACGCCGTAAAGCCACCGGTAAGCTCGATAGTATGGACGATACCTCTTTACAGCTGACCACCAGCGATGGCGAGCGCTTTGAGATTGCACTAAGTAATATTGACAAAGCTCACTTAATTTATGAAGATGATTAATGCTTAAGATTAGCAAACAGATAACAACATTTAAGCCAATTATAAGATGATAGGACAGGTATAGCATGAGTCGTGAAATTTTAACGGTAGTAGAAACCGTCAGTAATGAAAAGGGCTTAAATCCTGAAGATATCTTTGAAGCTATTGAAGATGCTTTAGTAGTCTCAACAAAAAAGAAGGTCTATACCGAGCAGCCTGAAGTGGCGGTTCGCGTCGCCATTGACCGTGATACTGGTGATTATGATACCTATCGCTATTGGACAGTAGTGGCGGATGAAGACCATGAGATGCCAGCGTGCCAGCTCGCTATTACTGATCTTGATCAAGACGAATGGTCTATCGGCGATGTAAAAGAAGAGCAGATAGAATCAATTGAATTTGGTCGTATCGCGGCCACGCAGGCAAAGCAAGTTATCATTCAAAAGATCCGTGAAGCGGAGCGGGCGCTAGTAGCGGACGCTTTTGAGCCGCGTATTGGCGAGATGATGTATGGTGAAGTCAAAAAACAAACTCGTGATGGCTACATTATTGATTTAGGTGATAACGCTGAAGGTTATCTATCACGTGATCAGATGTTGCCCCGTGAGCAGCTACGCGTCAAATCGCGTATCAACGCTATTCTTTATCATGTCAACCGTGATAACCGCGGCGCGCAGTTATTATTGTCGCGTACTCATCCTGAGATGCTCTCAGCCTTGATGCAAAAAGAAGTGCCGGAGATCGCAGAAGAGATTATCGAGATTCGTAATGTCGCTCGTCTGCCTGGTACTCGTGCTAAAATAGCTGTGAAGACCAATGACAACCGTATCGATCCGGTCGGCGCTTGTATCGGTATGCGCGGTACGCGTATCCAAGCGGTGCAGCAAGAGCTTGATGGTGAGCGTATTGATGTGGTTGTATGGTCAGATGATCCAGCACAATTTATCATCAGCGCCTTAGAGCCTGCCGATGTGAGCAGTATTATCCTTGATGAAGATACTAAGACCGCTGATATCATTTTTAGCACGAATGATCAGCTCGCCCGCGCTATTGGCTCACAAGGTCAAAACGTGCGCTTGGCTTCTGAATTAACCGGCTATAAGCTCAACATGATGCTAGAAGAAGAGTATCAGCAGCGTCAACAAGATGAGACCAAAGCCTTTATCGATCTTTTCTATGATCGCTTAGAGGTTGATCAGGACCTAGCGCAAGCCCTTGTCGATATCGGTTTTACGAGTATCGAAGAGGTAGCTTATGTACCGGTTGAGACTTTTTATGATATCGAAGGGTTAGATGACGAAGCGATTGACATGATTCAAGAGCGCGCTAAAGAAGTCGTCATCGCAGATGAGCTGGTCAAACAACAAAACATGAAAGAGCCTAGTCAAGAGCTGCAAGATCTAGAAGGGATGACTGTCAGCTGGGCCTATAAAATGGCGCAAAAAGACATCATCACCGTTGATGATTTGGCAGAGCAGGCTGTATTTGATATCGAAGATATCGAAGGCTTAGACTCCGAGACCGCAGGTAAGCTTATCATGAAAGCTCGGGAATCTTGGTTCAATGAATAGGTATTAGAAGCATACCGCTGTCTTTTGGTGGTATGCTATCGATAACTAAAGGCTGGCTTGCGACATAAAAATCAAAACCAACCTAAGCACAATCATTTGTAGCCAACAACTGAATTGAATATATAGCAAATAATAGACAGTAGGTGATAATCAATGGCAGATAAGACCGTCAAAGAACTGGCAGACATGGTAGGCAAAACCGCTAGTGCTGTACAGCAGCAGTTGCAGGATGCTGGGCTACCTGCTCGCGGGGAGGATGACTCAGTCACCGAACTTGAGCAAGAGAAGTTGGTGGCACATTTAAAACAAAGTCATGGCCAACAAGAAAAGCGTCGCATTAGTCTCAAATCTAAGACGACAAGTACCGCTCGCGTGACTGGCTCTTCAGGTAAATCTAAGAGCGTCAATGTAGAGGTGCGTAGAAAGAAAGTATTCGACAAGCCTAATCCAGAAAAAATGGCTGAAGAATTAGCGGCGCGCGAGCAAGCAATGGCTGAAGCAAAACAGCGCGCTGAAAAAGAAGCCGAAGAGCGTAACGCGGCTAAGAAAAAAGCCGAAGAGCGTCAAGCAGCGACTCTAGCTGCGATGCGTGCAAGCTTAGGCTCTAGCAAAAATTCAGAAGATAAGAGCGATGATGTCGCCGCCTCTGTTGTGGTCAAAAAAGGCGGCAAAGCGGCAAGCGAGATCAAAGCAAAAGAGAAGAAAAAAGTCGCGGCTACTAAGCCAAAAGTTGAAACGGCAGCAGAGCGTAAAGCTCGCGAAGCTCGCGAAAAAGAAGAAGCTCGCTTACGCAAAATCGAAGCCGAAACTCGTCAAGCCCAAGCAGAAGAGGCGCAAAAGCGTACGCTTGAGCAGATGCGTAAAATGGCCGGTAAATATACCGACCGTGAGCCAGTAGCAGAAGTTCGTAAGGACGAGCCATTGGCTAAAGGCTTAGTGGGTGACGCACTAGAGGAGTCATTCGAAAAAGAGCGCCGCGAAATCAAACGCGGTGCTAACAGTACCGGTGCTCGCGGTCGTCGCCGCAAAAACCAAGAAGAGCGTGAAATCAAAAACCGCAAAAACGGTTTAAGCTCTTCACAATCAGGTCAGCATAAGTTTGAAAAACCGGTCGAAAAGATTGTCTATGACGTCGAAATCGCCGAGCAAATCACGGTATCGGACCTTGCTCAGCGCATGGCTGTCAAAGCCCGTGAAGTGACCAAATTGCTGATGAAAATGGGTGAGATGGCAAGCGAATCTGATACTATCGATCAGGCGACCGCCAGTCTTATCGTTGAAGAGATGGGTCATAACCCCGTTCCGGTTAGCGATACCAAAGTTGAAGACGACCTACACGAAGCTGTCGATGAGCGCAGTAGTAACGTGCAGACGCGTCCACCGGTCGTCACTATTATGGGTCATGTTGACCATGGTAAGACCTCGCTACTCGATAAGATCCGCGAAACCAAAGTCGCTACCGGCGAAGCGGGCGGCATTACTCAGCATATCGGTGCCTACCACGTAGAGACTGATCGCGGTGTGATTACCTTCTTAGATACACCAGGCCATGCTGCCTTTAGCGCGATGCGCTCACGCGGCGCGCAAGCAACTGATATCGTCGTCTTGGTCGTGGCCGCTGATGACGGTATGATGCCGCAAACGGCAGAAGCGATTGATCATGCTCGCGCTGCAGGTACGCCTTTGATTGTTGCTATCAACAAAATGGATAAGCCAAGCGCTGATCCAGATCGCGTGCTAAACGAGCTGACAACCAAAGAAGTGGTTTCAGAAGAGTGGGGTGGTGATACACCTATGGCGCGTATCTCGGCCAAAACAGGTGAAGGCATCGACGAGCTACTAGAGTTTATTAGCTTACAAGCCGAGCTTATGGAATTAGAAGCGCCAACTGACGGTGCCGCTCAAGGTGTAGTTATTGAGTCGAAGCTCGAAAAAGGCCGTGGCCCAGTAGTCAGTGTCCTAGTCAAGAAAGGCACGCTCAAGCAAGGCGATCTAGTGCTAGCCGGAGAGTACTACGGTAAAGTCCGTGCTATCACTGATGAAAACGGCCAACGTATCAAATCAGCCGGTCCTTCTATACCAGTTGAGATCTTGGGCTTACCAGATACGCCAGCGGCGGGTAGTGAATTCTTAGTCGTTTCTGATGAGAAAAAGGCTCGCGAAGTCGCTGATTTTAGAAGCAACCGTGAGCGTGAGCAGCAGCTTGAGCGCCAGAACAAAATGCGCCTTGAGAGTATGTTTGAGCAGATGCAACAAGGCGATGTATCTTTCTTAAATATCGTCCTTAAGACCGATGTTCGTGGTTCGCTTGAAGCTTTATTAGCAGCCCTAAATGAGCTATCGACTGATGAAGTCAAAGTCCGAGTCATTAGCTCAGGCGTTGGCCCTATCTCAGAGTCGGATGTCACGCTGGCTGAATCTAGCGAAGCGGTATTACTAGGCTTCAACGTTCGTGCTGATAGTACGGCGCGCCGTAAAGCGGATACCGCTAACATGGATATTCGTTATTATAGCGTTATCTATGGCCTAATCGACGATGTCAAAGCCGCTATGAGTGGCCTATTAGCTCCTGAGCATCGCGAGAAGATCTTAGGTGTTGCTGAAGTGCGCGAAGTGTTCCGCTCTAGTAAGTTCGGTGCGGCGGCAGGTTGTATGGTTGTCGAAGGGACGATCTATCGTAATAAGCCAATTCGCGTCCTGCGTGATGATCAAGTTATCTTCACCGGTCAGCTGCAGTCACTGCGTCGCTACAAAGAGGACGTCAATGAAGTGCGTACTGGGATGGAATGTGGTCTAGCGGTTCGTGGCTACGATGTTGAAGCGGGCGATAAGATCGAAGTTTTTGAGATTCAAGAGTTCGAACGCACGATCTAAGCTTAACTATTAACTATAACTGGCTTAAGCGTTTGCATCATCGCTAACGTTTAAACTTAAGCTCTAATAATTAAGCTCTAATAATTAAGCTCTAATAAGCAGTTACTAGGCCTACCAGGTTCATCCTGCTAGGCCTTTTTTACCGCAATTAGTCATAGCGTTATAAAGACAGTTATTTAAATACGCCAAACAGCAGTAGTTGGTAGAAAGTATAATAGAATAAATCACAAAAGTTAAAACTAGGACAATACTATGAATCAACGTTTACAGCGTCTATCAGATCAAATTCAGCGCGAGCTTGCGGTGCTTATCCGTGATGAAGTCAACGACCCTCGCTTGACTGGCTTTGTCACCATCTCTAGCGTCAAAGTCAGCTCTGATCTTGGCTACGCGGACGTCTATGTCACTATCATGGAGCCTGAGCTCAACGATACGATGACTAAGACCAATCATGAAGAGAGTGTCAAAGTGCTCAATAAAGCCGCTGGGTTTTTGCGCACTGAGCTGAGTCATACTCTCAAAACGCGTACCACGCCGCGTCTGCGTTTCCATTACGATGAAGTGACTGCTCGTGGTAACTACATGATGGATTTGATCAATCAAGCAGTAACCAAAACTGAGCAAAATGAAGACGAAGTTGAAAGCCAAGAAAATGACCAATAAAAGCACAGTAGCAAGACAAAAAGTATCTGGCGTTATCTTAATCGATAAGCCGCAAGGCATGACCTCACAGCAAGTGGTGTCAAAAGTGAAGTACTTATTTCAGTCGCCTGCACACAATAGTAAAAAGGCGGGTCATACCGGCACCCTTGATCCGATGGCAACCGGTCTTCTCCCCATTTGTCTTGGAGAGGCAACAAAATTTAGTCATTATCAGCTCGATGCCGATAAGTCTTATCAGGCAACGATACTACTTGGTAGTCAAACGGACACTGGCGATGCTGATGGTCAGGTTATCGCGCGAGCACAGATTCCAGAGCTAGATGCAGATACGCTACAAAATATGGCTCAGCAGTTTATAGGCGCGCAGCAGCAAATACCGCCGATGTATTCAGCGCTCAAAAAAGACGGCAAAAAGTTGTACGAGTACGCCCGCGCTGGTATAGAGATTGAACGTCCTGCACGCGATATCGTCATAACCGCGCTGACTTTGACTCAAATTGATGCAGATAAGATCGACCTGGTCGTGACTTGTAGTAAAGGTACTTATATTCGGGTGCTAGCAGAAGATATCGCCAAAGCACTAGGCACCTTAGGACACCTGACGGCACTACGCCGTATGCAGGTCGGTAAGTTTGATAGTGAGCAGGCTATTGATATTCCAAGCCTAGAAGCCTTGTCTTTAGATAGCCGTTTTGAGCAGCTACTGCCAGTAGATGCGTGCATCGATATTGCCGCTGCAATGTCATTAGATGATAAGCAATGTCAACGTCTACGTTTAGGTCAACGCCTAAATGTCATTGAGCAAATTGACAAGCCTTTAAGAGATTACATGCTACAAAGCTTATCTCATAAGACTCAGGCAAAATTAGAAGACGAGCCTGCTGACCGTAACAATGAACAAACCCCTGAGTATGAGCTTCCTGTCGATATCAGACTGCTAGATGCGCAAGGCCATTTTATTGGCTTAGGCGCTATCAGTCTCAATGGACGCCTACAACCTAAGAAAATGATTCATCTATAACGATAATATCAGTTACTAGTGAATTACATTAATCACATACTCATACATTTCATTGCAGGTTTTGTGTATAACGAAACCTGCTTTTTTTATACAGTGGTTAAGTCAGCTAAGGAAGGCTTGGCATAAAAATAATAAAATAATAAAAATCAAAATAAGAAGAAGCAAGGAAGAAAAGCTAAATAATAATAATTAGAATTTAACTTAAGGACAGAGTTGCAACTTAAAGCAGTAAGGAAAGCTTAGATTATAAAATAATAATAACACCTTACTAAGATGGCTCTAAGCAACAATAATAAATTCAATAAAGATAATTACAATATTAACAAGCCAAATTAACGTTACGAACAAAAGAGGTGGCCCATGAAGACTATTGCATTTTTATTACATAATAACTTTGAACAAGCTGAGTACGAAGAGGTCAATAATAAGCTTAAAGACAAAGGTTATAAGACACTGCTCATAACAACCAACGATGACAAAGAAGTTCAGGCGATGAATCAGGATGTCAATAAGGGTGATACGTTCACTGCTGATATCTTTGCCAAAGAGGCGAATACCGATGAGTACGATGCTTTAGTATTGCCGGGTGGTACCGTTAACGCTGATACCATTCGTGGTAACGAGCAAGCCCATAGCATCATAAAAGCTATTAATGACAGCGATAAGACTTTAGCTGTTATCTGTCATGCGCCTTGGATACTTATTAATACTGGTATTGCTGAAGGTAGAACCTTAACGGCCTATCATTCCTTACAGACAGATTTAGAGAATGCCGGAGCAACTTTCGTTGATGAAACCGTGCAGGTCGATGGTAACTTAATCACTTCACGCAACCCAGATGATATTGATAATTTCGTTGAAGCTATCGATAAAGCACTGTCTAAATGAGCCGTTTTTTACAGATACTAATACATTCTAAAAATTAGATAATTTTGATAACCAATCATTTGACAATGATAATTTAACTTACAGAGGATATTATTATGACACAGCCTAACCCAAACGATACTAAGCTTGAACAGCAGCGTTCAGAGTCAGCAGAAGCGTCTCTTAAGAGTCAAACAGAAGACAACCACACGACAGATAGTGAAGCTGCAGCAGATCGTATTGCTGATAATGTAAAAGAAGCTAAGAAAGATAAGTAATAGCTTAATTTTCAGTAAGTATTCATTGAACGCCAAGACAACAACAGGTCAACGTAATCAGATAGGGAGATAATATGGATAAGTCAGAGAAAAACATGGACAAAGAAGAGCAGCGGATCGAGAAGCTAGCTGACGACATCAACCCAAGAGAAGATAAGAGTCCTGATAGCTTAGCCGAGGCAACAACTGCCCCTTTAGATGATGATGCTTTAGGCGGAACTGCTAAAGAAGACGATCTGAATAAAAAGTAAGCTAACTGATAACTATCGATACTTTTGCCATGTCTACTCTAGTTTATATAATTTAAACTACAAATAGCTTAGAGTGGACACGGCTTAAATTGTAAACGGTTCAAACTACTGCGAATTATTGCTGCTAGTTGAGCCGTTTTTTGTTATACTAGCGCCAAGTTTTAATAGGGAAGGCTTGTGGTCTTTAGACTACAGACTTACCATTACGATAAGTTTATCAACGTTATGGTTTCACCGACTTGGTATTGCTTATATCTTAAATTGAAGCTAACCACCTAAGCTTGCTTGTCAATAGGGTAACTCTAGTAATGCAGGGTTGCCCTGAATGAGAAGTTGGCTATTTTATTTACTTTATAGTTTGATAACCGTTCAAATTGATTGAATAAGTTATTTAACTCTTAGCATTGCTGGAGACTATTATGCTAACGAATACCGATCGCGAACAAATCATCGCCCAATACCAACGCGGCGAAAATGATACTGGCTCACCAGAAGTACAAGTTGCTCTATTGAGTGCTCGTATCAACGATCTACAGAACCATTTTAAAGAGCACAAAGGCGATCATCATAGCCGCCGTGGTCTTATCCGTATGGTTAACACTCGCCGTAAACTACTTGATTACCTAAAAGGTAAAGATCTTGGTCGTTATTCTACTTTGATCAACCAGTTAGGTCTGCGTCGTTAATTTAACCTCTACCGACAAGGTAGATGAGATTAATACAGCAAGACTTGGGCAGTATAAGACGGTGTGGAATAGTTTCACACCGTTTTTTTATGCCGTATGGATAGTTGACCCGTTATCATTATTTGAAGTGGTAAACCAGACTGTAAAATAGCAGAGGTCGCAAAGCCTGTTATGACAATAACCAGTCGCTAACATAAAGAGTGCTTAGGGTTGCAATTAATTGGTCAATGGCCACAAATCTCTGTAAAATAGGCGATGGTATAAAAGTGCTATCAAGATTATTGATACTAGTAGCGTTATCAAGTTTATAAAGAAGTAAAATATAATATATGGATTTTTATTCAGTGCCAGTACTTGCACATTAGTTAATATAAGCACATGAGTTACTATAGGCGCGGTGGAGCTTGGTTTGTTTAGCTTATCGATAGTCATCAAGCGCCAAATCATTTATTTAAAAGTTTTAACGAGCGATAAGCGCGCTGTTTATACAGGCGACTATCATTTTCGTCATTCAACATTAGGAAAATATTTATATGTCAAACCAGTCAATGTTTAATACCATTACCCGTGAGTTTCAATATGGCGACCAGCAAGTCGTTATCGAGACTGGCCGTGTTGCCCGTCAAGCAAACTCTATTATGGTACATATGGGCGGTGTTACGGTTTTAGTTGCAGCGGTCGTCAAGTCTGAAGCTAAAGAAGGTCAAAACTTCTTCCCGTTGACCGTTAACTATCAAGAAAAAATGTATGCTGCGGGTAAAATCCCAGGCGCTTATGGCAAACGCGAAGGCCGTGCTAGTGAAAACGAAACCTTAACCTCACGTCTTATCGACCGTCCGATTCGTCCGTTATTCCCTGAAGGTTATGTCAACGAAGTTCAAATCACAGCGACGGTTGTCTCGTCAGATAAGACTCAGTCTGCTGATATCGCAGCCCTCATTGGTGCTTCAGCGGCACTGGCTATCTCTGATGCGCCATTCAATGGCCCTGTAGCAGCGGCGCGTGTTGGCTTTATGAATGGCGAATACGTCCTAAACCCAACAATTGAGCAGCTTGAAGAGAGTGATCTTGATCTAGTGGTTGCTGGTACTAAGTCTGCTGTACTGATGGTTGAATCTGAGGCCGCTGAGCTCTCAGAAGATCAAATGCTTGGTGCGGTACTCTACGGTCATGAGCAGCAGCAAATTGTCATCGATAATATCATCTCGCTAGCTGAGGAAGTCGGTACGGCTAAGCAGCAGTATGAAGCACCAAAGACCGATGAGCAGCTAGAATCTGCTATGAAAGAGCAGTTCGGCGCGCAAGTGGCGGATGCTTATAGCATTAAAAACAAGCAAGATCGCTACACGAAACTTGATGAAATTAAAGACGCCGCTATCGAAGCGCTAGCAGGTGATAGCGAGTCTGAGGACTACAGTAGCAAAGTCGCTGAGCTAAAAGACATCTATAATGACCTTAAGTATCGTACGGTACGTGACAACATCTTGTCAGGTAAGCCGCGTATCGACGGCCGTGATTTGGATACTGTGCGTGCGCTAGACGTACAAGTTGGCGTGCTTCCTTATACGCATGGTTCAGCACTATTTACTCGCGGTGAGACGCAGGCGCTAGTGACCACCACTTTGGGTAACAGCCGTGATGTCAATATGATTGACTCATTAGCGGGTACGATCCGTGACCATTTCATGCTGCATTATAACTTCCCGCATTTCTCAGTGGGCGAGACCGGCCGCGAAGGCATTCCAAAGCGTCGCGAGATTGGTCATGGTCGCCTAGCGCGCCGCGGTGTGCAAGCGATGCTACCAGACAGCGAACGCTTCCCGTATGTCATCCGCGTGGTATCAGAGATCACAGAATCAAACGGTTCTTCTTCTATGGCTTCTGTTTGTGGTGCTAGCCTTGCCTTGATGGACGCAGGCGTGCCACTTAAAGCACCAGTCGCTGGTATCGCTATGGGTCTAGTGAAAGAAGGCGAGCGCTTTGCGGTCTTATCTGACATCTTAGGTGACGAAGATCATCTTGGAGACATGGATTTTAAGGTTGCTGGTTCTAAAGACGGTATCACCGCCCTGCAAATGGATATTAAAATCGAAGGCATTACGCCGGACATCATGGAGCAAGCGCTTAAGCAAGCTCATGCGGGTCGTATCCATATCTTAGATGCAATGAATAAAGTACTGCCTGAGAGCCGTACTGAGATCAATGCGCATGCACCGAACTATGCAGTGATTGAGATCAACCCTGACAAAATCCGTGACGTCATCGGTAAAGGCGGCGCGATGATCCGTCAGCTGACTGAAGAGACAGGTGCTGTCATCGATATCGATGATGCTGGTACCATCCGTATCTTTGGCGAAAACAAAGCCGCAACCAAAGCCGCTATCGGTAAAATCGAAGCGCTTACAGCTGAGGTTGAAGTCGGTAAAACTTATGAAGGTACTGTCGCGCGTATCGTAGACTTTGGCGCATTTGTGAACGTCTTACCAAATACAGATGGTCTGGTACACATCTCACAAATCGCTGAAGAGCGTGTTGAGAATGTTTCTGACTATCTATCTGAGGGTCAAACCGTTAAAGTCTTAGTACAAGACGTCGATAACCGTGGTCGCATCAAGCTGACTATGAAAGGCGTTGAGCAAGATGCCGCTGCTGAGTAAATAGTTTTAGCTCAATCTAATTGAGTACAAATACAAAAACCGCTCTAGCTTCATAGTTAGGGCGGTTTTTGTATGGGTTTTGCTTCTGAATAATATGATGAAAGTAATTTGTACTTTACAATGTTGAATGTCGTAAGCTGCACGCAACATCCTGCTAAATTAAGTTAAAATCACCGCTATTTAAGAAAACTTATAAAACACGGTCACCCCTTTATGATGCAACAAATCTTGGATGACATTACCGCCCAAATGGCGCTGGAGACCGAGCGCGGAAAAGTGGCAGATTACATTCCGCAGCTCGCCCATGTCGACCCCAATCAATTCGGCATTGCTGTTGCGACCCCGGATGGGCAAATGTACTCGGCAGGCGACGCCAAAACGCTGTTCTCTATACAAAGTATTTCCAAAGTATTTACATTAACCCTTGCGCTGAGCAAACTCGGCAGCGCGCTTTGGCGTCATGTCGGCCGCGAACCTTCGGGCGATCCTTTTAACTCGATCACTATACTAGAATATGAATCGGGCAGGCCGCGCAACCCTTTTATCAATGCAGGCGCCATTGCTGTGGTCGATGCGATAACGCTCGGACGCGAGCCCACAGAAATATTAGATGAAATATTGCAGTTTGTGCACTTTATCGCAGACGATGAGACGATCTGCTTTGACTACAAAGTAGCGACGTCTGAGATTGACCACGAAGATCGCAACGCGGCGCTTGCGCATTTTATGAAATCCTTCGGTCATCTACAGCACAATGTCGATAACATTCTCAACACTTATTTTCATCAATGCTCGATTGCGATGAGCTGTGAGCAGTTGGCCCGTGCCGGTCTGTTTTTGGTCTCCAATGGCGTCAATCAACCCACAGGGGCAAAGGTAATCAGCCCGCAGCAATCTAAGCGGATCAATTCGTTGATGATGATGTGTGGTCACTATGATGGCTCTGGAGAGTTTGCTTATCAGGTGGGTCTACCGGGTAAAAGCGGCGTCGGCGGTGGTATTCTTACCATAGCACCAGGCAAAGGCGCAATTGCAGTATGGTCACCGGGCCTAAATTCGGTCGGCAACTCGAAACTTGGGACCAAAGCTTTAGAGCTACTCGGAGAGCAGACAGGCTGGTCTGTTTTTTCAAAATAATTAAGCTCTAAGGGCTTGTTGGTAGCAATAATATGTCAAAGATTTTGGATATAAAAAGCCACTAGTGGCGATATATAGAATAAAGTTCTTTTAAAACGTTAACGAAAAATCCAATGCCGAATGCTTAAAAGTAAACATCCGACATTGGATTCGTAGCACTTTAAACTTCGAAGCTGATCAATTAAAGGGATTATTCTTGGTCTAGCTGATCGATCATACCTTGATACTTGTCCTTACGAGCGACAATCTTTTCGCGTCTCTCTTCTGCCGTCGCGATGAGGTTTTTTGCAACTTCTAAGCTTTTATCAAACGCAGCCAGTTCAAGGTCTGCAGCATCGACAAGTTTACCGAGCATCATAGCCGTCGCTTTTTCAGAGACGTCTTGAGTCATGCCGCCAGTATCAGAGGTCAGGTCATCTTTGAGCTTTGAGGCCCACTGATAAATACCTGCCATAGCTGAGCTAGATTTGTCCTCTTTATCAGCACTATCTTTCTTGCCAGCTTTACTGTCTTGCGAGTCTTTATCATCTTCGCTAGGTTTAGACTTCTCTTTATCACTGCTAGCTTTGTTTTTAGCATTGTCTGCTTTATTAGACGTTTGCTCTTTATCAGTGTCTTTATCTTTGCTCGCTTTTTGCGACTGGTCATCTTTGTCATTATTCGATGTTTGGTCGACTGACTGTTTTAGATCTTCGATGCTGTCTTTAGTTGAACTGTCTTTAGCCGAGCTGTCTTGACTATCTTCTTCAAAATCATGCGCTTCGTTATACTCTTCAAAGTCGCCATCTTCATAGACCACAGTATCGTCTTTGACGACTTCTACGCCTGTAACTGTATCATTATCATAAGACTGCGTCTGATCTTGATTTGCTTGAGTTTGATTAGAGCTATTATTGTTGTTTGACATTGTTGTTTATCCTTTATAAAAGTGAGTTAAGATTTATCTCATACTCTTAAAAAGGATGTTAAGGGATGATCTGAGCTTAAACAAGGTGTTGATATCAAACTACTATTTAACGGCTACAGAAGTAAACACGATAAGGAGTTGCTGCATATACAGTAACTCTTTACTCGTATATGGCAACATAAATAAAGAGCGCTCTGCGGCAGGTTTATCGAAAGTCATATCCTACTATGGGTTGTCAGCGATGAACTGTGCTAATAACTCAGCTATATGCTCACCTTGATCTTCTTGCAAAAAATGACCGGCGTTAGCAATTGTAGTATGCTTTTGACCTTTGGTACCTGGTATCAGCTTTTGCATAATTTTATCTCCGCCTGCAGTCACAGGGTCGGAGTCCGCAAATAGAGTGATAAAAGGCTTAGTCCATTGACCAAGCTTGCCCCAAGCGGCGCGGTTAGCCTCTGAGGCGGGATCATCAGGCGTCGTTGGCACTAGTATAGGGAACTGCCTTGCGCCTTCTTTGTAGGTCTCATTAGGGAAGGGCGCGTTGTATGCATCTATGGTCGCCTGTGATAATTCAGTAGTTGTACCGCCGTTGATGATACCGCCAACATGAAACTCTGGCGTGTCCTGTGAGAACTGCTGCCACTGACGAAAGCTCTCACCAGGGTCATGATCGCCGGTGGGAAGCATGGTGTTGCCAGCCGCGACTCTCGCAAAGCGCTCAGAGTTATCCGCGACAAGTCGTAGCCCAATCAGACCGCCCCAATCTTGACAAAACAGAGTGATATTTTGCAAATCTAGCTGCTCCACTAGCGATTGCATCCAGTCAACATGGCGCTGATAAGTGTAGTCGGTACGTGAGGCCGGCTTGTCCGAGCGCCCAAATCCTGGCAAGTCCGGCGCGATAACACGGTGTCCCGCTGCGGTCAGAATCGGTATCATTTTGCGATACAGGTAGCACCATGACGGCTCACCATGCAGTAGTAATATAGGGTCAGCGTCTTTATTACCTTCATCTAGATAATGTACGCGCAGCTCGCCGCCGTCGCCATCAGCAACCATCAAATAATTTGGCGCAAAATCGAAGTCAGGTAGATTATCAAAATGCGAGTCGGGAGTTCTGAGGGTTTTCATAGACAGTCCTTTTGTCAGAAAATTATAATACTGTAGATCGCGACGCTTTATATCAAAATGCTTTAAGTCGCGGCTTTCGTCGCCGCTTAGCGACAGTCTCGCTCGGCGCTTTAGTCATTAAGTAGTAAACACTATTTTTTAGCACATTTTGATTTTACTATACAAGGTATTTTACAAAACACGCTTTGAACACGGGTGATGAGTCAAAATTATACAATAGCCACTTTGTAAAGTAGCCTCCTTTATAGCGAAAGGCTCTGAGGAGTATGCACTGCAATACGTAATTTAGGGAGCGCTTGCAAGTGCTGATTAATCAAGGGTAGAACCACTGAATGCCAATCCAAAGGAAGAGCGGTCGTCTCTGTCGTCAGACCAGTACGGTTAGGTTCAGCCCTATCAGTAGAGCTAGAGGCAAGGAGGGGACGCGCTAATAAAGCGGCTTTGCGGACGCCTTGATAGCGAATCAGTGGCATCAGCTGCTGTTGCAGATCTATCAAGGCTGCAGTGAGCCAGCGAGTGCGAGCAGAATGATAAGGGTGGTCAGAGATGACTAAATTGGCAATGTAGTTTGGCTGATTACCATTATGCGCGGCGCTAAGACCGGCAAGCTCACGTTGACGCTTGTGTAGTAAGCAGCTGCCAACCATTAGGCTGCCATCACGGCACGCGCGATGGTAGCGCTGATAGTTATCAGGATAAAGCGTCTTGCAGCGCGTTAATACTGGATCTAACAGGACGCCAGCGCTATTGACGGGTAAGATAAGGACTTGCGCGTTACTGTTCAAAATAGGCGTATGGGTTTGCTCGATAGTAGCCATGACGATAGTCCTATTGTTGATAGCTTTGATAAGTCAGCGCTTACTGACTAGATTATCATTGAGCCGCTTGCTTTGCTTCTAATTCAGCGATTTGTTGTTCGAGTAATTCGATCTGCTGCGCTTTCATTTGCGTCAAGCTCTTAGTCATCTCAATTTGCTCAGCATCGATGTTCTCTTGCTCTTTTAGGCGCTGATGCTCATCAGCTAAGCGGTCGATCTCTTCTTTGGCGAGCGTATCAGTCTCTGGTATAGGTGCATCGATAATGGCCTTCGAGCTCGGTATGGCTACATTCGATTTATTCTCAGTGGCATTATCTTTACTAGCGCTCAAATTTTCATCAGTAGTACTGTCATTGCTAGAGCCATTAATAGCATCGTTATCACTCTTGGTATCCGACTCGATAATAGTATCTTCTGCGCTAGGTTCTGTACTAGGTTCTGTACTAGGGTCGGCAGAGCGCGCCGCATCACTTTGCTGGGTTATGGTTGGCGGCGCGACCATAGGTGCGACTGTGGTATCAGAAGAAGGCTGCGACCAAAACAGATAGCCGATGATAAGAATAGGCAAAAGTAATATCGCCACTAGCCATTTTTTATGACGTGGTTTTGCAGACTGGTGTTTTTTGCCTTTGCTAAAGGTAGAATGTGGTTTTTTGGAAGTCATACGCTTGCCAGTAGCTACTAGAAGTCAGGTGGCTATACTATAACAAAACTATAGCAAACTAAAAGTAAAAAGCCTATTGATTGATAGGCCTTGAGAATAAAGACAGAATTATAAAATACTTAGCGCTTTGCTTAAGGTTTAAACTTAACTGTACCACGAGTGCCAGTCGGCATAGCATCGCGTGCTAGCTGATCCTCAAGATGGTTTTTTGCGCTGACCTCATCAGAATCAGGGCGACGCTCGCTATGATCGCACTGGGTGCATTCGATATATTCATCCGCTTCCGGAACGAAGATATTGACTTGCACAATAGCATCTAGCGCCTGACATTTAGGACAACGCACCCCTGCCAAAAATCGGCGTTTAGGGCGCTCAGATTGATAACGCATTAGCCGGCCTCATTTGATATCTGTGTATTGGCAGCTTTGCTATCTATCATGTCAAAACCGCTATGGCGCAGTAAAGCGTCAATACTCGCGCTGCGACCACGGAAGTTCTCGAAATTGGTCTTAGCAGGCAAGCTGCCTCCTACTGACAGTATGGTATCGCGAAACGCTTTGCCAGTACTGGGATTAAAAATACCTTCTTCTTCAAACTTACTAAACGCATCAGCAGATAATAGCTCAGCCCATTTATAAGAATAGTAACCCGCCGCATAGCCGCCTGCGAAGATATGGCTAAAGCCATTGGCAAAGCGGTTATAATCAGGCGTATCTATGATAGCGATGTCGGCGCGTACCGCATTTAGTGTCGCTAAAATACCTTCGTAATCGGGCGCGGGCGTTTGCGCGTGAATGAGTAAATCAAACAAAGAAAACTCGACTTGGCGCAGCGTTTGCATACCGCTTTGGAAGTTTTTGGCGGCAAGCAGGGCGTCAAGTTTGTCTTGCGGTAGCGGCTCGCCCGTCTCGACGTGACTGCTGATAAGCGCAATCCCTTCAGAGTCCCATGCCCAGTTCTCCATAAATTGGCTCGGCAGCTCGACGGCGTCCCATTCCACACCATTGACGCCGGCCACATCGCCGACGCTCACTTGAGTCAGCAAATGGTGCAGACCATGACCGAACTCATGAAATAGGGTCAATACTTCATCGTGAGTGAGTAAGCTGGGTTTACCGGCGAGGGCTGGTGTAAAGTTACCGACCATAAAGCACACAGGCAACTGCTCATAACCCTCATTATCATAGCGATAGCGCGCTTGGAAGCCACTCATCCAAGCGCCGCCGCGCTTACCACTGCGCGCAAACAAATCGAAATAAAACCCACCAATCAAGCTATCATCGCTATCGAATAGCTGATAAAAGCGCACGTCATTGTGCCAAAGCGAAGCGGACGTATTCGCTTCATTATCCGCTGAGTCTTGCTCAATAACGGTGATGCCATAAAGTCGCTCAACAATGGCAAATAATCCCTCAATGACTTTGGGTAAAGGGAAATAAGGACGTATGGCTTCTTGGGATAGATTGAACTTATTTTGCTTCACTTTTTCGGCGATATAAGCGTTATCCCAAGGCTGTAAGTCGGTAATACCATACTCTTTGGCACACTCTTGTAACTGCGCTAGATCTTGCTGGGCAACGGGCGTTGCCTTGGCCGCTAAGCTGCGTAAAAACGTCTCGACCTCAGCGACGTTATCCGCCATCTTCGTCGATAGTGACACCTCGGCATAGTTATCAAAGCCAAGCAGCGCCGCTTTTTGTTCGCGTAGCTGTAGGATGTCACTCATGATATCGGCGTTGTTTAACGACTCGCCTTTGGCGTTGGTATGAGTATCAAACTCTGAGGCGCGCGTGACATAAGCTTTGTATAAAGTTTCGCGGAGCTGACGATCATCGGCGTGTGTCATCACGGCTAAATAAACAGGAATATTGAGCGTCGCCACATAATAAGGCGTCGGCAGTGCATCGATTTCAGCTTGCGTTAGCTTATCACAGGCCAGCTGATGAGCCTTATACTGCTCGCCTGCATCGGCTAGCAGACCAAGACCGCTCTCCGTTAACCCTGCCAATTGCTCATTTTGTAGAGGCAAAGCATAAGCTTGGGTTGCATCCAAGATGTGATCGGAGAAAGTGGCGGACAGAGTCGATAGCTTGCTTTGAATAGCGGCAAACTGCTCTTGCTGCGCTTTTGGCAGCGCTACCCCTGATAGCTCAAACCTTTGTAGCGCCAAAGCAATCGCCCGTGTGCGCGCAGGCTCAAGCTGAGAGTAGAGCTCTGTATCATCAACGATCGCTTGGTAGCGCTCAAAAAGCGGCTTGTGCTGCCCAACACGAGTACCATAGGCCGATAGCATCGGTAG
>Ga0208832_100047_pt1 | contig 40157 bp, 34 predicted proteins | sample DeeseametaMP2158_FD_184175 | JGI IMG/M metagenome (GOLD analysis project Ga0208832, IMG submission 184175) | Marine microbial communities from the Deep Pacific Ocean - MP2158 (SPAdes) | ecosystem: Environmental > Aquatic > Marine > Oceanic | place: Southwest of Acapulco, Mexico, North Pacific...
CTTCGCGATCACCTTCGCCGACCGCATGCCGGGCAGCGAAACCACCTAACCGAAGATGCCGCTTACACCGTTAATCTGACGGACCCGAGCCGTATCAGGGCGTTGCAGGTGGAGGAGCTAATCGCGCTGATGGATGCCGATGATCGGCAATCCCTTGAGCGTCTCGTCGCAGCAGTCGGCGTCGGTGAGTTGCGTGTGTTCACGGGCCAAGCGTGACGGGTCGCCGCGCGGCGCCAGCCAGATCCGGAGTGGCGACTCGTATTGCGGCGACGCGGGCTGGTCGTGACGTTCGTCAGCGAGGAGGGCACTCAGTCGAAGGACTTCGACTTCGGTTCTCTGCCGTGTACTGATGGAATCCGCCACGATTTTGCGAGCGCGTTCGAGGATGCCACTGGTGTGCTGGGCATGTCCAAGCGGATCAGGGGTGGCGGGGCGCCGTGGCGGTCCGCCCGGCACGCTTGCTGCTGGCTCGCCGAAAACCGGCCACCAATAAGAGGACTGGCAGATTTATCGGCCCCAATGCCCGGCTGCTCGCCTTATCGTGTCGGGTACCCAGCGGCCCTGGCCCGGCACTGAGCCTCAAGACGCTGCTCCGCTGTAGCCCGGTGGTTTCCGACGAGGCGGGTCAACCGCTCGCACGCGAGTGAGCCGCCTGTAAGTATTTGCATGGCTGGCCCGGTGCTGGCTGGCAGGATCGGTGTCGCCATGCAAATACTTACAGGCGGTTCAGTCTCCGGACACACCGGGGCGGATCAGTGTGTCGTGCGCCGCCGTCAGCACGCAGCGGTGTGCTCGTTCAGCTTCTCAACCGGCGCGACAGTCAGGTCCGGCCGAGGAACACCGTTCGTTGTCGAGCCATTGCCGGAACCGCCCGTAATGCTCGGTGGGGTCTCGTTCGACGAAGCGCGCCCGAGCATGGCACAGCACGGTGTCGGAGTCCGGCAGCAGGATCTCCGCCCGGACAATCCAGTGACCTCGCTCGTCACGTGATTCCGGCCAGGCACGGATGCGCAGTTCACGCTCCAAAGGGACTGGCCGACGGAACTTGACCTCCATTTCGGCGGTGACAGCCAGCACTGCCGCGGCGATCGGCACCGCGCCGCACGCCTCGTCCAGCGCACCCATCACCGAGCCGCCGTGCACGACGCCCCCGGCTCCTTCGTGCTCCGGTGTGAACCGCGCCGTGCCTTCGACCGCATCGCCCTCAGCGACGCGGTGCAAACGCATGCCGAATCGGCACCGGTTCATGGGCCGGCAGCCCATGCAGAGGAGTTTGCCGTACTCGAGGCTGAACAGTGGCTCGTTGGCCTCGGACCGCGTCGGCGTATTCATGAGCGAAAGGTATCAACCAAGTCGCTCACTCCGCTCGGCACGCGTCGTGATGTTAGTCACGGTTAACCTTCGATAAAGCGCGGCACCGTCGCCCCTTGTCGAAAACCGCCCTCTGTGCGCTCAGCTCCCCGATACCGATGGGAACTTCGGCGCGCGTTTCTCCTTGATCGCCATCGCTCCCTCGATGACGTCGTCGTCGAAGAAGTTGAGCATCTCGAATCCCAGGGAGGCCTCGAAGATCGGCCCGGCGTTCCGGATCCAGTGATTCAACGCGCGCTTGGTCCAGCGCAGCGCGTACTGCGGGCCGTTGGCGAGTCTCTCCGCGATTTCGAGCGCAGTCGGCAGCACGTCCTCTACCGGACGGCACAACGACACCAGTCCGATCCGCTCGGCCTCCTTGCCGTCGACGAAATCGGCGGTGAGGAGGTAGTACTTGGCCTTCGCCATGCCGCACAGCAACGGCCAGACGATCGCTGCGTGGTCGCCGGCACCGACCCCGAGCCGTAGATGGCCGTCGGTGAAGCGCGCGTGCTCTGCGGCGACGGAGATGTCGGCCATGAGAGCGGCCGCCAGGCCGGCGCCGACCGCGGTGCCGTTGATCGCCGAGATGATTACCTTCTCGCAGTTGACGATGTTATAGACGATGCCGGCGGCCTCTTTCGCGATCTCCGCCATCTGCTTGAAGTCCTTGGCCTGGTCGAGCACCATGTCGAGGTCGCCGCCCGCAGAGAACGCCTGACCAGCTCCCGTGATCACCGCTACGCGGGTCGTCGGATCGTCGTCGACCGTCTTCCACACCACACTGAGCTCGTGATGTAACCGCTTGTTCGCGGCGTTGAGTCGCTCGGGACGGTTGATGGTGATCAGCAGAACGCCGTCCGACGGGCGTTCGAAGATCAGGTACTGGTAGTCGTCGTAATTCACCGATGTTCTTTCTTGTAGGAAGGGCGACTTGGCGATGTACGCGCGTTCACAGGCCGATGTGTTTGGCGATGATCTCCTTCATGATCTCGGTGGTGCCGCCGCCGATGCCGAGGATGCGCGAATCGCGGTAGTGGCGTTCGACTTCGGTCTCACGGAGGTAGCCCATGCCGCCATACAGCTGAACGGCGGTATCGACTGCGAGGTCGCATGCCGCGACGGCGGCATTCTTAGCCATTGACACCATGCGCACATCGGTATCGCCTGCGACGATGCGGTCGACGGCGGCACGGGTGTAGGTGCGTGCCACGTCGACGGCGGTAGCCATGTCGACGACCTTGTGGCGAACCACCTGACGGGTTGACAACGCCCGCCCGAACGTCTCGCGCTGCTTCACCCACTGCAGGGTGAGGTCGAGGCAGCGCTGCGCCGTGGCATAGCACTGTACGGCGATGAAGGCGCGCTCGACTTGAAACTGCTGCATGATCTGGATGAAACCGCTGTTCTCGGGGCCGACGAGGTTGCCTGCGGGGACCCGCACGTCGGTGTAGCCCAATTCGGCGGTGTCCGAGCACCACCAGCCCATCTTCTTCAGCTTGCTTGAGACGGTGAATCCCGGTGTTCCGCGCTCGACGACGAGCAGCGAGATTCCGCCTGCGCCAGGGCCGCCGGTACGCACGGCCGTCGTCACGAAATCTGCGCGGACCGCCGACGTGATGAACATCTTCGCTCCGTTGACGATGTAGTGATCGCCGTCGCGAACCGCGGTCGTGCGGATCCCCGCGACGTCGGAACCGGTGTCGGGTTCGGTCACGCCGAGGCTGCCGATCTTCTCGCCGGCGAGAGTGGGGGCGACGAACCGGCGGACCTGATCTGGATCTCGGTGGGCGGCCATGTGCGGCAACGCGATGTTGTGTGTCAACAGGCTCGCCAGTACCCCAGACGAGCCTCCGGCCATCATCACGCCCTCGGTGAGAAGGACGAGGTCGCGCAGGTCGCCGCCGGCGCCGCCGACGTCCTCGGCGAACCCGATGCCAAGCAGGCCCGCCCTAGCTGCGCTGCGGTGCAATTCGCGTGGTAGCTCTCCGGCCTCCTCCCATTCGGTGACGTACGGGACGATCTCCTTTCGTGTGAAAGCCTGCACGAGATCGGTCAGGGCACGGCGCTCAGGTGTCTCCCACGGGCTTACCACCTCGGTACCCGACTGCTCGTCCAACTGGGTCATCGCGATGCTCCTCCTGCTCGACCCGAGGCATGTCCTGCCACGGTTGTCACCCGACGTTAATTGTGGCTAACATTACCGCGTCAGCAGATCGGCGTCGATGCTCGCTCGGAGGAACACCTTGGTCCACGTCCTACCCGATAACGTCGATGCAACGGCTCCCGGCTACCTCGAGAACCGCGACGGCCTCAGCGCTCAACTCGACGCCGTAGCGGAGCAGCTGGCGCAGGCCAATGCTGGTGGCGGACCGAAGTACGTCGCGCGACATCGCAAACGGGGCAAGTTGCTCGTTCGAGAACGCATCGAGCTCCTGCTCGATCCCGACACGGCGTTCCTCGAACTGTGCCCCTTCGCCGCATGGGGCACCCGGTTCCCCGTCGGAGGCAGCGTGGTGGTCGGCATCGGCATCGTCGAGGGAATCGAGTCGATGATCATCGCTCACGACCCCACCGTGCGCGGAGGCGCATCGAACCCGTACACGTTCCGAAAAGTGTTCCGCGGCATGGCTATCGCGCGGGAGAACCGACTGCCCATCATCAACATCGTCGAGTCCGGCGGTGCCGACCTGCCCACACAGGCGGAGATCTTCGTGCCCGGCGGACAACTGTTCCACGACCTGACTCAGCACAGCGCAGCAGGGTTGCCGACCGTGGCGTTGGTCTTCGGCAATTCGACCGCCGGCGGTGCCTACATCCCTGGCATGTGCGACTACGTCGTGATGGTGCGCAACCGCTCCAAGGTGTTCCTCGGCGGTCCGCCGTTGGTGAAGATGGCCACCGGAGAGGTCTCCGACGACGAATCGCTCGGCGGCGCCGACATGCACGCCCGCACTTCGGGGTTGGCCGATTTCATGGCCGAGGACGAGCAGGATGCGATCCGCATCGGCCGGCGCATCATGGCGCGGCTCAACTGGCGGAAGTGCGGCACCGGGCCCACACTGCCGCCGCACCCGCCGAAGTACGACCCCGATCAGCTGCTCGGTATCGCGTCGGTTGATCCGAAGGTGCCCTTCGACCCGCGCGACGTCATCGCCCGAGTGGTCGACGGCTCGGCCTTCGACGAGTTCAAACCGCTGTACGGCACGTCACTAGTCACCGGCTGGGCCTCGATCCACGGCTTTCCGGTAGGGATCCTCGCCAATGCGCGGGGCATCTTGTTCAGTGAGGAGGCCGAGAAGGGCTCGCAGTTCATTCAGCTGGCGAATCAGATCGACACGCCCCTGATCTTCCTGCAGAACACAACCGGATTCATGGTTGGCGCCGAGTACGAGCAGGGAGGCATCATCAAAGACGGCGCGAAGATGATCAACGCCGTGTCGAACAGCACTGTCCCGCACGTGACCATCACCATGGGCGCGTCGTACGGTGCCGGGAACTACGGCATGTGCGGTCGGTCGTACTCGCCGCGGTTTTTGTTCGCGTGGCCCAACTCGAAGTCGGCGGTCATGGGTCCGGCCCAACTGGCCGGAGTGCTATCCATCGTGGCGCGCGAGTCCGCCGCAGACCGGGGGCTGCCCTTCGACGAGGACGCCGACGCCCAAATGCGCACCGCCGTCGAGGAACAAATCGAGCGGGAATCGGTGGCCCTGGCCAACAGCGGTCGCCTCTATGACGACGGAATCATCGATCCTCGCGACACGCGGACGGTTCTCGGTTTCTGTCTGTCCGTCATCCACAACGGCGAAGTTCGTGGCCAGCGCGGCTACGGCGTCTTCCGGATGTGATGACGATGCCGAAGATCTCCAAGGTACTGGTGGCCAACCGTGGTGAAATCGCACGGCGAGTGTTCCGCACTTGCCGCGATCTCGGGATCGCCACGGTGGCCGTCTATTCCGACGCCGACGCCGACGCGTGGCATGTTGCCGACGCCGACGAGGCGGTACGCCTCCCCGGCTCATCCCCCGCCGAGACCTACCTCGACATGTCACGGATCATCGCCGCGGCCTCGCTTACCGGCGCCGACGCCGTTCACCCCGGTTACGGCTTCCTGTCCGAAAACGCCGCGTTCGCGCGGGCCTGCGCCGCCGCCAACCTGATCTTCGTCGGCCCACCGGCCGAGGCGATCGACGCGATGGGCTCGAAGTTAGCGGCCAAGAAGATGATGACCGACGCAGGCGTTCCCGTCCTCCCCGGTGGCGACACGACGGGCCTGTCTGCCGAACACCTCGCGAAGTTGGCCTCCGACGTCGGCTACCCGGTCCTGGTCAAGGCCAGCGCTGGCGGTGGCGGCCGGGGTATGCGCGTGGTCACCTCGCCAGATGAGCTTGAGGAGGCGGTGGCCTCCGCCTCGCGTGAGGCCGCTGCCGCGTTCTCCGATGGCACCGTCTTCATCGAGCGATACATCCAGCGCCCGCGCCACGTCGAGATCCAGGTCATGGCCGACACGCACGGCAACGTCGTCTCCCTGTTCGAACGCGAGTGCTCGGTGCAGCGGCGCCACCAGAAAGTCATCGAAGAAGCACCGTCCCCGGTCGTCGATGAGGAGTTGCGTGAACGGATGAGCGAGGCCGCCGTCGCTGCCGCGCGCGCGGTCGGGTACGTGGGCGCGGGCACGGTCGAGTTCGTCTACGACGTGGGACGGGACGGCACAGGCGGCTCCTTCGCCTTCCTCGAGATGAACACCCGGTTGCAGGTCGAGCACCCCGTCACGGAGCTGATCACGGGCCTCGACCTGGTGCGGGCCCAGCTCCTGGTTGCGATGGGGCGAGCGCTGCCCGACGAGATGCACGACGTGCGAGTTCGCGGTCACGCAGTCGAGGCCCGTCTGTGCGCCGAGGATCCAGCCGACGACTACCGGCCCTGCACGGGGACCCTGCGCACCATGGATGTTCCAGCGCTTGCCGGGGTGCGGATCGATTCGGGATTCCGCGCCGGTTCGGTCGTCGGCCACCACTACGACTCGCTGCTCGCCAAGGTCATCGCGTGGGCACCAACGCGCGAGGAGGCTCTCTCCAGTCTCTCGGCGGCGCTGGCCGGTGCCCGTATTCACGGCGTCACCACCAATCGCGACCTGTTGGTGCGAACCCTCCGCCACGACGAGTTCGCGGGACGCGGCACGGACACCGGGTTCCTGCAACGGCACGACGTCGCCGAACTCGGCGCGCCTCTGGCAGACTCACACGCTGAGAGTCTGCACGCCATCGCGGCGACCGTGGCCGGCGTGGCCGCTCGTCGTGCCGTCGCGCCCCTGCAAGCGTCACTGCCCGCCGGCTGGCGAAACAACCCCTCGCAACCGCAAACAACCACCTGGCAAACGCATGCCGGGCGCGACATACGCGTCGGCTACACCTTGCATCCGACGGGAACGTCGTTGAGCGTCGATGACCAATCGGCGGCTGACGTTGAGGTGGTCGTGGAGAGCACCGATCGCGTCGTGCTGAGCGTGGGCGGAGTGCGCCGAACGTTCGACGTACTCATCGGCGACGACCTCGCCCATGTCGACTCGGTTCTGGGCTATACCGCCTTGAGAGTGGTGCCGCGCTTCGTCGACCCGAGCACGTTGACCCCGCCGGGTTCGCTCACCGCACCGATGCCCGGATCGGTGATCCGACTACCAGTCGCCGAGGGCGAGACGGTGTCGGCCGGACAAACGCTTGTCGTCCTCGAGGCGATGAAGATGGAGCACACCGTCGCCAGCCCGATCGACGGCGTGTTGAGCGCCCTGCCGGTCGAAGTCGGCCAACAGGTTTCCACCGGTGATGTACTCGCCGTGGTCGAAATGGTGGGCGGCGATGACGTGGCGTCCAACGCCACACAGCCCTAATTGAATCCGACGCGCTGCCGGTCAGTGGCGCGTCATCAGCGATGTGAGGAGCGTCATGGAACTGCACGAAACGGTGGAACGCCAGGATCTGCGCAAGGCGGTTGCCGAGGTCGCCAAGGATTTCGGACACGAGTACTACCTCGAGAAATCGCTGGCAGGCGAGAAGAGCACCGAGCTGTGGCAGGCGGTGGGGAAGCAGGGTTTCCTCGGCGTGAACCTGTCTGAGGAGTACGGCGGCGGCGGCGGAGGCATCTACGACATGCAGATCGTCGGTGAGGAACTCGCCGCGGCAGGCTGCCCGCTGCTGATGACAGTCGTTTCGCCGACCATTTGCGGAACGATCATTCAGGCCTTCGGCAGTGAGGAACTCAAGCAACGGTGGCTGCCCGGTATCGCGAGCGGCGAGACGATCATGGCATTCGCGATCACCGAGCCGGACGCGGGCTCGAACTCGCACAACATCTCCACGACCGCGAAACGCGACGGCGACGACTGGGTCATCAACGGCACCAAGTACTACATTTCTGGCGTCGACGAAGCCGAAGCGATCCTGGTCGTCACCCGAACGTCTACCAACGACAGTGGTCGCGGACTACTCAGCTTGCTCGTCGTGCCCACCGATGTCCCCGGGCTAACCAAGTCACTCATCCCGGTGCAGGCGGTCACTCCAGAGAAGCAGTTCACTCTATTCTTCGATGACGTCCGCGTGCCGGCCGCCAACCTTATCGGCGCGGAGAACGAGGGCCTGCGCCAGGTCTTCATGGGCCTGAACCCGGAGCGAATCATGGGGGCGGCGCTCGGCAACGGCATCGGTCGCTACGCGCTGGATAAAGCCGCCGATTACGCCCGCAACCGCCACGTGTGGGGAACGCCGATCGGCTCGCACCAGGGCGTATCGCACCCGCTCGCCCACGCCAAGATCCAGGTTGAGCTGGCCCGGTTGATGACTCAGCGTGCCGCCTCCCTGCACGACGCCGGCGATCCGGGGTCGGGTGAGGCGTCGAACATGGCGAAATATGCCGCAGCCGAGGCGGGCATCCTGGCGCTCGACCAGGCGATTCAGACCCACGGCGGCAACGGCATGGCCACCGAGTACGGCCTCGCCACGTTGTGGGGTCCGGCCCGGCTCATGCGCACCGCGCCGATCAGCCGCGAAATGATCCTCAACTTCGTGGCGCAGCACAGCCTGAAACTGCCCGCGTCCTACTGAGTCGCCGCGGAATGAAAGGGAATCGAATGCAACTCGGCATCGGTCAGTGGGTGACCCGGCGCGCCTTCCTCAACGGCGGGCGCACCGCGTTGATCAGCAACGGCGCGCACATCACCTACGCCGACCTCGATCGGCGCACCAACCAGGTCGCCGCCGCACTCATCGCCGTCGGCGTGCGCAAGGGCGATCGGGTCGCACTGCTGCTGGTCAATTCGACCGAGTTCATCGAGGTGCTGCTGGGCTGCGCCAAAATCGGCGCACTTGCAGTTCCGCTCAACGTGCGCCTTGCCGGACCCGAGATCGGCTACATCCTGGCCGACTCAGGCGCCGATGTTCTGGTCTTCCACGAGCCGTTCGCCGCCCAGGCCAGGAGCGCCGTCACCGAGTCCGGAGTCCGCGTGCGCCATGTCGTGCGCGCCGGTGGAGTGCCGGCGCCGGGCGAGCTCGGCTACGAAGACGTCGTCTCGGGCGCCGCGCCCGAACCGCTCAACGGTGACGTCGACGGCCGCGACCCCGCGTTCATCATGTACACGTCGGGGACGACGGGCCGACCCAAGGGCGCGATCCTCACCCACGACAACCTGCTATGGAACGCGATCAACGTCCTCGGCACCGACATCGGCCTGCGGGGCGAGGACGTCACAGTCGCGGTGGCGCCGATGTTCCACATCGGCGGGCTGGGAGTACACACCCTGCCGCTGCTCTACGTCGGCGGCACCAGCGTCATCATGCCGTCTTTCGAGCCGCGAGCGACGCTGCAGGCGATGGCCGACCACCACGTCACGGTTCAGTTCATGGTGCCGGCCATGTGGACCGCTCTCACACAGGTGTCCGACTTTGACTCCTTCAACCTGTCTGCGTTGCGTTTCGCCATGGGCGGCGGGTCGCCCGTCCCCCTCACGGTCATCGACTTCATGCGCGAGCGAGGCGTGCCCTTCACCGAGGGCTTCGGCATGACCGAGACCGCTCCCCTGGTGACCGTCCTCGACGCCGAGAACATCAGCACGCGGGCCGGGTCGATCGGCCGCGTCGCGATGCATGTCGACGCCCGCATCGTCGACGACGACGACCGCGACGTCGCGACCGACACCGTGGGCGAACTGATCGTGCGCGGTCCGAATGTGTTCACCGGCTACTGGATGAAGGCCGAGGCGAGCGCCGAGGCGTTGCGCGGGGGCTGGTTCCACACGGGCGACCTCGGGCGCATGGACGCCGAGGGCTTCATCACCATCGTCGACCGCAAGAAGGACATGATCATCTCCGGCGGCGAAAACGTCTACCCGATCGAGGTCGAGCAAGTTCTTTTCCGCCACCCGGCGGTACTCGACGCCGCCGTGATCGGCGGCAAGGACGCAAAGTGGGGCGAACGCGTCGTCGCGGTCGTCGTCGCCGACCCGGCAACACAGGCACCGAGCGCCGACGAGATCGTGGCGTGGTGCCGGGAGCGGCTGGCGCACTTCAAGTGTCCGCGTGACGTGCACTTCGTCACCGAACTGCCGCGCAACGCCACTGGCAAGCTGCTCAAGACCGAGCTGCGCGCGCAGTTCACGGGCATCGAGGGCGGAGTCGTCTTGCGCTGAGTCGTGCCGCTGCACATCGCGGGTTCGGAGCAGGCCCCCTTAATCATGAACTGAGAGGGATCGAGAGCATCGGCGGGGGCTAGCGGTTTCGTTCACCTCCCTCTATTCGGTGCGGCGGGTGCCGACGCAGGCAACCCCAGCGTCGGTAGGATCCCAGCCCAGCGGATCGGACGGCAAGCAACGTAACCACAGATCGACAGGAGGCCTGAAAGTGGCCGGTTTGCGCCGCAAACTGCTCCTCGAGGCCGCCGCCGACCTGTTCGCGCGGCAAGGCTTTCACGCCGTGGGCATCGACGACATCGGTGCCGCAGCAGGGGTGAGCGGGCCGGCCGTCTACCGGCACTTTCAGAACAAGGACGCGATCCTGCGCGAGCTATGCGACGCCGCCATGACTGAGCTGCTGGCCGGCGCCCGCCGCGCCACCACGGCCGGCACACCGGCGGAGGTCCTGCACGCCCTTGTCGACCTGCACGCGGCCTTCGGCGCGCGACGACGCGGCCTGTTGGCCGTCTACGCCCGCGAGCACCGCTCGCTGTCGCCGCTGGCGACCCGTGCCCTGCGACGCCGACAGCACAGCTACGAGTCCTTTTGGGTCGAGGCACTCGTACGAGCACGGGGCGATCTGGACCGTGAGCGCGCACAGGGCCTGGTCGCCGCCGTGCTGTCATTGCTCAACGCGTCCGCGTACATGCCGGCGTCGCTGGACGACGCGACGATTGAGGCGATGCTGGCCGCCGCGGCCGTTGCGGCACTGTTCAGCGGCGCGCCGCGACCGGATTCGCGTGGCGGGGCTGCCGACTGAGGCCGCTCAGGTGGTGAAGCCGCCTCCGCCTCAGATCACGTCATCGTCCTGGCTCGGGCACCGGCTGCCTCGCCGGCGCGCTACCGACCCGATCCCGATGATTCCTGCAAGGTGGCGGGTGTTGGTGCGCTGCGACACCGCCGGGGCCACCCACAAAATCGCCGACGCTTGCCGGGAAACGCGCGCGCAGTTCGTCAATCAACCCTACGATCAACGTGATCGGGTTGACACCGTGCGGAGCACCTGTCCTCTTGCCCTTGCCGCTTGCCCTTGCCGCGCGGTGTGCAGATCGCTTCCTAGATGTACGCGTGCGTAGTGTAGATGTACGCCTGCGTAGTCGCGTCCGGTTCTTCTCCGCGCTACTCACAACGAACGGCTGATGATTTCCTTCATGATTTCGCTCGTGCCGCCGTAGATCTTGTTCACCCGGGCGGCGGCGTAAGCGCGGGCGATCGGATACTCCATCATGTAGCCGTAGCCGCCGAAGAACTGCACACAGCGGTCCACAACGGCGACGCCCCTGTCCGCCGCGATCAACTTGGCCATCGACGCCGTCGCCGGGTCGTTATTGCCGTCGATGTACTGCTGAATGCAGTAATCGACCGTGGTCTTGATCGAGAGCACCTCGGCTTTAAGCTCGGCGAGCTGGAATCTGTTGTGCTGGAACCCGATCAGCGGCTTGCCGAACGCCTCGCGTTCCTTGGTGTAAGCGATGGCCTCAAGCACCGCCGCCTCGGCCATGCCGGCGCACTGCGCGGCGATGATGAGCCGTTCGCGGGCCAACTGCTGCATCAGTTGGTAGAAGCCCTGGCCCTCCTGCTCGCCGAGCAGATTCGCCGCCGGCACCCGCATGTCGGAGAAGAACAACTCGCGAGTGTCCTGCCCGTGTTGGCCGACTTTTTCGAGCACTCTTCCCCGCTCGAACCCCGCCAACTCCTCATCGGTCTCCGCCACGATCAGTGATACCCCGGCTGCACCCTGCGACAGGTCGGTCTTGGTGACAATCACCAAGAGGTCGCAGAGAGTTCCATTGGAGATGAACGTCTTCGAGCCGTTGATCACGTAGTCCTCGCCGTCGCGAACCGCCGTCGTCTTGACGGCCTTCAGATCGGAGCCGGTGCCGGGCTCGGTCATTGCAATTGCCAGCACCTTCGTCCCGCTGATGATGCCAGGCATCCAGCGCTGCTTCTGTTCGTCGTTTGCGTAGGTGTTGATGTAGTGCGCGACGATAGGTGCGTGCACGAGCCACCCCGACGATGCGTCGTGAGCCAGCGCTAGTTCTTCAGCGATGACGGCAGAGAACCCGAAGTCGCCGTTGATTCCGCCGTAGCACTCGGGCAGGTCCACGCCGAGCAGGCCGGCATCGCCCAATTTGTTCCAGAAATCGCGATCTACCTGGTGCTGCGCAGCCCATCGCTCTTGGTTCGGGGTCGCCTCTTTGCGAAAGAACTCAGCCGCGTGCATCCGCAATTCGCGGTGTTGGCCCGTCTCCCACGTGGCGCGGTAGTCGGGAAAGAGCTCAGACATGATTTACCTCGCTGCTTTCAGCGGTTTGCCGGCTTGTGCTGCAATCGATTCCAGCTCGGCGGCGGTCTTGTCGCCAAACGCCGCTCGAATGCTCTCACGTGCCGTTCGCGCCGAATGTTTCGAGCCGGCGCCTGAAGAAATGCGGCTCGATTGCCCGAGAACGACATGCCCGTCTGCCGATGCATGGATGCCGTAGCCGGGCAGCGTGCCCACCAGCATGGCGATACGAATGTGTACCCAGACTGTGGGCACATGAGGCTCAAGTGTTGAAGCCGCCACCGCAGATCACCACCTGTCCGCTGATGTAGTCCGACTCGGGGATGCATAGCAGGTAGACGGCACCCGCGCCGTCTGCTGGCGTTCCGGCCCTGCCCAGCGGGATGGCGCGCTCCATCGTGGCGAGCAGTTCGGGGTTGACGCCCACCGCTAGTTCGCGACCCTCGATGTCGATCGTCCCGTCACATCCGGCAGGAGTCTCGGTGAGGCGGGTGCGGATGAGCCCGAACGCGACCGCGTTGACCGTGACGTTGTAGCGGCCCCACTCCTTCGACATGGCCTTCGTGAGCCCGAGGACGCCGGCTTTTCCCGCGGAGTAGTTCGCCTGACCGGCGTTGCCCCCAGTGCCCGCGATCGATGAGATGTTGACGACCTTGCGGCAGCTGACGTTCCCGGCCTCGCGCTCCTTCTTCACGGCTGAGCTGATCACGGGCTGTGCAGCCCGCAGAATGCGGAACGGCGCCTTCAGATGCACGTCGAGAATCGCATCCCACTGCTCGTCGCTCATCTTCTGCACCACCGAGTCCCATGTGTAGCCGGCATTGTTGACGATTATGTCCACTCCGCCGTACTCATCGACGGCCGTCTGCACGAAACGTTCGGCAAAACCGTCCTCGGTGACGCTGCCGGCGCACACGACCGCGGTGCCACCGGCAGCTTCGATCGCGGCAACCGTCTCCTTCGCCGGCCCGGCGTCGAGGTCGTTCACGACCACCTTGGCGCCGTCGCCGGCAAGCTTCTCGGCGATGGCGCGTCCGATGCCACGCCCCGACCCGGAGACCAGCGCGATCTTGCCGTCCAGCTTGCCCATGTTGCATCCCAACTTTTAGGGGGTATCGGTCGTTGCCCTACCGGATTGTTCAGCGTGTGTCGAGCAGCGACTGGGGAATGTCCACCATGCGGGACCGCACGTATTCCCCGAGCCCCTTGGCCTGCGCGTCCAGCCGAGTCGAGGAGGCCACCCCATCACCGAGCAAGCCGTGCACCACCACGTTGAGGGCGCGCAGGTTCGGCAGTTCGAAGCGCTCGATGGGCAGGTGCGCCGTCTCCGGCCCGAGCAGTGTGCGCAGCCGCTCGACGCTGAGGTAGTCGCGCGCCCACGCGTACCCAGGGTCATCGCGTGCCCACAGGCCGAGGTTAGCGTTGCCGCCCTTGTCTCCGGACCGCGCGCCGAGTACCGACCCGAGCGGCGCGCGACGTGTCGGCCCGGTCGGCACCGGCAGCTTCGCGGGCGGGGCGATCCCAGCCGGCGGGAAGGCACCGGTCGGCGGGTCGGGGATCACGTGCCGTGTGCCGTCGGCGTCCACGAGTACGTGCGTGAGGGCCGAGCGCGCTACGTAGGCCGGCCGGTAGACGCCGAAGGCGGTCTCCGACGACGGTGGCGTGGTGGTGTGGAAGCCGGCGAAACCGGCCAGGGCGATCTCCATGACCCCGCCGGAGAACGCCCGGCCCACCTTACGCGGGTCGGCGTCCTTCACCGTCACACGCAGGTGAGCGCAGGCTTGCTCGTTCGTCGGTGCGTCGGAGACGTCGAAACGCAACAGCCTCACGTCGACTTCGTCGAAGGCGTCGCGTCCGCCAAGAACGTCGAAGAGCTGCTGTTCGGCGAAAGCCGCCTTGGCCTCGATGTCGAGGCCGGTGAGCACCATGGTCATTGTGTTACGGAAGCCGCCCACCTCATTCAACGCCACCTTCAACGTGTCCGGCGGCGGACTGCCTTTCGTACCGCTGATCGCGACGCGGTGCTCACCCTGTTGAGCCAGCCGGATGGTGTCGAAGTGGGCGACGACGTCGGGGCCGACGTAGGCAGGTTCAGCGATCTCGTAGAGCAGCTGGGCGGTGACCGTGCCGACTGAGACCAGTCCCCCGGTGCCGGGATGCTTCGTGATCACCGAAGAGCCGTCCTCGGCGACCTCGGCGATCGGAAACCCCGGGTAGCGGCGGTCGGTGATCTCGTCGAGGAACGCGTAGTTGCCGCCCGTCGCCTGAGGGCCGCACTCGATCACGTGCCCGGCGACGACCGCGCCCGCGAGCCGATCCCAGTCGGCGGGTGCCCAGGCGTGCCACCAGGCGGCGGGACCGACGACCAGGGATGCGTCGGTGACCCGGCCGGTCACGACGACGTCGGCGCCCGAACGCAGCGCCTCGGTGATGCCCCAGGCGCCGAGGTAAGCGTTGGCCGATACCGGTTTGATGTCGCCGACGGGCGGCGTGATTGCGTGGAGGTCGCCACGTAGGTCGTCGCCCTCGACGTGCGCGACGCGCGCGGTGAGGCCGAGACGTGCGGACAGCTCGCGCAACGCGGCGGCCAAGCCGGCGGGATTCAGCCCGCCCGCGTTCGCGACGACCTTGATGCCACGATCGAGACAGGTGCCCAGCACCTGTTCCATTTGGGTGAGAAAAGTCCGCGCGTACCCGCCGGACGGGTCTTTGGCCTGGGCCTTGGCCAGGATGAGCATGGTCAGCTCGGCCAGATAGTCACCGCACAGGACGTCGATCGGTCCGCCCTCGACCATCTCGCGGGCTGCGGCGATGCGGTCGCCGTAAAAGCCGGAGCAATTGCCGATGCGAACCGGGACGCTCACTGCTGACCCCCTGCGAACTGGCCCGCCACGCGCCCGCCGCCAGGGGGCCCCGCGAAGGCCTGGGCGATCGCGAGCCACTGGTCGGCCAGCGGTCCGTCGGCGACCAAAGCGGTGTCGTCGCGGTGGCGGCGTTGGGTCACCAACAGGCAAAAGTCCAGCGCCGGCCCGCTCACGCGGTTGGCGGCGTCGGCTGGCCCCCACGTCCAGACGCTGCCGTCTGGAGCGGTCAGCTCGACGCGTACCGGGTCCGCGGGGAGGTCCAGACCGTTGGCCAGGTAGCTGAAAGCGCGCGCACCCACCCCGATGTGGGCCACGTGCCGCAGCCGTGCCGTGGCCTCGCGGGTCGCGCCGAGCGCGTCGACGATGTCCTGGCCGTGCGCCCAGGTCTCCATGAGTCGCGCTGTCAGCGACGAGACCGCGCTCATCGGCGGCCCGAACCACGGCAGGCGGGTCGCCGGGGCAATGTCCGCGAACGCCGCAACGAGGGCTGCACGCGACGTGTCGAACCACGCGAGCAGGTCGGCAGCCGGCATTTGACGGTAGCGCTCAGCGATGACGTCGGGTGAGATGCTTCCGTCGGCCATCATCGGCAGGTAGTCGCTGCTGAAACCGTCGGGGTCGGTGGCCGAGCGCACCGCCACGTCGTCGAAGAACGCCAGATGGCTGATCTGGTCGCGGATCGCCCAGCCCACGGCCGGAGTCGGCGCGTCCCAGCCGCGCGGACCTTCGGGCAGCGGTGCGATGAGTTCGCGCAACGCGGCCGTTTCGGCTTCGATGTCGGCGATTACCGACTGCATGCTCACCGCCACGTCAGCATCCCTTCCACTGTGGTGCGCGCTTCTCGCGGAACGCCGTCGGGCCTTCCTGCGCGTCGTCGCTCAGATAGACCGGCTCCCATATCTCGTCGGCCAGGTCGTAGGCGGCGGCGAGGTGGTGCTGTGCCGAGAGGTACACGGTGCGCTTGGACGCAAGCACCGATAGCGGTGCGTTCGCGGCGATGCTGAGCGCCAACTGCTGGGTACGCTCGCGCAACTGATCGGCCGGCACCACCTCATTGACTAAGCCGACCTGGTGGGCGCGCTCGGCGGTGATCGGGTCGCCGGTCAGCAGGATCTGCATGGCAACGCGTGGGGGCACCAGCCACGATAGCGGTGCCGCCCACGGCGACCCGCGGCCGACTTTGACCTCGCTGACGGCGAAGGTCGCGTGTTCGGCAGCCACGACCAGGTCGCACTGCTGCGCGAGCAGGAAGCCCCCGGCGAACGCGACACCGTTGACGGCCGCGATCGTCGGCTTCGCGACATCGATGTTGCGGCCGAACTGCGGAGCGAAGTCCTTCGGGGGCACCTTGAGCGCGTTCTGCGCCATCTCCTTCAAGTCCCCGCCGGCGCAGAACGCCTTATCGCCCACGCCGGTGAGGACGAGCACCTTCGCCGCGTCGTCGTCATTGAAGCGGCGTACCGCGTCGAAAAGCCCCGTGCGCACAGCGTTGTTCAGCGCGTTGCGCGCCTCGGGCCGGTTGATCGTCAGCCAGGCCACGCTGTCGACGACCTCGTAGCGAATCGGTTGCTCGGCCACCGAGCCTCCGTCCCTCACCGTCGCCTCGCATGTGAGTGGCAGTTCACCCCGGCACCTCGACAAACGGGTCGGCCAGCTCAACGGTGGCTTCGCTCGGCACGCACGGACCATCTTCGCTCGAGACGAGCAACTCGAGGTCGACGAGGCGCCGTCCGCCATCGTCGCGTTTGGCCACGACCTTGCCGCTCAGGGTTGCGGTCTGGCCCGGGTAGATCGACCGGATCATTGAGATTTTGCGGCGTCGGATGAGCGCGTCGGGTCCGGCCCATTCGTTGAGGCCGCGGTCGATGAAGCCATGGAAGAAGAGGGTTGACAGGTAGATTGTGCGCTGGCCCTGGCTGCGCGCGTAGTCGGGGTCGTGGTGACCGGGGAACCAGTCCCATGTCGAAGCCGCGTTCATGCAGATGCGCTTGTAGCTGATCTCGATCGAGAGGGGCGTCAGGGTGTCGCCGACGGCGATGTCCTCGAACCGCACGGGGAAGCGGACCATGCTGTGCTCGGTGGATCCGTTCATGATGCGCCTTCACTATCGGCGGTGTCGTATCGGAAGAGCACGTTGGTGTTGCGGCCGATGACCTCACCGTGCTGGTCGGAGAACGTACTCACCGTGGTGATGAACACGCCGGTGCCCACCCGCGTCGTCTTCGGCTCGGAGATCGAGGCGATCTCCTCCACGATCGACACGTGATCGCCTACCCGGGGCCGGCGTTCGAACTCCGTCGTCGTTGAGGCGTTGATGATGTGGTGGCCCGGCAGCGGCACGCTGAGGGCCAGCAGCATGTCCGTGCGTGTGAGGTGCTCCGGCGCCCACTGCGGCGCGAAGCCAAGGGTCATCAACAGCCCGGGCGGGCAGTCCTCACCCTCCCAGTAGCTGGGATTGGCATCCTCGACGAGCGAACAGTAGTACAACACCATCGAGCGGTCGATCGGGAACCACGCACGCCGCGGTTCCGTGCGATGGCCGACCCACGCCCGGCCCTCGTCGAAGGTCCCGAATGTCATCCCGAGGCCGGTGACGTCGCTCGTTGGCGCGCTCACCGGGCCACCTGCACGACGGCGCTCCCCTTTATCGCGGGTTCGCCGGTCTGGCGCGTGACCACGAATTCGAGGTCTGCCACCTGCTGCCCTCCGGCCTCGCGCACGCCGGTGACCCTGCCGCCGAAGCTGAGCAGGTCACCGGGCCATACCTGACCGGTGAACCGGATGCGGAACGAGCGGATGTTGGCCAGCCCCACCCAGGCGGTCAGCCGCTGGGCGAGCACACCGCCGTGCAGCAGTCCCATACCGAACACACCGGGCATGCCGGCCGCGCGGGCGAACTCCTCGTCATGGTGGATCGGGTTGAAGTCGCCGCCGGACCCGGCGTAGCGGACGATGTGCGAGCGCGTCAGCGGGCCGAACTGTGAGCTCGGCATCTCGTCGCCGGCGGCCAACGCCACCGGCGCCGGGGATGTCGTCATTGGGTGGAGCCTCCGGTTTCGATCAAGACGTCGGTCTGGCGCACGACGAGTTCGTCGCGCTGGTTGGTGAAGTCGGTCTCGATCGTCACGATTGTCATGGTGCCGCCGCGCTTGCCCTCGCGGCTGGTCACGTTCGACACCCGACGCGTCTCGGTGAGCTCGTCGCCGACGAACACCGGCGCGAAATACTCCCAGCCGCACTCACCGTGCAGTACGCGTCGCAGGTCGAGCCCGAGGGCGCCGAACATGTCGTCGTCGGCGCGCCAGTGAGCCGAGGAGACGACGAAGGTCGGAGGAGCGGGGATCGCGCCGAAGCCGGCGGCGCGGGCGGCCGCGACGTCCTGGTAGATCGGGTCGCGGTCGCCGAGCGAAAGTGCGAACTCGCGCACTTTGGACCGGTCGACGGGAAACGTGGTCCTCCCGAGTTGCGTCCCGATGAGCGATGCGTCAGCCACTCTGGTCACTTTTCCCGCCGGCGAAGGCCGGCGCACAATCGCGGATGAGGTTGCCGAGGTTCTCGGCGATGCGCTCGGGCGCGAGGCCAATCGAGGGTGAGTAGAGAACGATGTGGTCCAGCACGCCCTCGTAGCGGCGCAGCCCTTCTCGGACCTCGGCGGCGGTGCCGGCCACCGCCATAGCGTCGATCATGTCGTCGGTGACCGCGGCGAACATGGCCGGCAGGTCACGCCGCGCGAACGCGTCGCGGATGGCCGCTCCCTGCCTGGCGAAACCGCTGACGTCGAGCACGTGCTCGTAGGTCTTCACCGAGGAGTAGAACGCGATCTGCTGCGCGGCCTCACGACGTGCGATCTGTGGGTCGTCGTGCACCGCGCAGATGACCATCGAGACGATCTCAATGTCGGCGGGATCGCGTCCGGCCCGCTCCGCACCGCGCACGACGGCTGGGCGGGCGACCTCCTCGACGTAAGCCGTGGTGAACAGCGGATGACCAGCCAACCCGTCGGCCACGCGCCCTGCCACCTCGCACATCCGCGGACGCACGCCCGCGGTGATGATCGGGATCGCTCGCTTCGGCGGCGCGACGTCGCCGGTTGGGACGAGATTCATCCGGTAGAAGCGCCCCTCATGGCGCACGGGGCCCTCGTGCAGGTTCCAGATCCGACGCACGAGCGGGACCAGCTCCTCCATGCGCAGAGCGGGAGCGGAGGTGTCCTCCACGCCGTGCCAGTCGCTCATCATGCGGCGTGTGCCGTTGCCGAGCCCGAGCACGACGCGCCCGCCTGAAAGCTCGTCGAGGTCACGCGCCTCGGTGGCGAGCACGAGCGGGCTGCGCCCGACGCCATACAGGATCGACGACCCGATGCGGCAGCGCTTTGTGCGCGCGGCCATCGCGGCCATCGAGATCGAGCCGGAGCGCGAGTAGAACTCCGAGGCCCAGGCGGCGTCGAAGCCGGCGAGGTCGGTAGCCTCGGCGGTCTCGACAAGGGTGGCCAAGTCCGCGCCGAGCACCGAGACCCCGTACGTGCTCACGACGCCGCCGGCCTGAATCGGACCAGCCCAAGGTCCTCGTTCACCCGCTCGAACACTGCGCGCACTCTTGCGCCGATCGCAACTTCATCGGGGGCCACGCCCTCGAGACTGGCCAACAACTGCGGCCCCTCGTCCAGACGAACGAGCACGACGACGTACGGCTCGCTGCGCGGGAACGAGTCCCACGGGGGGCGGTACACCGGCGCGAAACTGACGATCTCACCAGTACCCGCCGCGGTCTCCCAGGCCAACTCACCGTCATGGCAGACGGGACACACCAGCCGCGGGTAGAGGAACGGGTGGCCGTTCGCGCACCGCTGGAAGACGAGTACGCCGCGGGCCGCTGCTGCGAAGTAGGGACGGTTGACATCGGTCAGCGGCGGCAGCGCCTCAGGATCGTGCAGACCGTCGAGGGAACTCGAAGCTGCGGTCATGACGCTCCCTCCATCACCATGCTGACGTGACTGCACAGCATCGAGCCGTAGCTGTGCACGAACGCGGTGTCCGCCCCGAAGACCTGACGGCCCTCGGCGCGACCGGACAACTGCCAATAACCCTCGAGGATCTGCGAAATGCCAGAGGAGGTCCCGGTGTGCCCGAACCGGATCAGGCCGCCGTCGGTGTTCACCGGAAGGTCGCCCCCCGGATCGGCGCGGCCGTCACGGTAGAAATCGCCTGCCCCGCCGGGCTTCACGAAGCCCGCCTCCTCCAGGATCATCGCCGGGTTTGAGGCGAAGGCGTCGTAGAGCAAGGCGATGTCGATGTCGGCCGGCGCCCGTCCGGAGCGCTCGAAGGCCATCGGACCCGAACGGGCGGCCCCGGTACGACCCGGGCGGGCCAGCGAGGTCAGAAAACCGTGGGTGTGACCCTCTCCAAACCCGAGCAGGTGTACCGGCCGGTGTTTGCCCGCGCGAGCCCGGCGGGCCGAGCCCAGCACGAGCGCGCCACCGCCCTCGCAGGGAATCGAGCAGTGGTAGAAGTGGAACGGCCCGGCGATCGGGCGGGACGCCAGCACGTCCTCCACAGTCAGGCGTTGTGAGCGGTGCGCGATCGCCGCGGGATTCAGCGCGGCCCACCGGTCCTGCGACGCGGTGACCTCGGCGATGTCCGCCTTGCCCTGTCCCGTCTCGTGCATCCAGGCCTGCGCGATCAAACCGTACAGCGCCGGCACGGACGGTCCGTAGGGCATCTCGAACGCGTGGTCACACACCAGCGCCATCAGTTCGCGCCCGCCATCGCGGATCGGTGGAAACTTGCCCGCCGACACGACCAGCACCGTCTCGGCCTCGCCCCGGGCGATGACGTTACTCGCCATGCGCGTCATGGCCAGATGGGTCCCGCCGCCAAGCTGACAGGTCATCTGAAGTTTCAGGTTGTGCAGCCCGAGATAGTCCATGAGGTCCTCGGACAGGAAGATCGAACCCTCGTTCGTCATCGGCCCGGCGCACACGAGACCGTCGACCTCGTCTGGGACCACCCCTGCGTCGGCGAGAGCCGCGACCGCGGCGCGCACATGCAATTCAGTGGAGGTGTACGGAACGTTTCTTCCTGGAGCGAGTTCGGCGGCACCGATGATGGCCGGCTGGTCATGTGGCATCCGGACTCCTTCCGACCACGCGTTCAACGCCGGTCCCGACGTGAACGACGGTTAGCATAGCGTGACTAGGGGGTCCGCGTCACCCCCGGCCCGCACCCGCCGCCAGCGCGGTATGGATTCTCTGGATGTCGTTGCGCCTCTTCCCAAGAGGGTGCTGCGATGACCGAAACCCGCGCCGATCGTGTCGTTTCTCGACGATGTCCAGGTGACAGATGAGGCCGATCGCGAAGCCCGCTGGTTCCGGTGGACGCCCGGCACGCGCCCGGGCGGAACTTTGCGCGCTCAGTCGCGCGTTTTTCTGAAGTGGCGCGGTGACCGACCGGTCCACCGTTTGAAGGCATGTGTGAAGTTCGTGAGGTCCGCGTACCCGAGTTCTGCCGCGATCTCGCTTACAGACACCGATCTGTCGAGAAGTCGCAGAATTGCTCGCTCCTGCAAGAACGACTGACGTAATTCTCGAAAGGTGGTCCCCTCTTCGCTGAGGCGCCGCTTCAACGTGCTCGGGGATATCGAGAGCTCGCCCGCCGTCCGGCTGATGTTCGTTTTTCCGGGATCTTTCTCGAGCAGGTCCCTTACTTTTTCGGAGACCGACGTGTCACGTCGTTGATCGAGAGTTCGCTGCAAATCGGTGACGCCAATCCGGTACGCCACAGGATCGGAGAATCGACAGACCTCCTCCAGCGTAGCCGCGGGAACGTGGACGAACGAGCTGGGGGCGTCGAAGAAGATCCGACCCGCCAACACTTCGTCATGAAGAACCCACGACTCCGGCGCTGAATGACTCAGATGCAGTTCAATATTCGGTACGGCACCCGCGAGCATGTCGAGCAGACGCAACAGCGCCAGCCCACCGTAGGTGACGGCCAGGCAGTTCAGGCCCGCATCACCGGTGCGACCGGTGAGCCCGATCGTGAGGCCGCGTTCCGTCGAATGGAACGACGGGCTGAGGGCTGTGGTGATCACCGGCAGATAAGCAAGCAACTCGACAACCTCGGCTACCGAGCCCGCGCTGACCAAGGGAACACTGAGTGCCCCAAAGGACGTCAGTTTGGCGTGTTCAGCGAACGCGAAACCCAGACGGGTTCCCTGATCACAATCGAAATCGGAATATATCTCCCTGAACCACCGTAAGGGGACCTGCGCGTCGCGGCCCACCAACATCGACTCGGTGACGTGCTCGCGAACCATGATGCTGCGCAGCGCAATGCTGGCGTCATGCCCCAGCGCCTCACTGTCCAGCATCTGCAGGAAAGCCAGCGCTGGCATACCCGAGTCGTCGAGTTTCACGTGCCTCCCTGCGCGTGAGCTAAAAACACAACTCTTTGACTCCTGCGAGCCTAGCGACGCTGGTCACGCGCGACAACACTAAAAAGAGAAGTTCCAGATTGAGGAGAGTTAATCATGGCAGTCGTCACCTTCGTCTCTCATGACGGCGAGAAGTACGAAGCCCCCTTGGCCGAAGGGCAGTCCTTGATGCAGATTGCGGTCAACAACGCGGTGCCCGGCATCGACGGCGATTGTGGAGGGGAAGCCGCATGCGGAACGTGCCACGTGATCGTCGCTCCCGAGTGGTCGGACACGGTGGGACTCTGCGGCGCCAACGAAGAGGAGATGCTCGCGATGAACCCCGAGCGTCAGCGGACGTCGAGGCTGTCCTGCCAGATGGCCGCCTCCGAGGCATGGGATGGCTTGACGGTCGAGCTACCTGAGTTCCAGCTCTGAAACAACGCCATGGATTTGGAGGAAACAATAATGAGTATTCCCGCGGCAGTGGCCGCCAAAGCCCAGTCTGCCGTGCCTCTGGAGCTGCAAATCCGCGGCGCACACCTCTACGACAAGACACGCCGGTGGGTAACCGGAACCAATGGTAAGAAGATCTTCACCGAGACGCCCATTCCTCCGGTCGAGGACATCGATATCGCCGACATCGATCTCAGCAACCCGTTCCTCTACCGCCAAGGCCGCTGGAAGTCCTACTTCGAACGCGTGCGCAACGAGGCGCCGGTGCACTACCAGGCTCACAGTCCGTTCGGCCCGTTCTGGTCGGTGACCCGCCACGCGGACATCATCGCCGTCGACAAGAACCACGAGGCTTTCTCCGCAGAGCCGTTCATCATCATCGGGAGACCGCCTCGCTTTATGGACATCGCCATGTTCATCGCGATGGATCCGCCACAACACGACTTGCAGCGCGCTTCCGTCCAAGGGGTTGTCGCGCCGAAGAACCTGCGCGAGATGGAGGGGCTGATCCGCTCGCGTGTCCAGGAAGTGCTGGACGATCTACCGGTGGATCAGCCGTTCAATTGGGTGCACCACGTCTCCGTCGAACTGACAGCGCGCATGCTCGCGACCCTGCTGGACTTCCCGTACGAGCAGCGGCACAAGCTCGTGGAATGGTCGGACCTCGCCACCTCCATGGAGCAAGCCAATGGTGGTCCTTCCGACAACGACAGAGTGTTTCGTGGCATGGTCGACATGGCGAAGGGGCTCAGCGCTCTCTGGCATGACAGGGCGGCCCGTACCGCCAACGGGGAGCGACCGGGCTTCGATCTGATCACGATGCTGCAGGCCAACGAGGACACTAAGGATCTCATCGACCGCCCGATGGAATTCCTCGGCAATTTGGTACTGCTGATCGTCGGGGGAAACGACACGACTCGCAACTCGATGAGCGGAGGGGTTCTCGCCTTGAACCAGTTCCCCGATCAGTTCGAGAAGTTGAAGGCGAACCCTGACCTGATTCCCAACATGGTATCCGAGATCATTCGCTGGCAGACCCCGTTGGCGTACATGCGCCGAGTCGCGAAAAAAGACATCATGTTGAACGGGCAATTCATCCGCAAGGGCGACAAGGTCGTGATGTGGTACGCCTCTGGTAACCGCGATGAGCGTGTCTTCGAGCGGGCCGATGAGTTGATCATCGATAGGAGCAACGCCCGCAATCACATCTCGTTCGGGTTCGGCGTGCACAGGTGCATGGGAAACCGACTTGCTGAGTTGCAGCTTCGAATCCTGTGGGAGGAATTGCTCCCTCGCTTTGAGAACATCGAGGTGGTCGGCGAACCCGAGTATGTGCAATCGAATTTCGTCAGGGGTATCAGCAAGCTGATGGTTCGCCTCACTCCCAGGCCAAGTGCGTGACTCCCGAACGAGCGGTGATCGTCGGCGCGAGCCACGCCGGCGCGCAGTTGGCAGCTAATCTTCGAAGGGAGGGGTGGTCTGGGGAGGTCGTGCTCATCGGCGACGAGGGGGGACTGCCCTACCACCGGCCTCCGTTGTCGAAGGGATACCTGGCCGGCAAGAACGGCCTCGACGACCTCCTGATTCGCGGCGCTGATTTCTACGAAAAGCAGCACATTCGACTCTTGAATGCGACCGTGGAGGCGATCCACCGGTGTGCCAAGCGTGTGTCTCTGAGCACCGGCGACACGCTGGCCTACACCAAGCTCGCGTTGTGCACCGGCGCAAGGCCCAGACGACTCACCACACCAGGGGTGGATCTGCCTGGAATTCACTACCTGCGTACCGCTGCAGACGTCGAGTTGATCCGTGCCGCCGCTACACCGGGTCGGAGGGTTGTGATCGTGGGCGGCGGTTACATCGGGTTGGAAACGGCGGCCTCGCTGTGTTCGCTCGGCTTGAACGTCACTGTCCTCGAAGCAACCGAGCGTGTCCTCGAAAGGGTCACCGCGCCGGAGGTTTCCGCGTTTTACACGCGAATCCACCGCGGCGAGGGAGTGGAGATCCGAACACACGCTCTCGTCGAAGCCTTCTCGGGTAACGGTGGGGTGCAGGAGGTGGTGCTGGCTGACGGCGAATTGATCCCCGCCGACTTGGTGATCGTCGGCGTCGGTGTGGTGCCGAATACCGAGCTCGCCTCGGCCGCAGGATTATCCGTCGACAACGGCATCGTGATTGACGACCAGGCCCGCACCGACGACCCCGACATCGTGGCCGCCGGCGACTGCACCAGCCACACCATGGCTCGATACGGCTCGCGTATTCGTTTGGAATCCGTATCGAGCGCCGGCGAGCAGGCCAAGATCGCTGCGGCGACAATCTGCGGAAAACACCGCTCAATCGCTGCGCTTCCGTGGTTCTGGTCCGACCAGTACGACCTCAAGCTCCAGATCGCCGGCCTCAACGCCGGGTACGACGAAGTGTTGCTCAGTGGTGACCCGTCGCGTGACCGTGACTTCAGCTGCTTCTACTTCCACGACAGTCAACTCATCGCCGCCGACTGCGTCAACCGTCCTCGCGATTTCATGTCCAGCAAGCGGGCCATCAGCCAGCAACTTCGGGTTGACCGCTCAGAGCTCCTCGCGGGCTCGATCTGACATCCTGCGACGGCAAAACCCTGCGCTCGAAACTCCGCAGATTCCGCCGTCGGCTCAGATGCATAGGTCGCGAAAGCTTGCTGGTCACAAACTGTGGACAACTCCCAGATACCTGAGTGCTACCCGGGAGATCCGCTCACCAGTGGTGGTGAGGTCCGCGGCTGGGAGTACAACATGACTCACTGTCAGTCGCACCAGAACATCTGCGACCTCCTCGACGTCTTCGGGATCGAGATCGGCGAAGTGGTCGTTAAACCACGTGATCAGAGCCGCGGAGCAGAGCTGAAGCAGGGAAGCCGAGGTCGGCAGAAGAGGAAGGACCCCCGTAGACGAGGAGCCACCGCGATCATTCCCCGAAGGGTTGGACGTCAGAACTGCCTTGAGGAGCGGGCTGTCTTCTGCTTCACAGAGGGTGAATTGCACCGCTGCGGTGATGCCGCCCTGCACGTCGCCCACGTGTTCGGCAAGGACGGCACGAATGCCTTCCAGAAAGCGCTGGCCCTCTGACACCACAAGCGCGTCACCGAGCCCCTGTTTGTCGCCGAACTCTTTGTACAACGTCGGGCGGGAGACGCCGACCGATTCGGCAACCTCGCTCATCCGGACCTGATCCCAGCCCTTCTCGATGGTGAGTTCTCGTGTCGCCCTCAAAACCTGTTCGCGCACATGCCGGCGGAAAGACATCCGCACTGGTTCAGTTGGCATAGGAGCAGCATAGGCGCCAGCCCTACAAGGGCAATCAACCGACAGCAGGGTTCATATGGTCCTGTCGAGGAATTCGACGACCGCCGTCGAGAATGCGTCGTTGTTGTCGCCGGCAATCATGTGTCCCGCGCCCGACACGTCAACGGTTTGCGCGTGCGGAACGACGGTGAGGAAATGCTTTACTGTCTCTTCGGAGACCATGTCAGATAGTAGGCCCCGGACCAGCAGCGTTGGCGCGGACACCTGCCGCGCACCATCAAGAAGGAATGCGCTCATCATGTCGAAGTCTTTAGCGCCTTCGTCTGGATCACCCTGCAGGAACTGGAAATTCGACGTCACGAAGGCTGGATCCCATCGCCAGGCCCAGCGACCGTCTTCACGACGTTGGAGGACCTTTCGGAGGCCGTCGAGGTTTTCGGGGCGAGGGCGGTGCGGGTTGTAGGCGGCGATCACGTCAGCGGCCGACTCTAGGCTGTCGAAACCCTCGGGGTGTGCCGACATGAACGCTACGACTCGTCGGGCGCCTTCCATCTCCATTCGCGGAGTGACGTCAACCAGCACGACGGCCTGCCATAGGTCCGGCGAGGCGAGCAAGTGTGTTCCGAGAATGGTCAAGCCGCCCAAAGAGGCGCCGATCGCGGCGACGGGGCGGCCGGAATCGGCGTATGAGTGCACGGCCAATAGGTCGGACCCCAGCCGGTCCCCGTCATAGCGTCCGTCAGGGTCCCAGTCGCTGTCCCCGTGCCCCCTCGCGTCGTACGCGGCCACCGTGTAGCCCCGCTGGTGCAGGCGTTGGGCGGTGACGTCCCAGGCGTGTCGGCTTTGACCTCCGCCGTGAAGGAGCAACACGACCGCCCGCGGCGCGTCACAGCGGTAGAGGTCGACCGCCAGCGTCAGCCCGTCCGCCGTGGGCATGCGCTCGACCACAGGAGCCGACGAATCGCCTGTTCTCTTTGCCGACATCAGGAGCTCGTCTTCGGTGCGACGACGGTGACGGTGCCCTGGGCCGCACACACCGCTCTGCCGTCGTTGCAGATGTCGATACGCGCCACACCGCTGGTTCTGCCCAGCGAGATGATCTCGGCTGTGGCTACACAGGTGCCGCTGGAGACCGGACGAAGCAGATTCAGTTTGAACTCCGTTGTCGCGACCCAAGATCCCATTGGAATCACGGGATAAAACACCACTCCGAGGCAGTGGTCGACCATGGCCGATAAGCAGCCCCCATGCAGGTTGCCGAAAGGCGTCTTCAGGTCGTCGCGTGCGTCCATCTCCGCGACGAGCCGTCCCGCAGTGAATTCGGTGTGACGGAAGCCGAGGTAACCGGCCAACCCGCCCGTGGTTTCTGCTGCGCTCTTTAGTTGCTCAGCGACCTGTTCGTTGAACGTGGTGAATTGCACAGGCCCTCCTACCTCATCTGCCGTCGAGACATTACGCCATCCATGTCACATCGGTCGAGCGTGGTCATCCGCCAGGATCGCAGGAAGGAGAAACCTCGACAGAAACGCCCGGAGTCCGTCACGACTGCGCTCCCGCGGCCCTCGAACAGTCAACAGGCTCAATATCGTGCGGACAACCCACTCGGCGGCGTCGTCGACGGAGACGCCCGGTTCCACGCAACTCCAGTGTCTGGTGAAGATGGGACGCAGAAATTCGGTGACGATTTCGAAGAGGGACGTCGAGGTCCCCGCCGCGAGACCCACGCCGGCGAGTTCCTCGTCGCTGCCGAAGAACAATCCGATGATCTCTTCGCGGCGCGCGGCCTCAACCGTGTATTCCACGAAATCGACGAGCGCGGAGCCCAGGTCGGCGTGCGCCGCGATCCGCGGGCTGATGCGGTCGAGATAGCGCTCGGCGGCGCGAATGATGACACCCGACATCACCGCCTCCCGACTGGGGAAGTAGCGATACACCGTTGCCCTGGACACACCCGCTGTTCTGCCGATGTCCTCCATGGTCGTGCCCACCACACCGCAACTCTCGAGGCACCGCTCGGCAGCATCGAGCAACCGGTCGCGAGCGGACCCACGATCTGTCGGCGCGGCGGCGCCCCATCTCAACAACCTCGTCGACACACAGCCAGTATGCCGCGAGCGCACACCATTGTGACTTGCCCACGCACATGACACCATCGCAGTTATGTCTCAAGTCAGCCCCGTGGCCCTGAGCGGATGCCGATGCCGATGCCGATGTTGGTAGAGGCGCGTACCCCGGTTGTCGTCGGCGTGGGCGAAGTTACCCATCGCGGGAACGACTTCGTGGACCCGATCGACTTGGCGGTAGAAGCCGCACGCCGCGCGGTCAAAGACGCAGGTCGCCCGGTCGAGCGGCGCATCGACACCGTCGCGACTCCCGGCATCCTGGTCATACCGCGCGACAATCCCGCCAGCAGGATCGCCGAAGCGATGCACATCAGTCCCGCCCGCCGCATCAGCTGTCCCGTCGGCGGAAACACCCCGCAGTATCTCGTCGAAGTGTTGGGTGGCGAAATACGCGAAGGCCGTGCAGATGTCGTCCTGGTCGTCGGGGCGGAGAGCGGGCATTCCGCACGCAAGCTTCAGGGCAGGGCACTTCTCGACTCGCCGCCCTCACCCCGCTCCGGCGACGAATCCCTGGGCGACGCCCGCCCCGGGCTGAGTCAAGCCGAATTGTCGGTGGGTCTGAGTTGGCCGCACGAGGTGTATCCCATCTTCGAGTCCGCGATCGCCGCGCGCCACGGCCGCGACTTCGATGCTCAACGGGAGTGGCTGGGCACGCTGATGGCACCGTTCACAGCCGAGGCGGCACGCCATCCGGAACAGGCCTGGTTCCCACGCGCACGAAGTGCCACCGAACTCAGCGAAGTCACCGCGGAAAACCGCATGGTCTGCTTGCCCTATCCCAAGCTACTCAACAGCATCATGTCCGTCGACATGGCTGCCGCCTTCATTCTCATGGCGGCCGAGGTGGCGGACGAATTGGGCGTCGCGCGCGATCGTTGGGTCTTTCCCTGGTCAGCAGCGACTTGCAACGACGTGTACTTCCCCGTGGAACGGCCGGACCTCAGCCGCTCATCGGGTATCGAGGTAGCAGCACGGAAGGCTCTCAATGCGGGCCGGTTGACCATCGACGACATCCGGTGGTTCGACCTCTACTCCTGCTTCCCGTCGGCAATTGAGATGGCTGCCGAGGCTCTCGACTTGGACACCCTCGACGACAGAGGCCTCACAGTAACCGGAGGCCTGCCGTATCACGGCGGTCCCGGAAACAATTACGTCAGCCACTCGATCGTTGAGATGGTCCGACGGTGTAGACGCGACCCAACCGATGTCGGACTCGTCACCGGCCTCGGGTGGTATTCGACGAAGCATTCGGTCGGTCTGTGGTCGGCCACCCCGCCACCAACCGGGTGGCGACTGCTCGACACGGCGGTCGAGCAAGCTCAGATCGATTCATCGAGGTTGGGTGTCGCAGGCGTCGACGAGGCGACCGGTTGCGCGACAGTGGACGGATACACCGTCGTCTACGACCGAGACGGGCAACCTCGATGGACTCCGATCATCGCGCACCTGTCCGACGGGCGAAGAGTCGTCGCACGCAGCGACGATCCGCAGATTGCCGAGGCGATGGGCGGGGAAATGTATGTAGGTAAAACGGTGTGCCTCCGAAACACAGGGTCGTTCACCGGATTCGAGCTTCCATGATCGCCGAGGCGATGGTGCTGACCGGACCGCGGAGTCTGCAGCGGCGCCAGATGACCATCCCCGACGTCGGCGACCGGGGTGCGATCCTGCGAGTTGAAGCATGCGGTCTGTGCGGAACAGATCACGAACAATTCACCGGACACCTGCCTGCCGGCTTCTCATTCGTTCCAGGGCACGAAATCGTCGGCATCGTCGAACATGTCGGCGCTGCGGCCGGCCAACGCTGGGGTGTACAAGCCGGCCAGCGCGTGGCCGTTGAGGTGTTCCGGTCCTGCCGAGACTGCCCCGAGTGCCGCCGCGGCGAATACCGGCGGTGCGCGGTGAACGGCATCGCCACCATGTTCGGGTTCGTCGACGTGGAGATCGGCGCGGGCTTATGGGGCGGATACGCCACCCATGTGGAGCTTCCCTGGGACGCGATGCTGCTCCCGATTGCCGAAGACATGGACCCCGTTCTCGCCACGTTGTTCAACCCTCTCGGGGCCGGTATCCAATGGGGGGCGACTCTTCCCGACACCAAGGCCGGGGACGTCGTAACGATCCTGGGGCCCGGCATCCGCGGAATCTGTGCGGCGGTGGCGGCCAAAGAGGCGGGAGCCGCGTTCGTCGCGATGACCGGCGTAGGCCCACGCGACGCACAACGACTGGCCATAGCCAGATCATTCGGTGTCGACCTGCCCATCGATGTATCGCAGGACGATGCAGCGACCGCGCTCCAGCGTGAGACAGGCGGACGGCTTGCCGACGTGGTCGTCGACGTCACCGCTAAAGCACCCTCCGCGTTCGCCGATGCCGTCGGCCTTGCCAGGCCCGGCGGCACAGTTGTCGTGGCCGGCACCCGCGGAGGAGGCGGCGCGCCCCGGTTTGAACCAGACTTGTTGGTCTATAAAGAATTACACGTCGTAGGCGCACTCGGCGTGGAGTATCCCGCCTACCGGGCAGCCCTCGAGATTCTCGCCATGGGCCGCTGGCCGTTCGACCGGATCACCAGAAAATCAACCGGATTCGCTGGGCTCGCGCAGCTGCTCACTTCGCTTGCAGATGAAAGTGCCCGATCAAGTGGGGCGCTGCACAACGTCTTTTTGCCCACGCCCTAACGGCGTGCAGAGGTTCAACAGAGAGGGCCACCCGTGACCATGGCGGAACGCGTACCGATGCTCGACCGTGAGCAGGCCCAGCTGCGAGCTGCCGAATGTGGGTTGCCCGAAGAGTTGGCAGACCTGTCGGTATTCCGCGTGGCACTTCATCAGCCGCGTGTGGCGGTTGCGCTGTATGGGCTGCTAGACGCGTTACTCTTCCGCGGTTCCCTTGACGCGCGGCTACGCGAGCTGGTCATCATGCGCATCGGCTGGATTACTGGCTCCGAATACGAATGGACTCAACATTGGCGAATCGCCACACTGCTCGGCGTGCCTGAGCATGATCTCCTCGCGGTGCGCGACTGGCAGAATTCCGAAAGCCTCGGGCCAGTCGAGCGTGCGGTCCTCGCAGCGACCGATGATGTGGTGCGCGACGGGGTCATCTCCGAGGAAAACTGGGCTGGGTGCCAGAAGGCATTCAATAGCGATCACGCCGTTTTGGTCGAACTTGTCGGAGCAATCGCCAATTGGCGGCTCTTTTCGATCCTGCTTCGATCTCTGAATATTCCGCTTGAGTCCGGTACCGACGGCTGGCCGCCCGATGGGCGAGCTCCTCAGCGTCGCGATTGAGCGAAAAACGTGGACCGGTGCTTGACCGAAGCGGTCAGCGCCCCAATCTCCAGACCACGACCCGTGTCGTAGACGGACAAGTCCCCCCTCGGACACACAGTCAGCACAGCGCATCAGCGCAGCTGGACCGCAGAGGTCGATCGATTCCGACAGCGGTCGACCCACAGCCCGAACACTGGGGCCGATCATCGCTTCCAGACCCACGGCTGCGGGGTCGAGTCCGTTACCGAACGGCCGGCGGAGTCAGTACACGTCGCGCACGTAGCGCTTGTCGGCCACCAGGCGCCGCTTGTAGTCGCGGGCCGCATCCTCGCTCATGCCGCCGTGCTGCCGGATGATCGCGGTCAGCGCGCGGTCGACGTCCTTGGCCATCCGGGTGGCGTCGCCGCAGACGTAGAAATGTGCCCCGTCCTGCAGCCAGTCCCACACATCGGCGCCGTAGTCGAGCATCTTGTGCTGGACGTACACCCGCTCGGCCTGATCACGCGAGAATGCCAGGTCCAGGCGATTCAGGTGCCCGTCGTCGACCATGTCGCTCAGGTCGTCGCGGTAGTAGAAGTTCTGGGCGCGGTGCCGGTCGCCGAAGAACAGCCAGTTGCGCCCGGGGTGGCCGAGCGCGCGCCGCTCTTGCAGGAACGCACGGAACGGGGCGACGCCGGTGCCCGGTCCGACCATGATCATCGGGGTCTGCGGGTCCTGCGGGGGACGGAAATGCGGGGACCGTTGCAGGAAAATCGGCACCGGGGCGCAGTCGGGCAGCTCGGCCAGATGGCTGGACGCCACCCCGGCGCGCGGGCCGCCGTCGGCACCCACGTAGCGCACCACCGACACCGTCAGCTGCACCTCGTGAGGACTCACCAGCGGGCTCGACGAGATCGAATACTGCCGCGGAGTCAGCCGGACCAGCACGTGGGCCCACTCCTGCGGATCCGCGCGCACCCCGAACTCGCTCACCAGGTCGAGTCCGTTGCGCTGTCCCAGCCACGCCTGCAACTCGTCACGGTCACTGCGGAGCCTCTTGAGCTTCGCGTGGCGGGGGGCATGCTCGGCGACGAACCCGACGAGGCCGGGGGTCACCTTGCACACGTCGAAATGCCCGCGGATCGCCTCCCGCATCGGCATCTCGACGCCGTCGACGACGACGGCCGCATCACCGCGCAATCCGGTTGCGGTGAGCCAGTTTTCGACGACGAAGTCCGAGTTGGTCACGTAGACGCCCAGCGAGTCCCCGGCCGCGTAACTGACGTCGTGGGCGCTGATGTCGAAGCCGAACTGCCGCACGTCCTTGGCGGCTCCGGTCGGCGTGAGCCGGATGTTGCGGCACAGCGGCGCGTCGATCGGGCGGTCCCGGGTGAACAGCGTGTATTCCGGATCTGTGGCCGGCGCGATCGTCGCGGCGGTGTCCGTCCTCACCACTCCCGGGGGTGCCTCCTCCGACGTGGCCACGAGATCGACGACCGAGTCCGCCCACTGCGTCATCTGCTGTTGGTCGTAGGCCTCACACTCGGTGCGGTCGAGCATCCTGGTGGCATCGAGCTCCGCCAGCCGCGCATCCAGCGATCTGGCGTGGCCGCAGAAGTTGTCGTAGGACCGGTCGCCGATTCCGAGCACCGTGTACTGCACTCCGGCCAGCGACGGCGCCTCGGGCGCCGCGAGCCGCTCCCAGAAGTCGGCGCCGTTGTCCGGGGGGCCGCCGTCGCCGAAGGTGCTGGTGACCAGAATGATTCGGTTCGCAGCCGCGAGCTCGGACAGCGGCGTGTCGTCCATGGCCTGCAGCCGGGCACCCGGCAGCCGATCCCCCAGCGTGCCGGCGAACTCCTCGGCGTTACCGGTCTGCGACGCCCACAGCACCAGCGGAGCATCGGCCGGGGCCGGATCCGCCGCGCTGTCGGCTGCAGTTGGCGGCAGGCGGGAGAACCGGCCGGCCAGCAGGCCGTCGGCCCACACCCGGACCCTGGCACTGACCGGGGCGGCGTCGGGCAGCACGGGGATCCCGGGCAGCCCGCCATCCAGCCCGGCCAGAAAGCCTGACAGGTAGAGCTTCTCGTCGTCGGTCAACGCGGGGGCGTCCGTCGAGACAGGCAGGGCTGTCGCGACGGGAACGGGGGTCAGCCGCACCGCGCACACCTTGAACTCGGGCTGCAGCGACACCGGGTCGACGGCGTCGTTGGTGACGGCGTTGACGGCCAGGGCGTCGCCCTGCTCGTCGTTCCAATGGAACGGCACCCACGTGTTCCCGGGGCGCACCCGGTCGGTGACGACGGCCGGCAGCACGGCCCGGCCGCGGCGGGAGGACACCTCGACCTGACGGCCGTCCCAGATGTCCAGGGCCGCCGCGTCGCCGGGGTGAATCTCGATCGACGGGGCGCTGTTGAGCTTGTTCAGCTTGGCCACCTTGCCGGTCTTGGTCATGGTGTGCCACTGGTGCTGCAGCCGGCCGGTGTTGAGAACCATCGGGAACTCGTCGTCGGGCAGCTCGGCGGCGTCCATGTGCGGGCGGGTGTGGAACACCGCCCGGCGCGACGGGGTCGCGAACGCCAACCGCGGCCGGCGACCTCCGTTATCGGTGAACAAGTCCTGGGACACACCGTCGTTGACGTAGCGCAGCGGATTGCGGTCGGCGCAGCCCGGCGGGGCCGGCCATTGCACCGGGGTTTCGCGCAGTCGCTCGTAACTGACCCCGCGCAGGTCGTAGCCGGTTGCGGGGTTGTGGAAGCGGCGGATCTCGTCGAAGACCTCCTCGCTGGTCTTGTAGCTGAACGCGTCGCCGAAGCCGAGTTGGTGGGCGACCCCGCAGATCAGTTCCCAGTCCGGGCGGGCATCCCCCGGCGGCGGGATCGACTGCGCCAGCAGGGTCAGATTGCGGTCGGAGTTGACCATCACCGCATCGGATTCGGCCCACAGCGTCGCCGGCAGCACGATGTCGGCGTAACGGTTGGTCACGGTGTCGGCGTAGGCGTCCTGGGTTATCACGAGCTCGGCGGCGCGCAGGCCCTCGATCACCGACGCCCGGTTGGCCACGCTGGCCACCGGGTTGGTGCAGATGATCCACACCGCCTTGATCTCCCCGGTACCGAGCCGGTGGAACAATTCCACGGTCCCCGGCCCGACGTCGGTGCGGATCGTGCCGGGCTCGAGGTCCCACTGTTGCTCCACGAAGGCGCGGTCGTCGCCCGACTGCACAGTCCGCTGCCCCGGCAGACCCGGCCCCATGTAGCCCATCTCCCGGCCACCCATGGCGTTGGGCTGCCCGGTCAACGACATGGGTCCGCTGCCGGGCCGGCAGATCGCCCCGGTGGCCAGGTGCAGGTTGCAGATCGCGTTGGTGTTCCAGGTGCCGTGGGTGCTCTGGTTCAGCCCCATCGTCCAGCAGCTCATCCACTCCCCCGCCCCCGCGATCATCCGCGCGGCGGTGCGGATGTCGTCCTCGGCCAGGCCGGTGATCTCGGCGACCCGCTGCGGCGGATAGTCGGCGAGGAACGCCGGCATCGCCTCCCAGCCTTCGGTGTGCTGGGCGATGAAGTCGGTGTCGATGTCGCCGCTCTGCACGAGCAGATGCAGCAGGCCGTTGAGCAGAGCCAGATCCGTGCCGGGCCGGATCTGCAGGAACAGGTCCGCCTTGTCGGCCGTCGTGGTGCGACGCGGGTCGACGACGATGAGCTTCGCGCCTGCCTTGAGCCGGTCGACCATGCGCAGGTACAGGATCGGATGACAGTCGGCCATGTTCGACCCGGTCACGAAGAACAGGTCAGTGGAGTCGAAGTCGGCATAGGAGCCCGGTGGGCCGTCGGAGCCCAACGACTGCTTGAACCCGGTGCCCGCGCTGGCCATGCACAGCCGCGAGTTGGACTCGATGTGAATGGTGCGCAGGTAGCCCTTCGCCAGCTTGGTCGCCAGATACTGTGCCTCGATGGACATCTGGCCCGACACGTAGAGGGCCACCGCATCCGGGCCGTGTTCGTCGACGACGGCGCGCAGCCGCGCACCGGCCTGCGCGAGCGCGTCGTCGACGGGCGTGCTCACCGCGTCCTCGTCGCGGCCCGACCGCACCAGCGCGGTGGTCAGCCTGCCCTCGGTGGCGGCCATCAGTTCGGCGTGGGTGGCGCCCTTGGTGCACAGCCGTCCGAAGTTCGTGGGATGCAGGCGATCTCCGCTCACCCGTGCGATCACCGGAGCACCCGTAGCGGGGTCGGTGCGGGTCTCGACCGAGATTCCGCATCCGACCCCGCAGTAGGAGCACGCCGTACGGGTCAGTGCCGGCGAATCAACTGGGGCTGCCATGTTCTCCTAGCGTGCATCATTTCGGCTCGGCTCACACCCCGACCTGACCCATGCGGGTGCTCTTGCGGATGTAGAAGAACCAGGTCACCACCAGCAACAGGAGGAAGAATCCGACATAGAACTGCAGGGCGGGCTGGATATTGCCGAATTGAGACTTCGACCAGGCGTAGGCCAGGGGAACGATGAACCCGCCGAATGCGCCCACCGAGGAGATGATGCCCAGCGCTCCCGCGGCCTGGCGGCGCATCTGCACCATCGTCTCGGGCGCACCACCCGCGTCCTGTCCCTTGATCAGGAAGATCTTCGAGATCATCCGGTAGGTCGAGCCGTTGCCGATGCCGGTGGCGACGAACAAGAACATGAACGCGATGAAGAACACCGGCAGGTTCACCGCATTGACCGACCAGAGCGCCGCCGCCGCACCGACGGCCAGCATCACGAAGCTCAGCGCAGTGATGCGGGCACCGCCGATACGGTCGGAGAGCTTGCCGCCAAGCGGACGAGCGATCGAGCCGATACCGGCACCCAGGAACGCCCACATCAGCGCGATGTCACCGCGGTCGAAAACTGCCTTCAGCAGCGTCGGGAATGCCGCGGAATAGCCGATGAACGACCCGAACGTGCCGATGTAGAGCAACGACATGATCCAGGTGTCGGTGTGGCGCAGTGACTGGAAGACCGGCCTCACATCGGCCTTGGCTTCGGTGAGGTTGTTCATGAACAGGAACGCGCATACCGCCGCGGCGAGCGCCAACGGCACGTAGAACAGCCCCGCCCGCGACAGTGCCACACCGCCGCCGGCCACCACCACCAAGGGGATGATCTTCTGCGCCACCGCCACACCGATGTTGCCTCCGGCAGCGTTGAGTCCCAGCGCCCAGCCCTTTTCGCGTTCGGGATAGAAGAACGAGATGTTGGCCATCGACGAGGCGAAGTTGCCGCCACCGAAGCCGGCGGTGGCCGCGATCAGGCACAGCCCCACGAACGGGAACTCGGGGTTGCCGACCGCCCAGGCCATCAACAAGCACGGGATCAACAGCAGCAGCGCCGAGATCACCGTCCAGTTCCGGCCGCCGAAGACCGGCACCGCGAACGTGTACGGGATGCGCAGGAATGCCCCGACGCCGCTGGGAACCGCCACCAGCCACAGCGCCTGGGTGGTGGTCAACGCCCATCCCGATGCGGCCGCGCTGCCGTCAGCAGCGGCAGTCATCTGCACCACGACGATGCTCCACAGCAGCCACACCGAGAATCCGATGTGCTCGGCGAAGATCGAGAAGATCAGGTTGCGCCGGGCGATCGGGCGGCCGGTGGTGTTCCAGAACTCCGGGTCCTCGGGCCGCCAGTCGTCGATCCAGTGCTTGCCCGTGTGATGGGGGTGCGGAGGCGCCCCGGTATCGGGCACCGCGTTGGAGGTGACGGTCACAATGGTCTCCTGTCATCGGGATGGGCGGCCTCAGCCGAGGTGTCCAGGCGCCGTCTCGGAGCCCAGGGGTGTGCGCTCGACGCTACGAATCCCGTGTTACAGATCCCCGCGAAAGGCGTTAAACGACCGAAACAAAGATCTCAACGTCACCGCGGCGCCAATGTCAGCGACGGTATTCATCGCCGCATCATCGCTGAAACAATGCCGTAACAATGGAGTTCTAGCTTCGGGCCGAGCCCTGATTCCGCCACCGTTGGCGGTCCACCGATGTTAGCGCTTTTCATTCTGTGGCACAACGGATTTGGTTGGCATCACCTCGTCAGCACCGTGGTCGAGAGCAGCCCCGGCCGACGACAGCGACTCCACGAGAGGTGAGAACAGCGCATGACCGACGGCAGCACACCCCGATTCCTGCAGGGCGCATACGAATTCGACGGCGCCGGCTATGACAAACCCGCGCCGATCGACGCATCGCTGCGGTACACCGTCCCGGCCGGGGCCACCACCCAACCGGTCTACTTCCGGGGCGGCAATTCGAGCGAGGAGATGATCACCGTCGTGCTCTATCGCGACGGCCAACCGATGCGCTACTTCCCGATCGCCGCCAAGGGGGCCACCCATGTGGCGCTGCGGGTGGTCGAGGATCTGCTTGCCGACACCGTGCTCGAGCTCTACCTGGCCGCGCCCGAGGGCACGGCCGGCAGCGTCATCATCGATCTCGGGCTGGTGGAGGTCTAGATGACCGTCATCGAGACCGCACCGACCAACGGCCATCGAGAGACCACGGCCAAGGCCAACCTCGTCGTCGTCGGCAACGGCATGGCGGGGATCAGGGCCATCGAGGAGGTGCTGGCCCGCGACGGCGCCGAGAAGTTCACCATCACAGTGTTCGGTGACGAGCCGTACGGCAACTACAACCGCATCCTACTGTCGAACGTGCTGGCCGGCGTCGACGATCCGGGCGAGATCTACCTCAATGCGATGGACTGGTACACCGACAACGGTATCGACCTGCAGGCCGGGGTGCGAGTGGTCCGGGTGGACACGTTCGCCCATCTTGTTCATGCCGACGACGGCACCGCGATGCGCTACGACAAGCTGATCCTGGCCACCGGCAGCCGCTCGTTCTTCCCGCCCATGGCCGGGCTGTGGGCCGACAACAAGACCCTGGCCGACGGTATCTTCGGGTTCCGCACCCTCGATGACACCGCGACGATGATCGCCGAGGCCGGCAGCCGCACGAAGGCCGTCGTCATCGGCGGTGGGCTGTTGGGCCTCGAAGCCGCCCGCGGCCTGCAGAACCGCGGCCTGACCGTCGACGTCGTGCACGCCGGCCCGACGTTGATGAACGCGCAGCTCGACGAGCTCGGCGGCGATATCCTGCGAAAGTCCGTCGAGGGCCTGGGCATCGGGGTACATACCGAGAAACGCACCACCGAGGTCGTCGTCGAGAACGGCAGGCTCTCGCGCATCCTGTTCGCCGATGGTTCGGGCCTGGACTGCGACATGTTGGTCATCGCAGCCGGGATCCGGCCCAACGTGGGTCTGGCGCAACGCGCTGGACTGACCGTCGAGCGGGCGATCGTCACCGATGACCACATGCGCTCGGTCGACGACGGCGACGTTTACGTCGTCGGCGAATGCGCCCAGCACCGAGGCCAGGTCTATGGCCTGGTGGCGCCGCTGTGGGAACAAGCCAAGGTGCTCGCCGACCATCTGACCGGCAGAGACGCGGCCTCGGCCTACCACGGGTCGCGGGTCGCCACCAAGCTCAAGGTCGCCGGCGTCGACGTCGCCTCGATGGGCATCAAGGCGCCCGAGCACCCCGACGACGAGTTCGTCCAGTATTCCGAACCCAGGCACGGCGTCTACAAGACGATCGTCATCCGCGACGGCAAGCTGGTGGGCGCCACCCTGGTCGGCGACGTGTCCAAGGTGTCGTTCTTGACCCAGGCGTTCGACAGTCAGCTGCCGCTGCCCGACGAGCGGGTCGAGCTGCTGTTCGACATCGGCACCCCCGACGTCGGCGTGGGGGTCGCCGAACTGGCCGACGACGCACAGGTGTGCAACTGCAACGGGGTGTCCAAAGGCGCGTTGGTGTCCTGCGTGCAGGACGGTGAGACGTCGGTGAGCGGCGTGATGGCCAAGACCAAAGCGGGCAAGGGCTGCGGCTCGTGCAAGGAACTGGTGTGCCAGGTCGTCGAGTGGGCGGCCGGTGGCGCCGTCACCGAGGACCCCTCGGCGTCGTGGTACGTCCCGGGTGTCCCCTACGACAAGCCGACCCTGATGCGCCACATCCGTGAGCTCAAGCTGCATTCGGTGTCCTCGGTATTCGCGGCCCTGGCACCCGACGGCAAGGAGGACGCGGGCTCGAAGATGGCGCTGGCCTCACTGCTGGACATGATGTGGGCCGACGAGTACGTCGACGAGCGGGACGCCCGGTTCATCAACGACCGGGTGCACGCGAACATCCAACGGGACGGCACCTTTTCGGTGGTGCCGCAGATGAAGGGCGGTGTCACCAGCGTCGCGCAGCTACGCAAGATCGCCGATGTCGCCGAGAAGTACGAGATCCCGATGATCAAGCTGACCGGCGGGCAGCGCATCGACCTGCTCGGGGTGCGCAAAGAGGATCTGCCCGCGGTGTGGGCGGATCTGGACATGCCGTCGGGG
>Ga0208832_100051_pt1 | contig 34233 bp, 17 predicted proteins | sample DeeseametaMP2158_FD_184175 | JGI IMG/M metagenome (GOLD analysis project Ga0208832, IMG submission 184175) | Marine microbial communities from the Deep Pacific Ocean - MP2158 (SPAdes) | ecosystem: Environmental > Aquatic > Marine > Oceanic | place: Southwest of Acapulco, Mexico, North Pacific...
CGCTCACGCAGCTCCGGCGGATACCTCCTCGACGAACCACCTGACATGACCCCATCCTTCCCAAGAAGTGGAGTCTCCGGACATGCCGGGGCGGTTCAGGCTGCCCGTTGGCTGCTAGTCGCCAAGCAGGGCAGCCAGGCCGTCCCGTTGTTGGAGGGCAAGCCTGTACCGCTCGGTCCCAGCGGCTGGGTCGAGCTGCCCGCAGATCTCTCACTCCTCACGGAGTCCACAACCACCCGCAGTACCTCAGGAGCCCGAAAGTGATTGACTCGTCCGCCTTGCTCGCCGACCTCAAGGGTCAGCTCAAGCTTCTTCAAGTTGACCTGAAACAGCGTGCAGAGGACCCGTCGAACTCGTGGGGCGTGCGGTTGAAGCAGGAGTACGCCGAAGCGTTTCGCCGCGAGCGGACGGGTTGGTCCTGGGTGGATTGGCGTGATAACGAAGTCGACCAGGCTGCCGTTGCGTGGATCGTGTCCACGACGTTTCTTCGTTTCTGTGAGGACAACGACCTGCTCGCCGGCGCCAAGATCGGCGGCCTACCGACCGCCGTTGGCTGGATCGCAGGTCCCGGCGATCGCGTGCAGCGTGCTGAGGAGAACCTCACCGCATACTTTCGGGACAACCCGACCCACAACCGCCGTCATTGGCTTCAACAGGGATTCGGTGTGCTCGCTGCGCAGCCCGCTGGAGAGTCATTGGTCGACCCCAAGCACAATCCGGTGTGGACGGCGGAGATCAGTCCGGAGTCCGCGACGACGCTGATTGCATTCTGGCGCCGCACGAATCCCGGCGGCACCCTGATTCACGACTTCACCGATCCCAACTTCGAGACCCGATTCCTCGGCGACCTTTACCAAGATCTCTCCGAACACGCCAGAGATACATACGCGCTTCTGCAAACGCCGGTGTTCGTGGAAGAGTTCATCCTCGATCAGACGCTAACCCCGGCGGTCGCGGAGTTCGGACTCGACGGTCTCAAGCTAATCGATCCCGCCTGCGGTTCTGGCCATTTCCTGCTTGGGGCGTTTGCGCGACTGAACGAGGCTTGGCTTGAAGTTGCTCCTGGGCTCGACCCGAAGGAACGTGTGCGCCGTGCAATGGCGTCGATTCACGGCGTCGACATCAACCCCTTTGCCGTCGCCATCGCACGGTTCCGCCTTACCGTCGCCGGTCTGAAGGCCACCGGAGAACGCTCACTTGTGGGACTGCCGGCGATAGGGTTCCGTCTCGCCATTGGCGATTCGCTTCTTGGCGTGCGTGGCGGCCTCGACCAGACCTTCGATTTCGATGACGACGAAGGTGCAGTTGCGTTCAGCTACGACACCGAGGACCTCAACGAGTACTTCGGCATCCTCCAGCCAAGTCAGTACCACGTGGTCGTAGGCAATCCGCCGTACATTCAGCCCAGAGACAAGGCGCTCAATGCGCTCTACCGGGTCGCATATGTCTCAGCCTCCGGGAAGTACGCTCTGTCCGCGCCGTTCATGGAACTGCTATTCCGGCTCGCGATCCGTGGTGAGCAAGGCCAAGGAGCGGGGTACGTCGGACAGATCACGTCGAACGCCTTCATGAAGCGCAAGTTCGGGAAGAAGCTCATCGAATATCTCTTCGCTGGTCAGGATATCGGTAACCCGGTTGACCTCACAGCAATCATCGACACCGCAGGCGCCCACATCCCTGGTCACAGCACCCCGACGGCGATCATCATTGGTCGGCGCCGGCGTCCGGTCTCGGACCATGTTCGAGCAGTACTCGGGATCCGCGGTGAGTCTGGTACTCCAGCGGATCCGGCAAAGGGCGTCGTGTGGTCCGAGATCACGGCTCATGTCAATGAGTCGGGGTACGAAGGTAGTTACGTCAGTATTGCTGATCTCGACCGAACGGCCCTTGCCACTCACCCGTGGTCTTTAAGCGGCGGCGGTGCCTCTGATGTGATGGAGCGGCTGGAGCAGGCAAAACGGAGTACCCTCGCTGACGCGGTAACCGAGATCGGGATCAGCGTTGTTATTGGCGAAGAGGAAGGCTTCGAACTGCGCCGAATCACCGATGAGCCTGCGGTCCCGGTAGTTACGGGAGACCTTGTTCGAGATTTTGTACTCGATGCGACCCCTCGATTCTGGCCATACGACGGACGTCTCGAATACTCGAAAACGTCCGAACTGCACGCCCGACGCTGGCCATACCGCACGTCGCTACTTAATTACCTCTGGTTTGGCAAAACTCGCGCTCAAATGGGGAAAGGCTTTCTTGAATACGGCGCTTTCGCGCGTTCCAAGGCCGAGGTACCTCTGTCAATCACGTTTGCGTTCATGTCGACGCATAATCACTTCGCGCTAGACCGGGGCGGAAAGGTGTTCAAGCAGACCGCACCGGTAATCAAGCTCTCGAAGAGCGCAACTGAGGAGCAGCACTTTAAGCTCCTGGGACTCTTGAACAGCTCGACGGTCTGCTTCTGGTTGCACGACATGTGTCTCGGAAAGCCGTTGCAGGGAGAGGAGTGGCAACGGCGATACGAGTACGACGCATCGAAGGTTGCTCAGATCCCACTTCCATCTGAGATCCCATCTCAACGCGGACACATCCTCGACGGACTGGCACACGAGTTGGATGCAGCGAATCCGCGGCGAGTGGTCGCGGACTGGAGTGCGAATCCCTCGGGGAGTCTTGTCGACGTACTTGGTGGAGCTGAAAGCGATTGGGAGCGCTTACGTAGGAAGCTAGTCTTCGAGCAGGAGGAGTTGGACTGGGAGGTCTACCGGTTATATGACCTGATCGATGCCGACCTGACGTACTCAGGCAATGCTATCGATGGAATCACGCTGGGACAGCGGGCGTTTGAGATCGGCCTCGCTCGTCGCATCGAGGACGGGACCGAAGAGACGGCGTGGTTTAAGCGGCACAATTCGACTCCGATCACTGAACTGCCCGACTCGTGGCCGGATGACTACAAGGCTCTAGTCCAGCGGCGGCTTGACCTGATCGAATCCGACAAGACCATTCGACTCTTGGAGAGACCGGAGTTCAAGCGCAGGTGGACCACCGCCGGTTGGAATACTCAGTGCACAGAGGCTCTCCAGGCTGCAATCCTCGACTTGATTGAGGACCCGACTCTGTGGCAGGACACTCAGGGGCCAACCACCAGGTCGGTCGCCGAACTCGCCGACCTACTCCGTGCAGATCAAGTCCTGAAGGAACTTGCTTGCGCACTCACCGGCAATGCTGAGCCGGACATTGCCGCTGTCATCGGAAGTCTGGTCCCAGACGAGGCGGTGCCGTTCCTGGCCGCCTACCGCTACAAGCCGGCTGGCGTTGAGAAATACAGGGTATGGCAGCAGGTTTGGGCTTTACAGCGTCGCGAGGATGCCGGAGAGAAGGTCACCATCCCGGCGCCGCCCAAGTACGGTCCAGACGACTTCGCGAAGACGACCTACTGGAAAGCCCGAAACAAATTGGACGTCCCCAAGGAGCGCTTCATCTCCTATCCCGGCGTGACCCGTGAAGGCGACTCGACGCCGGTCCTTGGTTGGGCCGGATGGTCCCACCGTGACCAGGCGCTTGCACTTGCTCGTGAGATTCCTGTCCAGCAGGCGCACGGCGCCGACGACGCCGCCTTGGTGCCGTTGGTGGCGGGGCTTGTGGAGCTGGAACCGTGGCTGGCGCAGTGGCACTCGGAGATCGAACCGCAGTTTGGTGCCAGCCCCGCCTCGGTCATCACCGGTGTCGTTGATCAGTACCTAGCCCGTATGGAGAAGACGCGCGAGCAGGTGACGGAGTGGAAGCCGCCGGCCGCAACCCGTGGAAGGAGGGCATCGCGATGACCGATCTGTCTTTGCCGTTGCGGGACGCGATCGACATCCCGCTCGCTGTCCACGACGACGACTTCGTCTTGCAGATCCATCGTGCGCAAGAGGCTGCGGGCCAGACGCTTGCCGACTATGTGATTACCGAGTCGATCGCGGAGTCATTCGAAAAAGGTCTGACCCTGGTCGAGGCGACGCTAGCGAGCGGATCGTCCAAAGGCGCATTCATCCACGGCTCCTTCGGTTCCGGTAAGTCTCACTACATGGCCGTCATGCATCTGCTTCTTACTGGCAATGCACAGGCGAGAGCACTCCAGGGACTTCAGGCTCAAGTTGCCAAGCACGAGGGCCTGCTCAGCCGAAAATTGCTGGCGATCGACTACCACTTGATCGGAGCCGAGTCATTCGAGTCGGCACTCTTCGGTGGCTACCTGGCGACCATGAAGAAGCGGCATCCAGGCGAAGCCGCGCCGGTCTTGCACCGTTCGGACTCGCTGTTCGAGAACGCCGACCAATTGCGCTCCCAGCTTGGGGACGAACAGTTCTTCGCGCGGTTCGAGGCAAGCGGCTCCGGCTCGTCAGGCTGGGGCACGTTCGGCACGACGTTGACTGCCGAGTCGTATGACGCTGCCCGGACGAAACCAGCAGGCGACGCCGATCGTCAACGAGTTGTTGCTGACCTCGTTCGAACGTACTTCCCGGCCTTCGAAAACACCGGCACATGGCTGGACATGACCGACGGCCTTTACGCGATGACCGAGCACGCGAAGCGTCTGGGCTACGAGGGGGTCGTGCTCTTCCTCGACGAGCTAGTGCTGTGGCTGGCGAATCACTTGCGTGACACCGCGTTCATTCAGACCGAGACCTCGAAAGTCGCGAAGCTTGTGGAGGTCGGTATCGGAGCACTACCGATACCGTTGGCGTCCTTCGTCGCTCGTCAGCGCAACCTCAAGGACTTCCTTGGCGGGGGTGCAGTCGGTGCCGAGCAGGTCGCGCTGGACGACTCCTTCCAGTGGTGGGAGGGTCGGTTCGAGAAGATCACTCTTGCTGCGGCGAACCTTCCCCAGATCGTCAACAAGCGACTTCTTGAGCCGGCATCCGATGCTGGGCGGGATGCCCTGGCCGCCGCCGTGGCTCGGGTACGCGCGAACCCGGTGGCCTTCAAACACCTACTCACTGATGAAGTCGGCTCTGCCGCAGTCGATTTCGAGCAGGTTTATCCGTTCTCGCCTGCGTTGGTGGACGCGATGGTCGCCCTTTCGTCAATCATGCAGCGAGAGCGCACGGCGCTAAAGATCATGAGCGAGTTGCTGTCCCGGGGTCGTGACGAGTTGACCGTCGGTGACGTCATCCCTGTCGGTGACCTTTTCGACGTGGTCGTCCTTGGCGATGCTGAACCGCTGACTGACGATATGAAGAACCTGTTCCGCGCGGCGCGCGCTTTCTACACCCGCAAGATGCGGCCCTACCTCCTGAACAGGCACAGCCTCACCGAGGAGGAAGCGAAAGGGCTGGCGCGCGACCATGCCTTCCGCCGCGACGACCGGCTCGCTAAGACGCTTCTGGTCGCTGCCATCGCTCCGGGGGCGGCCTCGCTGAAGGACCTCACGGCATCGAAGTTGGCCGCGCTGAACTTCGGCACAGTGGTGTCGATGATTCCCGGCCAGGAAGCAGTGCAGGTCGTCGCTCTTGCGCGCGACTGGTCGGCAGAATTCGGTGAAATCACCGTCGGCACGCAGGCGGCAGATCCCGTCATCACCTTGCAACTGTCGGGTGTCGACTACGACTCGGTGCTCGTCCACGTCCAGAACGAGGACACGCACGAGAATCGCCGCGGCCTTCTGCGGCGCCTCCTCGCTGAGCAGATCGGCGCCGCGCTGACGGGCGCGTTGGGTAGCGAGTATTCCCTGACGCACGTGTGGCGCGGTCAGAAACGAGAGGTCGACGTCGTCTTCGGCAACGTTCGTGACACCCGAACGCTTCCTGATGCCGCTCTCATCGCGACCGACGGGCGCTGGAAGCTGGTGATTGACTTCCCGTTTGATGACGCGGGTCACCCGCCGTCGGATGACGTATGGCGGCTTGTGCAGCTCAAGCAGGACGGACGGGAGAGCGACACGATCGCTTGGCTGCCCCACTTCCTCACCGCCTCGCGGATGGACGACATCGGCAAGCTCGTCGTGCTCGACTACCTGCTCACCGGTGCGCGGTTCGACCAATACTCGACATCGCTACCGGTCAACGACCGAGAGCCCGCACGCAGACAACTCGCCAACCAACGAGACTCCCTGCGCGACCAGATCGTGCTGGCTTTGCGTCAGGCCTACGGCATTGACGCGGCCACTGACGACCATCTTGGCGAGCGTGTCCCCGAAGGGAATACATTCGTCACCCTCGCGCCTGACTACGACCCGCAGAAACCGTCATCCCCTTCGTTCTCCGATGCGGCCGTAGCCGTGCTGGGCGGCGGGCTTGATGCGCGATTCCCGAAGCACCCCGACGTCGATCGGGGTACTGACGAAGTCCGCAGGACCGAGTTCAGCGCCGTGCTCGACCTGGCGCGCGAGGCGATGACCAAGGGCGGTCGCATCGACACCGTTGACCGGAACACTGCCAGCAGGGTGCGGAGGGTGATCGACGCTTACGGAGTCGGCACCTTGCGCGAAGTAACCTACGTTCTGGACACCGTGCACTTCGCGTGGCATGACGACTTCACCAGGGCTCTCGCCAGCGGCGACGCAATCGTCGGCACCCTTCGAGCGGCGCTCGCGCCCACCGGCATGACCGCAGATGCCCAGGATCTGTTGATTCTGGCGTGGGTGGCGCTCACCGACAGGGAACTCCTCCGTCACGGGTCGCCAGCAGGTTCACCCGGAATCGGCGGGCTGGCCAACGACATGACTCTCCGGGAGCCCGTCCTTCCGAGCCACGAGGACTGGACCAACGCCCTTCATCGGGCGAAAGCGGTCTTCGGCGTTGGGGCCAGCGAGCACCACCTCTCGAGCAGTGCGGTGAAGCGGGTCGGCGACGAGTTGGTGACGAAGTTACGCAGCGTCGATCGTGGGGCGACTGACCTTGTTGGAGCGTTGGAAGCCCACGGTGATGTACTCGGCCTGGGCGACGTCAGTCCGCGTCTTGCCACTGGTCGTCGTGCACGGGATCTCATCGAGGCATTGCGTGATGCCGCTGACCACGTCGCTCGCATTCGGGTGCTCGCCGAGTTCGACCTTCCCGGTGAACTGCAACCCCTCGCTCGGTCCCTCGCCTCGGCAGCAGACGTGTCGGCGGCTCTTCAGGGGGCAAACTGGCAGCTCCTCAACCAACTCCCGGCCTTGGCCGGCGAACGGGCAGCCAACGCACTTACCGCGTTGCGGAGCGCCGCTGAATCTGACCAGATGCATGCCGACCTGGCTCCCGCGCTTTCTGCTGCAGCCCAGGAAGTCACCCACATCCTCGTCGAGAAACGCGGCAACACAAACCGGACCGACGACGATGCCGAAGCCGAGGAGGAACGGGCGCGTCGCGAGCAGGAAGACCAACGTCGACGCGAGCAGGAAGAGGAACTCAAGCGGCGCGAGCAGGAGGCCGCCGACCGCGAGAGGCGTTTGCGTGAGCAGGAGGAGGACTTCCGCCGTCAGCAAGAGGAGGCACAACGCGAGGCTGAAAGGCGCGCGCGCCAGGAGCATACGGTCGAAGTTGAGGGTATGTCGCAGCTCGAAACCCTGCTCAAGGATTTGACCAAAGAACTCAGTCGTCCGGTCGAGGGCAAGAAGCTAAGGGTCGACTGGCGATGGTTCTGAGCGAGCAGCAGGTCCGCACCGTCAGCGTTTCTCCGGCGATGGTGCAGCAGCGAGCGGCAGACCTGGTCAAGTCGGACGCCCAGATCCTCTTGCTACGCGCTCGTCCCGAGTGGAGCCACGGAGACGTCAAGGTCGGGGACGCAGTCGTTCGAGTCCTGCCCGGGGTATCCCAGCTTGCGGTTCTCGACATCCTTGCCACGCTGACAACCGATGAGCGCGCCATCGTCCTGACCGACCGGCCCGCGGAGGATCTCGGCGACGCAGTACTTGCTCGCGCGTACAAGTACGGGATCGAACTGCCAGACGAGTGGCAGGCCGTGCCTCGGCTCTTCCCAGGGGCGATCGAAGTCGGCCGCGACCTTCGGCGTCTGGATTGGGCAGCAACAGCCCTGCTTGATCACCAGCCGCCTGGCGGGTGGCCGCGATCGGTTGAACCGGCGCTCACCGGTCGCCACGCCATCGGCTCTCTCCTCGCTCATGTCCTCGGGCTTGGGGCTGACGCTCAGCTTGACGGCGTTCTGCTCTTAACGGCCCTCGGGAGACGTAATGTGCGTGCGGCTTGGGTCGCAGTTGATGAGCAGCTGAGGCGGCATCTGATCGATTGGGCCGGGACCGAGTTGGGTGATGCGGCTGCTTCTGCCTTGAAGATCGCTCAGCGCAATGAGCATGTCACCCCCCTTGCCGTCGGCCTCGCCTTGGACGTCTTGTGGCCCGAGGACGGTGCCCCGCCTACTGAGACACAGGTTTCCGCGCGGGTGCGGGTCGAGGCCTTCGTCGATGGGAAAGCGGTGCCCGTCGATGTTGCGAAAGACGTTGCGCGACTGACTAAAGCGGCAGTGCTCCGACTCGAAGTCGACAGCTCTCCGGAGCTGGGTGTGGCGTTGCAGCAAGCAGAGGCACTCCTCGGTGACCTTGGCTGGCCGGAGGGCGCCGAGCTGTCGGCCGTCCTACGTCCCGGCTATCTGGCTCGCGTTCGTTCCCTCGCAGAGGCATTGAGCTCCGGTGACATGGTCGAGGAGGCCCTCGCTCGTGTCCTCGAGCACCGCGACGGGAACACGTCACAGGCGCCGACCATGGCAGTGCGCCTGCACCGATGGCTTGCGACCACTGAGGATACGTCGACATCTCTCGGCGGCGATCTACAACGGCAGATGAACGACGGTGCGTGGGTCGACGCCGCTGTGGGTGCGGTGTGGAACGGCTCCAATGATCCTGTAGTCACGGCGGCGTTTCGGCAACTACTCGAAAAGGTGCACGCTCGCCGCAAGCAGCGCGATGGTGCCGCGGCATCCAGACTTGACCAAGTCAACACCGCAGGTGATCAGCGCGCGGTCGGTGTAGAGCGACTACTAGCCGAGATCGTCGATCCCTGGCGTCGCCAAGGTGGTGCACTTCTCGTCGTGCTGGATGGCATGAGTAGTGCCATAGCTACGGCACTCGCGTCCGAGGTCGCCCGGTTGGGCCTCGTGGAGTGGGTCCCAGCGTCAACCCACGCACGGCAACCGGTCGTCGCGGCCTTGCCGTCGCTCACCAATGTCTCCCGTACTTCATTGTTCTGTGGTGAGATCCGTTCAGGTATCGGCGAAGACGAGAAGCGCGGATTGTCGACGGCATTCCCCGGCGCGAAGCTCTTCCATAAGAACGACCTGCGGTCAGCAGGTGGTGCGTCGCTACCTGAAGATGTGCTGGCCGCAATCCGTGATGCCTCAGTGCCTGTCGTCGGAGTGGTGATCAACGCGATCGACGACGCGACCCACAAGAACGACATGTCATCGTGGGATTGGGATCTGCGTTCGCTTGATCCGCTGCGAGCACTCCTGGAGACGGCGATCTCCGCTCGGCGTGCCGTCATCTTGACGTCCGATCACGGCCACGTTGTCGAGCGCGACACCGAGGCTCTGAGCGTCAGCGGCGCTGAGTCTCGTTGGCGGCCAACCTCGACCGGCGCCCCAGTCGATGGCGAAGTGCTCGTGTCGGGTCCACGAGTGGTTGCACCGGGCGGCGAAGCGGTGCTGCTCTGGCGCGACGATGCGCACTACGGGCCGCGGCACGCCGGCTACCACGGCGGTGCCAGCCTCGCGGAGCTGACCATACCGGTACTCGTCTTTCAAGCCGCCACAGTAGCCACCGGCGCCGCTGGTTGGGAGCAGGCCGCGCCGCAGGTTCCCCTGTGGTGGAACGACCCGATCGGTCGCGCCCCGTCGACCGAGGTGCTCTCGCCGCCCACGCCGAAGAAGTCGAAAGCCCCGAGTCAGGGCGATGGGTTGTTCGAGCTCGACGAGCTGCCCAAGACGCCGTCAGCGCCCACGGGACTGGTCGAAGCGGTGCTCGCATCGGCGACGTACGCGGAGCAAAGGCGGATGGCTGGACGGAGGGCGCTCGACAACAGGACCGCCGAAGCGGTGTTGCGCGCACTTGTCGAGCGTGGTGGTCGCGCTCACCAAGACACGGTGGCCGCTGCTGTCGGAATCCCAATCGCCAACGTAGGACAGGTTTTTGCGGCAGTGCGTCGGTTGTTCAACGTCGACGGGTACGGCGTCATCGAACTCGACACCGATGGCGTCACGCTGCGGCTCGACGAGCAGCTTCTGCGTGAGCAGTTCAACGTCGGAAGCGCGCGATGACCGAGGTTTCGGGCAGCATCAGTCCCCGCCGGCGCAAGGACATCGTCGACGCACTACGGCGGGGCACCGTGCCGCAACAGGGCCTCGATGTCCTCGCTGTCGGCTTGGCTCGCTTCGAGGACGCCATCGACGAAGAATTGCAGACTGTCTCCGGCGGAGGCGCCGTATTCAAAGCTGTCCGTGGCGAATACGGCTCCGGTAAGACCTTTTTCTCCCGCTGGCTCACTGAGCGGGCCAAGCGCGCAGGGTTCGCCACCACCGAGGTGCAGATCAGCGAGACGGAGACGCCGCTGCACAAGCTGGAAACCGTGTATCGACGCATTACCGAGAACCTCTCCACTCCGACCACCCAGTCGGGTGCCCTACGAGACGTCATTGACGGCTGGTTCTACATCCTCGACCACGACGTCAAGGATGGAGCCGTACCAACAGCAGGTTCAGAAGCGTCGCTCGACCTCCTCCAACGCCGACTGTCGGATGTCTCGAAAGAGGCGCCAGCGTTTGCCGCTGTGCTGAGGCAGTACCGGCTGGCGCAGACTGCGGGTAACTCTGCGGAGGCAGATGGGCTATTGGCGTGGCTTGGTGGTCAGCCCCATGTAGCGGCCTCGGTGAAGCGGGCCTCCGGGGTACGTGGCGACCTCGACCACTACGGCGCTCTTGGGTTCCTTCAGGGGTTGCTCACCGTCCTTCGCGATTCCGACTATGCAGGTCTCGTCGTCGTCTTTGACGAAGTCGAGACGTTGCAACGTATGAGAAGCGATGTCCGAGAGAAATCGCTGAATGCTCTTCGTCAGCTCATGGATGAGATCGACGGCGGCCGATTTCCTGGGCTGTATCTGCTCCTCACCGGAACACCTGCGTTCTTCGACGGGCAGCAAGGCGTGCAGCGTCTCCCACCGCTGGCCCAACGACTTCAGACCGATTTCACCACCGACGCACGTTTCGACAACCCGCGCGCAACCCAGGTCCGCCTCACCGGATTCACGCCCGAGTCGCTATTAGAGCTGGGCAGCCGCGTGCGTGACATCTATGCGACCGGAGCCAAGGATCCTGAGCGCGTCAGGAGCGTCGTCGACGACGACTACCTGCGAGACCTCGCTGCCGCCGTCGGTGGGGAGCTAGGTGGCCGAACCGGAATCGCACCACGACTCTTCCTCAAGAAGTTGGTCTCAGACGTCCTCGACCGCGTGGATCTCTTCGAGGACTTCAACCCGCGCCGTGACTACCACCTCACTGTGAATGCCGACGAGTTGACGTCGGCGGAGCGGGAGGCGCACGCACGGACCAACCGCGCCCCGGCTGGGAGCGTCGACGAAATTGAGCTGGACCTCTAGCTGATGTCGGCTGCCACGGGGCTGGACGCGGCCATCGAGTACCACATCGTCAACTCGCTCGGTTGGCCTGGACTCCGGCCTCTCCAGGCCGCCGCAGTCGAGCCGGTCAGGTCAGGAAGGGACTGCGTCCTCGTAGCACCGACCGCCGGAGGCAAGACCGAGGCCGCGCTCTTCCCATTGCTCTCCGAGATGGTCGAAGGCAACTGGTCCGGTACGACCATCCTTTACGTCACCCCACTACGTGCGCTCCTCAACAACATCCATCCTCGCGTGACCACCTACTTCGCCTGGCTCGGCCGAACCGCAGGGTTGTGGCATGGCGACATCGGGCAGACGGAGCGTCGGCGCATGCTCGCCGACAGGCCAGACATCCTGCTGACGACCCCGGAATCCATTGAGGCCATGCTCGTATCGCGACGGGTCGACCACGAGCGGTTCCTCGGGTCCGTTCGGTCTGTCGTCATCGATGAACTTCACGCGTTCGCTGGATCTGACCGCGGCTGGCACTTGCTCGCGGTGTTGGAGCGAGTCGAACGGATCGCTCGACGCCGGATCCAGCGAGTTGGGCTTTCCGCGACGATCGGCAACCCGGAAGCAGTTGGCGCATGGATGCAGGGTTCGACCGGGGGGCGTATGCCCGTCGGTGTCGTGAGGGAGGACTCGGTACCGTCAGTCGACCCGGATATCACACTCGACTACGTGGGCAGTATGGACAACGCTGCCACCGTCATCTCTCGGCTGTATCGGGGTGACAAGCGACTGGTATTCGCCGAATCACGGCGGTCCGCTGAGGAACTCGCCTTTCTCCTACGCGAGCGTGACGTCCAGACGTTCGTGTCTCACTCATCGCTCTCCGTCGATGAGAGGCGGCAAAGCGAACGTGCCTTCGCCGAAGCCAAAGACACGGTCATCGTCGCGACATCGACCCTTGAGCTCGGAATCGATATCGGGGACCTGGACCGGGTCATCCAGATCGACGCGCCGCGCACCGTCTCGTCGTTCCTGCAGCGACTCGGCCGCACTGGCAGGCGACCGGGCACTAGCCGCAACACTCTGTTCCTCGCCACCAGTCTCGACGGACTACTCGATGCTGCCGCCGTGCTACTCCTGTGGAAGCGAGGGTTCGTCGAGAAGGTAGTTGCCCCGCCACATCCACGTCACCTTGCTGCCCAACAGCTTCTTGCGTTAGCGCTTCAAGAGGGGTCGTTTGGCGCATCGGATTGGTCCCGGTGGTGGGGGGACCTTCCACTCATGGCAGATGGCGCGGAGGTTCTCGCTTACCTGCGCGAGCTTGAGTTCCTCGTTGAAGACTCAGGGTTGCTGATGATCGGCCCGCGCGCGGAGGAGGAGTTCGGCAAGCGGCACTTCATGGACCTCCTCTCGACCTTCGTTGCTGATCTTGAGTTGCGGGTCGTGGCCGGCATCAAAGAGATCGGATTCGTCTCGCCGCTTGCCCTCCCGGCCCGGCCGGATCGCGAACAGCGACCCCTCGTCCTCGCAGGCCGAGGCTGGTTCGTGCAATACGTCGACTGGGACCGCTTCACCGTATGGGTTGAGGAGGTTCCAACCAAGGGCGATGTGAAGTGGCCGTCAGGTGCAGTCGCGCAATCGTTTGAGGTATGCCAGGCGAAGAGGGAGGTGATGCTTGGGGCGGAGCCTGACGTCGAGACATCTAAGCGCGTCCCGGCTGCACTGGCGCGACTCCGAGAGGAACGGTCCGCGGAGGTCGACAATGAGGGCCTTGTACTTCGTCCCCGCGGTGCGGGAGGCGCGCGTCTGTGGACGTGGGCTGGGCTGAAGGCAAACGCGACACTTCTCGCAGGATTGGGCCTCGACTCTAGCGGGGTGGAGAACGAGAGCATCGTTCTTCCCGAAGGCGTCGCCTGCGACGACGTCAAGACTGCAGATCCAGGAGCCGTTCCGCTTGTCGATGACGAAGCGATCTCGGCGCTCAAGTTCTCGGTGGCGCTGCCGCGAGACATTGCAGTCAAGACGCTTGGTGAGCGGCTGGCAGATCCGCGTGGCGCCGGCGAAGTTGCCCAAGCTCGGATCGTTCGGCATTACGGAGGGTGAGGCGGCATACGCCAAGACTCATTGCCGTCGAAAGACCTATAGCTGCTTACGAGTATCGCGCCGTAGTCGAATTTCTCCCTAGAGCTCGAACCACTCAAGAGGCGGTTCCAATTGACCTCCGCTATAGCCGGTCGCGATGTGCTCCTGGATCTCCTTGGCTAGCTCATTGAGCTGCCCGCTCACGCTGGTCTCGGTCTCAGCCCAGATGACGTTGCCATCGGCATCAATCTCACCCGTGGCGACAATTCGGCCGCGGGCCCTATCTTCGATATGAAAGTTTCTGGCCATGGATGGCAATGTTGCCACACGGCAAGAACGAGATCGGTACGCCCTGCGTCAGGACGAACGGTCGCACGCGGTGAGTCTAATAGAGTCGTAGATGACCTCTGATGTTCATCGGCATCTCGTGAATCTTTTACAAATCCCACGCTCAGAGTTCGTAGTCAGACAATGACCCGGACCTCCCGCATCGTGGCGCCGCTGGCCCTTAGGAACAACAATTCTGCCCGTATGACTTCGCGGCCCACCGCCGTCCCAACCGCTTCGGCATATGCGCGAAGTTGGACGGCGTAGCGGGCCACCTTCTCATCGAGTTCGGCATCTGACCTCCATGCGTCCGTTTTGTAGTCAACAATCACTAGGCCATCAGGATCCTCGTATAAGAGGTCGATGTAACCTTCGAGAACACCATCCGCGTAGGGAATTCCGACGTAGACCTCCTTCCAATGTCGGCTTTGGCCAGCCTGGCGCATCGTGTCCGCCGACAACGCGCTCGTGGCCAGCGCCTCGATTACTGATTCGCGTCCCAGCACTCCTTCCGCGGCCGCTTGGGCAGCGCACGCGGCCTCCAGCCCGGAACCGGTGGCTAGGTCTACCGTCTGCAGCACGCCATGAACTGCTCGGCCGATCGCACTGCCGTACCGTCCCTTCTGCCAGGGCGGCATATCAACGTCTTTGGCACCCTTGGCAAGCCCTGGATCATCTGACTCCCGCAGCGCCGCTTCTTCTCGGGCCAGCTGTGTCGCTGATGTGGCTACCGGTCGGGTTGCGGCACGCAGCACCTGGTCGTGCGATTCCCGCCATTCCTCGAGGGCCGGGACCTCATCAAAGTCGACGTTCTCATCATCCGTTTCGGCCGGCGCCGGAGTATCTGGAAGCTTTAAGATCTCGACACCTTCGGCTCCCGCTTCGAACAGCACTTCGGCGGCCGTTGGCTGCCGGTTGCCGCTCGGCTTTCTATGCGCGGACACGATGAGGTGATCACGGGCACGCGTCGCCGCGACGTACAACAGCCGGATCCGCTCGTGGTAGTCCATTTGTTCGTCTGTGGCACGAAACTCATCAAAATCACTGGTGGATAATGATTTCGAAAGACTGATTGCCAACCCGCCCGGAGGGAAGCGTACAGTCACACCACGAGGCGGCGTGGTGATTGCCGTCGTCAGCCCCGACATGATGACGATCGGAAACTCCAGCCCCTTCGCGCCATGCACCGTCAGAATGCGTACCGCGTCGTCATCCGTCTCCGGCAGCACTGTCTCGATAACACGAGTGCCCTCGCTCGCCTGTCCTTCCACCCAGCGCAGATACTCGCGGAAGGTGCGGCCGCCTGCCTCCTCCCAAGCCCGACACTGGTCCAGAACGAACCTCAGCCGCCGCCATAGATCACGCGGCCGCCTCTCGACGGCGCCGAGTTCGAAGAAGCGCCGTTCGCGCAGAATTCGCTCGAGCATCTCGCTCGCCGACAGCCACAGTCGCTCGCGATGCAGCTCACCCATCCAGCTGAGACCACTCGCGACCGGGTCAGCGGGTGGCGCACCCTCCGGAGCTGAGCGCTGATGGTCCCATCCGCCGCCATAACGTCGGCGCCACAAGAACAGATCGTCGTCACCACACCCGAACGCAGGAGTGCGCAACGCACTCGTTACGGCCAAAGAGTCGGTCGGATCGTCCACGGCCCGCGCCACCAACATGAGGTCGCGAATCTCCGGAGTCCCATACACCAGTGACGATGTCTCTGCGCGGTAGGGAACACACGCACCGTCCAGTGCACGTTCAAGAAGCGGAAGGGAGGTCCGTGCAGGTAGCAGAACTGCGATATCCGACCAGCGCGCCGGGCGCCATTCGTCTTCCTCACCTCGTCGTCGGTCTGCCACTGTCCATCGCTCAGCGATAATGTGGCGCACGACCGCCGCCACGTCGTCCGTCTCCGCCCGCCGCAAATGCTCTGCTCGGATGTCTGAACCGTCGTGCTCGCGGCCGAAGAATGACACCGGTGGCCCCGCAGTTGGACGTCCCCGCACGGCGATGAGGGGCTGGTACTTTGGCTGCGAGTTGGGCTCGTGCTGGATCAACTGCCCGAAGACGGTGTTGACCCACTTGACGATCGGCCGACCGGTACGAAAGTTCATGGTCAACTGTTTCGACGACCCGACGAGTTCGTCCCGCGCCGTCATGAACATGCCGACGTCCGCGCGCCGAAACCGGTAGATCGACTGTTTCGGGTCGCCGACGAAGAACAGGCGTCCCGGTTCAACGCGGGCCGCGTGCCATTCCTGACGGCCGGCGTCGGCATCGTCCGATGCGATCAACACGGCGATCTCGATCTGGATCGGGTCCGTGTCCTGGAACTCGTCCAGCAGTAGCCGCCGGTATCGCTGTGACAAGCGCTGCCGAACAACCCACCCGGTACCTGGGCGGCGCATGACGTCGCGTGCGAGCACCAAGAGGTCGTGGAACTCGAGCTCTCCTTCGCGCCGCCGCTGGGCCGCGCTGTCAGCGGTGAACCGTGCAATCGAGCTCGCGACTGTCTGGAGTGCCGCGTTGAGCACAGTGACGCAGGCCTGCTCGCAGTCCTGCGTCACTGCTGCAAGCCGCGAACGAATGGCCGTTACATCTGCATTCGGCCAGTTCGCCGCTCGACCCTTATTGCCACTCTTGAGTTTCGCCGAACGTAGAACCTGCAGCCGCGCGACGTCGTCGGCGGCTTCTTGGAAGCGCGACACAAAGTCAGCGACCGGACCTGTCAGGTGAGCGCACAGCAGATCTGAGCTGTCGGAACAATCGGCGGCCAACGCCATCAGATCGGTGATTTCGGACATGATCGCATCGGCGTTCAGAGCCGGGATTGGTGGTACCGCAAGGTTCGCCCGTTCGGCAACCATGTCCCAATTCGCGTTGAACTGGATTGCGATGTCGCGAAGGTGGCGCGGCCGACCGCCGCTGGCGAAGAGCAGGCGCAACGGCAGGTCCAGTGCCGGATCCTCGAGCATCGCGTCGGCGAACATTTCCCACCGGGTGTCGAACGCGACCTGCGATGCGATCTCGTCGTTGACAGAGAAGCGCGGGGGAATCTCCGCTTCGATCGGATACGTATTGAGAATCCGCTGCGCGAAGGCATGGAGCGTCCCGATGGCCGCGTTGTCAAGCACGTGAAGTGCGTTCTGACGTGTCCGGTCATGCTGGCCGCGGCTGTGCAGCTCCGATCGTATGCGCTCCACCAACTCGCTGGCGGCCTTCTCGGTGAACGTGATCGCGGCGATGGAATCGGCCGGGACTCCCGAGTCAACCAGCTGTACGAACCGGTTAACCAGGCATGACGTTTTACCCGAACCGGCTCCCGCTTCCAAAAACAGAGTGCTGTCGAGGTCATCTTCTACCGCGCGGCGTGCGGCGCGGTCGGCTTCGACGTCAGGCGCCACCTTCATCACCTCCAGCTCCGCTCAGGGCTAGGTAGATGGCCAGGGCAGGGTCGTCCCGCTTTCTATTCCACAACCGTCGGGCGTGCTCGCCGCTCAGACCATCGGGCGTGCAGTACCAGCAGTCCACGAATCCCCATGGCTCCGCGTCGACGGGTCTAGCCGGAAACACTCCAGCGCCAATGCCGGTGACGATCATGTCCAGCGCGTTCAGCATCTTGGCCTCGACCTCGTCGGTGAGCGGGTAACCGAGGACGCGGTCGTCCTTAGTGAACCAGTAGCCTGCGCGTACCGAGGGCGCACCTGGGAAGTCGCGCCGAGCGGCTCGTCCGTAAACGAAAAGCTGTAACTTCTTACCGCCGTCGTGAGGTTGGTCCTCGGTAAGGGCGCGGTAGTTGCTTGCGCTTCCGGTCTTGTAGTCGACCACTTCCAGCGACCCGTCGACGGCACGGTCGATGCGATCGATCGACCCTCGCAGTTGCAGCGCCCGACCGCTGGGAAGCATCACGTCGATGCCGCGGAACTCGTGCTCGGCTGCAATGGGTCGTAAGCCGGCGGCCAAGCGTCCAGAGTCGCGCTCAAGGAAACGGTCCAATTCGCCGGCGAGCCGGACCCGTTCTGCGCGCCACAGGATCGCCTTGCCCGTCTGACCGGCGCGTTCGATCCGGTCGAAATGATCTGCCGCGATGCGCTGCAGCTGCTCATGGTCGGCGGCAGTCCAGTGTTGGAAAGAATGCTCCTGCTCAATAGCGCCTTTGACAAATTCCTCGAGAATGGCGTGCACAACCGAGCCGCGAGTCAGTGCATCGATCTCGAAGCGCCGCTCCGGCTCCTCGACGGGCTGAACGCCCAGCAGGTGGGTGAATAAGTAGGACCGCGGACATGTCGCCCACGCTTCCAGGCGTGTCGTTGAGGTTTCCGCCAGCATGTCGATGTCGTTCGCAGCATTGGCAAGGTTCCCGTCAAACCGGGTGAAGGCTGAGCTGCGGCGCGCGTGCACCACCTCAAGTGCGGCTGTGGTCCGCGGATCGTCGTTCAGGACAGGGTGAGTCGGCTGTCGGCGCGTGATGGCCGCGAGACGCAGGGCCTGATCGCTGGGGAAGCTTTGAGCATATGTATGCCCGCCCGCGAACGATGGGATGTGCTGCAGCCATTGTGAGCCCGAATATTTGACCAAGTCATCGGCGGTGACGGTTGTTCGGGCGAGTCGTGTCGCGTCGGCCAACAACCACCGTGACGCAGGTTCCTGCGTCGAGCGGCGCAGGTCGCCGCGGGGCTGGCACAAGACGGCGTGATCGGCTCCGGCGATCGCGGCCAGCATGTCACGCCGGTCGTCATACACGCGGTGCCCCCGCAACGGCAGAGCGCCGCCGGCGGCCGCCCGCTCGACGTCGGGCAGGAGGGAGTCCTCCAGGCGTCGCGACGGGAACCTGCCCTCGGACAGGCCGAGGATCATCACGCGGTCGAACATCATGCCCGCAGCCGTCGACACATGACCAATCAGCACGCCATCGCCGGTCCCGCCGAGCCGCCGCAGCGACACGTTAAGCTCACTATTCAGCGTCCTACGGAATACATCCAGACTCGGCGGAGGCCCGGGGACAGCGTCCAAGTGGCTGAGGCGATCGAGAATCTCTTCGACGCGGCCAGCGGCATGTTGTTCGTCGTTGGGCCAGTGTCGGCGTCGCTGCTCGCCGCCGAGATAGGTCTGCACGAGATTCCGGAGCCACTCAACGGTATTGCGCCAGGAACGTGTCTCCGCGCCCACGTCCAGATCGGTGCGCAGTCGCGCGACAAAGTCGGCAAGCGTCTGGGCGTGGTCGGCTTCGCGTCGGCGACGGTTAGCCCGGTCGTCTAGATCAGCTGCTGCGTCGAGATCGGCCTGGCGGCGTTGATTTTCCACCCACGCGCGCAGGCGGGTGTCCCAGTCGTCACCTCCGACCACTCCGGCGGCCCGAGACACCTTCTCCCAGGAGCGGCTATTGGCAATACCGCCATCGGTGAGGACGATCGCACTCGTCAGAAATCCGAGGACGTCTCGTCGGTGGAAGGTGCGCTCCGGTAGTGCGAGGATCTGGCGGACAGCGCGGCCGAGCATCATGTCGCCGATGCCGCGTACAGGAACGCCGACAGCGATTCCCGCAGCGCTTAGGTGTTCCTCCAGCAGTCGCGCATACGGGTCTGCGGTGGGGTAGAGGAGGCCGATCTTGCCAAGCCGTACACCCTCGTGCATCCATGCGGTGATCTGCCGGACCGCGGCGCGCACTTCGTCGTCAGGATCGCTGGCGCTGATGATGGACGAGGCACAGGCGGTCTCGACGTCCGCAGCGGACACCTTAAAGCCGATGCGTTCGTGCGCGGCGATTGAGGCGAGGTCGGCATCACGGTCGCCGGTAAGCCCCACATTGACGTGCACTGCTCCCCGCGATGCGAGTGCGCGGAGCAGTGCCTCTTCGCCGTGAGTGTAGGAGGAAAGCAGGTGGCCGATCACCGGCTCCGTCGTGTCCGAGCCAGAGCGGAGGACGTGGTCGGCCGCCGCTGTAAGGAGGTCTTCCTCGTCGTACCAGTCCGGCGAAAGGATGTCACGAGCCGCGCGGTGGATCCGGACGACGTCACGTGCGCGGTCGGAACAGGCGGCGACGGTGTTAAGCGTGCCGTCGGGCACTCCCCGTAGCTCACGGTGAGCGGCGACCAGCGCCTCTTCGGTGGCCGGGTGGTCAGCTACCGGAGCGAAGATTCCTGGCTCGGTCGTAAGTGCCATCCGCACCGCAGCCGTCGTGACCGGTGCGGATACGGGCCGGCGGCCGATCTGAGCAAGTTCGCTGGCACCGCGCTGCTCGGCGAGGCGCTTCAGGGTGGTGAAGGTGACGTTGGCGATGCCACCAGGCTGTGCTGCGAGTGCCCGGCGGGTGGAGACCGCGACGAAGTTGGATCGGACGATAACTGTGACCGCTGAAAGCGGGTCACCGTTCTTCGACGCAGAGATCTGTCGGGCGAGCAGCTCAATTGCGGGCTTGCCGTACGCGGTCGTTGTGCAGGCGTTCCCGCCGCTTCCTCTGCTCTTCACAGTCCGCCCTGCCTGGTGGTGATTACGAGCTCCTTCCGCCCCCTCGGTTCTCTGCCACGCAGCGACCAAGGGATCAATTTGAATCTACGGGCTGGTCGGTCCAGCGAGGCGATAGTTGAGCTGGATGTCGGGACCTACCGTTACCGTGGTCCGAGGGGAGGGGAGCGCATGACACACGTTTCTTGCGGTGACGCCCGATGGCGAAGCCTGGAGCTTGCGCACTTTCACTTGCAGATCGCCAGAGCGGAGTTCCCGTCCTCCGAGGAAGCGAAGCCCTGGGTCCAAGCGTCACTCGCTATACGCCGAAATCGCCACGATGCTCGCTGGAAAGGTACCAATGGAGACCATGGATCAGTGGGTTGAAGCGGGCATTCCTGCCCCTATTGCTGCAGCGTTCATCGACGCCGGTGCAAGCCTCGAGGAAGCTCGCGCATGGTTGGCTTCGGACGTCGCAACCGACGATGCCGTCACGTTCGTCCGAGGCGGGGTTGCAGTCGACTCAGCGTCTCGGTGGCTCGGTAAAGGTGATTTCTCTGCTGATGACGTTGTTGACTTCATCCATAAGCGAGTATCGCTGGAACAGGCAGTCGAATACGCGGAGCGCGGAATCGGATCTCACCAGGTTGTCCGCACCGCCGATGGACTTGAACTGGATATTGACCCCTGGCAGGAAGATCCCCTCGACCAGCTACCGCAGGTGATTGAGCCCGGAAGCATCTCGGTAACGCTGTGGACTTCGGCGCTCGGCGGTGATCCGGTAGCGCACGAAGTCGATTTCAGTTGGGATGGCGGATTTGTCGCGGGTTGGCACGAAGACATCAGCATGCGCAATGACCTATCGTTCGCGTCCAGCTCTCCTGCCCACGGCATACTTGCCTGGCCTGGCGGCAAAGACATCGCAATGACGTTCAACTGGGGAGAACTCGGCTTGGAAGGGCATGACCGGTTACCAGGCATGGCTCCAAGGGACCCCGTCGAGGCTACCGACCCTAAGTTTTGGATCTGTTTAGCTGGCGCCCTCATCGACTTCGTGCTCTTAGACCTGGGTTCGCGGTCTAGCGATGACACGGTGCAGTACTCCGTCGGTGAAGACGGGGAGCTCGATATCGACGACATGTTCCGTCAGTTTATGGACTCTGACGCCGCTACAGCCGGGGGCGACTTCCAAGAGTGGATTGATCAGAAGTTGGCGGCCGGGACGTATACCTTGCGGACCGACGAGTGAGTTTAGTTCGCAGATGACCACAAGCTATCGGTGATGGGATAAAGCAGTGCAGGACGTGGGAATTCGGTTGCTTGGCAGCTTGTACGGACAGTTGATGATCGACGAGCAGTGGTCGGTCCATCGCGAACGTGGCTTCACCTGGTGGTCTTATCGGCTCGCCCAACACGTGGAAGTAGACGAACCTGTCGAGTCGCAGGGGCTAACCGTTTGCAAAGTCCGCATCTGCACCGAGCTCGTCAGGGAGGTGGATTCCTCAACGGATCCAGCCAGGCTTGTCGGCGCATTTAACGCGCAGGCGACGCTGAACGCGTTGGTATGGGACGCAGATGCCGCAACTATCAGCGAATGCTGCACCGCGGTCATCCACGACGAAATCTTCGACTGGATGAGTAAGGTTCTAGCAACCGCAGCCATCCTACAGAATGCGTCGGCCACCAACCGCGCACGAGGGCTTGCCGAAATGACCGGTGGTGTCCCGGCCGCGACGACGCACCCGACAAGCGGTCAGCGTGCTGATATGGACGAAATCCTCAACGTCCTACAGGTCGTCGTACAGGAGGGGCAGCAGCCGTCTCGTTTCACAGGACGCAAGATGGACGGCGTTGGTCGCTTCCTCGTCGATATGAATTTCCTGGGCTCAGCGGATGCCACAGGGCTCACCTGCGAAGTACCGTTTATTGGCGGCGCACCCGCGATCACTCTGTCATCAGAACGAGGTGACACGCTGCAAACATCGCTGGTTCAGGTGTTGAGCGACGTTCCGCACCCCGAGGCTGGCAGCGGTGTACTCACAATCATGCGGCTACCGATAAGTCCCGCGCCCGAATCCGTATCGATCATTGCGAATGATCTCAACGTCGCTGAGGCGCATGGCGCTTCGATGGCGCATCTGCTCGGCTCATGGTGTCCAGACCCTGCCGATTCGGCTCAAAGAACCGTGGCCTACTGCTCATTCGTCCCGAACTTCCTGTCTCGATGGGTGCGTATCGACAACCTCGTCTTGGATTGCAGCGTCCACTCGCATTTTGCCGCAGCATATTTGAATGCCTAGGACGGCCGAGTTACAAAGGCGGCCGACAAGCGATCCTTCCTACATCCAACCGAAGCTGGTTGCAGATCAGAGCGAATCACGAACGAGGCGGTACTGGTCACCGACATTGGCAACGGCGTACTTTTCGCTGCGTCGTTGTTCCGTCTCACCGGGCGGAGCGGCCGACCAGAAAGTGATCTCGTCATACCCCGTGTTGAAATCCCAGCCCTGACCGGGTAACGCCGCCAACGGATCCAAACCCTTCGCGGTCAGGTCGTCGCGCAACTGCTGGCGCCCGGTTCGCCAGGCTTCGGCGGTCGCGGGACTCGCTATACCACGGACATACGCCATCGCGGCGACGTCATAGTCCGTACCGTCGCCGAGCGCGGCAACCGCCGCCTCAGCAGCGGCCACCTCATGCGACTCGGGCGTCGCTCCCGGCTCGAGGTCGGTATATAGGCCGGGATTCACCTGCTGTCGGTCACCGGTGGCGGTCACGGCGTAGGTCGTGATTGTCGATGGATTCCCCTCAGCCGTAGCGAGTACGGTCACAAGCACGTAGTCGACACTGGATCGGTCGTCCAACAGCACAATCCCTTGATGAAGCAATGATCCAAACTCCCGACCGACGACTTCGGCGAGCGCCGACACAAGTGGGTGTCCCGGCGCCAACAACTCAGGTGGGTCGGCCGCGAAGAGCTGATCGTCCGAGTGTTCGAACGAGACTCGGTCGTAGCGGGCCATGAGCGATGAACCATGCATGTCCCGCAGCTTCGTGGGCACGTACGCAACCTGCCAGGCACTGCCTCGCTCCGCCATATCGACATGAAAGAACGGCGCGGCCCGCAACATGAAGTCGCGGACGACACCCGGCTGAAAACTCATCGCTTTCGCAATCTCCATCTCACTTCGGAGCACGGCGAGTTCCTCGGGCGATAGCGTACTCACCGACGCCGCGCGCTTCGCGACCGCCGATTCCAAGCGGCCGGACACCGAATCGAGCTCGGCTTCGATCTCGTCGCGTCGCGCCTCAGCGCCCACAGCCCGCCGCAGCAGCTGACTGAGGCTCATCTCAGTCAGTACCTCGCCGAGAACGTCAAACACCTGGTCACCGAGTGCCTCCCGTTGCACCTCCACCTTCTCGAGCAGGGTTCGAAAGACATCACCTTCTCGGGTATCGGCCGCGACCAAATTCCACAGATGGCACATGTGTCGTTGACCGATTCGGTGGATCCGGCCGAACCGCTGTTCGAGGCGGTTGGGATTCCACGGGACGTCGTAGTTGACCATCAGGTGTGCCACTTGCAGGTTAACGCCCTCGCCCGCAGCATCTGTCGCGACGAGAACGGAGCTGTTCGGCTCCTCGATGAAGCGTGCCTGCGCTCGGCGTCGATCGCCCCACGACATCGCACCGTGAATGACCTGAACGTCAACGGTCTTGCCGAGCAGCTCGGCGAGACGGTCCTCGAGGTAGTCGAGGGTGTCGCGATTCTCGGAGAAGATGATGATCTTGCGCCGCCGTCCGTCCAACTCGTACATCGCATCGCTCGTAAGCAGCTCAGCGAGCGCCCCCCACTTCGCGTCGACGCGAGCGGAGTAAACGGCCTCGGCCTTCGCAACGAGCTCATCGAGGACCAAGATCTCCGTCTCGAGCTCTGCCAGCGTCCTCGCGTTCGTCGCGGCAGTGACCACATCGTCCTGATACGTCTCAGCTTTCATGCTGCTCATCTCATCGGGATCGTCGCTGACGAGCCGGAGCGTCGCTTCCAGAGCTGAGGAGACCTGCTCGTCGACACCGCGTGCCTGATCTGCCTGCGCGCGCAGTCGATCCCGTCGACGGGTGAGTGACCGGAGAATCGCCTGAGGAGAGGACGCCAGTCTGCGTTGCAGGACGACCAATGCGAACCCCACGCTACGCCTGGTTTCGTCGTCGGAGACCTTGTTCATCTCCTCACGGACATACTCGCTGACCGCCTCGTAAAGCTCGCTCTCGCTCGAGCTGAGCCGGTACGGAACGGTGCTAGCACGGCGCTCAGGAAACAGTGGCGACCCGTCCAGATGGACCAGCTGCTCCTTGACAAGCCGGCGCATCAAACCGTTGCCGGCAGGGTCCACGACGGGGGGTTGATCGGGGGACCGCAGCAGGGTGAGAAACTCGCGGTAATCGGCATCCTTGCCGTTATGCGGCGTCGCCGTCATCAGAAGTGTGCTCGGAACCGCATCGCGAATGGCCTCACCGAACGCAAAGCGCTTCGTCTTGTCGATGCTGCCGCCCCAAGCGCTGACAGCGAGCTTGTGCGCCTCATCGAAAATCGCGAGGTCGAAATTGCCGTTGACCGCCAGCGCCGTGAGTTCGCGACTGCGACTGAGTTGGTCGAGCCGGGCGATCAAAAAGGGGAAGCCGTGTAACGACTCGTCCGGCGGATCAACTAAAAACGACTTATCGAAAACCTCGAAGTGGAGTGCGAACTTCTCCCTCAACTCGGTCTGCCATTGCTCCACCAAGCTGCCCGGCACCACGATGAGGCACCTCCGGACCCAGTCCGGTGCCAGCACCTCCTTGATGTACAGGCCCGCCATGATTGTTTTCCCGGCGCCGGGGTCGTCGGCCAGCAGAAACCGTTTGGGATGTCCAGTCAGCATGCAGTTGTAGACGGCCTGTACTTGGTGCGGCAAAGCTTCAACGTTCGACGAGGACACCGCGAGCAGTGGGTTGAGGAGGGGCGCGTACCGCAAGCGCATGGCTTCGATCGCGAGCCAGAACCGGTAGGGGTCAGCGGCGAGGGTGGGCCCGCCTCCGCCTATCGGCCGAACATCCTCCAGCTCGCCAGCGGAGAAAAACCGAGAGTCTTCGATGCCGAACTCATCACGGCTGCGTATGAAGGCACCGGAGCCAGCACGGGTGATCTCCAGGATCTCGACGACGGCGCCGGGGACCAATCCCTCAACCTTGGCCCCTGGTGTTAGGGGAGCGAACCCGTTCGGCACCTCGGCCTCCGATCCTCTACCCGGGATAGCTATTCGCATGATAAACAGCAAATGGGAGGGATTCGGTCGTGGACGTAATGATTGTCAGCGGAGTTCGTCTCGACCACGCGTGGGTCGGCCTAGGCGCTCCGTTCGGGTCCGCTTTGCGGGACTGGTCACGTCAAGTGTTGGCGCTCGTCGTCGAGGAGGCGAACCGGCGACACGCAGGCGTGCTGCTGGTCGCGGGTGACCTCTTCGATCGGTCCTATGCCTTACCCGCCACCGTCGACTATGCGTCACAGATACTGGGCACATTCAGCGGCGAAGTCGTCATCGTTCCCGGCAGGGGCGACTGGTTTGACGGCACTAGCCTGTATGACACCCATGCCTGGGCTTCCAATATTTCCATCTGTCGGTCCGCCGAGTACCAGCCTTGTGTGACCGCGCCGGCGGTATGGGCGAGCGCATGGACGTCACCAGGCGGCTCCGCCCCGAGGGTTCCGGCCGCGACCGAACCGCGCGTACTTGTTCGCGCCGAGGCGGCTGACTATGACGACAGGGTCCTCGCCGTCCCCCACCTAGTCCACGATCCGCGCGAACCTGACGGGTTCGCTCTGCTGATCGACATTGCCCGTCCAAGCGAACCCGCCCGCAGGGTCGATCTGCCCAGACAACCTGGACGTGCGGTGGACGTGGATGTCACGAACACGACGGAAACCGAGGCACTCTTCATTGCCCTCGAAGAGGTGCTGATTCCCGATGAGCCGATGCTCCTCCGACTGGTCGGTACACTCGCGCCGGGTGTTCTGTTACCCGGCTTCGGCGGTCCTGAGCGGACACTGCCTCCCGGCGTGGTATTGGATCTCGAATCCCTGACTTTTTCGACACCGCCGGTGGATCCAGCGGACCATAGCGCCCGCGCGGAATTCATTCACGCGATGGCGTACGCCAACACCCCTGACCTACAACGGCATCAGACCACGGCGCTCGGGCTCGCCGCCCTCGCAGATTCTTCTCGGGAAACCTGAGCCGTGTATATCACGCGTGTAATCGCAACGGCATTCGGCCCATTCCGGGGCGAATCTCTCGATCTCTTACCGGGCCTCAACGTTGTGCACGGCCCAAACGAAGCGGGCAAGTCAAGTTGGTTCAACGCCACTTACGCCGCGCTCGCTGGCCGACGAAAATACAAAGGCAAAGGGTTCGCCGCCGAGGTCGAGTTCAAGAATCGCCACAAACCGTGGTCCGGCTCCAAATGGTCTGTCGGGCTGGCAGTCACGCTCGATGACGACCGCAAGCTTGCGATTGAGCAGGACCTGGCGAGGGGCGAATGGCGGATCGTCGACGGGTCGACCGCACGGCCGATCTTCGACACTGAGCTGCTCACGGATGGAAGCTTCGACGGCACACGGCTTCTAGGTCTCAACCGATTTTCTGCGAGATCGACCATCTTCACCGGGCAAGCAGACATCCTTCGTGTCCGCGATGATGCGGGCGCACTGCAGGAACTGCTGGAGAAGGCTGCCTCGACTGGGGCGGCCGATGCCACCGCGGACGCCGCGCTCGCGTGGCTCAAGGATCGACGCAGCGAATGGGTGGGGGTGGCCCACATCGGCAACAAGCCGCTTCGGGCCGGTCGCATTGCCCTGGATGACGCTCGAGCATTGGCCGAGGAACGAAGAGACGACCATGGCGAACTCCTCGAAGCTCTGGCAAATCGCCAGAAGCTTGCGGCCGCACTTGAGGACGCGCGCGTGAAAGTCGAACTCTCCGAGCGTTTTGTGAAGTGGCGAAGTGTGTACGAATTGCGCGGTCGGGTCGAGACTGCTATCGAGTTGTCGACCAAGTTGGCTGAATCAAGCGACGAAGACCTGAGCGTCGATGAGGTGAAGGTAGCGGCTGTTACCGAGGTCCTCGGCGTGTTCGACGCCGGGACCGATATTGTGCCCCTTGGCGAGGGGCCTACGGCAGCCGACCTGCGGGCCCAGATAGACGAGCTGCCCGCAATGCCCGAAGGTGACGTCGAACCGAGTCCGGAGGTTGTCGACACCCACAGCGAGCTAGTCAAGGCTCAAAGCAGGCTAGAGGCGCACATGCAGAATGCGCCGTCCGATGTGCCCCCGCTTCCACAGACGACCCTCTCCGCAGACGATCTACGCACGCTCTCCGATGTTCTCGCATCTAGGCCCCCCGACGTTGACACGGTCGCTGTGGCAGAGTTCGAGCGAACCAGAGGTGAGCGCTCGGCGCAGCTTCTTGCTCTGCAAGGGGAGGTCGACGGGCGCGCCGCTGCCTACCAGCAGGCGAAGGACAACTACGACACTGCCGTACGAAACGGAGCGCAATCCGCCGAGCTGGCGGCACTCCATGACGCTGAGCGATCAGCCGCTGAAGAACTCATCTCTGCCGCCCGCATACACACTGACTTCCTGACAGGGACGCTCTCGCTGCAGGAAGGTCAAGCGGGAGCAATGGCGCAAGAGGTTGCGTTACGCCAACATCGGGAGCGCGTCGATGCCGCGAGACTCCAGGTGCAGGATGAGCACCTCGATCCCGATTCAGCTGCACTCAAACTGCTCGCTCGGGCTCTGGACGAGTCGGCTGCGGTCCAGAAGTTGGCCCTTGAGCATGCCGAGTCAGCTTCGGCGTTTCGATCGGCGCGCGACGAGCATGCCAGAGCCTTGGCGCATCTTCTTGGCCAATCGGCACACGCGGACATAACAGAAGACGTTGTCACGCTGATACTTCACACCTTTACCGAGTATGTCGAGGCCTGCAAGATTCGTGCGGAGATTGCACAGCGTGCGGCCCGCCGCGCCGATCTCGTTGGGAAACTTGAGCAGCAAGAAAAGCTTGAGGCAATCCACCAACAGTCACTCTTGGCGCGCGAAGCTCGGCGCCGCGATGTAATAGACGTTGCGACGGGCCTCGGCCTCAACGGGGAGTCTTTTGAGGACACCGTCGACCAGTTACGCCGGTGGATACGACAGCAGGGGGAGAAACGTGAGGTTGCTACTCGGCGGAAGGCGGACGCTGCAGGGCTCGACCAACTGCTAGACGGACGCCAATTGGCCGACCTCGAGTCCGATCTCGTGACACAGATTGCGAACGCCGGTAGTGAGCCGGACGTCTCGATTCCGACCGACCTGAACGCCTTCGTCGCAGAGGCGAAGGACCGCCATGACAGGATGATCAGCCTCGACGGACAGCTCAAGGGCAAGATCCAAGCACTAGAAAGCAACCTCGGATCGGTAGCGGAGGCTGCGGAAGCGCAGGCCGACGCACTGCGGGCAGTCACGCAGGTGGAGACGCTAGCGTCCTGTTTGGAGGCGGCCGCCGTCGAGCTCAAGAACGCTAAGGAACGGGCGAACGCGTCAATTGCGCCTGCGCTCGCGAACCGAATGCGACCCTGGCTGCCCAGAGTGACCAACGGCAGGTACTACGATGTCAACGTTGATCCGGGCGACCTGACGATGCAAGTGACAGAGGTAACTGGTCAAGTGCGTCAGGCAGATCGTCTTTCACTAGGCACTACCGAACAGATCTATTTGCTGCTCCGCGTAACTCTCTCGCAGGTGCTGTCCGGCAGCACCGAGACTCCTCCACTGATCTTCGACGACGTCACCACGCAGTCCGACACCACGCGCACGGTCGCGGTGATGGAGCTGCTCCACGAACTCAGTTCAGAGCATCAGGTCATTCTCTTCACACAGGAGGATGAAGTCGTCGAGTGGGCACAGCAGCACATCGATCCGAGTCGAGACACCATTATCGAGCTGGCGGAGCATTGAGCAGGTTTCGAGTACCTCTTGGCCCTATGAGCATTTTCCTATATGAAGGGGCGCCGTCACCCCGGCCGCCATCGAGCCGCAGGGAGGACGTCCTATATGGAACGGTTGCCTTTTGCCCAATTGAATTCTGAACGTTCCAAAATGATGGAACGGCTGCGTCAGATGCCGATAGCCGATCGCGGCGTCCGCCTGCGCGCAATCAACGAGCTCGAGACGAGGGTGCAGAACTGGTGGGGTGGTGACCTGCCACCGCTCAGTCAGCACGTTGTAACCCCACCGAATCGTCACCCTGTGGATCTCCCCGCAGACCCCGCCGAAGTATGGATCGTTCGGGCGATCTCGCCTACCAGTCGACCCGCAGTCTTTGGTGTCAAGAAGGATGGTGCTGTCTACACCGTTGACAGCACCGGCCAGTACCAGATGTTCGTGACAGGATTGTCGTCGCTGCTCGACCAAGCTGCAGATCTCTGCCGCCTCAATAACAACGGATCCGAGCTGTTGGAACGTGACGGGCGCTTTTACACTAGCTTCAACGAGGAACGTCAAGCGCTCGCGGTCGTGGTTTCCAGCACGAGTTCCGATGGCGTTCACGTGAACCAGCGAGGCTTCTGGCGGCGTATCGTTTCTGTCCTTCCGTGGGTTCACGACGATCCTCAGGGAAGATCCCGTCCCTCAGGCGCTGATGAACAAGAGGTGCGAGAGCACGGCAGGGGATGGGAAGATGAGGCCAATCTGCCCGGCGACGTGAACGCCAGACCGATCCACCAGCTCGTCGTCGGTTTTGAGGCAGCCGACTGGCCTGAGTCTGGCGTGTTGAGCGAGCTCGGCTACAAGGTCGGCAAAAGCGGGCTCGGCCCGGTGTCGCGACGACAACTCCTTCGAAACGCGGTTTCGATCGAGCTTGTCGCGAGCACGGCGGACGCCGAAATCTACATACTGCAGTGGGGTTCTCCCAGCAGCAAGCAACGCGTCGCGAAGATCCAACGGTGTCTTGCGGGATTCGCGAACGGGGCACGGAGGCGAAGCGCGGACATGTCGGAGGCGATCGCCGACTGGGAGAGTGACCTAGCGTGGTTCAACGCGCAATATGACCACTGAACCCGATGGGGTCGAGATGCGACACGCCCGCTATGCGGCTGCATCAATTCCGGATGAGTACGGGGCGAACAAGGGCTGGCCGTAGACTGGTCCACTGCCGGGTGACTCGTCATTCCTGCGTTAAGTCCGATGGCGAGGCCACCAACGCTAGATTTGAACTTATGGGGCATCTATTCGTCGCTCAGGGAGATCTAACCAAGCTGGCCTGTGATGCAGTGCTGGTTCCTTGCGACGCAGACATGAACGTCAATGACGTGTGGTCGCCAATCCTCGCGGAGGATCTCCAGCAAGGAGCTCGTTCGAACTGGCTGCGGCTACCCGGTCACCCCAACAGCGCGGGTGTTGTTCCTCTCCCTGATCACGACCAACGTCGGATCCACGCGTTTGTCACGGTCGATGACGATCGGCTCACGACCCCTGAGGACGTCGTCCTCAGGTTGTGGAAAGCGGTTGAAAAGGTATCGAGTGGGCTGACCGCGAAGGATGGTCGCGAACGACCTCTCATCGGCGTGCCACTGCCCGGCGTGGGGGAGGGCGGCCTGGGTGGCCACCGCGGGAAAGTCATCGATCACCTGCTTCGAGAACACCGGAACGCCGACATCTTTCCTGACGTCGCACTCATCTTGACCAGCAGGCGAAACTTGGCTGCCGCTCAGGTTCGCAGAACGGACGCCGACTGGCCAGACCTCGACCCGGAGTTGCGAGCGGAGGCCGACCGGCTGGGCGAGTTGGCGCGCCGAAACGAATTGTCGCTGTTCCTGGGCGCCGGTGTTTCGCTGCCGGCGGGACTCCCGAGCTGGGACAAGCTGCTAAGGGATTTGGCGATAGCTGGCGGTCAACCCGAGCCATCGATTGGCTCGAAGGCCGAGGATGCTGCCACAGTACTCCGTGACGCGCTCGGTGACCGTTACCACGAATTGCTGACCGGGATGTTGGACGCACCCAGACATGCAGTCGGCCACGCCCTGCTCGCCAACCTCAGGGTTCCGCAGATGGTGACCACAAACTTCGATCCATGTTTTGAGCTTGCGCTTGAAGCCGTCTGGGGCCTGGAATTTCGCGTGCTGGCAAGGGAACTCGCAGGCGGAAGCTTGCCATGGCTCTTAAAACTGAACGGCGATGTCAAGAAGCCTGAAACTATTGTGCTCACAAGGGAAGAGTTCGATCGCCATAAAGAAGAGGCGCAACCGCTGCGAGCGGTCGTCCAATCCCTGATGCTGACAAGTCATCTCCTATTCGTCGGCTACAGCATGAGGGAAGAGAGCTTCCTGGAACTGGCGGCGGCGGTGAACCGCATCCGCGACCAAGCTCAATGCCTCGACAGAAGACCAGTAGGCACCGCGATCGCAATCACGCGTCGTGACTCGGACGACCGTGACCAAGATATCCAATACCTAGCGATGAATACCACCTCCCCTAAAGAGGGAGCGCGCCAGCTGGAGATCTTCCTCGACCGAGTGTGCTGGAAGGCCGCTTCGAGCGATGAACGTGCCGCGCAGTATCTGTTGGACGCCGATTACGAGAGCGGGTTGACCCGTGACGAGCAGGCGCTCCGGAAGTCTCTCGTCGAGTTCATGAACGGAGTTGGAGAAGACGGAAAGAGAAGTGCGGGGTGGCCCGTGGTCCAACGAATGTTACGAGCATTGGGCGCTGACACCTAGCCGAGGCCGCAGCTGAGATGGCTCGCGATAAAGGTCGAAGAATCGAGTTCGGTGGCGCCACTGGCTGCCATCGAGGCCATGGCAATGGTTTACCTATGAGGCCAATTGCCCTGAGGCCGGTTTGGCTGCGGCACGTTCCACCCGCGCCGAATCAATGACCTAATCGTGATCGCCGCTGAGACCCCCGAGCGCGGTGAACAGTTGGTCCGACTGCTCGACAGTCAGCGACCCGCGGTCCTCCGCCATGCTGACCCAGAATACATCGTCGTCATCGGGCACTTCCTCACAGCGTCGGTAGACCTCCGGCCATCCGACCACACCCCGCTCCGTCCCTTCCCGGGCGCGCCAACGGTGCATCACATCCGCGACCAGTGATTCGAAGTCCAGCACGCCACGTTCATACCGATCGATGAGCGCGCGGACCGCGTCGACAGGCGACACCGACAAGTGCGGGGCCGCCTGAGGCTCTGATTTGCCCGACGGTTGACACGACTCATGTGTTAGCGACGGTTGAAAACCAGGCCAGAAACGACGGCTGAAAAGTAGGCCACCCGATCTGATTGGATGGGTGATCTCCTTGGAGGACTGGGCGTTGATCCGGCATCTTCACCGCAGCGAGGGTTTGTCGCAGCGGGCTATCGCACGCCAGCTCCGCATCGCGCGTGACACCGTCGCGGATGCGTTGGCCAGCGATGGGCCGCCGAAGTATCAGCGGGCGCCGGTGCCCTCGGCGATTAGCGCGGTCGAGCCGCAGGTCAGGGCGCTGTTGATGGCGTATCCGCAGATGCCGGCGACGGTGATCGCCGAGCGGGTGGGCTGGACAGGGTCGATCTCGTGGTTCCGCGAGCGGGTGCGGGCCATCCGGCCGGAATACCTGCCCGCTGATCCTGTTGATCGGCTCGACCATCCCCCGGGGCGGGCAGTGCAATGTGACCTGTGGTTCCCGCCGGTCAAGATGCCCGTCGGGTTCGGTCAGCAGGCGATGCTGCCGGTGCTGGTGATGGTGGCGGCGTTCTCACGGTTCATCACCGCGGTGATGCTGCCGTCGCGCCAGACGATGGACCTGGTCGCCGGGATGTGGCAGCTGCTCTCGGGCAGCTTCACCGCGGTGCCTCATGAGCTGTGGTGGGACAACGAAGCCGGGATCGGGCGCCGGGGCCGGCTCACCGAGCCGGTGACGGCGTTGATGGGCACGCTGGGATCACGGATGGTGCAGCTCAAACCCTACGATCCCGAATCGAAGGGCATCGTGGAGCGGGCCAACCGATACTTGGAGACCTCGTTTCTGCCCGGCCGCACGTTCGAGTCGCCGCTGGACTTCAATGCGCAACTGGCTCAGTGGCTTCCGATCGCGAACAGTCGCACGGTGCGAGTTCTCGGCGCCCGCCCGGTCGACCTTCTTGATGCTGATCGAGACGCTATGTTGACCCTGCCGCCGGTGGCCCCGGTCATCGAGACCGTCACCGCGGTGCGGTTGGGCCGTGACTACTACGTGCGGGTGGCCGGCAACGACTACTCGGTCGACCCGACGGCGATCGGTCAACTGGTCGAGGTGCGCACCACCCTGGCTGAGGTAACCGTCGCCCGCTCAGGTCGTGTGCTGGCCCGTCATCAGCGGTGCTGGGCGGCTCGTCAAACCCTGACCGATCCCGACCACGTGCAGACCGCCGCGCAGCTGCGCCACCAGTTCCAACACCGAACCGGCGTAACAGAGCCCGAGCATCCGGTGCGCGATCTGGCTGACTACGACCGCGCCTTCGGAGTCGATTTCACCGGCACCGGCACCGGCACCGACGGTGAGGTGGCGTGATCATGGCCGAGGATCCGCTCAAAGCGGTGCTGCACTACGCGCGGGTGCTCAAAGCGCCACGCATCCGCGACAGCGCGGCACGGCTGGCCGACCAAGCCCGTGACGGCGGTTGGAGCCATGAGGAATACCTGGCTGCGGTCCTCTCGCGTGAAGTCGCCGCGCGCGAGGCCTCCGGAGCGGCCATCCGGATCCGTTCAGCAGGCTTCCCGACCCGTAAATCGTTGGAGGACTTCAACTTCGATCATCAACCAGCAC
>Ga0208832_100056_pt1 | contig 31039 bp, 31 predicted proteins | sample DeeseametaMP2158_FD_184175 | JGI IMG/M metagenome (GOLD analysis project Ga0208832, IMG submission 184175) | Marine microbial communities from the Deep Pacific Ocean - MP2158 (SPAdes) | ecosystem: Environmental > Aquatic > Marine > Oceanic | place: Southwest of Acapulco, Mexico, North Pacific...
GCCAAGGGCGGCTACCTGATCCGGACGACGCTGGACCCGGACGTCCAGGGGCAGGTGAAGTCCGCGATCGACGGCGTCGCCGATCCCGACGTGCCGGGGGTCGCCAGCGTGATGAGCGTGATCCGGCCGGGCAAGGAAGCCCACCCGGTGCTCGCGATGGCCAGCAACCGCACCTACGGCCTGGACCTCGACGCCGGCGAAACCATGCAACCGCAGCCGTTCTCGCTAGTCGGTGACGGCGCCGGCTCGATCTTCAAGGTGTTCACCACCGCCGCTGCCCTGGAGATGGGTATGGGCATCAACGCCCAACTCGATGCACCGTCCCGGTTCGAGGCCAAGGGGCTCGGCACCGGTGGTGCGCGGGGCTGTCCGCCGGCGACGTGGTGCGTGCAGAACGCCGGCAACTACCGCGGCTCGATGACGGTCACCCAGGCGCTGGCAACCTCGCCGAACACCGCGTTCGCCAAGCTCATCGCGCAGGTCGGCGTGCAGCGCACCGTCGACATGGCCGTCAAGCTGGGCCTGCGCTCCTACGCGCTGCCCGGCACGGCCCGCGACTACGACCCCGACAGCAACGAGAGCCTGGCCGAGTTCGTCAAGCGCCAGAACCTGGGTTCGTTCACGCTGGGGCCCATCGAGGTCAATCCATTGGAGCTGTCCAATGTCGCGGCGACGTTGGCGTCCGGCGGCATGTGGTGCCCGCCCAGTCCCATCCAGGCGGTGTTCGACCGGCACGGCGAGGAGGTCGCCGTCACCACCGAGACCTGTGAGCAGGTGGTCCCCGAGGGTCTGGCCAACACGCTGGCCGTGGCCATGAGCGAGGACGACAGGGGTTCGGGCACCGCTGCCGGCGCCGCGGGGTCGGTCGGCTGGACGCTGCCGATGTCGGGCAAGACCGGGACCACCGAGGCGCACCGCTCGGCGGGCTTCCTCGGGTTCACCAACCAGCTGGCCGCCGCCAACTACATCTACGACGACTCGACCTCACCGGGCGAGCTGTGCTCGTTCCCGTTGCGCCAGTGTGGCGACGGAAACCTGTTCGGCGGTAACGAGCCCGCGCGGACGTGGTTCACCGCGATGAACCCGATCGCCACCAACTTCGGCGAGGTCGTGCTGCCCCCGACCGATCCGCGCTATGTCGACGGCGCCCCCGGTTCGCGGGTGCCCAGCGTGGCCGGGATGGGGCTGGAAACCGCCAAGCAGCGGCTGCGGGAGGCCGGCTTCCAGGTGGCCGATCAGGCCACCCCGGTGAACAGCAGCTCCCGCCAAGGTGCGGTCGTCGGCACGTCGCCGAGCGGTCAGACGGTGCCCGGCTCGATCGTCACGATCCAGGTTTCCAACGGCATCGCCCCGGCCCCGCCGCCACCACCACCCGGTGCGGCGCCACCGGGCGGACCACCGCCGCCTGTCGGACAGACGGTGATCGAGATCCCGGGCCTTCCGCCGATCACGGTGCCGGTGCTCGGTGCACCGCCACCGCCGGCGCCACCCCCACCGCCACCACCGCCGGGCTGACCCGTTCGACGCGCCCGACGACCTGTGTCCGGTCAGCGGTGGCGCTAGGCTGCGTACATGCCTTCTGCTTCACCGGGATCGCTTCTGAAGACCTCTGCTGCGGCCTCCGTCGGCACGCTGGTGGCCGGAATCGGCTACGCCTCGCTGATCGAGCGCAACGCGTTCGTGGTCCGGCAGGCCACCATGCCGGTGTTGACGCCGGGGTCCTCGCCGCTGAAGGTGCTGCACATCAGCGACATCCACATGCGTCCGACGCAGCGCCGCAAGCAGGCCTGGCTGCGGGAGCTGGCCGGCTGGGAACCCGACCTGGTGGTCAACACCGGTGACAACCTGGCGCACCCCAAGGCGGTGCCCGCCGTCGTGCAGGCGCTCGGCGACCTGTTGTCGGTGCCCGGGGTGTTCGTGTTCGGCAGCAACGACTATTTCGCTCCCAAGCTGAAGAATCCGGCCAACTACCTGACCAACCCCAACCGCCGCATCCACGGGGAGCCGCTGCCGTGGCAGGACCTGCGGGCGGCGTTCACCGAACGCGGCTGGCTGGACATGACCCACACACGGCGCGAGTTCGAGGTCGCCGGCCTGCACATCGCGGCCGCCGGCGTCGACGATCCACACCTCAAGCGTGACCGCTACCCCACCATCGCCGGGCCGGCGAACGCGGCGGCGAACCTGACGCTGGGCTTGTCGCACTCCCCTGAGCCGCGTGTGCTGGACCAGTTCGCCGCCGACGGATATCAACTGGTGATGGCCGGCCACACCCACGGCGGGCAGCTGTGCCTGCCGTTCTACGGCGCGATCGTCACCAACTGTGAACTCGACCGCTCCCGGGCCAAGGGTCCGTCGCGCTGGGGGGCGCGCACCCAGCTGCACGTGTCGGCGGGCATCGGCACGTCCCCGTTCGCCCCGTTGCGGTTCTGCTGCCGGCCCGAAGCGACGCTGCTGACCCTGGTGGCAGCGCCCACCGGCGGATCGGACATCCAGACGCGGGAGGGACAGTCGCATCCGACCGTCTCCGCACGGTGAGCCGACCGGCCGCGTCGGCCTGCCGCCAGTCCCGGACGTGGGTGGACAACGCGGTCCGGCTGATCGAGGCCGACGCGCGGCGTAGCGCTGACACCCATCTGCTGCGTTACCCGCTGCCGGCGCGCTGGGCCGCCGACGCGGACCTGGCGCTGTACCTCAAGGACGAATCGACGCACATCACCGGCAGCCTCAAACACCGGTTGGCGCGGTCGCTGTTCCTGTACGGGCTGTGCAACGGATGGATCAGCGAGGACACCACCGTCATCGAGGCCTCCTCGGGGTCGACGGCGGTGTCGGAGGCCTACTTCGCGGAGCTGATCGGCGTGCCGTTCATCGCGGTGATGCCCGAGTCCACCAGCGCAGCCAAGATCGCCTTGATCGAATCGCAGGGCGGGCGTTGCCATTTCGTCACCGAGGCGGCTCAGGTGTATGACGAGGCGCAACGGTTGGCCGATCAGACCGGCGGCCACTACCTGGACCAGTTCACCAACGCTGAGCGCGCCACCGACTGGCGGGGCAACAACAACATCGCCGAGTCGATCTACGAGCAACTCGGTCAGGAGACCCACCCCGTGCCGGAGTGGATAATCGTCGGCGCGGGCACCGGCGGGACGAGCGCGACGATCGGGCGCTACATCCGGTACCGCCGCCATCCCACCCGGTTGTGCGTGGTGGACCCGGAGAATTCGGCGTTCTTCCCCGCCTATGCCTCCGGTGACCGCAATGTCGTGACCGGCATGTCGTCGCGGATCGAAGGGATCGGCCGGCCGCGCGTCGAGCCGTCGTTTCTCCCCGAGGTGGTCGACCGGATGATGACGGTGCCCGACGCGGGTTCGGTGGCGGCGGCCCACCATGTCAGCCGGGTGCTGAACCGCCGGGTCGGCCCGTCCACGGGCACCAACATCTGGGGCGCGTTCGGCCTGCTGGCCGAGATGGCCGCAACGGGCTGCAGCGGATCAGTGGTCACGCTGCTGGCCGACAGCGGGGACCGCTACACCGAGACCTACTTCTGCGCCGAGTGGCTGACCAGCCACGGACTCGACCCGTCGGAGTCGGCGGCGGTGCTGGCCGAGTTCGAGCGGTCCGGCCGCTGGCTCTGATCACGCGAGCCGCGGGTCAGCGGTCCGTCGGAGGTCAGGTACAGCCACAGTGCGGCCAGTGCGAAGAATCCCAGGTACAGCGATGCGCCCAGCCCGGTCATGGCACACCTCGTTTCTTTGGTTCGTGTTTGTCAGTGTGCACAACGCCACCGACAGCCCCGTTCCTTCCCGCGGCGTGTCGGCGTCGGTGATACGCGTTTGGCTTCAACCTCGGCCAGTGCGATACGCTGTCGAGGCTTCACACGGGGTGTGGCGCAGCTTGGTAGCGCGCTTCGTTCGGGACGAAGAGGTCGTGGGTTCGAATCCCGCCACCCCGACTCGTGTGTTCGCAGGTAGAAGGCCCTGACTGGTTGTCCAGGTCGGGGCCTTCTGTCGTTCCAGTCCGCAGTTGGTCCGCAGCAGCTTCTAGGGACCTGGTTCGCGCGTCGTCCAAAGCCGCGGAAACCATCTCCAAATCATCCGGGAACAGGTCTGCGTAAGTGTCCAGGGTCAGCACCGCCGAGGCGTGCCCCAGCATGGTCTGCACGGCTTTGACATTGGCGCCGGCACTGATGGCCAGGGATGCGGCGGTGTGACGGAGATCGTGCGGAGTTACGACTGGGAAGGTCGCATCCTTCTCGAGGACCCGCTTGACCGCTTTGTTGAAGACTCGGCGGCGCCAGTTCGACACTCTCAGAACTCCGCCTTCGGGCGCGGCGAAGATGAGGTCATCGGGCTTCTTCCCGATCATCAACATGGCCAGTTCGTTAGCAAGGAACGCGGGGAACGGCACCATCCGTTGCTCGTAGGACTTGGGTGACGACCATTCCAGTTGCCCTTCGACCTCTGTCACGGATTCCCGGACGTGGATGCGACGTCGAAGCATCTTCGCGTCACCGACGCGCAGCGCCGCCATTTCTCCCCAGCGCAGACCGGTGTAGGCCAAGAAGCGCACTACCGTCGCATCCGGCCCGACTTCAACAGCGAGTTGCTCCACCTGGCGGTGCGTCAGGTAGCCGCGTGGTCGCCGCTTACGGCGGGGAAGCTTGATTCCCGTGCACGGATTGCGCGCGATCCGTCTGTCCTCGACTGCCATCTCCAGTACCTGACGCAAGATGCCGACGGCATTCTCGACTGTGGCGGCCCCGGCACCCGAGGACGTCATCGACTGGACCCAGGCACGCACGTCCGTCGTCTGCACGTCGGCGACAGCCACCGCTGACCAACGAGGCTCGACGTACACCGGCCAGGTGTACCTCCGAGTCGACGCGGTGGTCTTCTTGAGGTGGCTCTGCGTTCCGACCCATTTCGCATACAGTTCGCCGACGCTCACACGGCCCGCCTTCGGAGCGACGTAGGCGCCGGTCACCTGCATGGCGGTGATCTCGTCGAGCCAAGCCTGAGCGTCCACCTTCCGCTCGAAGGGCCTGGTGTTCTCGTGTCCCTGGTCATCGACGTAGCGGGCCAGCCAACGACGCCCCTTGTTGGCCCGCGCTGTAGGACTGCCGTCTGCCCGCCGCCAACGATCCTCGACACCGGCACGGCGATTACGTCTTTGCATAGTCCGCTCCTCCGTCACCGTAAGTGTGCCACTGAGTGCCGACAGCTACTGACAAGAAACGGATTTCGCCAAGTCAAGACCAAAGTTGGCTGTGGTGGTGGACGGATCGACTTGTCGGGTGTCACCGTTGGCTCAGTTGAACCGACTGTGATTCAGGAGGAATGTGATGGAATTGCTTGGAGCTAAACAGGTATCGCAGATGATCGGGGTTCCGGTTGGGACGCTGCGGTACTGGAGACATTCCGATATCGGACCGGCGAGCTTCACCTTAGGCCGCCGGGTGGTGTATCGGCGCGATGAAGTTCTTCGGTGGGTCTCGCAGCAGGAGAGCACAACCCGACGTGGAGGCGGCGACGCCGCGTGACGCCCACACATGAGAAAGACCCCGGGGGCTAGCCGAGGTCTCTCGTTCGAACCACCCGATCGCTCAACCGGAAGTTCCCCATGAGAATAGTCCGTCATGCCCGCCTGCAGAAGCACCGCAGGCAGGAAACCCTATGAGTGCCAACAATGAAAGCGACAAGAAGTCCGTCGCCGCGCGGCTGGTCGGTATGGCGCAAGAGCGATACCTCCTCGGCGTCTCCGAAGACGGAGAGCCCTTCGGCGCTGACCGTGCCCGCCCGCATCTGGCGATTCTGCTACGTGCGGGCAAGGCCGGCCTACGCGCCGAACTCGCCTCCCGCTACTTCGCCGAGACCGGCACCGTGGCCGGCGGCCAGGCCCTCACCGACGCCACCCTGGTCCTCGAAGGCCTGGCCGCCAACCAGACACCCGAGAAGCTGCATCTCCGCATCGCTGAGCACCAAGGAATCAGCTACATCGACACCGGACGAACCGACGGGAAAGTCATTCGCATCTGTGAAAGCACCTGGTCGGTCATCGACACAGCCCCGGTACGGTTCTTGCGCACCAAGCTGACAGCTGCGATGCCGCTACCGCCCCCATCCGGCGATGTGAACGGGTTGTGGGATTTCATCAACATCGCCGTTGAAGACCGTCCCGTATTGCTCGCAGCGCTCATCGCCGCATTGATTCAGTGCGATGTGCCGCATCCGGTTCTGGCGCTCTTCGCCGAGCAAGGCAGCGCCAAGACCACGACAACGCGCATGCTGGTCGACCTCATCGACCCCGCCCCCGTTGCGCTGCGCCAGCCGCCTCGCGACGCCGAATCCTGGGTGACCGCCGCCGCCGGCTCATGGGTTGTCGCCCTCGACAACCTGTCAGCGATCCCGCCTTGGTTGTCGGACTCGCTGTGCCGCGCCGCCACCGGCGACGGCAACGTCAAACGCGCCCTCTACACCGATGCTGACCTGGCCGTGGTCAAGTTTCGGCGCTGCGTCATCATCAATGGCATCGACGTCGGAGCGGTGCGACCCGACCTCGCCGAACGCATGGCGATGATCGACTTGCGACGCATAGAGCGTCACATGCGACAGCCGGAGGCCACGATGCGACAACTGTGGCACGCGGCTCTACCTGGCATTTTGAGTGGGCTACTCGAACTGGCCGCGACTGTTCATCACCGTCTGGAAACGCTGGTGATAGATGATGCGCCACGGATGGCGGACTTCGGTCGCGTGCTGGCGGCGGTCGACCAGGTTTTGTCGACTGATGGCTTACGGCGCTACACCTCACGCGCGGACCAACTCTCGGAGGACAGCCTGGCAGGCAACCCGTTCATCGATCAGCTGCGCCAGCACGTCCGAGAACCGTTACGCAGCCAGTCCGGCGCTGACCTACACACCGCCGTAACCCCTGCTGGCGACCATTGGCGACGCCCGAAGGAATGGCCCCGCAACGGCCGCGAGGTGACAAGTCTGCTCCGCAGACACGCACCGGCGCTGCGGAAACTGGGATGGGTGATCGAAGACGACGGGGCCCGCAACCATCGCAACGTTCTGCTCTGGACGATCTATCCGCCGTCCGAAGATGTCGCGGTCCTCCGAGCCTCGCAATCCTCGCACCCCTCGCTGCGACGGCCCACCCCTTCCTCGATCACTGTCGCTGAGAACCACGCGGCTCGCCCTGACGACGAACGCCACGACGACCTCTCCGCGTAGCAATCCCACATTCGACGAGTTGTCCGTGCCTACGGGCATTATCAGGACAAGCCGTAAGGGAGCAGCCGCGATGAGTCTCGACGACGATCTGGAGAAACTGGCCACCGCCGCGATCAGCGACTGGCCCGCGATCACCTTGTGCGGCCAACTCGATGCCGCGATCCAAGGCCTCTACCGAACACATCTGCCGTTCCCACCCTCCTGGACCCCCGACGAACACGAGGAGTTCATCAAGGAACACGCCGACACCGACGCACAACAGCTGGCCACCCAATTCGACGACACCATCGACACCGTGGTCGACGACTTCGGCCGACAGAACGGCTACCTACCGCAGAGTGAAGATGCATCAGAGGTGATCTCCGCCGCACGCAAGACCATGGTCTACGAGTTACTGGCCAGCATCGAACATATGAAAGGTGAACTCGCCCGGCTGACGATCCACACTGCAGGCCGTAGCGCAGCCAGCATGACCGGATGCAGCCCCGCCGCAAGACGATCGCATAGAAACACAATCTGCAGGCTTCGCCGAACGACGTGATTTCTCACCAATCGCGGTGCGGATGAACAGCATTGGACAGGTCACGGGCGGCCATCAAGGTAACACGATCCAGCTTCTTGAGTCGGGCTTGCTCTGCTACCCGAGCGAGCACCCTCCGTAGCGCCTCACCGTCTTCCAAGACGTCGCTGGCGGCATCCATCGGTGCGTCGGGTCGGTGCGGGTCGGGCGTTCCTTCAGGTTGCTTCTGCGGTGCAGCGGCTTTCGGGACTTCGATCACGCGAATAGGCTCCCCGAAGCGCTCCGCCGCCATGCGGGCCGCCGATGCGTCCCGACGACAGGTATCCGTGCAATACAGCCGGCGGCGGCCACGCCGGGGCGAAGCTTCCTCATCAAGCATCACCGCATCGCAGCGAACACACCGAGTCGGATCGTAAGCACCATTCCCGCTCGCCCCGCACGCAGTCCTCTCGACACCGTCGGAAGTCGGATCAACGCCCACGTCAGCCTCCGCGACTTCGGTATCACCGGATTTCGACCGTGCGGCCCTCGAACGTATTGGCCCGGGTCCACCCTTGCCTTCGGCCCGCGCCCGACGTAGCTCGGACTGGATATCGCGGACATCGACACCGACAAGCTCAGCGACCTGCGCAACGGTCAGTCCACGGCCACGCATCTGCCCGACCAACGCCAACAGACTACAAAAGTGACCTGCCCGACGCTTTACCGCATCGGCGCGGATATTTTCCGCCGCCTGGTCGAAGCGCCGACGTTCCCACGTATCGACAGCGCCGACTCGGTGCAGCGCTGCGCGGATAGACTCGGCGTCAGCCGCATTGACGAGATCACGCCGGGCCCTATCCTCGTTCTTCTTGCGCTGTCGTTCGACCGCTCGAAGTCTCGCCTTCAGCGTCTCGTTCGCACCCATTCCTGCAACCTACGAACCAACGGACGGAATAGTCCACCACCACAGCCACATTGGCGATCCGTTTAGACCCTTGGAATAGAGACGTGTTCGTAGACAAGCTCGAGAAGTCGCGAAGCCACACCACATCTGTGCCGAACGCACCTGCGATTCGTCGACCTGATCCTCACGGCCATCGAGGTCGCCAATCGTGATCAGGCGAGCTAGTTCAATTCCGAAAAGGACATCACGCAGCGGATCTCGTCGATCGAGACGTCCTCCCCAAGCGCAGCGGCCGAGGCAATGAAGTCGAGATCAGCACCGTGATCGTGCGCCAGCTTGACCGCAGTTCCGTAGTCGATCAGCGATTGCATGAGCCTCCCGACAGCGGCAGTAACTTCCTCGTCGTTCGCCACACGCGGAGCCCCCGAGCGATGCCCGTCGTCCCACACGTCATCCCACACGTCGGCAGTGGACAGGACAGTCGCCTGCCGCATACGGCCTATCGCGCTCACCAGGGCGACTCGCTCCATCACCACACGTCTGGAACTCATCAACTCCCCTGCCGCCTCAAGCGCTGTCGCCCTTTTCGCTTTCTTCGACCTCTTCGCCATGGCCGAACACTAGGTTCACGGCGAACCTCCGGGCCACCACCTCAGCCACATTCGACATGTACCAATTTCCGCATGCCCGCACGGGCCGTCCTCAAGTACCGAACCTCGAACCGCCAGATACCGCAACGGGTCTACTCGCTCACGCAATCAGTCGCGTCCACCTCCGTCCTCCCAACAGACCACATTGGCCGCCACCTCGCGCCCACACACCTCTTGCATTCTGGGCGGAAAGATCGCCTATCAACTTAAAGTTGACGCCTTCAGATGACGTTCGGGGCGAGAGCCGACTGAGCGATATTTAACCATTTTCCATTGCCACTGGTGACGCGATCGCTTCCCTCCTGTGGTAACTTCAAGTTGACATTGACCATTATAAGTTGACTTGCGAAGGGTGTTCTTGGTGAGCGTTCCGGGATCGGCGAACCTCGTACTAGCGCCGGGCGTAGTGCACCTGGACGAGCCCTCGGCGGTCTTTGAAGCGATGCTGTTGGGGTGGGGACGCCAGCAAGCGTCTCGCCTGCTGGGTCAGGCCACTATCGAGTCGCGCATGGCGTTGGTGCGGCGCTTCGCGGCCTTCGCCGAGACGCACCCGTGGGACTGGACAGCTGGCGATGTCGAGGACTTCACGGCCGCGCTCATGTCGGGTCCGACCCGTAAAGCGCCTTCCACTATTCGGGGCTATCACATGAGCTTGCGGATGTTCTGTGACTACCTACTCGATGGCCGCTACGGCTGGATCGCGCAATGCGAGAACAGGTTCGCGCGGATCCCGTCGCAGGTCTGTCACGACTACAACACCGCCGCGCATCTGGTCGACTATGAGGGCAAGCCAGCGCGTCGCCCGTTCACATACGAGGAAGTAGAAACGTTGTTCGGCTTCCTCGACGATCGGGTCGACGTTCTCGCTCGGTCGGGGCGTAAGGGCGCGCTGGCGGCGTTGCGCGACGCGCAGATGATCAAGACGGCCTACGCCTTCGGTTTACGCCGCCGCGAGCTGTGCTATCTCGACCTCGCCGACCTGCGTCCCAACCCGCGGATGCCGGCCTGGGGCACCTTCGGCGCCGTCCACGTTCGCTACGCTAAATCACGTCGCGGCAGCTCCCCTCGGCGACGCACCGTGCTCGCCGTTCCCGAGTTCGACTGGGTGATCGACGGACTGCGCCAATGGGTCGACCACGGCCGCCAACTCCTCAACCCCGGGAACCGTCAAGAGCTCTGGCTGACCGAGCGTCGATGCCGCGTGGCGACCAAGACCATGGACAGACGATTTGCCGCCGCGCGGGTGCAAGCGGGGCTGCCCGCCGACCTCACCTTGCACTGCCTGCGGCACTCCTATGTCACCCATCTGATCGAGTTCGGTTATCCGGAACGGTTCGTCACCGAACAAGTCGGACACTCGTATGCCTCAACAACCGCGATTTACACCTCGGTGTCGGACGATTTCAAAACCAAAACACTGCAGGCGGCGCTGCGCCGCGTATACGAATCCGCGACGACAGGTGAAGGCGAAGATGAGCACTAGAACCGTGCTGCGATGGAACCTTCGTCAGCTGATGGCCCAGAACGGAATGTTCGCCACCACCGACCTCGTCGCACCACTGCACGAACGAGGCATAGAGATCTCCCGTCAGATGGTGCACCGGATCGCGACCAAGCCTCCGCAGCGCATCAATCTCGACCTGCTGGCCGCCCTATGCGACATCTTGTCGTGCACACCCAATGATCTGCTCGAGCTCGTCGCCGAACAGGTCCGTGAGGCACCCGCGGTCAACGACAGCGGACCCGGCATCGGCGACCTGCGACCTATCCGGGCCACCATCCGCCGTCCCCACGACAACCAGTGACTCGGCGGGCCTGCTGGGAGTGTGCAAGCACCATCCGGCTGACCCCGCTGACGCACGAGCGTCGCATCTGTGTCGCATGCCGTCGCCGACGCCACTATCACCCCGAGAAATGCCCGCGGTGTGAGACCGTGCGGCCACTGGCGTGGCAACTCGATGAGGTGATTGTGTGCGCTTCCTGCGCTGGTGTCGCATCGATCTTCGCCTGCTGCGAATGCGGCCGCGAAGACCACCCCTACGGGTTCTACCGGTGCGCCCGCTGCTTCCTGCGCGAGCGCCTCACCGAGCTGCTCACCGACCCGACCACCGGCAAGATCCATTACCGATTGCGGCCAGTGTTCGACGAGCTGATCAACGCCGAACGCCCGCAGACAGTGCTCTGGTGGCTGCGCAAAAAGCCCGGTACCGGACCGCAGCTTCTTCGCGACATGGCCTGCGGGACAAGTGAAATCAGCCACGACACCTTCAGCGATCTGCCCTCCGACCGAGCCCACGACTACCTACGCAGCCTGCTGGTAGCAGTCGGCGTCCTGGCCCCGATCGACATCCGCGTCGAACGGATGCTGCCCTGGATCGACGACGTCGTGGCGGGGCTTTCCGCCGAAGACGCCGCCATCGTCCGCCGGTTCGCGCGCTGGCATGTACTGCGGCAGATGCGCAAGGCCTCCCGCGAGAACCGGCTGACGAAATCGATGACCGATGCCAGCCGTCGTCGCGTCCGCGTGGCGATCCAGTTCATGGCGTTTCTGCACGCCCGCGACGCCACCCCGGCGACAGCGACACAGGAGATGCTGGAGTGCTACCAGGCACTTCGCAGAAGGCCGCTCACGGCCGAGTACGCCTTCCTCGTCTGGCTACGCCAATCCCGCATAAACACCACACTTAGGATCACCGACCCGCCGCGGTCACCGCCCTCGGTCACCGTCTCGGATTCCCAGCGGTGGGCCGCCGTGCAGCGGCTGCTGCACGATGACACGATCCGCCGCCACGCCCGCATCGCGGGGCTATTCACATTGCTGTTCGCTCAACCTCTTTCGCGCATCGTCGCCCTGCGAACAAGCCGGATCTCGATCTCTGACGATCACACCGTGCACGTCGTCTTCGCCGCGGTCCCGATCGAGATGCCTCCCCTACTCGACGATCTCATCCGTGAGCATCTCGAGCAGCGAGGCGAAAGCCGCTACCCACGCCATACGGGCTGGCTGTTCCCCGGCCGACTTCCCGGCACTCACCTGACCACCGAAAACATCCGTTCCCAGCTCGTCGACGTCGGCATCAAGCCTTACGAGAACCGCAAGGCCGCCCTCTTCCAGCTCGCCAGCGACATGCCCGCGCCTGTGCTGGCCGAACTGCTCGCGATCACGAACAAGAACGCAGCCGCTTGGGCCAAACTCGCCGCCCGCGACTGGACCGACTACATCACCGAACGCGGCAAATCGATGCCGCTATAGAAGGTAGAGCTAACTTGCGAAACCGACGTCGTAACCGCTCTGCACAGCCGAGGCCACGATACGTCGGGCTCAGCACCTCGCTGTGGAACGGAAAGCAGGTCAGATAGTGCGAATGCAGCGTTGCCTGCAGCGAAACTAACGCCGTCGGATGCTGCTCGGACGGTCCATACAACGAGGTCCTCAAATCGAACTCTTCCCAAAGCACGAGGAGGTCGCTGCCAGCTGTCGCAGCCGCAATGCGGCCCAGTTCGGCAATAGCCTCGGACGCGTCCCAGCCGGGCCGATACGGCCGACAGGTCACTGTTCCGGCCAAGGTGCCTCCACCGAACCGATCAAAGACAAACACCTGAGGCGGCGTGAATCGCCTGGAAATGCTGGAGGCTCCCCGGGGTACATCAGCAGTGGATTTGTATCGGTTGGCATTGCGTTTCCTAAGCCCGTCCTGAACGGCGAGTGGTTGTCGCGTCGAGCGACTCTGAGGTCTTTACTGAACCCCATGCCCGGGTTCATCCGACAGAGCGGTCGGAGACCACGGCAATTGGCGGATTGTCAGTCGAAATGGGCTGAAGCAGTGGTTGAATTGATTGAGGATTACTTCGTCGAGGAACGCGAATGGCCGTCTCGACCTGTTTCGATGCTATGCGCGCGGGTAGCCTTCCGGCGTGACCAACGATGTAGAGAAGCGGTGGCATGATCCCGCGACTTTTCGGGCAGCGGTGCGGTATGCCGTCGCGATCGTTGCTGTCGCCGGCGTCGCACTTGTGGCGTATGCCTTCACGAAGGCGACCGTTGCAGGGATATTGGTTCCGACTGTATTGTTTGGGGGCGGTCTGGGCGCGTTCGTGCGCACCTATCGGGTTTGGCGTACGGAGGGCACGTGGCCGATCTGGCAGGGCGCGGGATTCTTCTTATTCGCGCTGTTTCTTGTGAGTCTGCCGGTAGCAGGTACCGCATTGTCATCGTAATAGCGTTGTAGGGCCTACCATCTGGCTGAAGTGGCGCAATTCATCGTGACCATTCTTCGGTCTGGGTGAGCCAGAGCAGGTAGCTCAAGGCTGGTAGGACGACCACGGCTGCTAGCGCGACGACGATCAGCAGTCCGGTGAGTGTGGCGTCTGCTCCTGCGGCATCGTTGATGGTGATTTCGTCGACGAGTAGCCAGGGGTATTGGCCTACGCCCCACCCGGTGAGCACTGAGCCGACCGCCACGGCCGCGGGGAACCTGGCGATCGCGTAGCGGCGCCGGAACACCAACGTGACGGCCGCCACGCCAGCCACCAACGCCACGATAAGTAGCGGGAACGCGTGGCCACGTAGGCCGGTAGCCAACGTGGGTGCATCGTGAATGACCGGGTAAAGCCCTGAGAAGACGACGACCCCGGTGAGGATTCCGACCCCGAGGGTACGCCGCCGCAGGCTGATAGCGAGTTCGGTATCGCCTGTACGGGCGGCGTCGGCGGTCAGGAACACTCCGGCAAGGAACACACATGTGGTCACGGCCAGACAGCCCCCGACCAACGATGTGGGGTTGAGCCAGGAGCTGAGGCGGTCGCCGTAGCCCTCAGCGGGGACTCGGCCGGAAGCGATCGCCCCGGCGACGGTGCCGAGGAAGAACGGAGCGATCAGCGAGGAACCGGCGAAAATTGCACCGTAGAGCCGCGCCTGCGACAGGGTGGCCGAGTACTTACGGAACGCGAAACTAGCTCCGCGTAGCACGATCCCGGCCAGCGCCAACGCCAGGGGGATGAACAAAGTGGTGGTGGCCGCTGCGAAGGTGGCGGGAAAGCCGGTCCACCACATCACCAGGATGTAGATCAGCCACACGTGGTTGGCTTCCCACACCGGCCCGATGCTGTGGTCGACGAGGGTGCGGATCCTCGCGCCGTTTCGCGCGTTGCCCGCAGTCAGGTCGTAGAACCCGGATCCGAAGTCGGCCCCGCCCAGTAGCGCGTAAAGAATCACGCCAAGAAACATCGCCATCGCGACCACCGTGGCCAGAGTCACGGCGCCGTCTCCGAGCGGATCGGGCCGTAGGGGCTGGGCAGCTCAGCGTCACCGGCGCGCCACCGCCGGGCCATCGAACGCAGGACGAGGACCGCGCCCACGGTCATCCCCACATAGCCGACGAGGATGGCGATGTAGCTCCACCAGAGGCCGCTGCTTTGGCTGGCCGCGTCGACGGTGCGCAGCACTTGCCACACCGTCCAGGGCTGGCGGCCGACCTCGGTGGCGATCCAGCCGGATTCGACCGCAGCCACGGCCAGGGGTCCGGTGATGACGCACACGCGAAGGAACCACCGGTTGCCCCGCAGGTCGTGGCCGCGCCAGCGGGCCAGCCAGTACAGCAGCGTTACCCCGGCCAATAGGGTGCCGATCGCGACCATCGACTGGAACGCCAGATGGGTGATGTTGACCGGCGGCCACTCCGAACGGGGAATCCCTTCCAATCCGGGCACCGGGGCGTCCCAGGAATTGCGGGCGATGATCGATCCGAGACGCGGAATGGTGAGCGCCCAGCGCACCTCGCCGTCGATGAGCACACCTCCCAGCCGCAGCGGTGCCGGACTCTCGGTGGTCTGGGCCAGTTCGAAGGCTGCCAGTTTGGCTGGTTGGGTGTCGTGGATGCGCATCCCGAGCACGTGGCCGATGAACGGTTGCGCCACCGCGGCGACCGAGGCAAACGCGAACGGTACCGTGAATCCAAGCTTGTGGTGGTGGTCGATGCGGCCGCGCAGCATCCCGAACGCGTACACCCCCGACACGGAGAGTCCGACGACCATGAACGCCGCCACCCACATGTGCAGGAATTGCAACCAGACGCCCTCGTTGAACATCGCCGCCCAGGGGTTGATGTCGACGACCTCGCCGTTGCGGATGCTGAATCCGGCGGGGTGATTCATCCATGCGTTGACGGAGATGACGCAAAACGTGCCGACGATGCCGGCCAGGCCCATCGGGATCAACATCATCAGATGCCGCCGTGGCGACATGCGGTCCCACCCGTAGAGGTAGATGCCCAAGAAGATCGCTTCGACGAAAAAAGAGAGCCCTTCGAACGCGAACGGCAGCCCCAGTACGTCGCCGAATCGGCCCATCAGCCCCGGCCAGAGCAGACCCATTTCGAAGCTGAGCACCGTGCCGGATACCGCCCCGATAGCGAACAGCACTGCCGAAACCTTGGCCCAGCGCCGCGCCAGGCCCAGCGCCACCGCGTCGTCGCGTACGATGCCGCGGCGATGCACGACGAAGATGATCGTCGGGAATGCCACCCCGAAACACGCCAGCACGATGTGCCACCCCAGCGAGACCGCCATCTGTTGGCGTGCCGGCAGCAGACCTGGCGGCTGCTGGCCTTCGGCGAGGACCAGCAATGTGTCGGTCATCCACATGGTGTGAACCTACCCCTGATTTGCCCGGTTAATCGGATGCTGAGACGTCTTGCATGTCTTTGTCGGAAGCATTGCTGGACAGCGTTTTTGGTGGCAGCTCTGTTGCTGCCGTCGCGAAGCTTGGGGGTCATGCGCTGGCGCTGCCGGCGAGCCATTGGTCCCAGGTCAGGCTCCAGTCGCCGTTCTGCCAGACCTGCAGCGGTTGGCCGCCGGTGTTGCGGACTTCGAAGACGTCGCCGGGTTGGGAGAAGTCGTAGAACCATTGGGCGTTGTCGGCGTTGACGTTGAGGCAGCCGTGGGAGACGTTGGTGTTGCCCTGGGCCCATACGGTGCTTTCGAGTTGGTGGACGTAGATACCGTCGTTGCTGAGCCGTACGGCGTAGGGAATGGTCTCTTTGTAGCCGAGCCGGGAGTTGATGGGCAGCCCGTAGGTGGAGGAGTCCATGATCACGGGGTTGGCCTTGTCCATGACGGTGTAGGTGCCCGATTGGGTCCAGAACGAGAGGGTCTGTCCGCCAACCTCTTCGGTTCCGCCCATGCCCATGGAGGTGGGGATGGTGCGCACGAGTTGGCCGTTGTCGTAGACGCTGATGGTTTTGGTGGTGTCGTCGGCGATCGAAACGTGTGAGTCGCCGATGGTGAACGACACCTTCGTGTCTTCTTGGCCGTAGAGGCCGCCGCCGAGGTCGGCTCCGTAGATGTTGGCCGCCGCGGTGACCTTGGTGCCGGGGGTGTAGTACTGCTGGGGTCGCCAGTGGGCGTTCTGGTCGTCCATCCAGTACCAGGAGCCCTGTACCGAAGGCGCGGTCGTGACGCTAAGACGGCGTTGTGCGGCGGCGCGGTCGGTGATCGGTTCGTCGAAGTGGGCGACGACGACGGTGCCCACGCCGTAGGTGCCGCCGTCGGTCAGCGCCGCGCCCGAGGTGGTGGTCAGGGACGCCCTGGTCTGGTTGCCCGGTGTGAGGGTGGTGAAGGTGGAACTCTGGGTGGCGGGGACGCCGCCGAGGCCGCGGCTGTTGACGGTGAGGGTGTAGGTGCGGCCGTAGCCGAGTGGCACGCCCGGTTTCCACACCTGGTCGTCGGGGGTCATGACGCCGGGCACCGGTTGGTTCGCGTCGTTGGTCATTCGGACGTCGGTGAGGGTGCCGTCGGTGGCCGTCACGCTGACGGCGCTGAGTGGGTCGACGTTCGTCGCGTTGGGTCCGGGCACGATGGCCACCTGTGCGGGTTCTGGTGACGGCGGTGCGGCGACCGGGGTTGGGGTGGTGGGACGGGTGATGGTCCACCATCCGAGCAACGCGGCGACGACGACCGCGACGCCGGCGACGGCCAGGATAGTCAGTGTCCTACGGGTCGTGGCGAAAACGGTTCTCTCCCTGCGGTGTCGACGTGCGGTGCGGTCGTGTCAAGCCACCAGGTCATGCTTGCCGGCGTTGTCGAACTGGTCATCGACGAGAACTACGGTGCGCTGTGGTGACTCGATTAGCGATGCGGCGATGGAGGCGCGGTACCCCGATCCGCAGTGCACCCACACCTGACCTGTGGGTACGTCGTCGAGACGTCCGAGCAGCTCGTGTAGCGGAATGTTGACCGCGCCTTCGATGTGGCTGTCGTCGAACTCGTGGGCTTGACGGACGTCGAGCACGGTGAGCCCGTCGGTGTTGATCTCCGTGGCGAGGTCGGCGAAGTCGGCCACGCGGTAGCCGGTCAGCGGTGCGCCGGCAGCGAGGGCGTCGACGGGCCCGTAGGCCGATCCGGTGACGTTGTCGACACCGATGCGGACCAGTTCGCGGCGGGCTTCGAGAATGTCGTCGGCGTTGTCGGCGAGCAGGGTGAGCGGGGCGCCCCAGGAGTAGAGCCAGCCCAGGTAGGTGACGAACTGGGTGGACAGTTCGAATCCCTTGGTGCCGGCCAGATGTCCGGCGGCGAAGGCGGTTCGGCTGCGCAGGTCCACGACCCATTCGCCTGCGTCGATACGGCGGCGCAGTTCGGCGGGGTCGACGGGTTCGGGCATCGACAGGTCGACGGGGGCCGGGCCGTCAGCGTTGATGACACCCATGTGTGCGTAGTAGGCGGGGTAGGCGTGCAAGCCGGCGATGAGTTCGTCGACGTAGGTTTGCTCGTCGTTGGTCAGGGCGGGGTTGGTGTCGCGTTGTTCGGCGATGGTCGACGAGTCGCCGCTGGCGGGGCTGGCCGAGCAGAAGCTGCCGAATCCGTGGGTGGGATAGACCGCCACGTCGTCGGCCAACTCGGCGGCCAGGCGCCGCACGGAGTGGAACTGCGCGTGGGTCAGCTCCTCGGTGTGCTCGGCCCCTACCAGATCGGTGCGCCCGGTGGTGCCGTGCAGCATCGACCCTCCGGAGAACACGCCGACTGCGGTGCTGGCGCCGTCGTGCAGCACGTAGCTGACGTGGTGGTGGGTGTGTCCGGGGGTGTGCATGACCTGGAAGCGGAACGGTCCCACGTCGATGACGTCGCCGTCGCTTACGGCGCGCCGGTCATAGGACACCTCATCGCCGCCGGCCACGACGTACTCGGCGTTCAGCAGGCGCGCCAATTCCACACCGCCAGTGACATAGTCGTTGTGAATGTGTGTTTCCAAGACGTGCGTAATCGTCACCCCCTGTTCTGCAGCGAGGTTGAGCACGCGGTCGATGTCGCGTTGAGGGTCGATGACTGCGGCGACACCGTCGCCGCTGACGAGATAGCTGCGATCCCCGAGGCCCGAGGTGTCGATGATGGTGACGTCCATAGTATGAATTTCTCCTTTGGTTCTTCGGGTTCTGTCGTGGTGGCGAAGTCAATGTGGGGTCATTGCAGCCAGATGGTGTCGACGAGGACGAACGCGGCGACTGCGAATACCAGGTAGGCGAACCAGCGCTGCAACCGGTCGGTGTCCATCCGGGTGCCCAGGTACCCGGCGATCAGCGAGGCCACGGTGGCGGTCGCGGCGAACGCGCCCACGACGGCCCAGTCGATGCTCAACCCCTGCAGGTGAGACAGGAACCCGGCGGCGGAGTTGGCGACGATGATGAGCAGTGAGGTCCCGATCGCGACAGACATCTCCACCCCCAGCATGAGGACCAGCGCGGGAATGATCAGGAAGCCGCCGCCGACGCCCAACAGACCCGTCAGGAAGCCGACAACAACGCCGGCCGGAATCGAGCGGGGGGCGCAGCGCCGCCAGTCGATACCGCCGTCATGGATCTCGCAGGCCGTACCGGTAGGGCCGTCGTCGGTGAGCATTCGAACACCCGCCAGGACCATCACCGCCGCGAAGCTGATCAGCAGGACCGATTGAGACAGGTGAGAGCCCAGCGCCGCGCCGGCGAACGTGGCCGGAATGCCGGCGGCGGCGAACACACCGGCGAGGCGCCACTGCACGTGACCGGCGCGCACCTTCGGGGCCGCACCCACCGCTGACGCGATGCCGATGACCAACAGCGACACCGGAATCGCCTGGCGCATATCCAAACCCACGGCGTAGACCAGGGCCGGCACAGCCAGGATCGACCCACCACCGCCGAGCAGCCCCAGCAGCACCCCGATCAGGGCACCGAAGAGCAACGCGAAGGTGATGGTCATAGCGTTCCAATCGAATTTGTGGGCAGCCGCGACACGGCGGCGGCTCATTTAGGAGGCCGTGGCGGTTAACGCCTCGATGGCTGCGCGCAGCTTGGTCGCGGCGTCATCGGCGACCGGCTGCAAAGCTTCCCGGTCGGCGACGCTGACCATGATCTGCGGGTCCATCGCCTCCACCAGCACAGCACCCGACTCATGCGGGTCGGAGCGCACCACGACGTTGCAGGGCAACAAAAGCCCGATCTGCCGGTCCACCTCCAACGCGCGGTGCGCCAGCGCAGGGTTGCACGCCCCGAGGATGAGGAAATCCTCGATCTCCTCGTCCAACTTGTTCTTCAGCGTGGTGGTCACGTCGATCTCGGTGAGCACCCCGAAACCCTGCTCGGACAACGCGTCACGGGTGCGGCGCACCGCGTCGTCGAACGCGGTGTGCAGGGTGGTCGCGATGGCGATGGTCATATCGGCCTCCTAATATTTGGTCGAAAGATTGTGCAGTGTCAGGCCAACGCGAGGAACAGCTTCTCCAGTTCGGCTTCGGTCAGCGGCTCGGCACCCTCGGGGGCCTCCCCGGACAGGCACTGCCGCATTCCAGTGGCGACGATCTTGAATCCGGCGCGGTCGAGCGCCCGTGATACGGCGGCGAGTTGGGTGACGACGTCCTTGCAGTCGCGACCCTGCTCAATCATCGAGATCACCCCGGACAACTGTCCTTGCGCGCGTCGTAACCGGTTGAGCACTTGGGACATTGCGTCGTCATCGCGCATCATGCCTTCTTTCCGATCGTCAGAGCTCAGTAGTCCGAGTATACCCATGGGGGTATTTGTTAAACCATTGTCAGACCCAAAGGGTCGCCAGGCACGCTGTTAGCTGCGGTCGGGTTCAGTGCGCGGGCCGAAGCCCTCGATGGTTTCGCCGGCGGTCGCGTGGCGGCCGATGTGGGCCTCGGAGCGCATTCGGTCCACCATGTGCGGGTAGTGCAGCTCGAACGCTGGCCGCTCCGACCGGATCCGGGGCAGCTCGGTGAAGTTGTGCCGTGGGGGCGGGCAGGTGGTTGCCCATTCCAGTGAGTTGCCGTACCCCCACGGATCGTCGACGGTGACGGGCTCGCCGTATCGGTAGCTTTTGCCGACGTTCCAGAAGAAGACCAGCATGGAGACGCCGAGAATGAACGACCCGATGGTGGAGACGATGTTGAGGACGGTGAATCCGTCGCTGGGCAGATAGTCGGCGTAGCGGCGTGGCATGCCCTCATCGCCGAGCCAGTGTTGTACCAGGAAGGTGGTGTGGAAGCCGATGAACGTCAGCCAGAAGTGCAGCTTGCCAAGTCGCTCGTCGAGTAGTCGGCCGGTCATCTTGGGAAACCAGAAGTAGATGCCGGCGAAGGTGGAGAACACGATGGTGCCGAAGAGCACGTAGTGGAAATGGGCGACGACGAAGTAGGTGTCGGTGAGGTGGAAGTCCAGCGGCGGGCTGGCGAGCATGACCCCGGTCAATCCGCCGAGCAGGAAGGTCACCAAAAAGCCCACCGACCACAGCATGGGAGTCTCGAACGTCAGCTGGCCTTTCCACATGGTGCCGATCCAGTTGAAGAACTTGATTCCCGTGGGCACGGCGATCAGGTAGGTCATGAACGCGAAGAAGGGCAGCATGACGGCGCCGGTGGCGTACATGTGATGAGCCCATACCGCCACTGACAGTGCGCCGATGCTGATGGTGGCGTAAATGAGCGTGGTGTAGCCGAAGATGGGCTTGCGGGAGAACACCGGAAAGATCTCGGAGACGATGCCGAAGAACGGCAGCGCGATGATATAGACCTCGGGGTGGCCGAAGAACCAGAACAGGTGCTGCCACAAGATGGCACCGCCGTTGGCGGGATCGAATACGTGCGCGCCCAGGTGGCGGTCGGCGGCCAGCCCGAACAGCGCCGAGGTGAGTATCGGGAAGGCGATCAGAATCAGGATGCTGGTCACCAGAATGTTCCAGGTAAAAATCGGCATCCGGAACATCGTCATTCCGGGGGCGCGCATGCACACGATGGTGGTGATCATGTTGACCGCGCCGAGGATGGTACCCAGCCCGGACACGATCAGGCCCATAGTCCACAGATCGCCGCCCGGGCCCGGCGAGTGGATGGCGTCGGTCAACGGGGAATAAGCGGTCCAGCCGAAATCGGCGGCCCCACCGGGAGTGATGAAACCGGCAAGCATGATCAGTCCGCCGAAAAGAAAAATCCAGTATGAGAAGGCATTCAAGCGGGGGAACGCGACGTCGGGGGCACCGATCTGTAGCGGCAGCACTAGGTTGGCGAATGCGAAGATCACCGGAGTCGCATATAGATAGATCATCAGCGAGCCGTGCATGGTGAACAGCTGGTTGTACTGCTCGTTGGACAGAAATTGCAGACCGGGCACCGCCAGTTCGGTGCGCATGAACAGCGCCATCAACCCCGCGGCGGCGAAGAAGAAGAACGTCGTCACGATGTACAGTTGGCCGATCAGCTTGTGGTCGGTGGTGGTGATCAGCTGGTAAATCACTTCGCCGGGGCGTTTTCGCCGCGCCGGGAACGGCCGGGTGGCTTCTAAGGACTGCGGTGCGGTAGCGGTCATAGCGTTCCCCCAAAAGTCGACGTTCTTGGCCCTGATCCCAGGTGCACGACCTACCCACGATGGCGTGTTTCAAACGCAGAAAAATCCTTATCTGATGTCGATCTCGGTACGACCGTGCGTCTGCGCTGCGGTCACGCCCGCCCCTTCAGGATGAGGTTCCAGTACATCGCGGGCAGGCCGTAGCGTTTGAGCAGCCACATGTCGCGGCGTTCGTGGGTGGTGTCGATGAACGGGATCGACGGGGCGGGTTTCATCGTGTAGTCGAACTCGGCGAGCAGCATCTTGTCCCGTGCGGTAGTCAGCGGACACGACGCGTAGCCGCCGTATGAGCCCGACAGGGGACGTCCGGCCATGCTGTCGGTGAGGTTGGCCGCCACCACCGGGGCCTGCTTGCGGATCGCGGCACCAGTCTTGGAGTTCGGTGTCGACCCCGCATCACCGAGGGCGAAGATGTTGTCGAACTGGTTGTGGCGCAACGAGTTCTTGTCGACATCGACGTACCCGCCCGGATTGTCCGCCGCGCGCAACGGGCTGGACTTGATCCAGTCCGGCGCCGACTGGCGAGGCACGACGTGCAGCATGTCGTAGCCGATCTCACGGGTCGTCTCGGCGGCGTTGTCAGTGATCGTGACCGTGCGGGTACCGGGGTTGACCGTGGTGACCTCACTGTTGAACAGCACCTCGATGCCGTAGCGGGCGACCACCTTCTCCAGCTCGTCGGAGAACTCCTTGACCCCGAACATCCCCGGTGTCGGCAGCACCATCACGATGCGGATGTTGGACAGCACGCCCTGACGTCGCCAGTAGTCCGCGGCCAGGTAGGCGATCTTCTGTGGCGCACCCGCGCACTTAATCGGACCCGAGGGCATGGAGAAGATCGCTGTACCCGAGCGCATCGACTTGATCAGCTCCCACGTCTTGGGTGCCAGGTCGTAGCGGTAGTTACTCGACACCGCCGGCGAATCCAGCGACTCGGCCATCCCCGGCACCGCGGTCCAGTCCAGTTGAATGCCGGGGCACACCACGAGATGGTCGTAACCGACAGTGACGCCGCCCTCGGTGCTGACCCGCTGCTTCTCGGGATCGATCTCGCAGGCCCGGTCCTTGATCCAGCCCACCCCCTGGGGCATCACCGAGGCCTGCGCCCGCGCACTGGCGCCGGCATCGACGCAGCCGCCGCCGACCAAGGTCCACAGCGGCTGGTAATAGTGCGTACTCGACGGTTCGATGATTCCGATGTCGTCGACGCCCGCGCGGCGCAGGCGCGCAGCGAGCGACACGCCCGCGTTCCCGCCGCCAATAACGACGATCTGATGTCCCACTGCAGTCATTGGTCGACCTCCCAAGTCTTGTCACAGCGCTGATGCGCGCGGCGCATCCGCTGCTCAGCCACGTACGCCCGGCTATCTGCGGACGCCACCCTCAACATGTAGGGATGTACGTACATCCGACTAGGCTAGCGTGGAGCACTCCGAATTGCACTACACCGCGAGACAATGGGTGGCCGATCAGCCGGATGAAGGAGTGGCGATGGCCGACGAAGGTGAGCTGGCGTCGCGCATTGACCGTCGCAGCGCGCTGCCGTTGTGGGCTCAGCTGCACGCTGACCTGCTGGCCCGTATCCACAGCGGCGAGTTCGCCGCTGGCTTTCCGGGCGAACATGCCCTGACAAGCAGCTACGGTGTCAGTCGGCACACCGTACGTGAAGCACTGCGCCATCTGCGTCACGCCGGTGTGCTGATCGCCGAGCGTGGCCGCGCCACCCGCCTGGCCGACGCGCCGGTGATCGAACAGCCGCTTGGGGCGCTCTACAGTTTGTTCGCCGCGGTCGAGGCCACCGGGATGCCCCAGCGCAGCGTGGTACGCGTGCTGGACGTGCGGGCCGACCCGACCGTGGCACACACCCTAGCTCTGGCCGCTGACGCGCCGCTGGTGTATCTGGAACGGTTGCGCATGGCCGGCGAGCAGCCCCTGGCGCTCGATTTCGCTTGGCTACCAGCGGAGGTAGCCGCACCGCTGCTGGAGGCCGATTTCACCCACACGGCGCTCTACATCGAACTGGAGAACCGCTGCGGAGTACGGCTGACTGGCGGCCGTGAGGACATCACGGCGGTGGTGCCCGAGCCGGATGAAGCTGCGCTGCTGGCGCTCGACGAACGCTGCGCCGCACTGGCCATCCGGCGCCTCAGTTGTGTCGATAACCGCCCAATGGAGATGCGGCACACACTGATTCGCGCCGACCGCTTCACCGTCAGCGCCCGCTTTTCACCGTCGCAGGGGTATGCCTTCACCACCGAGGGGTCGTTGGTGACGCCAGGCTGAGAGCGGCACGGGCTCGACAGAACACGTACCTACGTAGTAGATACGTAGGTATGTCTGTGACGCCGAGCGTGGCTGCTACCGATCCGATGTCTGCTACCGCTGGCCGGCAGGGGGCGTGGCGTTATGGGCGTGCGGTCGCCGTGGGGGTGCTGGTCACGACCGCGATGGCAGTGCCCACCGATGTTTTGGATACGCCCCTGTTCAGCCGTGAAGTCCCGGTGCGCTGGTGGGAGTATCCGACACTGGCCGCGGTCGGGGTGCTCACCGCGCTGTGGGTCGGTATCGGCAGTGCGCAGCGCGGTGCCGGGCGTGCAGTCGGTGGTGTCACGCTGGCCACCTTCGCTATCGGCTGCCCGGTCTGCAACAAGTTGGTGCTCGCCGCGGTCGGTACTACCGGTGCGATGGGGTTGTGGGCGCCGCTGCAGCCGATTCTGGCGGTGGTGTCGGTGATCTGGATGGCAGCGCTGGTGGTGTGGCGGTGGCGACGCCGACCCTGCGCCGAGGGTCGATGCCTGACGACGCAACCACGCTGAGGGCCAGCACCAGGCGTCGGGAGCGGACATCAGCGGGCTTGGGGCGACGTGAAGCAGGGTCAGAGGATGCAGAAGGTAAGTGCCGCTACCGGCACAGCGGCGATGGTGCAGGCCACCCAGGCCGCAGCCACGATGTCGTGGTGTCGAGGCCCTGACAGTGGCGGGCGTGATAGCCGCAGCATGCGGTCCAGGACGGCGGTACCGGCGGCCGCGAGGGTGTGGGCTGGTAGCGGGTGGCCCGTGCTCAACAGGTAGAGGCTGCTCAGTAGGGGTTGGCGACCGTGATGGCGCACGGCTTGGTCGTCGGCACACATTTCCAGCCAGACGGGTACCGCGGTGGCTGCCGCACGCAGCAGCGGAAGCCGCGGTAGCGCGGTGTGGGCAGCGTTGAGTACGGCCAGGATGAGGTGGTGGCGACCACGCAGGTGCGCGCGCTCGTGGGCCAGGACCGCGGCGAACCCGGCAGGGTCGAGGGCTGCGGAGGCCGCTGTGCTCACCACGATGGTGTTGCGGCGTCGGCTGGCAACGCAGTACGCCGTGGGCGTGTCGGCACCGATGGCGACCACGCCCACGTAGTCGGTGGCGTGTCCGACGATGTGGACGGCCTCGGCGTGTTCGCGGTTGGCGCGACGGGTGGAGTTCAGTGTTTTCCCGACCCGCCAGCCGGTGCGGACGGTGATCGCGGCGGTCGGGACGAGCAGCGCCACCACAATCGCCGTCGACGCCGACGTCGGTAGCACCAGTACGTGCGTCAGCCCTAGCGTGTCGACGCAGAAGGTCACCGCGGAATTGGTGATCAGAGCGTGCAGCGCACCCACGGTGAGCATGGCGAGGGCACCGATCCATGCCAATGCGGTGGTGGCGACGGTGACCAACCAGGCGGCGACGGCCACACGGGGCCGGACGGTGCGGTGGGTCAGCAGACGCGCCAGCACCGGCGGCGCCAGCCAGCTCAGCGTCGCCGCGTAGGCGAGAAGGACCGTCACAGCGTTCATGGTTGGGTACCGCCAGGGGCATTCTGAAAGGCCTTGCGGATCTTGCTGGATTCGTCGTCGCCGATTTGTTCCAGGAAGAAATTCAAGATGAGTTCACCGTCGCCGCCGGACTCGTAGACGGTGCGCATGAGTTTGGCTGAGTGCTCTTCGCGGCTCATGGTGGGCTGATAGTGGTACGCCAAGCCCACTTTCTCGCGTGTGAGCCAGCCTTTGCGGTACAGATTGTCCATGGTTGACATCACCGTCGTGTAGGCGATCTGGCGGGTTCCTGCGAACATGTCGTGCACCGAACGCACCGTTTGAGGCTCGTTGGTTGACCAGACCATCTCCATGACCACGGCCTCGAGATCGCCGAACTGTTTCAGTGTCATCGCACACGCCTGCTCGTTTGTTTCCCGGACTCGCCTGGACGAGCGGATCGAACCGCCATGCGAGCCTGTCGGAGTTCCTACGTAGTTAGATCGTAGCTTGCGTCGTCCCGCGAATCGGGGTGACGCGGCGAGCGCCCGTCGCCTACGGGTGACGCACCACCGGGGTCCGCAGCGCCGTGACGGTGCCGCAGCAGGCGATACCCACGCCACATCATCAGTGCCGCGACGACGATCAACAGTGCTGCGGGGTCACCGAGGCGGCCCGCCCAGTCGCTGAGCCATACCTGGACCTCGAACTGCTGGTCAACGCCGAGCAATCCGCCCAGATTCGCGGTGCCGTCGGTGGCGACAAACACCACCCCGATCGCTATCAGCACACCGCCGGTCAGCAGCGAGGTTGTATGGGTGTGCAGCGGACCGATTGTGACGGGCGTGCCCCGCAGCCACTTACGGCGGGCAAGGCCGAAACGTTCCCATAACAGCGCCATCACGAAGAGCGGCGCGGCCATGCCCAGGGCATAGACAGCCATCAGCACCGCGCCGCGCCACGGACTTGCCCCCATCGCCGACATCGTCAAAACCCCGCCCAGAAGCGGTCCTGCGCAGAACCCGGCCAGTCCGTACACGGCGCCCAGGGCCAGCACCGATGCGGTGGAGGAGATCTTGATGCGCCCGGTGAGATTCTGCGCCGCTGAGACGCCGAAGCCTTTGCCCAGCACGGTCATCACACCGAACGCGATGATCACGACCCCGCCCACCATGGTGACCTCGGTGCGGTAGCGGGTCAGGGCTGCGCCCACCGCGGCGACTCCGGCACCCAGCGGTACCAGGATTAGGCATAGGCCGAGCCAAAACACCACCGTGCGCTGCATCAGCAGCCGAACGCGGTCGAAGGCGTAGGCGAAAAACGACGGCAGCAGCAACGCCGAGCAGGGGCTCACCAAGGAGGCCACGCCGCCCAAAAATGCTCCCACCAGCCCGACGCCCGTCACGCCTGCCCCGCCGCCTCGGTGATCGCGGCGACGAACACCTCAGTGGGCTGAGCACCCAAAGTGGGGACACCGTTGATCACGAAGGCCGGAGTGCTGGGCACCCCGATCTCAGTCCCCTGAGCCAGATCGGCGTTGATTGCCGCGTCAAACTCGGTGCTACGCATCTGAGCGCTGAACCGCTCGATGTCGGGAACGCCCGCTTTCTGCGCAAACCCGACCAGCGCCTCCTCGGTGAGGTCGGCATGACCCCGTTCCGGCGACTCAGCAAAGACTGCGTGATTGAACTCCCAGAACCGTCCCTGCGCCGCGGCCGCCCGGCCCGCTCGCGCCGCTTGCATCGATTGCGCCCCGAAGATGGGCAGATCGCGCCACTCCAGACGCAAAGTGCCATCGCTGACGAAGCGGTCGACGAGTTCGGGTTCGGTGTCGCGACTGAACTTCGCGCAGAACGGGCAGCGGTAATCGGCGAACATCACCATCACCACCGGCGCGTTCGGATCACCCTGCGCCAGCGGGTCATCGGGCATTCGACGCTCGACCGCCAACCCCGCGGTCGCGCTCCCCTCGGCGACACCGGGGGCAGTGACCTGCGAGGAACCCGGGCCCGCAATCTGCCCCGCCTCCGGAGCGGCCGCCTCGGGTTCTCGCACCAAGAACACGATCAGCGCGACCGCGACAACCACCAGACCGCCGAGAAAGAGCACATCCTTTTTCACTCCGTCACGCCCAGGCTTCGCCATTAGAGACCTCCAACCCGTACCTACGCACCTACGGCGTAGGTACGTATTCTATTGATAGCACACACCGCTGCGACCGACGGCGACCGCGCCGTAATGCACGGACAGGCGCTAGGCTACCGCTACCTACGTATCTACGTCGTAGCTACGTATTCTTGTAGGGTCGAGCCGTTCGGGCCCTTCAGGAAGGCGCGCCAACATGCTGACGACAATCGAAATCGCTTGTACTGCAAAGACACTCGACATCACATCCTCGTGTGCATTGAAAGGATCGAACCATGCCCCAATTCACCAGCCAGTTACGCCGGGCCCTGCTCGCGCTGTGTGGCGCGCTCGTTGTCGGCATCACCGCAATAGTTCAACCGAGCGCTGCGCACGCGTTTTCTCGCCCCGGGCTGCCGGTCGAGTACCTGATGGTCCCGTCAGCGGCGATGGGCCGCGACATTAAAGTCCAATTCCAAAGCGGCGGGACCGGCTCGCCGGCGGTCTATCTGCTCGACGGGCTGCGTGCGCGTGAGGACTTCAACGGCTGGGACATTGAAACCAACGCCTTCGAGATGTACCACGGATCCGGCCTCTCGGTGGTGATGCCCGTGGGCGGTCAATCGAGCTTCTATTCGGATTGGTATCGGCCCGCCTGCGGCAGCTCCGGATGTACCACCTACAAATGGGAAACCTTTCTCACCAGTGAGCTACCCGCTTACCTGTCCGCGCAGCGGCAGATCAAAGCGACAGGCAGCGCGGCAGTGGGTCTGTCGATGGCCGGCTCGGCCGCACTGACACTGGCTATTCACCATCCGCAGCAATTCCCTTACGCGGCATCGCTATCGGGCTTTTTGAACCTATCGGAAGGATGGTGGCCCACCCTGGTCGGAGTGTCGATGAGAGACGCCGGCGGCTACCGGGCCGAAGACATGTGGGGCCCCTCTTCGGATCCGGCCTGGAAGCGCAACGACCCCCTGGAGAACATCGACACGCTGATTACCAACAACACCCGCATCTGGGTTTTCGCCGGCAACGGCAAGCCCGCCGATCTGGGCACCGGGACTGCCGAAGGGGACAACCTGCCGGCCAAGTTCCTGGAGAGCTTCACGCTACGCACCAACAAGACGTTTCAGGACACCTATCTCGCCGAGGGTGGCCGCAACGGCGTCTTCAACTTCCCCGACAGCGGCACCCACAGCTGGGGATACTGGTCACAGCAACTAGCGATGATGAAGCCCGATCTTCAACGGGTCCTCGGCGCAGTACCCCAGCCCTGATCCGATCATTGGACCGCAGCAGCCAGGGGCCTCAGGTCTCGATGATCCTCGTCACCCGAGAAGTCATGCCGGCCAGACGCACCCCCGACACCTTGACCGGGACCCCTGTCTGTTGCGCTTCCAGCATTCGGCCACCGCCCAGGTAGAGCGCCTCATGCTGGCTTCCGCCCGGCCCCCAGAACAACAGATCCCCTCGTCTGGCCTGTGCGTGCGCCACCTGGCGACCCGCGTTGTATTGATCTCCCGACCATCGAGGCAACAGAACCCCCACCCCTGCGAAGGCGAACCTGGTCAGTCCCGAGCAGTCAAAGCCGACCGTATCGGCGCCGGAGTCAACACCCCGGCTGGGCCCGGTCAACGTCCCCCCGCCCCATGAATAGGGCACTCCGATCTGCGATCCCGCGCGACGTATCACGTGCTCAATCGCCTGAGGGCCATTCACTCGGCCAGCCAGCGCCGAGCTCGGCTGGGCCAGCGCGGAGCCGCCGACACCCAGTCCGGCCAGAAATGCGCGGCCCAAATCCATCGTCACGTCGGCGGCGATCCGGGTGGCCTGCAGCGAGGCATTGGCCACAGCTACCGGATCACCCGGCGCACCCGCGCTTACCCGTCGCGGCAGCGTGGGGTCCCATGAATCAGGCTGCGCCGCAGCAGATCCTGGATACCCGAGCGCCACCAGCGGTACCGTCACGAAGTACGCACCTAATCGCAGAACGTCACGCCGACGCACCGCACCACCTCCCAGCAACCGGAATCTACGTACCTACGACGTAGGTACATAGTGGCCACGGTAGGGTCCTCGACGTCACAGCACGAGACATCCAACGTCTCAATTCAATAACCCACCCCCTATCGCGCCGCCCACCACACGTGAGTGCCAGTCGATGCACACCTCCCGATGGGTGCTGTCCAAGCTCAGGCGCCCGCGGCGGAGGTTGCGGTGCGCACGACGCGAGTTCACGGCCGAAGGTACGCCCAGCCCGCCCATTGGCGCTGTGCCACATGAAGTACAGCGGCTGCGACAACCGTGGTCCCCGAATGCAGATCCACAACGCCAATTCCGCGAGCGGCCATCGTGTTTGCGCATGCACTCAATTCGACTGCGCCACAATCGAGAACATCGTCAAGCGATGCGACCACCGGAGAGCCAGCGAGGACAAGGTCTAGCGCTGCGCCGTTGACGACAATATCCACTCGCCGCTCACCACGGCTTGCGGTAACAAAGTTGTGCGCGTAACGCAGCGCAGTCCTCCAGAGGTCCACGTCGCCGCTGCTGACGTGAATGACCAATCCAGGCGCGACGTCGTCAGTCATGGGAACTTCCTTCTGCTCAGCAGTCCGCCGCAAGGTGTCCTGACAGGGACCGCAGGGCAGGCCTCAACGTAGACGGGTGGGCGGCACGCTCAATGCCGACACCGACGCCTCAAAATGTCACGCGATGACGCAGGTAGTCCGACCGGCGCGATGCCCCGTGCCCAATAAGGATTCCGGCGTATGCCGCTACTTCCCCGCTGAGAGCTGGCTACGAACTGTGGCCGCATCGCACTCTGCGCCGCGGTTGTAGGGCAGCTTCGCCAACAGCAAGCCCATCGCGCACGTGTTGGACACCGCCGCGAACGTCAGCCCTCCTCCGATACCGGCGGCCATCCACTTCAGCCGAGGAACAGCGGTGCTGGCCAGCACACTACTGAGCACAATGGAGC
>Ga0208832_100068_pt1 | contig 24256 bp, 23 predicted proteins | sample DeeseametaMP2158_FD_184175 | JGI IMG/M metagenome (GOLD analysis project Ga0208832, IMG submission 184175) | Marine microbial communities from the Deep Pacific Ocean - MP2158 (SPAdes) | ecosystem: Environmental > Aquatic > Marine > Oceanic | place: Southwest of Acapulco, Mexico, North Pacific...
ATACCTGTCTGACGGAAAGGTAATGTTTTCATCACATAATCGTCAAAACCAAGCCCATGCGCCCAGCATATTTGACCAAGATAACGATAGATACGTTTTGGGAGAAGTTCGGTTCGAGGAGAGCTAATACCAAGTTTCTCAAAGGGATCTAAAACCACGGAATTTGAGTTTTTAGCATGACCACGACGATACCATTCAGCGATCATCTGGCGATACTTTTCAACGCCCGTATGTGGGTCTGAATGATTGATAAGTGCTTTATTCCAACCATCTTCATGCCAAACTTTGGCAAACTCATGTAAGTCTTGCGTATTGTCATTAGCTAGGCTTTCAACGTACTCTTTGAAGTTATATTCATCAAAAACTTGTTGAACTTCATCAGCACTAAATAACATACCAATATCATGCCAATAAGCCGCTTCCAAGATTAACCATGTATCTGTCGCGGTCAGCTTATCGATATTGCTACCTAATAGACGCTCAATGTTGACGAGTATTTGCTGCGAGTGGGATTCGTTATGACTACTAAAGTGTGGATAATAACTCCCCACATTTTCAAGCGACTTACCGACAAGTTTTTCATCAAACTCCCATTGCGACATCAATATTCTAGTATTGCTATCTTCTTCGGTTTTTTTCTTTAAATGTTTGATTAGTCCTGCGCTCATAGTAAGCCCTACTTGTCATATATATTTAGTATTGCATTCTTAAATTTTACAAACTTAATTCTACCTTAAACGCACGACCAAAGGAAAAATCATATTTTAATTAATCATTTTTAGGCTTCGCTTGAGCCCCAGCCATCAACTCCTTTACCCGAGCACTTTCCCTAAGCACACAAGCCTCATACTCAGAAAGCGGCTCAGCCTCCTGTTGCTGCTGACTTTCCTTCTCCTCTTTAGCCTTATCTTCCAAATATTGCTCAAGCGCTTGCTGCTCATCTTGCTGTGAATGACTCATCACTGACTCCTTATACTATTTATTTGCTGACGCTGCTATTCGATTAAACATAGTGGCAAGTCTGGCGTTATTTTCTTCGATATATTTAGCGCCTAGCGCTAATATCTCATCCGGTGCTTGTACCGTTTCGGGATAGTCTTTCAGTCCAATTTGGATAGCTTTATTACCCTTAGCGACCATGTTAGGTAAGCTCTCTTTGGTGACTTCAAAGTGACATTGCCAAGCGAGTACCCAAGTGCCACGCGCTTTATGTTTTGGCGTTTGATAGATAAAGCCTTGATTCGGCCAAGCCTGCGTCTCCGCAATAATGCTTGCGCCTTTGGGACAGTCAAAACCTTCGCCGTGCCAGTGAAACACCGTAAAGTCTTTGGGTAGATCTTGTAATAATGGATGCGCTTGACCTGCTTCGGTCAATTGCATCGGTAACCAGCCAATCTCTTTGACTCCAGACGGTTTCACCTCAGCGCCCAAACAATGCGCGATGATTTGCGCGCCTAAGCAAATGCCAATGACTGTTTTACCGGCATCAACGGCTTGTTTTATCAGCCGCTTTTCTTTAATGAGCCAAGAATATTTATCCTCATCATGAACGCTCATTGGCCCACCCATCACGATGAGCCAATCAAAGCTATCCAGCGTTGGCAGGTTGTCGTTATCGTAGGAGCGACTAACGGTGATCGGATGATTATGCGCGCGCGCCCACTGTTTGATAAAGCTTAGATCCGCATAATCGGTATGAAACAGCGCGTGAATACGTAAGCTCATAACGTACCTCTTTTATCAAAACGTTCTATCCACAAATCTGCAAATACTGACGCACGACGTTATCCATGCCTTGCTCTAGCGATTCAATAGTAAAGGCATGACCAATCGACACCTCCGCGATATCACCAAGGCTTAGCAAATCGGCTAAATTGTCTAAATTCAAATCGTGTCCGGCGTTGACGCGCATACCGTTTTCGCTAGCGAGGTTAATACAATCGTCAAAGCGCTGTTTGACTGCAGCAAAGTTACTGTCGTTATTACTGCTGTCGTTATCCTTCTTATCTTCATAAGCGCGCGCCCATTCTTCGGTGTACATCTCTATCGTTTGTACGTTGCTAGCGATGACCGCTTTTATTTGCTCGATATCAGGGTCGATAAATACGGCGCAGCGTGTGCCAAAGCCTTCAAGCTCATGGCTGAGTTTGGACAGCATGTCGCTATATTTGATAATATCAAAGCCGTGGTCAGAGGTCAGCTGGTCTTCACTATCGGGTACGAGGGTGCATTGATGCGGTTTGACCTCGCGAATGAGTTTTAAAAATTGTTCATTCGGATTGCCTTCGATATTAAATTCGATATCTTGGTAATCTTTGAGATACTCACTGATATCATAAACATCTTGATAGCGGATATGGCGCTCATCGGGCCGTGGGTGCACGGTAAAGCCTTTAACCCCTAGATCAATCAGCTTTTTTACAAAGTACAATAGATTAGGGTAGTCGGTGCCACGCGAGTTGCGGATTAAGGCGAGTTTGTTTAAATTGACGCTAAATAGGGTGCTCATAAGATGTCCTTTTTCGTTATTGTTATGGTTTGAGTGTCCGTGATTAATAGTTGATCACTCAGGCTAGTAAAAATCGTCACGTCCCGCATACTTTTTATTGAGTGCTTTTAGGATAGCATAGGTCTCGATATCCATAATGCCTGTTGGCTTTAGCGGCCGGAAATGCAACTGGAAGGCATAGATGACATCGCGGCTCTCTTTATCCCACACATCTGTAGTATTCATCTGATAGCCATAATCACGAAAGGCCTGCTTGACCTCCCGTATCGTTGGGGTAGCTAGCTGAACTTGCTGCATAAAATATTGCTTATCAGCCTCATCATACCAAGCGCCAATACCGTAATCATCATGCAATCGCTGCCAAGGGAACTTCGCACCGGGGTCAATCTTGCGTGAGGGGGCAAGGTCCGCGTGACCGATGATGTTTTTGGGGGAGATGTCATACCGCTGCGCAATATCTTGCACCAATTGCGCGACTTTTTTGATTTGTAGCTCATCAAATTCGACGAAATGAGAGTAGGGATGATAGTCAAGCTCGCTATTTTTGAGGGCGTTTCGATATTGAGGTTTGATACCTTTATTGACGATCTCAATACCGATAGACGTGTCATTCAGGATCGTTCGACCGGCAAAACCGCCGTCGCCGGCGTGCCAAGCGCGCTCGCTCTCTGGTACCAGACTATATATCTTATTGTCATTCTTATCCATAATGAGGTAATGCGCGCTGACTTTGCCGCGAGTTAATAGCTTGATGGAGCGCGCGTTGTCGCTGACGGTATAGTGCAGCACAATCGTTTTAATGCGCTCGCTTTTACCTGTCGACTGATACGTCTCGCTATCAATGACGAAGGATTCGGTCGTCGCCATTTGCGCTTTGGGAGTGGTGATACAGCCTATCAAAGGTAGCGATAAAAAGGTCGCTAATGCTAAAGCGGTAAAGTTTTTTGCCATGACATGCTCGGTTTAAAAGATAAGGTTTGATCATTTAACGATACTGATATTAAACTGATATTAAACTGATGATTTTTTTATCTTCTTATTTAAAACCTTCTTCCAACTCTCCTCCAAACACTCAATAGCTAACCAAGGCTCAATCACTTCAGCGTCATGTTTTTCTTTAGCATTAGCCAGTTGCCATAGCGCCTCTAGCGTGGCAAACGGATAGGGACGTTCAAACAGATAAACCGGTAAATCCGCGTCAATTGTGCCATCGCGCACTACTTCAAAATACCAGCCCGCGATACCTTGTTTACTGACCCAAGACGCGATATTTGGGAGTTGCTTGGTTTTAAACTGCCCAATTTGGTCGTTGATTTTATAGCAAGGACGGCGCGGTTGTACGATACGTAATTGCACGCTTTCAGTGTCTTCGATCTCACCATATTGATAGACATCGCCGATACAAACCGTAGCTTCCGTCATCTCTGGTAAGTCATTGACCGCTTGAGTAATAAGGTTTTCGCCCAGCGTACCCACGCGCACGTTTAGATCGAACTCAGCATTGATCTGCTCGTAAGTCGCAGGCGGCAGTTGATGCACCGCTTTTAGCGGGCCGCCGTGATGCTTACGGTCGGCTTGTTCATCAGTTGTAAGGCCCATAAAATTGACCGCAACGGGTGCTTTGATCGGTGCTTTATCGATAGCGCTCATTTGCTCACGGGCGAAGGGCATGGCTTTGCCTGCACGCACATCGATTAAAGTGGCGATATGTAGGGGTAGCGGTTGATTAAAGTCATGTGCTGCGCTTTGAGAGTTTTGAGAAGTAGAGTCTGTATTGGCGGCGTTCATTGAATGTCCTAGCAGATCGTCACGTGAATAAGGCTATAGTATCGCAAAGTGTAATGGTTTTGTGTTTGATTAACTTTGTTGCTTATATAAAGCGCCAGTTATCAATGACATAAAAAAAGACCGGATATTTTATCCAGTCTGTTTATTCAGTGCGCTAGTCAATTCTTTGCGTTTAGTTACGGCGACCGGCTTTTTTCTCACGCGGCGTGGCAACTAATTCTGCTAAGCTCTCAGGCGATGACCACAGGCCTTCTAAGTCATAGAACTCGCGCGCAGCTGGCGTCATCATGTGCACAACGACAGCGCCCAAGTCGATCAGCGTCCAGTCAGAATCAGTGCCACCTTCGCGGCCTAATGGCATAAAGCCTGCTTGCTTAGCATCAGCGCCTAAGCTGTCAGCCATCGCGCGCACATGGCGCTTGGAGGTGCCCTCAGCGATAACCATATGCTCCATGACGTCTGTTAAGTCCTCGACATCAAGTACGGTGATGTTTTTGGCTTTCATACCGTCCAAAGCGGAAGTTACTAGCGTTAAGCATTCTTCTAAACGTTCGTTAGTCATAGTGTTGCTCATAAATTTGTATCTCTTTAATCGTCATTCGCTATAAAAAGTGAATCGTCATCGGCCATAAATAAGTGGTGACGACTATAATAAGGTGATTTTAACGGAATTAGTCTGCGGAATATAGCTTATGCTGCACAATATAGTTATAAACTGCAGGATGTAAGTGTTTGGATAGATACTCGCAGTGATTAAGCAAGCTATCTTTTATAATAGGGGCGGTACAATCAGTCAGGAGTTGGGTACGAATCTTTGTACTAGATACTTTCTGTACGGGTCGTGAGTCTATATAAATGCGTCCTTTGGGTAAGGTTTTCAAGCCTTTATTTGCTAAGTTTTGGGCTGCTAAGCTGTCAATAGAAGTTGTAACCAGTTCGCTGATAGAGTCAACCACTTGCGCCGGTAGCGAATTAGGTAGCTCATTGATGAGCAAAGCTCGCTGCTTATCACTTAAGGTTTTATTATTATCAAAAGGTTTATGCGGTAAGTTAGGGTCTGCACTGGCACTACGACCAAAGATCCAAAGATGAACGTAGTCCGTCAACTGTAAGCCCTGTTTCCATTTATCTAAACTACGAGCACTATCCATACCCATAATAAATATTAAGACATCTTGCGGATAGCGCTGACGTAAAGTCCGCACACTATCGATTGTATAGACAGGTGGGGGTTGCCAAATCTCAAGCTCATCGACGCGTATGGGCGTATCTTGCACCGCGAGTTGTAGCATAGCCAATCGATGCTTGGGTGCTAGGCTTTGTGATTTAAAAGGTGAGCGCGCGTTGGGTAATAACGACACTTGTAGCTCACAGTTTCGCTCGGCCGTAAGCGGCGCAAGCGAGTGGTAGACTTGCATCGCCATCTCAATATGAGCGCTATGTACTGGATTGAACGAGCCGCCTAAGTAGGCGCGAATAGCAGTAGGGAAAGGTTTAGTCATAGCGTCATTATAACGTTTGTCGATAGATATTTCTGTTTAATCAGCCGGTATCATCAGCTCTATCAAAAAAGCGCTCAACATAATGATGCTAAGCGCTTTTGTTTAAAACTAATAATGATTTAAATACTTTTAAATCAAATCACTATAAGCCTGAATAGCCGTGAGAGCAATAGTGTAGACAATATCATCGACTAGAGCGCCGCGCGATAAGTCATTGACCGGCTTATTAAGGCCTTGGAGCATAGGACCGACACTGATGACGTTGGCGCTACGCTGCACCGCTTTATAGGTAGTGTTACCGGTGTTGAGATCAGGGAAGATAAATACGTTGGCTTGACCGGCGACTTTGGAGTCTGGCGCTTTTTGTTTACCGACGCTCATCACAGAGGCGGCGTCATATTGTAGCGGACCATCAACGGCTAGATCTGGGGCACGCTCGCGGACGATTTTCGTCGCTGCAATGACTTTTTCGACATCAGCGCCAGTGCCAGACGAGCCGGTCGAGTAGCTGATCATCGCCACTTTTGGGTCGATACCGAAGGCGGCGGCAGACTGCGCCGATTGAATAGCAATCTCAGCCAGCTCCTCAGCAGTTGGATCGGGGTTAATAGCGCAATCACCGTAGACAACGACTTGCTCAGGCAGCAGCATAAAGAATACTGACGATACTAAGGAATATTGCGGCGCGGTTTTGATCAGCTGAAACGCGGGACGTACGGTGTTGGCAGTGGTATGAATCGCGCCAGACACTAGACCGTCGACTTCGTCTAGTTGTAGCATGGTCGTGCCTAGATAGACCGTATCTTGTAGATACTCAGCAGCGACCTCGCTGGTCGTTTTACCTTTACGGCGCTCAACTACTGCATCGATATACTTGCTCATATCAAGACTAGCAGGGTCGATGATTTCAAGCCCCTCAGGCAATACTAAATCACGGTTTTTGGCGACTTGTTCGACTTCGCTACGCTGCGCTAACAGTACACAATCGGCGATACCGCGGCTTTGACAGATACAGGCGGCTTCGACGGTACGCGGCTCAGCGCCTTCTGGCAGTACGATGCGCTTTTTGGCGTTTTGCGCTTTTTTGACCACTTGATGGCGAAACGCAGCAGGCGAGAGACGGGCGACATAATCACCGCTAAAGTATTCTTTTATCCAGCTGAGATCTAAGTGTGCTGCAACATAACGAGCGACATCGGTTGCGCGCTCGGTATCATCGCTTGGTATCTCAGAACTCATGTGTAGTAGGTTTTGTACCGTCTCAAAGCTATCGGTCTCGACGCTCATGACAGGGATGCCAGTCTTCAGCGCCGACTGCCAAAGCTCAGCTACGGTCTCGTTAGGGACTACACCGCCTGTCAGTACTAGACCTGCTAATGGTACGCCGTTGATACAAGCTAGGCCTGCTGCTAGCAGTAGATCATCACGGTCGCCTGGCACCACAATGAGCGTACCGCGCTTAAAGACCTCATCAACGCGCGAAACGGAGCGTGCGGTCAGGCTAATATCATTGATACGGCGCGATTTGGCGTCGCCGACGTTGAGCCAAGTGGCATCAAGCTCAGCGGCGATATCCCAAGTGCGCGGCACGGAGAGCGAGTCACTAAATGGCACAACACCGATGAGACGGAAGCGCTCGCTATGAAAATGCGGTGATAGGCGCTGTACCTCTTGGATGAAGTTTTCATCTAAGCTCACTACCGCCTCACCAGGAGCGACAGGCTGAGTCTCAAAGGTATTAGGCACGTCATGCACGCGCATTAAGATAGTGCCAAGCGTACGTTCATGAGCGATACCGCCAAACTCGCGCGCGTGCACGTCAAGCTTGTCTGCTAGATAAGCAGGATTGCTGGTGTCGACAGTGCTGACAAAGATAATCTTCGCGTCTAAAGCATGGGCGATGGCTTGGTTAATTTGAGAAGCGTAAGAGGCTTCGGTGGTTGGCACTAAGCCTTCACAGATAACTACATCAGGCTCGCCATCAATACTGTGATAATTGCCAATAACCTCTTCCATTAGCTCGTCAAGATTACCATCGCCGATCATGCGCTCAACGCGCTGACGGTTGATAGATTTGGGCGGCGTTAGGCCAAACGCATGCATGATAAGGGCGCTTGAGCTGTCCAAGCTGTTTTGTTTATCGAGCGTATCGTCTTGCAAAAACGGCTTCATAAAGCCGGCTTTGATACCGTTATAATCAAGCGCGCGAATGAGGCCAAGAGCGGCTGAAGTCACGCCGATACCGCGACTGATAGGAACCAATAAAATAGTTTGCATAGTGTATCCTACGGTTTGTTATATTTTTAAAGACTGAGAATGTATGATGGGCGGCTATTATTGTTGCTAATAAGCGACTAGTCTAGCAAGTAACTGGGTTAATAAAAGACTGAGCTAATAATAGACCCGTTTGCGCAGTCAAAAAAAAGCGCCATGCTTATACAGCGACAGCGCTTTTTTATTAACCCTTTAGTCTAGACCCAAGGTTTGACGGGTTTCTTTAGCGATTTGACACTCTTCGTCAGTTGGGATGACCCACAGCTCAATACTGCTATCGTCACTCTCAAAGCGCCCTTCTGCGCCGCCAACGAGCGATTTGTTTTTGTCTGCATCGAACGCGATACCGAAGTGACGCATCACGTTTAGGATACGCGCGCGCGTGGTCGCTGAGTTCTCGCCGATCCCGCCGGTAAAGACAATACCGGTAAACTCAGGTAGCGCGCAGCTGAGGCTCGCCAAATACTTACCGACGCGATAAGCGAACATCTCGATTGCCAGCTCGGCATCTTTATGACCTTCGTTAGCTGCTTGCTCGACGGTGCGTAGGTCGTTAGATAGACCTGAGATACCTAATAGGCCACTTTCGCTATTGAGCATTTTATCTACATCTTCCAAGCTCATACCAAGTTGACGCTTTAGGTGGATATGTAGGCTTGGATCGACATCACCACTACGCGTGCCCATCATCAGCCCCTCAAGCGGCGTCAGTCCCATACTGGTATCTAGACTTTTGCCATCATAAACGGCAGTCGCTGAGCAGCCATTCCCTAGATGCGCAGTCAACCAGCCTTGCGGGCCATTAGCTTCGGTGAGCTGGCTGGCACGTTCTGAAACGTAAGCGTGCGAGGTACCATGAAAGCCGTAACGGCGGATTTTTTCTTCTTCATATAGCGCTTTTGGAATCGGATAACGATAAGCCACAGGCGGCATAGTCTGGTGAAAGGCAGTATCAAAGACCACGACTTGCGGAATATCAGGATAGATCGCTTGTACCGCTTCGATGCCTAGAGCATTAGCTGGGTTATGCAAAGGTGCTAACGACTTGAGACGTTTCACTTCCGATAACACATGATCGTTCACTTTGACCGCTTCTGAGTATTCACGCCCGCCATGGACGCCGCGATGACCGACAGCGATAAAGTGATACTGCTCGAGGAGCTCAAGCACTTTTTGTAAGGCAAGTTTATGACGGCCACCTGGAATAGCAATTTCAAGCTTTTCACCATTTAACGCGGTATGTTTGATACGAGCGGTATCGAGACCTAAGTTTTCGGCCAGTCCCGTGATACGAGTCGATTCATCCTCGCTTATCAAAGCGTACTTAATAGAAGAGGAGCCACAGTTGAGGACTAAAGTGGGATTGGTTAATACTGAGTTGTCCGAGTTCTCATCGCTAGAAGCGGAGGGGTTGACGCTGTCATTCATGCTCTATCCTTAGATTATGGCTGTTGGGTTGTGGGTGTTGGATTATGGGTAGGAATAATAAATCATATAATAAGTAGGGGTTCAATCATTTAAACCATTTGAATGATTAAAGCAAAATAAAATGCTAAAGCTAAAGACAAGGTAGCATATTTTAGAACAATTACCACACTTGCGGTTAAGCGTTATACCACAATAACTATAAGGTTTAAGACAAGCATCCGTCAAGTATTAGTTACAGCTGTACACTGAGTGTCTAAAAAATAGTCTCCGCGCGTGCCACAACCGAACGTACAACACGCCCCATTAAATGTAGCATTTATAAAGAATAATGATAGGTCAATATTGCAACTAAAATTATCGCTAAACACAGTCAATCGCTGCCAATTAATGCTATGATTACAGGCCTATTTGATGCTCGATACTGGCTGGTATGGTACGGTTAGCGAGCAGGATTATTTAGCGTTAAAATATCAATAGCTGATTGTGAATTTTGCGCAAGCAGTTTTAGCGCAATCAGTGATGCATGGTTAATGGCTTACCACTTATGAAAACTCTAAAACCGAATTTTATATTTTCAAAACTTACTGCTATGGCGGTTACTCTAGTGGCTCTGAGTTTGAGCGGCTGCGGGCAAAAAGGCCCGCTATACTTGGCAGATACTGAGCAAGGGCTCATCACCAGCGCTGAGGTATTAGACAGTACCAGTCAGCCGCAAGATGCTGCGTTTTCTAGAGTAGATGACGACGAGTATAAGCGTACACGCTATCTTGAGGAGCAGCAAGTGCTGCCTGAGCCAAGCGATGATGCAAATGATTATTGATTGATTGCTAAGCGATTACTAAGCGATGCTGCAAGTTTAATAATGTGATAATTTCCTTTGAAAACCTGAATGAATGAAAGAGAGGACTATGAGTAACTCTGAGCCGCAAAGACAGGCAACTGTGGCAGATAGCCAAGCGATTACCGTACAAACTGAGCACGGGTTGTATATCGATCCTCAAGCTTTAAGCGCCCATCTGCCAGCGCTGAGCTACCGCGATAACGAGCTGTATATTGAGGACGTTAGCGTGAGCGGTTTGGCTAAGCAGTACGATACGCCTTGTTATGTCTACTCTAAGCAGGCGATCTTGGATGTTTATCAAGTCTATAGCGACAGCTTCGCCAGTCTTGAGCACCAAATATGCTACGCGGTAAAAGCCAATTCTAATTTGGCCGTATTAGGCATCTTGGCGCAGGCTGGAGCTGGCTTCGATATCGTCTCACGTGGTGAGCTGAAGCGCGTGTTAGCAGCAGGCGGCCAAGCGGGTCGCGTCGTCTATTCAGGCGTAGGCAAGACATACAGCGATATCGAATTTGCTTTGCAGCAAGGTATTGGCTGCTTTAATGTCGAGTCCATCAGCGAGCTGTCGTTAATTAATGAAGTAGCCGACCAGCTAGATACACCAGCGCCGATATCCCTACGGGTCAATCCTGACGTCGATGCTAAGACTCATCCTTATATCTCAACGGGGCTAAAAGATAATAAGTTTGGCATCGCTCATGAACAGGCGCTTGACGTTTATGCGCAGGCCGCGGCGATGTCACATATCGAGATCGTTGGTATTGATTGTCATATCGGCTCGCAGCTCACCGAAGTTGCGCCCTTTGTAGCCGCACTGGACAAAGTGATTGAGCTGGTGCAGGCTTTAGCGGATCAAGGTATTACGCTCAAGCATGTGGACTTGGGCGGTGGACTAGGCGTGCGCTACATTGATGAGTCGCCAGTGTCCATCGCTGATTTTGCCGACGCGCTATTGCCGAAACTCACTGAGCTGGGTCTCAAGGTATTTTTTGAGCCGGGGCGCAGTATGGTTGCTAATGCTGGCGTGCTACTCACTCGCGTTGATGTGCTTAAACCGACCGAGCACAAAAACTTTGCTATCGTTGACGCGGCGATGAATGATTTGATCCGCCCAGCGCTGTATCAAGCCGAAATGGCAGTGATTCCTCAGCAGTTACCTAACGGTGGTATGCAAGCTGACGATACAAAGACTTGGGATATTGTTGGCGCTATTTGTGAGACAGGTGATTTTTTGGCTAAGGATCGTGTATTGGCGCTTGCCGAAGGCGATATCTTGGCTATCACTGGTGCTGGCGCTTACGGCTTTACTATGAGTAGTAATTACAATTCGCGTCCGCGTGCTAGCGAGGTTATGGTGGCACAGAGTCAGCAGCAGTTGATTCGTAAGCGTGAGACGATCGAAGACTTATACCGCGATGAGATGCGTTGGCAAGATCAATAGTGAAATGACTAGCCGGCCCCTATGTCCATGGTAAAAGTCTGAGCTAAAAAGCTCCTAGTGATTTAGTAAATTTATTTTAAAAGCCCATTGTCATGATGACAGTGGGTTTTTTATGCTGACTATTTTATGACGAGTATTTCATGACGGTCTCTACCATTCATCACGCGCTGATAGTTATCATTGTGCAGGGTAGCGTGCTAATATAACCGACATATAAAAACAGAATAGGACACAAGGATATGTTGATAGAGTTTACAAAGATGCATGGGCTAGGTAACGATTTTATGGTTATCGATTTGGTGACTCAGCGCTTAGATTTGACCAAAGAGTTGGTAGAGTTATTGGGCGATCGGCACTTAGGTATAGGCTTTGATCAGCTGCTCGTCGTTGAGCCGCCAATGCGCCCGGATGTTGATTTTAGCTATCGCATCTTCAATACCGATGGCACTGAAGTTGAGCAATGCGGCAATGGCGCGCGCTGTTTCGCGCGTTTTGTACAAGCACGTAAGCTGTCATTTAAGCAGCGCTTGCGGGTTGAGACGGCGAGCGGCGTCATCTCTTTGACCACTGATCGTTATGGTTGGGTCGAGGTCGATATGGGTAAGCCTAAATTTGAGCCGGATGAGATTCCGTTTACCCCAAAAGCCACCACCAAAATCCAAAACGCCTATCATCTCGATGTCGCCGGTACACCAGTACAGCTTTATGTTGCTAATATGGGCAATCCGCATGCGGTTATCAAGGTCGACGATGTGCTAGATGCGGAAGTGGCCACTTTAGGCAAAGCCATTGAGTCGCACCGAGCGTTTCCGGATCGGGTCAATGTCGGCTTTATGCAAGTGATGAATCAGCGTCATATCCGTCTGCGGGTGTATGAGCGCGGAGTGGGCGAGACGCAAGCTTGCGGCACTGGCGCTTGTGCGGCAGTCGCTATCGGTATCCGTGAAGGCTGGCTCGATGAAGGCGAGGATATCCGCGCGCAGCTCTACGGCGGTAGTATGATTGTCAAATGGCAGCCAGGCTATTCGGTAATGATGACCGGTCCTACTGCCTTTGTATATGAAGGGGTATTCAGTCCCGATGGTATTATGGCGCAAGCGGGTCTCAAGCCTAATTCGCCAAGCTAAATACGGCTAGCTAAGAGAGTATTTAAGATACCAACTAAGAGAGCAATTAAGAGAAAAGCTATGAGCGTCAAAGATTATGTCAATCCGGCAACGGATATAGAGACCGATGCGGTATTACGTGAGCTATTGACGCCAGTGCATCGTTGGCTAAATACCTTGTCAGTACGCAATCACTCTGAGCATACTTTGACAGCTTATCTCGCTGGCGTTCAGCAGTTAGCGTTGTATCTGCGCGGTAAGCGTCTGAGTTGGACGCGCTGTGATAAGCGCCAATTAGCTCAGCATATCTCTCAGCGTCTTGATGAAGATAAGCTTGCGCTAGCCAGCGTGCAGCAAGAGCTCTCGGCGATCCGTCATTTTTATAGTTGGCTTATCGAAGAGGACATAGCGCGTATCAACCCGACGACTGGCTATCAGCTCAAGCGCAGTCCGCGGCCGTTGCCTTCGATTGCTGATGTTGATCTGCTCACTCAGCTTTTAGAGCAAGAACTGCCTGATACGCCAGAGCAAGCGCGATTGTGGCTGCGAGATAAAGCAATGTTTGAGCTGCTCTACAGCAGTGGCTTACGGGTAGGCGAGCTGGTGGCGCTCGATATGATAGATATCGATTTATCTGATTTGCGCGTTCGAGTGACCGGTAAAGGCAACAAAACGCGTTTAGTGCCAATTGGTAATAAGGCAGCTGAAGCGATTAAGCGCTACTTACCGCATCGTAACCTTTGGGTAGAGGGGCAAGACAGCGCTTTATTTATTAGTGAAAAGCTCGGTACGCGGCTCTCTACTCGCGCCGTACAGCAGCGTTTAAAAGTAGCAGCCAAACGCGCCGGTATCGCACAAAACCTCTACCCGCACCTGCTGCGTCACTGCTTTGCCTCGCATATGCTCTCCGGCAGTGGTGATTTGCGCGCGGTACAAGAGATGCTCGGTCATAGCGATATTAGCACCACTCAGATCTATACCCATGTTGACTTTGCTAAGCTCACCCAAGTCTATGATCGCGCCCATCCACGTGCCTCTCTTACTCAAAACGATAGTGAGTGATAGTCAGATTAAAAATGACACTGCGTTTAATATACAAGTTATGATCGTGGGACTGGTATAAATTGACACCCAATTCTTATAAATACTATTAAGCCAAGCGATGACACTGAAAAATAGGCATCTTCTCGCGCCCTTGCTGCTGCGTTGACTTATCCAAACTAGCGAAAACTAAAGCGTAATCCTTGTGCTTATCCTCAGTTTTTATCTCGCTGCTCTCGTAGCTGTCGACTATCGTACCATCAAAGGCGGTAATGGCACTATGTCCCCAAGTCTGGCGCGCCTGCCCGTCCTTATAATGATGCTCGCCGCCTTGTGCTGCGCCTATAACTAAGCACTGACTATCTAGCGCTCGCGCGCGTAGCAGTAGCTCCCAATGCGCTTGTCCGGTCAGATAAGTAAAGGCAGACGGCGCGCTTAGCAGCTCAGCACCGGCTTGACGCAAACGTTGAGCAAGCGCGGGGAAGCGCAAGTCAAAGCACACCATCATTCCTAGCTGATAGCTCTCACCTGCGACTTCGATAGGGGTGACGACAGTTTGCGTGCCCGGCTCAAACGTTGCCGCTTCGTTATAGCTGCCTTGCTTATCGGCGACTGTGGCGGTGAATAGATGAATTTTGTCATAACGGGCTACTCGCTTGCCATCGGGCGCAAACAGTTGACTGACTTGACGTAGGCGACCATCAGGAACTAGCGCGCCATCCGGACGAAACGGGCAAGGTAGCGATCCGGCTAACAGGTGCACGTTGTGCTCGCGCGCGTAGCTAGCAAGCGTCGCTGATAGCGACTCGAAACGCTCGGCAGTGGCAAACTGACGACCCATGCTACAACAGTTCTCAGGCAAAACGATCAGCTGCGCGCCTTGAGTGCTCGCTTCCTCAATACCAGCCTTAATAGTGCTAAGATTGGCTTCGATATCTTGCTGACTGTTCATTTGTAGCGCCGCGACGTTTAATACTTTATTCATAGATCTTCTCGTTTAATAGTAATAGATATTATTTTTAGCGATAAAAAGGACTATAACGCTATATATGTTATAAATTATCATAGCAATAGGACTATGAAAAATGCTATCGTCATGACCCATTAGAGTGATAAGTCGCTATCAACCGTGATTATGAATCAAAACCACATCAGTACTGGAGTGCAATAAACTGCTCATGAGTATGTCATTTGGCTTGGGCGCTACGCTAAATACCTCACAAAAGCTTACCCCGCAGATGCAGCAAGCTATCAAGCTCTTGCAGCTCTCAAGCCTTGAGTTAGCACAAGAGGTGCAAGCCAAGCTTGAGAGTAACCCACTACTTGAGCGTATTGAGGATGAAGAAGAGCGCTATGACGAAGATAGCAGCGATCTAGAAATGGCTGAAGATCCGTTAACGCTTGAGATGTGGAACAGTGGCACTAACGATAATGATGATAGCTATGACGGTTATGACAGTTACGATAGTCAAGACAGTGTAGACAGCTTCGATAAATTGCAGCAAGCCCATATCGACGGTAGCGCGATGGATATCAATAATGAGACGATGGCTGACCCTACTTATGATAGCGCCTATGCTGACCAGCATACTGTTGAGACGACGAGTTTTACGGCAGCGCCCTCAGATCAAGCTGCCTCTAGCCCTATCGATTTTGATGATTTAGAGCGCTATCAAGGCACAACCAACGCCAGTATTCAAGACTATATACGTTGGCAGCTCAATTTTAAACACTTATCAGACACCGACACTATGATCGCCGATTATCTCATCGATGCGATGGATGAGATGGGCTTTATCCGCTTAGATATCGATGACTTGCTGCAGAGTTTTGCCACTATGGCAAGCTTTTATCAGTGGCCAGAGCCAATAGAGTACGATGAAATAACCGTCATGCTTAGAGTCATTCAGTCTTGTGACCCCTTAGGGGTAGGGGCGCGTAATCTGAGTGAATGCTTGGCCATTCAGCTTAGCAAACTTGATCGCAATACAGAGCATTTGGCCGAAGCGCAAGCTCTGCTATCTGCCAGCGAGCATTTAGTGAGCAACAATATTAAAGCGCTAACTCAGGCGACTGGCCTAAAAGCCGCACAGATCACCCCAGCGCTAAGTTTACTGCGTCAGCTCAATCCTGCGCCGGGTCTGGCCTTTCAAAGTAGCCAGTCCAGTTATGAGCAGGCTCCTGAGAGTTATGATATTCCAGATGTCTTAGTTACTCCCATTCGTCATCATCGTTCAGCGGCGCTCGAAGCAGATAGAGCAGTCAGTGATGAGCGCTGGCAGGTCAGTCTTAATCCAGAGACACTACCGAAACTGCGTATAAATGAAGACTACGCCAATCTAGTCAAACGCGGTGATGATAGCTCAGACAATCAATATCTACGTGAAAACCTCAGCGATGCCAAGCTGTTTATTCGCAGTATTGAGGAGCGTAACCAAAACCTGTTAAAGGTGGCGACGAGTATTGTCAGACGTCAGCAAGAGTTTTTACGTCATGGCGCTTCTGCTATGCAGCCTTTGATCTTAAAGGATATCGCTGAAGAGGTAGAACTACATGAGTCTACAGTCTCCCGTTTAACCACCAGTAAATCCATCTTGACCCCGCAAGGTCTATTTTCACTCAAGTACTTTTTTTCATCGCATGTGAGTAGCCGTGAAGGCGATGTCTCATCGACCGCTATTAGCGCTATGATCAAACAGCTCATCGCCAATGAAGCACCAAAAAAACCGCTCTCCGATAGTCGCCTGCAGCAGCACTTGCATGCAGAAGGTATCGACATCGCTAGACGTACGGTAGCTAAGTATCGCGAAGCTATGGGGATCGGTTCTTCCACTCAGCGCAAACAAAAATACTGATTTCAGTGGTGCTAGGAGCGTCAATGAATAGTCGCTTAAAAGGTATGATAGTTGCTAGGAATAAAAATAAAATTTTTTGATTATATAGATTTTAGCAATATATAGCAGTTAACTTTACATTTTATTACAGTATAGCGTCTTGCTACTCTTAGGTATTCGTGACAAATTAGAAGGGCATCAACAGCAAAAACTGAAGGACATTTAGCTTTTAAAGATCGAAGATTTGGAGCTGTTTAAAAGACGAATTCAAAGGCATTCTAAGGTGTCAGTAGATACCGATAATGAGTTTTGACAAAAGGAGATTTGAAGAAGCGACACTTTATATAGAATGCACTATTGGTTATATCGTCATTGCTCTTTAAGATTAGCTTTTAACATCAGTTTTTGACAGTTCGATGGCTCCAGCTGATACCGGTTAGTTTACCGTACTATCAGTTCACTATAAGTGGTAATAAATATAAGGACAAGTATATGAACGTATCTATTAGTGGTCACCATATCAGTGTTACCGATGCCATGAATACCGCAGTCCGCGAAAAATTAGAAAAAATTGAGCGTCATTTCGATCAGATTCAGAGCATTCAGGTGATTTTGTCTTTAGACAATAGTGGTGCTAGTGATGGCGGCAGAAAGAGTCACAAAGCCGAAGCTATCATGCGAGTCTCAGGTCAAGAGATGTTCGTACAGGCGCAAGATGACGACATGTATAAAGCCATCAACGAGATGTCAGATAAGCTTGAGCGGCAAGTACGTAAATATAAGACCCGCCAACAAGATAGAAAGACTCGCGCGACTGGACGTGACAACAGCTATAACAATAGCGAAGCTGCTGATGCTGCCTCAGCGATGTAGCCATGAGCTTACCTATTGAGATAGGTTTATAGTACAAGCATAAACGCTTTGACTGGTTTGGTGGTACACATAGCTGATAATAAATATAATACCAAAACTTAGCTATGCCTATACCGAGCCAGTCAATCAGCTGTATTTAACGTGACAACATTCACAATGTTAACAATATTGACAATAAGGAAAGCCAATAAGAAGAATAGAGAGAAGATGATAATTCACTAAATTTCACTAAATTTGTAGCGCAAAATCAGTAGCGCTAATCAACGTAAAACCCAAAAAAGACCTCAACCGATGGAACGATTGAGGTCTTTTTTGGGTTTAAAAATTACCAGTTTGATTTATGCATTTAGCTCTATCTATGGACATAAAGAATTTTAGCCACCACCGACCGCTTGTACTACTTCGATAGTCATTCCTTCCACCACGCGCATTAGTGCCAACTCGCTTTTAGGCACTAGGTCTCCATCGACTTCTACCGCATAGCGCCCTTGACTTAAGCCAAGCTCATTCACTACTAACTGCACGGTTTGATGCGTAGTCTGTAAGGTCTTACCGTTGACAGTGATGGTACTCATAAAGTGGGCTCCCTAGTTATCTAACAGTTATCTAACAGTTATCTAACGTATCCATTTTATTTAATATCGAATCTATGACTAAAGTGGTTTGCCGAGACGAAAAGCTGTTATGGCAAGCCATAACCAACCTGCTATCATCAGCACTCCGCCGATCGGGGTAATAGCGCCAAACCAACGCGGTGCGCCTAAGGTCATAGCGTAGAGACTACCAGCAAATACTATTACTCCGAGCTGTAACAACCACGCCGTCGCTTGAGTGGTATAATTAAGGCGCAGTAATATGCCAACCAATAGCAGTCCGAGCGCATGAATAAACAAGTAAAGTGTCGCGGTATGCCACCAAGCAAGCTGCTGCTCATCAACCAAGTTTTTGAGTCCATGAGCGCCAAACGCGCCTAGAGCAACCGCGATAGCCATATTAACGGCAGCAATACCTATCCAATTGATCATTTATAAACTCTTAATTTTTATAAAAATAGCTGTACCTATAGTCAGTTCTAAATAAAACCGATACGCTAATATATTCGTGCAGTTGGTATAAATTTTCCTGACGTGCTGTGTCGTTGCGGACAGAGGCTGCGAAAAATTCATCCCAACCGCACTGTATCGTTTTTAACGTGGATTAACTATATAATAAATAATCAAGCCACTCGTACAATCATCACTGTATAAACACAATCATTATTGAATATCGTCAGGCAAAATCACACTCTCAATAGTCATGGCCTCACGGATTTTGTCCATCGCGTTCTTTTCGATCTGACGCACACGCTCAGCCGATATAGAGTAGATCGCCGCCAATTCGTGCAAGGTGGATTTTTGCTCAGAAAGCCAGCGCTGCTCAACGATATCACGAGAGCGATCATCCAGCGTCCCCATTGCTTCAATCAACGCGGATGAATTATTGGCTTCCCAATCAGACTCTTCTACCATCTCAGCTGGATCTATACCGTCCTCTAAGAATAGCTGCGGCGCGTAACGCCCGTCGTCATCATCGCTCGATTGGGTCTCAAAAGAGGCGTCATAAGAGGTCAGGCGCGACTCCATCTCTAGCACTTGCTTGCGAGTGACGTTGAGATCGTTGGCAATCGCATCTGCCTCTTCTAAAGTCAGCTGATTGTTGGTCTTTTTTAGGCTACGTAGGTTAAAAAATAACTTACGATGCGCTTTGGTAGTCGCCACTTTGACAATGCGCCAGTTACGAATCACAAACTCGTGAATCTCAGCTTTGATCCAGTGCACGGCAAAAGACACCAAGCGCACGCCCTTATTCGGATCGAAGCGCTTGACCGCTTTCATCAAGCCCAGATTGCCTTCTTGAATCAGATCCGCTTGCGGCAAACCATAGCCTGAATAGCTACGCGCGATATGTATCACAAAGCGCAGATGCGACATCACCAGTAACCGCGCGGCTTCGACATCACCTTCATCATAGTAGCGGTGTGCAAGCTCTTGTTCTTGCGTTGGGGTCAAAATAGGGATTTGGTGCACAGTATTAATATAAGCGCCTAGGTTTACCCCAGGAGCCGTCAAGTGAGTCGGCATGGCCGGTACTAAATCGCGAGTGCTGGTTTTTTCTAAGGCACTAGCGTCGTACGGCGGTCGTTTTGCTGCCGCTTCTAACGCTGCTGTGCGAGCAGCATTTTGCTCAGTAGTCACTTTATCATTACTGCGAGGTTTTTTTGGTGGTGACGATTTTTTTGTCGCAGAATCAGTGGAAGAAGTAGTCATATCTTTGACCTTAATCAAGTAAATAGGCAAATAAATAAACAAGTATGCAAAGTAGAGTAATTATAGTAATTGTAAAGGATAGCTGACGTTAGTTGCTATCGGTTTTGGTAATGATGAAGTGAAATATTGTATCGGCTTGCTGCGCGGCTTTGTTATGCCTAGCTTCATCAGTAGCAGTAACCGCTTCATCATTGCGGCTATCGGTTACCGTATTAACTAACAGCTGGAGCGTCTCTGCATTGGCCGTTTGCGATTGCCGACAAAAGGCAGTGATATCCGCTTGCGAGTTGGGATCAGTGGCAACAACATATAAAGACTCACCGATAGCGACATCACGTAAAGCTACTTTTGTCTTTAGTAATGGCATCGGACAAGCCAAACCGCGACCATCAACGTAACCTTTTATGAGAAGGGCAGAGTCCGCTTCTATGCTCGTTTTATTATCCAAGTGTGACCTTATCTCGCTGATATAAGAAGCCGGTAATAGCGCTAACAAATCAGCGATAACTTGCTGCTCATTGGCAGACAAGCTCGATGAGAGCGTTATAAAATAAGGGGCAGATACCGTAGTTTTAGACGCAGCTGACATAAATCAAACCTTGAACGATAAATGCTTATTATAACAAACTGCTAGGCTAGAAGAGCAGTTGAATATTATCATCACAGTGTTTGATGTTTTAGCATGGCACAATAATGTTACTTAACCGTGACGCTTGCTGAGATATTAGTAGTCAGTCTGAGCCAACAATTGACGTTATACCCTCAAGCTTATATAGTCAAAACAGCCAAGAACCCTACTATAGTCAGTGCGAAATAAAGTCGATACGCTAAATATTAACGTGCAACTGGTATTCATTTTCCTTGCGTGCTGTGTCTACGCTGTTTCGATGCTGCGCAGCTCTCATTGACAAGATGAATCCTAGCTGCACTGCATCGGTTTTAAAGTGATTCAACTATATCAGCGTTCAGTATTTGCCTGTGTTGCTTAAATAATAGGATACTCATTTGAAGTTTATTTATCGACCATCAACGCCAAGTGTACTCGTGCTGGCACTGCTGCTCAGTAGTGTCAGTTATGGGGCGAGCGTAACGCCAAGTCGCCTTGAGCCGCTTGCCACGCCAACAGTGTCCACCTCAGCTTTTAGCCCTTGGCAGCAGCCGTCCGATGAGCTTGATTTGCCCAATTTGCAAGGGCAGGCGCTGAGCTTTGCTGATCAATATCAAAATAAGCTCATTGGTGAATGGTCGCTACAAAACATCAATGGCCAGGCCAAGATGGAGCACGACCCTTGGATTCAGGAGACGATGAAGGCGATGACTTGGCGGCTCAACGCTCAAGCTCGTCAGCAAGCGCCGTTGGCTTTAGTGATTATTGATAATCCAAGTATCAATGCCTTTGCCGCACCCGGCGGGGTTATCGGTATCAACACGGGGACGATACTCGCGGCGGATAGTATGGATGAGCTGGCAAGCGTCGTTGCTCACGAAGTTGCTCATATCAGTCAGCGCCATTATGAGAGCGGGGCAGACGCGCGCAAAAAAGCGCTACTGATGCAAATCGGCGGTATGCTCGCGGCGATAGCTGCCTCCGCAGTCGATGGCGATGCGGCAGCAGCAGTGATGATGGGCTCGCAGACGGCGACTATGAATAGCAGCATGGCCTTTAGCCGTAGTAATGAGCGCGAAGCGGACCGGGTGGGCATGCAGATCATGACGCAGGCAGGCTACGATCCACGCGCTATGCCGAGATTTTTTGCGACGATGAACCAAAAGAGTCAGCTCAATCAAGTCGAAAACCGCTATTTGCCAAGCTTTGTGCGCTCACATCCTTTGAGTAATGAGCGCTTAAGCGAGTCGCAAGCCCGTGCTCAGCAGTATGCGCCTTTATCTTTGACGCAGCAGCAGCGCCATCAAGCGTTGTTTGATTTGTTATATTGGCGCGTGCAAGTCATGGGCCAGCATACCTCAGAAACGGCGCTGACTACCGCCGCGGTCAGCAGTCCTGGCGCTAAGCTTGCCTTGATGTATTGGTACAGTCAGCAGCAACGTTTCGATGATGCCGAGCAGCTAATGGAGGAGCTGTCAGCGCTACCAGCAAGTCAGCTGCAGATACTAGAGCCATTATTATCTATCACCTATAGCCAAGTGCTCAGTGAACAAAACAAATGGCAGCGAGCCGTAGAAGTTTTAAGCGCGCAGCAGCGCCTCTATCCGGAGCGCCGTGATTTGCGGCTATACTTAGCAGAAGCCCTCACCAGTAATAATCAGCCACTACAAGCGCAACCTCTACTTAAGCCGTTAACCCAAGAGCAAGCCAGTGACCGCTACGCTTGGCAAAGCTTGCAATTGGCTAACGAAAAACTCGCTAAAACCTCAAGCTCAGCGGCTATCAAAGCGATTGCGACGATTAATGCTCTGCGCTATCGCAGTCATGATCAGCTCTGGAATGGACGTTATGATTCGGCATTGACGTCTTTGACGCAAGCTGAGCAGTTAGCTAAGCAACTGCCAAACTCTTCTGGTCGTAGTCCGTTATTAGCCAGTATCAAAAAAGAAATCAGCGAAGTAAAAACCGCCCAAGACTTTAAGCCTTAGGCGGTTAGGAGGGACGAAGTTCGCTATAAACCGAGCGCGTGCAATCGGTGCAAATCTAGCCTTGCAGCGCTTCTTTGACCAGTCTTGAGATAACCGCGGGATCGGCGCGGCCTGCGGTTTTGGTTTTCATAGCGCCCATAACGCTGCCCATATCGCGCATGGAGGTAGCGCCTTGATCGCTAATCTCTTGGTTGACTAAGGCGGCAAGCTCGTCATCATCCATCTGTTTTGGCATAAACTCATTGATAATGTCAATCTCGAACTGCTCTTTACTCGCCAAGTCATCACGGCCATTCGCGGTAAAAATAGCCAAAGACTCTTGACGCTGTTTGAGCTGCTTTTGTAGTATCTCTAGAACGCCCGCATCATCTAGCTCCACTTTACGGTCGATTTCGATTTGCTTGACGACAGATTGTACATTGCGCATGACTTTGACGCGCTCAAGCTCGCGGGCTTTCATAGAGGTGACAATAGTATCTGCTAGCTTTTGCTTAATAGAGCTCATAATGGTGGCTAATCCTTGTTTATAGGGTGCTTTTTGGTGTTGTAATATAAATTTCGATAGATAATAAGATGAATAATAAAAAGTGTAGCACAAAAAACGCCACTGATATCTATTGATAACAGTGGCGCTGATGTACGACTACTGATGTACGGCTAACTGATAGCTAGCAATTAGTACATACGCGTGGTACGAATAGTGTCGCGTTGCAGCTTTTTCTTATAACGCTTTACCGCAGCGGCTTTTTTGCGCTTGCGCTCTTGCGTTGGCTTTTCATAAAACTCACGCTTACGTACATCTGACAATACGCCAGCTTTTTCGCAAGCACGTTTAAAACGACGGATAGCGACATCAACGGGTTCGTTTTCTTTGACCTTAACTGCAGGCATGAAGACTCCTTATAGGGATGAGATACAAAGGCATTAGTTTGGCTGTGTATTAGTATTTAGCGCTAATATCTCAAAATTCGCGCATCAGCTCAAACTAGGATAAGTTTGCACAGAAGTACAAGGGCGGTAATTCTACCTAAAATCATCAATAAAGTCAAGGCTTTTGGTGTGCTTATCGTCACTCAGCGACTGATTATAAAAAGACAAATTCTGCGTTATTAGAACACCTAGAGTTACGTTACCTGAAGTATTTACAGATCAATACCGTCTAATTTGGTTATTTATCTTATAAAGTTTCTTATTTACCTTATAAAGTAATACTCACTAAGTCACAAAAATGCCGATAAAACACCTTATGACGATAACGGCTTTAACCGAATTTATGCTATGATAATTGCAACAATTCAGTAAGCTTTATCGGTTTTTATATCAATTTTAGTGAGGATGTTGGAATGAGAAAAACGGCACTAAACACAGCATTGTGGACGACTCTAGTGGTCAGCTTGGGCGTTAGTCTTAGCGCTTGTAGCGATGGTCATGAAGCAGTAACAGCGCCAGAGCGAGCCGAGCAGGCTGCTGAGATTGCTCGTGCCAATGCTCCTGAAGCAGAAGATATGGAGTTTGCAGAAACTGAGCCTATGGTTGTCGAGACTACTGAGACGGCAGAAGTTGACGCTGGTGATGCTGAAGCTGAGGTGGCAGCGGTAGAAGAGCCTGCAGCCTCTGAAGATTTAGCCGTCAACGTTGGCGCTGAGCTTTATAACAAGCAGTGCATGGCCTGTCACGCTACCGGTCTGCTCAATGCACCAAAATTCGGTGACGCTGAG
>Ga0208832_100073_pt1 | contig 23473 bp, 32 predicted proteins | sample DeeseametaMP2158_FD_184175 | JGI IMG/M metagenome (GOLD analysis project Ga0208832, IMG submission 184175) | Marine microbial communities from the Deep Pacific Ocean - MP2158 (SPAdes) | ecosystem: Environmental > Aquatic > Marine > Oceanic | place: Southwest of Acapulco, Mexico, North Pacific...
CTTCACCCTCGCCCACAGCAATGTGCTGAAGCCGTTGGCGAGAGCCGGTGCCGCCGTCCTCGCAGTCGACCACCTCGCCAAAGGCGCAGACTCTCGAGCAGCAGGGCCAGGCGGTACCGCTGCCAAGCGCCGCGCTATCGGCGGCGTATCACTGCGAGTGAAGGTCAAGCAGCCCTTCACTCCCGGCCACGGCGGAAGCGCCGCGCTGTTGGTGAACAAAGACCGGCACGGCTCGGTGCGCGCGCACTGCCCGGTGGGAGACCGGGAGCCAGTCGCCGGCACCTTCAAGCTCCTGGCGTTCACCGAAGGTGTGTTGGAGTGGGCGATCTACCCGCCCGCCGACGGTGAACGCAACAGCGACGAGAACGCCCCACCGGACGACGTGGCAGCAATTGCCGCACTGGACCCACCACCCACAACGGTTGATGACGCACGCGGCCGACTCAAGTGGAACAAGCAACGGACAGCGACCGCATTGCGTACCTGGCGGGAACAGCAGGGCGAGCAATGAAGCGGATCAACGGAAAACCCATCTGGGACAGCTACGCCGATGTGGCCGACATGTCCCGCCCATGCCCGAACTGCGGCGCTGTCAACACCTGGTGCACCAAACCGGACGGGCGTGTACGCCGCGTCCCCTGCGTCAGTCGCCTCACCACCAACCACACCACCATTGAGGAGAACACCCAAGCATGACCATCGACCCCACCGACTACCTGAAGTACACCCAAGCCGAGGCTCTACCGCTGCTGGAAGCCGCATCCGACCTCCTGTGCGGCCTTGAGCAACACCAGGCCGCCGACGACCACGAAGCCCAGATCGAGAACGTTCTCTCACTCCTAGACACCGTGCGGGCCAAAATCGCCGAGTCGGCGGCCGCGTTCTGCAGCGACGGCGACGACATGAACCGCTACGCCGACGGCCGCCCAGTCACCACCCGAATAGATCTGGAAACCGGCGCTTACTTCGTCTACGCCTGGCACCCCCAACCGGGACACCGAGACGACCGGCCCCGCGAACTCGGCACCGTGGAACAACGCGACGGCACCCGCAAGCGCGTCTTCATCGCTGGCCCCGGAATCCTCGACGCGGTAACGACGACCTCACCGCTGCGGGTGGTCAAGTGAACCTCATCGAATACCGGCAACCCGCCCATCCCGCTCGTCACGGCGGCCAGTGGCCGCAGCATCGCCACAAAGCCCGGATGCGTAAGCGTCGTCGCAACCAACGCAAGCAGCCAACTGCCGTTCTAAGCTGGGCAGTTCTCCGACAGTCGGAGAACCGATGAGCGGACAACGACACCAGTGCACCGTCTGCCGCGACCGCGACACCGCCAGCACCACCCGTGTGTGCTGGCAATGCCGGCCCAGCCCGCGAGTGGAGGTCCGCGACAACCTCGTCTATGTCGACGGCCTACCGCCCCTCACAACCGAGAAAGCACTCCAGCTGGCACACCGACTCGCGGACGTGCTCACGCCATGAGGATCGAACACCCCGAAGGATTCGATCTCAAATCGCATCCTTCGGCGTAGGGAGATCACGGTTTATACGTGTTCTCGCACTGGGGGTGTAGCTGACGTCATGGCCGACCAAATACAAGGAGGGTCGAAAATGGTGATCCCGGACTATCTGCTCGGCGGTGTCCTCTACGCCCTCGGCCATTTCGTCCACGAACGCGACCGCGCCGGCAGGGGAGTCCCTGCCGAAGTAAGAGCCGCACACCGCTGGCTCAACACCATGTCCGCTATCGGACCTGAATCTGGTTGCGATGCAGAACAATCAGAAGCGGATGACCTGATCGGCACCGCACAAGCAGCCGTTCTCCTCGGTTGCACCGAGCGACACGTGCGGAGAATCCAGGCAGACCTCGATGGAGTACGGCCCGCCGGACGACACCTGGTGTTCTCACGCCGACAGGTCATCCAATACGCAGAAGCACGAAAGGAATACCGTGAGCTGGCTTAGCGACGCAATCAACGCGCAGACCAACAACATCGGCGCTGCGATGACCAGCACGCCGCACCGGCAGAAGGTCATCGACCTACGCGCCAAATACAACAACGCCCTGGCCGATGTCCGCGGTGACTCCTCACTGTCCGAGCTGGGAAAAACGCAGATGATCGCCCGCGCCTGGACCAACACCCGCACCGAAATCGCCCGCCTCGAGCAACTCGACTTCGACACCAACGTCAAGCGATACAACGACATCGAACGCCAAGTGTTCGGCACCGCCGCAACATCCGGCGCAGACGCCGTCTCATTCCGCGACGCCACTGACCGCGCCGACAAACTCGACACCGCCGAAGCCGCCATGACAGCCCTCGGCAACGCCGAACTCTCCGGCGACACCATCCTCGCTAAGGCTGTCGTCATGCGGGCCTGGCAAGCCGACTGGGGCCAGGTCGTCGACCAGTACGCCGTCGCCCACCCCACCGTCACCGACAAGCTCGCCGAACTCGGCGCACTGCGTCAAACCCTCGACGGCCGCGCTTCCCGACTCGGCGGGAAGGTCGGAGCCAGTCTCATCAAACCTTCCGAGCTGCAGGGCAAGATGCCCGACGAGATCAGGCGCCTCGCCGAAGCTGACCCATCGCTCAGCCTGTCCGCTGTCCAGGCAGCCCGCACCGCCGGCACCGCCACACCCCAACAGGAAGCCGAGGCACGCCAGGCGGGCCAGCGCTGATGGCATCAACCTCGGCAGCCGGTATCCAACCCCATCAGTTCGTAGGCGTCGCACATTCTCGCCGCGCCACGGTCGAGGTAGAACCCCATCTGCTCCCGCTCCACCGGGCTCATGGTCAGGTCGGCATTGACGCACAGCATGGCCACCGACCGGAAGTCACCCACACCATCCTGCAGGGCAGCCGTGACATCAGACCGGGGCGATGGCAGCGTCCGCTCGAGTTGGTCGCTGGCCGCCCGAAGGTCCGGACACGTAGCTCGGACGGTCGGGAAGTCCAGCACCTGCATAGCCTGCCCGATGTCGGTCAAGGCAGTGCCGACATCCCCGATCGGTCCGGCCGCCTCGCTCATCCACGCCCGCATCCCAGTAGGAGCAGACGTGGTAGTGCGGGTTGTCAACGGCACCCGGCTAGTTGTCGTCGCCGTAGCCGCAGCGCCCTCCTCATCGTCCCCACCACCCGCAAGACCTACTGCAACGACCAAAGCAACCAGGACTGCGCCGGCAATCGCCACCCAAACTTTCCAATCAACGCCGCTCGACGGTCTCTTGGGGGGCGGGGGAATCGTGTCAATCCAACGCTGACCATCCCAATACCGCATCCCCCGCGGACCCCGTTGACCGGTCGGGTCCGGATACCAGCCGGGTGCGCTCATTCTGCATCCCCCATGCACAGCAAGGGTACAGCCGCTACCCCTGGGGCCGGCCCCCAAACGGCCACCCCAACGTTGACCCCTGCCAAGGGAAACTGCTGCTGCCGCGAGTTAGGCGATTCTTGTGGAGCCACCCGACCACACACCCCCTGGGGCATGACCCCGACAGGCAGCCCAAACCTTGACCCTGGTCGAGGGGACTCGCAGTCCAGAGACCTGAAATTTTCTGAGGAGGCGTTCGTTGAGTGCTGACCTGGGCAAATACCCCGACATTTTGCGCGCCCAGGAGTGGGTCTGGCACTACATGCTTGGCAAGGTCACGGCCGCCGTGGTCGAACAGAGCGGCCCACTGGCCCGAACCATCCGCTGTGATCGCCGCTCCTTGAAGGCGGGCAGCTAGATGACCGGCGCGAAGGGCGCCAAGCAGCGCAGGCAGAAAGCCGCGAACCGGCGTGCGGCACTTGAGGGCGCTGCTGGTCGACGACTGGTAGAGCCCGAGCCTCCGACTCGGCGGCCCTCGGTGTCGGTCGCGGAGTGGCATCAGTACCAAGTGCGCAAGCATGACGGCGTCCTGGTGCAGTCCAGCGGGCAGTCCGTCACCGAGGTCGACGGGTGGCGCTACTTTGTGGTCCGACAGCAGAACGCGTGCCTATATTCACCCCACGGCCGGCCCGAGACCGCCGAGAAAGCTGCAGAGCACTACGGCACCCGGCGCAGGCTATCGCCCTGGGAGAGCCCGCATTACACGCCGACGTGCCCAGTGCATAACGAGCACATACCTCCGGTTCCGAGTTGCCTTTGCGGCGTCTACTTCTCACCGTTCCTGCTCGATGTACTGGGCATGGCCGACCAGTTGCGGATCGCGGCCGAGCAAAAGGCGGATCTCGATCCGGCCGGGCTTAACCTCGCAGTCTGCCACGTCAAAATGACAGGCCCGGTAATCATGCAGTACGACGACGGCGGCATGGTCGAAGGACGAGCTGCCGCGGCATCCATCGAGAAGATTTGGGTGTTGCCGGAGTGGCTGCAGTCCCGGCGTGACAGGCAGGTGCGGCCACGTCTCGCGGCGGCGCTGAAGAAGCGTTACGGGGCGCCCGTCGAGTTCGGCCGGCCGGAATACACGGACGACGACGCGCACCACCCCGCCGCCCTGCGCATCGAACGGGAACGGCACGCAGGATGAGCGGCGAACAGACCGCAACCGGTTGGCGATTCTGGGTTGTGCCGACACTACTACTCGGAACCGCCGACGTGATGCTGTATTCGCCGTATGCGACGCCGCCGAAGCCCTGGCCGGAGCGGCGCTACGTCGCAACGTGCCCCGGAGTTCTCCGCAGCGACGAACACACACCGCCCGGGGATGCGTGCGTGTGCGGCGTCCACGCGGTTGTCAATCTCGTCGATCTGCTGTTCCATGCGCGCAGCGCGATGACCAGGAGGGAGTGGCGATCGACCGCCGGCCTCCCGGTCCGCACCGCGATATCCAGCGGTGTGCACGGCGACTACATGGTGGTCGTCGGCCGCGTAACGACCTACCGACCGCTCGAGGTCATCGCTCCCAGTGTGTCGATGGCCGTTGAAGTCAAGGGCGAGGCCGCGCAGATCGAAGCCCTCTACGTGTGTCCGACCGAGGCCGACCACGAAGACGCTGAGTCGCTACAGGGCGCCCTCGCCGCCCGGTACCAAGTGCCCGTTGTCGTGGGCGAGCCTGCCTACGACGCGCAGGACTGGCTATCTCGATCGCAGGAGCCGAGTTTCTACTACAAGCGTGTCGGGCTCCGCCGACCGCGGGGCGCACGCGGCGCTCAGCCTCTAGACCTGTTGTCAGTCAACGCAGGACAACCCCATCCGACAACTGAATAGTCACAACGCAACCCACTAAAGGAGAACGCCATGACCCTCTACCCCCGCGACGAAATGGCCGCCATCCAACGACGGCTCGCCAGCGGCATATCCACCATCCGCGACAACCGCCGACTCACCAACCACGGCAAACGCACCGAAATGGCCAAACTCGTCAAAACCGCACGCAAACAACGCGACGACCTCAAAACCAAATACCTCACCGACCGCGAGGCCCGGCGGGAACGCCTGCAGCGCAGAATCTTCGGAGTCGACGGCGATATGACCCGCGAACAACTCGCCATCTTCCGCGACTCCCGTGACCGCGCCAAACGCATCGAAACCCCCGAAGACGCCCAGACCGAACTCGAATTCGCCCACCGCTACGGCGACACCTGGATGGTCAAAGCCATCGCCCTGCGCGCCGTCGAACAGGGCTGGCGCGAAGTCTTCAGCACCTACCAGCAGCACGCCCCCGAAACCACCCGCGCCGACCTCGACGCCCTCGCCGACATCCCCAGCGGTCCACGAACCAACGCCATGGACGTCGCCGTGTTCAAACTCTCCGAACCCGATGAACTCCGCGCCTACCGAGGCGACACCGACATCGACCGCCTCGCCGCCGAATCCACCGAAACCATCCCCACCGGCGGCATGCGCTACGAAGGCGTACCCATGCCCTAACAGACTGCCCACTCCTGGCAGCGCGCCCCGGCTACAAGCTGCAGCGCCAGGAGCGGGCCGGGTGACTCGAGGCGGCTTGAGTCATGGCTTCCCGCCTCGAGTCACCCAACCAAACCAACGCCATCTCAGAGGATCACGATGACAGACGATCTGCAAACGCTCCCTCAAACCAGGATGCGACCGACTAATTGGACCCGACACAGCAGCCGATCAAGCCTTTGCTGCACCATTGCGGGCCGACTGCCTCCGAATAGAGCCAGCATGGTGATTGAATCCCCTAATGACAGATTCAACGTCGGCGGGGACCGGCGATCACAACTCCCCATGGGATTGGCCCCGGAAATGGATTCGTGCCGAACAGTTCTGGATGAGCCTAGTAGCGGGCGTACTCGCAACCATCATCTCCGTAGGCGTCCTCTACTTGCTAGGTGTCGCTGCCAACGTTCTTTCGGCACCACAGGATTGGGGAAGAGTCCTCACGGTGATCCTGTGGCTTGGCACCGCGATTGTTGTTGTGCTAACCGCGTTCATGACAATCTTCAGCCAAGCTCAGATGAGGACCGAGGACGGCAAGATCATCCCAGGCGGAAGCGTGCGCCTAGGTCTAGTCTGGATCGTGATCCAGCTTGGTATCGCGATTGTCCTCACTCTCATCCTCGCGCATTTCGGCCCGCACTGAGGCGCCCGCCAGGGGAGGCCCCCCTTGCCTTCCGATTCGCCCGCCCGGTGGGCATAGGGCTCGCCGGTCAGTGCATGCATCCCCAATTTTCCCGGAGATAGGCTAACTAAAATGGTTGACGACAGTTCAGCGCCGATATCGGCGGGCGCGCGGTTGCGGTCAGAGATGAACGCCGCGCTGCGCCGGGCCTCCGATGCTCTCGGACAGCCGGCCGACGAGCCGCTGGAGTGGACCGAGCAAGAGCAGGCGGCACTCGACGCAGCCTGTGCCGCGGCTGATCGCGGTGAAGTGTTGTCTGCGGCGTTCGCGGCAGAGGCGGCGGCAGAGAACCGACCTTCGGTGCTGGTGAAACTGTCTGCGGAGGGTCGTGCGCTTGATCGCCAGATAGTCGATCTGCTGGCGAAGGTAAACCCGGGCTTGGGGCCGGGCGTTTCGGAGCGGCATCAGAAGGCGTCGCGGGCGCGGTGGGGAGTGAAACGCTGATGGCGCGGGTGGCCGCACGGAAGGCTGTCGTGGTGACGGGTATCCGCGAGTATCTGCGCGACAAAGCGCTTGCGGGTGATGATCAGCGGCTCATGGACGCGCTGGCTGTAGGTGGACCGGTGAGGGTCCCGGGGTGGATGTTGCCGTTAGCGGTGAGGCTGAGCGCGGAGTATCGGCAGGCGACGGCGGGCACGGGACGGTTCGGTAATCCGATTACGCGGCCAGTGATGGCGACGGTGTTCCCAGACGGCCGTGTTGTATACGGCGTGGAGACGGGCGCGGATTGGTTGGCCGAGCATATGCCTGAAGATGACGATCGTCCGTAGCAGAGCGGAACCGCCAGGCCGACTCATGAAGCCCCTGAAGGGTTCGGCGGACCGTGAGATGGGCGCCATGTATAGGCCGTCCTTCGCCTGGCTTCAGCGAGGCGGCGCTTTCCAGCTGTGTGCCGGTTACCTCCCAACGCAAACCGCCGCTGACGTAGGCTATCCCTCCATGGCTGGGGAGGAGCTGCATCAGAGGGGTGCTGATGGCATCGATTCGGCAAAGAGATGGCTCGAGAGCACAACCCGTGCTGAGGTACGTTGGGTCGTCCCAGACGCGATAGCAGTCAAAAAGCTGACCTTCAAAGCGGCCACTGGCAGCTCGTATTCCTTCGATATCGGAGGAAACCTTCGCGGAGGCCGTGTAGACCAGCAAGAGTTCTTTGGCGAGGTGAAGAACTATAAAGACGCCTCAGATCAGGGCACCCTTTACCAGGAATTCTTAGCGAAGTGTTACCGCGCTTACGAGCAGCTGCCGGAACGCTGTGATTGCTTTTTGTGGATTTCTTGGGCGCCTTTTAGTGCCACGACATGGTCAAAGCTTGACGATCCCGATGCCGTGAAGACTGCTGTCAAGAAAAATTGGAAGTACAACTTCTCCTCGAAGGAAGTTGCGGACAGCGCGGATATTGACGAGACGATGACCAAGTCTGTTTCAGACCGAATCTGGCGAATTGTCCTGTCCGATTACCAAGTAGAGCACCTCTCGATGGTTCCAGAGTATCGAGGCGTTATCGCGAGATACGAGGTTGACAGAGGAGTATCGCGGTGAAATCGATTTCTCCAGAGCTCTTGGCAAGCGCCATTGATATGGAGGATGGCGAAGAGTCCGCGAGGCGCGTGAAGTATCTCGTCGCAGAGGCGCTTGCCGGCGCGGACCGAACTGCTGACGTCTTTTTGACTCGTTTTTTCAATCATTCGTACATACCTGACATGGTGCTCGAGTGGCCGAAGCGCGGCACGAACGTTCGTAGGGAGGTGTATCTGCGGCCATCCGGGGAGCCCCTTCGACTGCAGAATGACGTCATCGAGCATGAGACAGACCATCCCTTGTTCTTACGTTTCTCGTCTTTTGGTGGGGCCAGGCGAGAAGATGTGACGTCGCTTGGTGAGTCAGCTCGGAGCACTAGGTCGCTAGTCACCGAGGTCGGCGCAATCGGGCAATTGGGCGTGGGGCCATCGCTGACTTCGGAGTTGCTACCACCAGCAGTACTTCGCAGTGGCGTCGGGCTGTTAGAGCAAGAAGAGGCAACCACGGTCGCCAATGTCATCGGCAGCGGGTTCAGTGGCGCGCTCAACGCCGACCGAGCCTCAACGGCGTCGGCGCTCGAAGTGATTAGCTCTGTTCTGGATACCTCCGCGGCAAACGAGATGTCGACATTTCTGGAAACGATGTGGATGGCTTCGGGTAGCCGACCAGAGGACTTTCCAGGGCCTTCACACGACCTCAGCGGACCGATGCCCGCAGGCAGGTTACAGGCTCTAATTGACGCGATCTCGGACGAGCAAGCCGAATTCTGGCGCAGGATCGGACGAAGCGTCGATTTTGACTCGTTCGCCGGGCTCCACTTGGTGGATGAGCAGCCAGTACTTCAGATCTTAATTCCGGCTGCGTTGCCTAATCTGAGCGCCCATGCGTGCCGAGTCCTTCCGGCGGTGAAGGAAGGCAGCTCTCCCAAGTCTGCAGCCGGATTTTCGTGGCAAGTGGACCGAGGACTTATTTGTCTGAGCGGCGCAGGTCGGCAAGCTTGGGTAGGTCTCCGTAATGACGATCTTCCTCGGCCTCGCGTGCAGGCCGAAGATGATGAGGTTGGCCCATCGCCGTCCGTTCTTGCCGCTAGAGCTCGGCTTGGATCCGTCAGTGTCCGTCAAGTGGAACTTGTCGGCAACGGCAAGGTGCTCACCTATCGACCGGAAGCGCACTCCGATGAAATAGCCTACGACGAACTTAGCAGCACGTTTCACGTTGCACTTGGTACCAGCCCGAAGGTGACGGAGGCTGCGGCTTTAGTTGGGTCGAAGTATCTCGACATCGATTTTCAGGGCTCGATCGCGTCAGGCCGCACGAATGCGAGGTTTTCAGTTGCCTCTCTATTGTGGTCCACCTGCGTAATGCTTGGCGACTACGAAGAAGTGGAACTTGAGGCGCTACGAGCGACACTTCGCCCCGTAGAGGAGCCAGCGTCAATCGGAGAGCCTGAAGTAATGGAAGATTCGGACATCGACGATATCAAGAGCAGGGGGTTGGGCATCCACGAACTGGCTGAGTCCGACTCTGAAAGTGGCGACGTCACCGAAGTAGAGGACCCTGGACTTGGGTGATCCAGTCTATTTTGTGTCGGCTGTTGTGGCGGGTTGGTTGCGGAAGTCTTAGCAACAATATGGAGTCGAATCGTCTGTTCAGCGGGTAAGTCGGCGTTCGGCTGAATATCATCGGCCTGATGGGGAGGCCGGCAAATCCGTTCAGTCAAGCTGCTCTTTGGTGTGGGTATTGGCTAGGTAAGATCGAGTTATTCGCCACTGTTGCTTCAGCGGCATGCCTCGCTTTGGGCGGCGGTATTCTCGCGAACAACTGGGTGGCGGGTGCTGTTCTCATCGGCGTAGGCGCGGCAATTCCAGGCTTTATTTTGTATTGGAAGCGCAAGGGGCGGGCGTTAGACGACACTGCGTTGGGAAGGGAGAGGCTGCTCGAGGAGAAGCTGCATCCGCTCCTCGAACGAGCCGCCTCCGCTGTGCCCCTGCCTCGAAATGAGCGAACTACTGAAGCCCGTCGAGCCGCGGAGAAAGCGGTGGACGATCTGGCATGGGCGTTTGGGACGGTGCCCGGGGTCCGGACCGTGGTTTTTGGAGTTTCGGATGACGGCAAGCGAATGTCGCCATTGTTTCATGCCGGTCGGCAGCACCGACCAGGCGATTTTGTTCGGGGAACACCCCGTGGTGATCGGGCGTTCGAAGTGCTGGAAGGCAAGGAACCGTACGTATCGGTGTCAGATCTGACGAAGGTCGATACGGAAGCGTGGGCCGGCTCAGGCGAGGGATATGAAACGTTCATAACGGCGCCGATACGTTCGTCCGACGACGGACTCGGGTTGCTGACGATCGATGCTGCGCAGGCAGGAACGCTGGATAAGCGGCATGCGGCGACCTTGTCGTTGTTTGCCGCTACTCTAGCTGTGTTGTTCGCGGAAGCCGCGCGTGGCGGTAGGTAAGCTTGGTTCGCCTCGAGGGGAAGGTAGGAGAGAAAATGGGCAAGGTCAAACTGCATCGCAAGCTTGTGGTTGGTGACGTTAAGTCGCCGAAGGAGAACCCAGAGGCGGCGCTGGCGCGCGCTATGGCCGAGGTCCGTGATGACCGACATGATTCGCATGTCGAAGCGCTTCACCTCATCCGATAGGTTCTTTCACCCGTAGTTACGCGACTGCAAATGAGCTGATAGCAGTGCGCCCCGGCACCGCTTCTCGACGGCCGGGGCGCTACTGGGGGAGAACTCGAGCCTAACCCTCCGGCGGAGGGGTTGACCGCGCCAATTTTGCGGCCTCGGCGAGTGTGCGGGAGAGCGCCTCTGCCTCGTGGACGGTCATCCTGAGCCCGCGGTCGAGGAAGTTGTGCGGCCAGGGGATCGGGCCGTGGATCTTGATCCCCGACAGGTGGAGGTAGACGCCCGGCGCTTCGTCGGCATCCCGATACGCCATCGCCCCGATCTGCTGAGAATCCCCGTCAGAGTCGGCTGCGGTGGCCTCGAGGGACAGATCAACGTACTCGACGATTGACCAGCAGGTTTGATCCCCACGGCACGTCTCCCCGGGGTGTCCATCGCCGTAGTCGCACCATGGAGCGCATTCGACTGGCGGCATGTATTCGAGTGGTTCGATGCTCACAGCTCACGCTCCCCAGATATCGGCGCCGACGTGTCTGGCGATCTTCTCCAACCGCCGCAACACGTAGTCGTCTTGGTTGATCTGGTCATGGCTGTCCGCCGCCGCGATGAGTTGGGCGGCCAGTTGGCGGGCTTCACCGGGGGTGAGGTTGAACCCTAAGCGTTGCCAGCCGCTGCCCTCTTCGACAGGTTCGGGCGGATCACCCTCGAAGGTCGCAGCTAGTTGGATGCCGTCGCGGTGGCGGTCCGCCGCGCGTAGTTCTTCCTGGGTGAACAGTCCGTCGTTGTACGGGCTGATGACCGAGCACCAGAACTGCGTGCGTGTCCACCCCGGTTCCGTGACCGCTTCAGCGTGGCCACCCCCGGTGCGCTCGCAATAGGCGGGGTGCTCGCCCATGCCGTCCTGAACAACTTCGCGCCACCCGCAGCCAACTATGCAGTGGCCGGCGGTCTTGTGCAGTTCAGCGGTCATCGCGTCACCTCCGGCGTGAGCAGTTGGGCGAGTTCCGCGGCCTGATCTGCTGTCAGGACCACGAACGCCTCTTCCTTGCCGCGATAAAAGATCGCGAGGAACTTTTCGCCGGCGTAGTCGGAGTGGTGAGGCTCGAACGGTGTGCACAGAACTTCGGTCTTGTCGTCCTCGTTGGGGTCGACGATGATGACGTTCTGATTGGTTGTAGCGCTCATTTGGCCACCCACCCTTCGATTTGCAGGGCCAGCTTCAGCAGCAGCGCTGCCAGCTCACGGGCCTGATCAGGGGTCAGCTCCACCGGGGAGCCATCGAGGTAGATCGTCGGGGCCTCGTCGGTGCTGCCGTCATCGATGTGGCCGTCGATGTGCTGAATGCACGACGTGGACACGGTCACGTCGCTGCCGGTGATCGCGTGGGTGTCGCCGAGGACGACCCGGCGATCCGGCGTACCACTGCCGGTTGAACCCCAAGCGTCACCGAATCCGCGTTCGGCGCCGGGTGGCAGTGGGATGTTAGGGAGGGTGTCTGCGACGCTCATCGGGTCACCTCCTGGGCGACCTCGACGCGGTACAGGTGGGGGCGCTCGACGCGTTGCACCCAGCCCCCGACGGCGTCCTCACACGGCTGGCCAGGTACGGCGTCGCAGATCGGGCAGGGGACTTGCAGGGCCTCTATGCGGCACGCTGGGCAGTCGGCGTGGTGGTTTGGGATGGGTATGGCGGTCATGGCTGGCGGGCCTCCTTGTGAGATACCGATAAGGGTGTACTAGTCGTACTTTCTTCGGCATGGACACCGCTCAGCACGTCTCCGCCGTCATCACCAACCTCGCCGACGAGGCGCCCCTGGTGGCCCGGATGCGCGACGCACTGACCGGGGAGGTCAATCGCCGCCAGGAACTCCTGCGAGCAGCCGGCAACGCCACCAACATCGGCCAGTACCAGCGGATGCGGGAACACAACCCGTCCCTGGCGGCGCTGCCCGCACTGTTCATCGTCGTCGACGAATTCTCCGAACTGCTCAGCCAGCACCCCGACTTCATCGACGTGTTCGTCGCGATCGGGCGGCTGGGCCGATCGCTGGGCATGCACCTGCTGCTCGCCAGCCAGCGCCTCGACGAGGGTAGGTTGCGCGGACTGGAGACCCACCTGTCCTACCGAATCTGCCTGAAGACGTTCTCGGCCGCTGAATCTCGAGCGGCACTCGGTGTCGCCGATGCCCACCACCTGCCACCCGATCCCGGAGCCGGCTACCTCAAGACCGCCGACGGCCGGCTCACCCGGTTCCACACCGCGTTCGTCTCCGGACCGTATCTGTCCGTGGTCCGCCCCGATGGGCCTGTCGCGGTGCGGCGGTTCACTCTGGCCGACGCCGCCTCGGCTCCTGCCCCGGTACCGGCCAACTCGTCGCGGCCGTTACTGGAGGTGGTGCTGCGCACGCTGGCCGGCCGCGGACCGGCCGCGCACCGCATCTGGTTGCCGCCGCTGCACCGGGCGCCGCCACTACCGGCGCTGCTGGCCGCGACTCCCGCCGCGCCCCTGCGGGCGCCCGTCGGCATCGTCGACTCCCCGTTCGAGCAGCGGTACGATCCGCTGCTCGTGGACGTGTCCGGGGCGGCCGGTCATGTCGCCGTTGTCGGTGCGCCGCGCTCGGGCAAGTCCACGGCGCTCGCGACGGTGATCACCGCGCTGGCCGCGACGCACGATGCGGCGCAGGTGCAGTTCTATTGCCTCGATTTCGGCGGGGGCGCACTGGGCGCCGTGGCAGGGCTGCCGCATGTCGGCTCGGTCGCCACCCGCGCCGAGGCCGACCTGTGCCGACGCACCGTCGCGGTACTCGAATCCCTGCTGCGGTCGCGGGAAGCGGCGATGCGCAGGCTCGGCGTCACGTCGTTCACCGAGTACCGCCGCCACGCCGCGGCCGAGCCGAACAGTGTCGACGACGCCTACGGGGACGTGTTCCTCGTGGTCGACGGCTGGGCGGTGTTGCGCCAGGAGTTCGACGGGCTCGACATGGCGATCACCGCGATTGCCGCACAGGGGTTGGCCTTCGGCGTGCACGTCATGCTCTCGACATCGCGCTGGGCGGATTTCCGTCCCGCGCTCAAAGACCAGCTCGGCACCCGGATCGAGCTCAGACTGGGCGACCCGGCCGAGTCGGAGATGGACCGCCGGCGCGCCCGCGAACTCACCACCCGCCCGCCGGGACGCGGCCTGACCCGCGACGGAAAGGAGATGCTGCTCGCCCTGCCCGACATCACCGCGGTGCGCCAACCATCCGACACCGGACGGGCCCGGCCCGTCGAGGTGCTGCCCACGCTGATTCCCCACCACCGGATCACCCGCCACGGCAAGGTGGTGCTCGGCCTCGGTGAACGTGAGCTCGCACCCCTCGCCATGGATTTCGACCGGCACCCACATCTGCTCGTCCTCGGTGACGGCGAATGCGGCAAGACCGCAGCGCTGCGGCTGCTGTGCACCGAACTGATCCGCACCGCAGAGCCCAGCAGCGTGCGCATCGAGCTCGTCGACTATCGGCGCACCCTGCTCGGCGTCGTCGAAACCGCCCATCTCGGCGGCTATTCGGTGTCAGGCCCGGCCCTGTCGGCCCGCATGGCGGCACTGTCGGCCCAGCTGGATGCCCGGATGCCGGACGAGAACGTCACCCAGCAGCAGCTCAGGGACCGGTCCTGGTGGGACGGGCCGGACATCTTCGTGGTCGTCGACGACTACGACCTCGTCGCCGGCGCCACCGGCAACCCGCTGACTCCGCTGGCCGACTACCTGCCGCACGCCAAGGACCTCGGCCTGCATCTGATCGTCGCCCGCCGCTCGGGCGGCGCCGCGCGGGCGATGTTCGATCCGGTCCTGGCCCGGCTGCGCGACATGGGCTGCTCGGGGTTGATGATGAGCGCCAGCCCCGACGAGGGCGTGTTGCTCGGCGCCGCGCGGCCGACGCTGCAACCGCCGGGACGTGGCACCTTGCTGGTCCGCGGCCGGGCGGTCGAACTGGTCCAGCTCGGCTGGGTGCCGCCACCGTGATCGCGGTCGTCGAGGTCGGTCCGGTGGCGGTGCGCGGCCCGGGATCTGCTGCACTGCAACGGAGCCGACAGGCCATCGACTGCATCGACGACCCGATCGCCCTGCTGGACGATCGACCGCTGCCGGTGAGTAGGCTCTGGAGCGACGTGCTCGACGGCGCGGCGGGCGGGGGCGGGGGCCCTCTCGCGGTGGTGGTGCCCACGTGGTGGCCGGCCGCGCGGGTCGAGGTACTCACCGCGGCCGCCCGAGGTCTCGGCGCCGACGTCACGGTATTGCGACGGGCCGCGCTTCTGGGTGGGGGCACCCGAGCCACCGTGGTCGAGCTGAGCAGTGAGCTCGTCGTGATCGCCGCTCCCGGAGTATCGCCCTCGGTGCTTCCCCGCGACGACGGGGCTCTGGTCGATCTGCTGGCGGGTGCGAACGAGGTGATCGTCGACGTCCCTGCGGCCGTGGCACCGCCGGACCCGGCGGTCACCGCACGACTTCGCGCCGCGGGCGCACCTCTGTCCTTCAGCGACCGCACTCGGGTGGCCGTCGCCGCCGAACAGGTGTGCGCCGTCGCGCCACGGTCGGTGCCGGTGGCACGGCGTCGTCGACGTCTGCCGGCGCTGTTCGCCGGGGCGGCGCTGACGGTGGCGGCCGGGGCGGTTCTGGCGCGGGCGCCGGCGGAACAGGTTGATGCGACAGCGATTCTGGTGGAGGGCCGCGTCGCGGTGCGCGTGCCCGCCGACTGGGTCGCCGAGCGCCTCACCGCCGGCCCCGGGTCGGCTCGGGTACGCGTCGGCCCGCTCGGTGGGTCGACCGCGCTGCACGTCACGCAGTCCGATTCATCCACCGCGGTGGGCGAGTCGCTGCGACGGGCCCTGGAATCGGAGCCACCCGGGGTGTTCACCGACTTCGACGCCGACGCCCGGGTCGCGGGCAGACCGGCGGCCACCTATCGCGAACACCGGGCCGGCACCGAAATCACCTGGGCCGTGGTCGTCGACGGTGCGCTGCGCATCGCGATCGGCTGCCAGAGCGCCGCCGGACATCGCCACGACGTCGCCGGGCCCTGTCTGGAGGCGGTGCGGTCCGCGCGGGCGGTGCGGTGAAAGTTTTCTTCGACGGCACGGAACCGAACGGGCGCCTCGGCGCGTCCAATCTCATAGATCCCCCGCCCGAGCCCGGAAGGACCGCGATGCCGACCCAGCCACCGCACCTGCAATCTGCAGGATCTGCCCTCACCACCGACTTCGACCTCATGCTGGCGGTCGCCGGAAAGACCGACGCCCGCAACGACGAGATCCGCGCGATGCTGCAGTCGTTCGTCGCCGCGATGAGCAGTGTGCCGCCCTCGGTGTGGGGCGGGGTCGCGGCCACCCGGTTCCGTGACGTCATGGAGCGCTGGAACGGCGAGTCGCTGAAGCTGCACGCCGCGCTGCAACGGATCGCCGAGACGATCCGGGACAACGAACGCATCCTGCGGACAACCACCGACGGCCACGCCGACCGCATCGGCTCCGTCGCCGCCACGATCTGAGGAGCCCATATCCATGAACGCCACACTGTCCTACGACTTCGGTGAGATCGAGTACACCGTGCGCCAGGAGATCCACGCCACGTCTGCCCGGCTGAACGCGGCCCTGGATGACCTGCGCGCTCAGATCGCGCCGCTGCAGGCGACCTGGAGCCGCGAAGCGGCCGAGGCCTACCGCGTCGAACAGGCCCGGTGGGAGCAGGCCGCCGCGGCGCTCAACGACATCCTGGTCAGCCTCGGCAACGCGGTCCGCGACGGTGCCGACGACGTCGCCGCGACCGACCGCAGCGCCGCCCGAGCCTGGGGCGGGTGATCGCCGCCCCACCAGAGTCTGCGCGGTCCCGGCACGGAGGGGAGCCGGCCGGGGCCGCGCAGTACACCCTCGGACACGTCTCGTGCGCTACCCTGGCGCCAGGTGTGATGACCGGCACAGTGCCCGTTGCTGCTGCCAGGTCGACCGCGAGGAGCGTGAACGGCGGGTGACAACTCCGAAAGCATCGCGCGGACGGGCGACGACCCGCCCGTCGTCTTCTGCGCTGCGTACGGTGCATGAATTGTTCGTCGCCGGCGAGGTCGACGCCAATTTCCTGAACACGAATTCGGTGCGGCCCGTCGTCGCGCAGAGCTGGCAGCGCAGCCTGGCCGGCGGGGTCGATCCAGATCTGGACGGCGCCCGCGCGGCCGCGGCCGTCGCCGCGGTCGAACGACTGCGCGAGACCCACCCGCTCGCGCCCGCCCTGCCCGTCATCCGGCGGCTGCTGGTCGCCGACGCCGCCGACTCCGGCGTCGTCGTGGCGGTCAGCGCCGCCGACGGCACACTGCTGTGGGTCGAAGGCGACCCGGCCGCATGCCGCAAGGCCGAGGCCATGAACTTCGTGCCCGGCGCCGACTGGAGCGAGCGAGGCGCGGGCACCAACGCTCCCGGTACCGCGTTGACCCTGGACCGCGAGATGCAGATCCGTGGTTCCGAACACTTCTCCCGGGTCGTGCAGCCGTGGAGTTGCACCGCGGCGCCGGTGCACGACCCGAGCACCGGCGCGCTGCTGGGCGCCATCGACCTGACCGGCGGCAACCAGGTGGCGACCACCCAGACCCTGGCGCTGGTGCGCGCCACCGCGGTCGCGGTCGAAAACCATCTGGCCCTGCTGCGGGTCTCGGGGATCTCCGGAATCTCGGCCGAACCGGCTGCCCGGAAACCGCATCTGGTGGTCCTCGGCGGCGACCGCCCCCGCTGGGTCACCACCGACAGTTACGGCCATCTGCGGGCGGCCAGCCTGACCGGCCGGCACGCCGACATCCTGGTTCTCCTCAGCCGGCACCCCGAGGGCCTGTCGGCCGATCACCTGGCGGTCCTGCTCGATGACAAGAGCCTCGACGTCGTCACGGTGCGCGCCGAGATGTCGCGACTGCGCAAGGTCGTCGGTGCCGAGAACCTCGGGTCCCGGCCCTACCGGCTGCTCGCTCCCATCACCAGCGACATCGGCGAGGTCTTCGCCGCCCTCGACGCCGGCGACGTCGAGACGGCGCTGACGCGCTATCCCGGGCCACTGCTCACCCATTCGGTGTCGCCGGCCATCGGCCGGCTGCGCACCCAGTTGTCGACCACGCTGCGGGAAGCGGTGCTCGCCGAACACGCCCAGGGGCGCAGCGGCCCGCTGCGACGCTGGCTCGAGCTTCCGGAGGGGCGCGACGACCGGGACGGCTGGCAGGCGCTGCGCGACAGCGCCGGCCTCACCGCGGTCGCTCGCGCCCAGGCGGGCGGTCACCTGGCCGGCCTGGACTTCGAGCTCGGCTGACGAAACCTGAGCAATAGCCACAATCCACTGCTCAGCCACCGTGTGAAGGCGAGTTGTCAGCGGCGCCTGTGCTTCTGACGATGAGTTCATGGATTACCGGAGCTACGCGCAGTTCCTGCCTGCCCGCTACGTCGAGGACCTCGCACCACCGATCAGCACCTGGTGGCCGTGGCGCGGTACCCGGGTGCACATCTCCAGAGCGCCGGTGCCCGAGGCCGACGTGCGCGTCATGGTCATCCACGGTGGCGGCGGGTACAGCGGGGCGTTGTGGCCCGTCGCGACTGCCACCGCGGGCAGTGATGTCGACGTGCTTGCGCCGGACCTGCCGTTGTACGGGGACACCGTCGTCGCCCAACCGTCGCGGGTGCGCTATGAGGACTGGGTGGCGCTGCTGACCGATCTGGTGAACGCCGAGCGCGCCGCCGACCCGCGCCCGCTGATCCTGTTCGGCGCCAGCATGGGCGGCATGCTCGCCTACGAGGTGGCGGCGCGGACGGGTCAGGTGGCCGCCGTGGTGGCGACCTGCCTGCTCGACGTGACGGACCCGGCCGCGCGGGCGGCGGCCACCCGCTATCCGTTTCTGGGCCGGCCCGCGCCCGCGGTGCTGCGGGCGCTCGACCCGGTCCTGGAGCGGCTTCGGGTCCCCATCCGCTGGCTGGCCGACATGGCCGCGATGAGCACCGACCCAGCACTGTCCCAGCTGTGCGGCCGCGACCCCCGCGGCGGCGGAGCCGGCGTCCCGCTCGGCTTCGTGTCCAGTTGGATGAACTTCCGACACCTCGCTCCCGAAGAATTCACCGCCGCGCCTGTCACCTTGGTCGCGCCTGCCGCCGACACCTGGACTCCGCCGGAACTGAGCATCCGCTTCCTGCAGCGCATTTCGGCGCCGACTACGTTGGTGATGCTGGACAACTGCGGGCACTACCCGATCGAGGAGCCCGGGCTGGACCGGCTGCGCGAGGCGATGCTCACGGTGTGCGGCCAGGTGGCGGCACAAGCTGGTTGACCGTGTGCATGAGGGCCTCGACGTCGAAGCCGTGCCGGGTCATCACCCGGTGCAGCTGCGCGTCGACGGTGTGCACCACCGTCCGCGCGGTCTGCTGGGGGTCGTCGCCACCGCGGTCGCAGCGCTTCAGATGAAACGCCACCTCGTCGCAGATCCGGTCCTCGAGCGCCTGCACGGTGGCCAGCTCGTCGAGCCCGCGCGGTGCCAGCCGGTGCAGCAGCGCGTGCAGCCGCGGCCGGTCGGCGTGCTCGGCGACCACGGCGTCGAGCAGGATGCGCATGGTCGTGTCGAACGCCGGAGCGTCGGCGCGCAGCTGCGCGAACACCTCGGTCAGCCGGCGATCGGCGTCGTTCAGGTGCCTCTCGGCCACCGCCCGCAACAACGCCAGCTTGTCGGGGAAGTACTGGTACAGAGTGCCGATCGAGAACCCGGCGCGTTCGGCGATGCGGTTGGTGGTCGCGCCCACACCCTCCCGCGAGAAGACCTGCGCGGCGGCTTCCACCAGCATGTCGACCGTGTCGCGGGAGCGTTTCTGGCGGGCACGGCGGCGAGGTGTGCTGCTCGGTGGGGCGATGCCCGGAATTGTCCCCGGTTTCCGCTCCACGATGCAACCGTGCTGCAACGGTTCCGCGCGTAGGTTGAGTGACGCACCACACACGAGCAGGAGACTCACCATGACTGTGTACGCCCGACCCGGGACGGACGGCTCGTTGATGTCGTTCAAAGCCCGCTACGACAACTTCATCGGCGGTCAGTGGGTACCGCCGAACGCCGGTCGCTACTTCGAGAACCCGACGCCGGTCACCGGCCAGCCGTTCTGCGAGATCCCGCGATCGGACGAGACCGATGTCGAGAAAGCCCTCGACGCCGCCCACGCCGCGGCGCCGGCCTGGGGTAAGACCGCCGCCGCCGAGCGCGCGCTGATCCTGAACAAGATCGCCGACCGCATGGAGGAGAACCTCGAGTCGATCGCGCTGGCCGAGTCCTGGGACAACGGCAAGCCGATCCGCGAGACGCTGAACGCCGACATCCCGTTGGCCGTCGACCACTTCCGGTACTTCGCCGGCGCGATCCGCGCGCAGGAGGGCTCGCTGTCGGAGATCGACGACGACACCGTCGCCTACCACTTCCACGAGCCGCTCGGTGTGGTCGGACAGATCATCCCGTGGAACTTCCCGATCCTGATGGCGACGTGGAAGCTGGCGCCCGCGCTGGCCGCGGGCAACGCGGTAGTACTCAAGCCCGCCGAGCAGACGCCCGCCTCGATCCTGTACCTGTTCGAGCTGATCGGTGATCTGCTGCCCGCCGGTGTGGTCAACATCGTCAACGGATTCGGCGTCGAGGCGGGTAAGCCACTGGCCTCGAGCAACCGGATCGCCAAGATCGCGTTCACCGGTGAGACCACCACCGGCCGGCTGATCATGCAGTACGCGTCGCAGAACCTGATCCCGGTGACGCTGGAGCTCGGCGGCAAGAGCCCGAACATCTTCTTCAACGACGTGATGGCCGCCGCCGACAACTATCAGGACAAGGCTCTCGAGGGCTTCACGATGTTCGCCCTGAACCAGGGTGAGGTGTGCACCTGCCCGTCGCGCTCCTTGATCCAGGCCGACATCTACGACGAGTTCCTGGCGCTGGCGGCCATCCGCACCAAGGCGGTGCGCCAGGGCGACCCGCTGGACACCGAGACGATGATCGGTGCGCAGGCGTCCAACGACCAGCTCGAGAAGATCCTGTCCTACATCGAGATCGGCAAGAGTGAAGGCGCGCAGGTCGTGACGGGCGGCGAGCGGGCCGAACTCGGCGGCGAACTGAACGGCGGCTATTACGTCGCACCGACGATCTTCACCGGCAACAACAAGATGCGGGTGTTCCAGGAGGAGATCTTCGGGCCAGTGGTCGCGGTGACGTCTTTCACCGACTACGACGACGCGATCAGCATCGCCAACGACACCCTGTACGGCCTGGGCGCCGGCGTGTGGAGCCGCGACGGCAACACCGCCTACCGCGCCGGCCGGGACATCAAGGCCGGCCGGGTGTGGACGAACTGCTATCACCAGTACCCGGCGCATGCCGCGTTCGGTGGCTACAAGCAGTCCGGCATCGGCCGCGAGAACCACAAGATGATGCTCGACCACTACCAGCAGACCAAGAACCTGCTGGTCAGCTACAGCGATCAGGCCCTCGGGTTCTTCTGAGCACCCTGATCGCTCGGACGCAAACTCGCACGGATTTCCCTCGATCCGTGCGAGTTTGTGTTTTCACCGGTAGTCGTCGGACACGCTCAAGCACAGCAACGGTTTTCGGCCCCACCGTTCGGATAGTTTGCGGCAATACGGCCTGAGTCCGCACCACGGCCGATAGGTTGGACGGTGTCACCGGCGGGGCGCCGGTCGAGGATTCAAGGAGCGGGAATTGGGCGACTTCGTAGCTGCTATCGACCAAGGAACGACCAGCACCAGGGCGATGGTGTTCGACCACGCCGGCCGTGAGGTGGCCCGACACCAACTCGAGCACGAGCAGATCCTGCCCCGCGCCGGGTGGGTGGAGCACAACCCCGTCGAGATCTGGGAGCGCACCGGCTCGGTCCTGCAGACGGCGCTGAACAAGTCCGATCTGTCGGCCCAGGACGTGGTGGCTCTCGGCATCACCAATCAGCGCGAGACCGCGCTGGTGTGGAACCGCAAGACCGGCCGGCCCTACTACAACGCGATCGTGTGGCAGGACACCCGCACCGACCGGATCGCCTCGGCGCTGGATCGCGACGGCCGCGGCGACGTCATCCGCCAGAAGGCCGGTCTGCCGCCGGCTACGTACTTCTCCGGCGGCAAGATCCAGTGGATCCTGGAGAACGTCGACGGGGTGCGTGAGGCCGCCGAACGCGGCGACGCCATCTTCGGCACCTGCGACACCTGGGTGCTGTGGAACCTCACCGGTGGCACCCGCGGCGGGGTGCACATCACCGACGTGACCAATGCCAGCCGCACCATGCTGATGAACCTGGAGACGCTGGACTGGGACGATGAACTGTTGTCGTTCTTCGACATTCCGCGCCAGATGCTGCCCGCCATCGCGTCGTCGTCGTCGCCGGACGCCTACGGTGTGACGCACCCCGCCGGCCCGCTGGACACCGAGATCCCGCTGACCGGCATCCTGGGTGACCAGCAGGCCGCGATGGTAGGTCAGGTGTGCCTGAGCTCCGGTGAGGCCAAGAACACCTACGGCACGGGTAATTTCCTGCTGCTCAACACCGGTGAGAAGATCGTGCGGTCCGAGCACGGGCTGCTGACCACCGTGTGTTACCGCTTCGGCGACGCCAAACCGGTCTACGCCCTGGAAGGGTCCATCGCGGTGACCGGCTCGGCGGTGCAGTGGCTGCGCGACCAGCTCGGCATCATCAGCGGTGCGGCACAGAGTGAATCGCTGGCCCGCCAGGTCGAGGACAACGGCGGCGTGTACTTCGTGCCCGCGTTCTCCGGGCTGTTCGCCCCCTACTGGCGTTCCGACGCCCGCGGCGCGATCGTCGGGCTGAGCCGCTTCAACACCAACGCCCATCTGGCCCGCGCCACGCTGGAGTCGATCTGTTACCAGTCGCGCGACGTCGTCGACGCGATGGAAGCCGACAGCGGTGTGCATCTGGAGGTACTCAAGGTCGACGGCGGCATCACCGCCAACGAACTGTGCATGCAGATCCAGGCCGACGTGCTCGGCGTCGACGTGGTCAAGCCCGTCGTCGCCGAAACCACCGCGCTGGGTGCGGCGTACGCCGCCGGGCTGGCCGTCGGGTTCTGGAAGGACGAGCAGGAACTGCGCGCCAACTGGCAGGAGGGGCAGCGCTGGTCACCCGACTGGAGCGAGGAGCAGCGGGAGTCCGGGTATGCGGGGTGGCAGAAAGCCGTTCAGCGCACGCTGGACTGGGTGGACGTCGACTGACCGCCCGGCGCCGGGCCGGCGTCAGCCCGCCAGGGCTGCGACGCCGGCCTCGGCCACCGCGACGTCCTGAGCAGCGCTGCCGGCGCTGACGCCGATGGCGCCGACCGTGACGCCGTCGAGTTGAAGCGGGATCCCGCCGCCGAACACCACCAGTCCACCGGAGAGCTGTTCGAGTCCGTACAACTCGGCACCTGGCTGCACCAGATTCATCAGGGCGGCGGTAGGCGCGTTCATCAACACCGATGTGGTGGCTTTGCGCGTGGAGATGTCGATGCTGGCTTTGATCGCACCGTCCATGCGCGCGAACGCGACCAGATGCCCGCCGTCGTCGACCACGGCGATGTTCATCGGCTGACCGATCTCGTCGGCTTTGGCGATGGCGGCCTCCAGGACGGCCTGGGCTTTCGTCAACGGCAACGAGGTCATTGGTGAACCTTTCGAAAGAGCGGTACGGCAACTGTTTTGATTTGGCTCCGATGTTATGGCCT
>Ga0208832_100076_pt1 | contig 22628 bp, 18 predicted proteins | sample DeeseametaMP2158_FD_184175 | JGI IMG/M metagenome (GOLD analysis project Ga0208832, IMG submission 184175) | Marine microbial communities from the Deep Pacific Ocean - MP2158 (SPAdes) | ecosystem: Environmental > Aquatic > Marine > Oceanic | place: Southwest of Acapulco, Mexico, North Pacific...
TCCACACAATACACGCAACCTTTATCATTAATCTTATTTAAATATAATTTTGCTATATCACCAGTACCAGAAGCTATGTCAATTAATGTTGTATTTTTTTGTGGATTTAACCAATGGATAAAGTTTTTTTTCCAAATCCTATGAATACCTAAAGACATTAAATCATTCATAAGGTCATATTTATCAAAAACATCTTGAAAGACTTTTGTCACAAGTCTTTCATTGTTTTTATGATAGGTTTTCATTTAATTTAATAGATCATATGTTAAGTTTTTTCACAATATATATAATATACAAATGCCAGAACTTCCAGAAATAGAAATCGTAAAAAGATCTTTATTTAAAATGGTAAATAAAGCAAAAATTGTAAATGTGAAAATAAATAATAAAAATTTAAGATACAAAATACCTAACACGCTGTCCAAGAAATTAATTAATGAAAAGATATTAAAAATTTCAAGAAGATCTAAATATTTAATTTTTCATTTTAAAAATAAATTACTTTTAGTTCATTTTGGTATGAGTGGAAAATTTTTAATTGTTAGAAATAAAGACAACAAGATATTTAAAACAAGTTTTTATTATGATTTAAATATATTAGCAAAACACAATCATATTTACTTTGTTTTAAATAATGGTTTGGTATTAATTTATAATGATGTGAGAAGATTTGGTTTTTTTAAACTATTTGAAAATATAAAATTAAAAGAAATTATTTTTTTAAAAAAACTTGGTCCTGAACCTTTTAGCGTTTTATTTTGTATAAAATATGTACAAAAGTTTATTAAAAATAGAAAAAAAAATATTAAAAATTTATTAATGGATCAAACTTTTGTTAGTGGACTTGGTAATATTTATGCAAATGAAGCTTTATTCCGATCGAAAATTCATCCATTAAGGCAATGCAATAATTTAGAAAGAAAGAGTATTAAGAATTTAATTTATAATATTAGAAGAGTTTTGAAAATTTCAATCAATCAAGGGGGTTCTTCAATTAAAGATTTCAAAAATGCATATGGTAAAAGTGGCAATTTTCAACAATTTTTTAATGTATATAAACAAGAAAATAAAAATTGTTCTCGTATTTCGTGCAAAGGAAAAATAAAAAAAATATCAATATCCAATAGATCATCTTTTTATTGTAACAGTTGTCAAAATTAATTGTTATTGACCGATATGAAGCAAAAAGATATATATTCACCTCTTTATGCCAACTACTAAATCTGCGATAAGACGTGTAAAAAGAACTAGATTTCAGACATCAGTCAATAGAATAAGGAAAAGTAAATACAAAGCTGCTATTAAGCAAATGTCCAGTTATATTGCTGCAGGCAAGACAAAGGAAGCCCAAGACTTTTTACCAAAATTCCACTCACAATTGATGAAGATAGCAAAAACTGGTGTCATTAGAAAAGAAACAATCTCAAGAAAAATTTCTAGGGTTACAAAAAAAATTCAAAAGTTAAAAAAATAAATCAGTCAATTAAGGGTTGATAAATTTTTCAACATACCTTTTATTTTTGTCACAACTAAATAAAAAATAATTTTAGAGAAAAAATCAAAATCTAGTTAAATGATATTTTAAGTTGCATCAACAAGTCCTAGAGTAATTTTTTTGCTACTTGTGATTTAGTTTATATTCAAATTAAAAAAAATATAATATGTAAAAAATTTACAATACAACCTAAAGATAATTTTTTTCTTAATACAACCTAAAAAATATTGCATACCCGCTAAAAAAAAAATAGAACTACTTGATCAAAAATAAATATCTTTATGACTGAAACTTTATCAAAACAAGCTTCGAGTGCAGTTTTGGCATTAGAAGAGAATTTGCTTGATTGGAATGAGGTCCTTAAAAATTTTAAAACAACTTTTGGAAATGATGTTTATGAAAGTTGGTTAAAAAACATAAATTTAAAAAAAGAATTTAATCACTATGTTGTTTTGACTGCTCCTACTCGATTTGTAAGAGACTGGATTGTTTCAAGATACGCAGATAAAATGTTGGATATAATTAAAACATTTAAAAAAAGCATCCAAAGAATTGAGTTTTTCATTGAAGAATCGAAAGAAAAGTCTGATAAAATAGACTTTCGAGGAGATAGTCAGATTTCATCAATCGAAAATTCCTTATTAAATTACAATCGATTTAATTTAAACAATAGTTTTGATCATTTCATGGTTGGAGAAAGCAACGAACTTGCGTATACGGCGGCCAGGAAAGTATGCACTCAGTCTTCACATTATAATCCACTATTTATTTATAGTGTGGTAGGGATGGGCAAGACACATTTATTAAATGCTATCGGGTTAGATATTGAGAACTCGAAACAAGTAATGTTTATTTCAGCAGAAAGATTTATGTATCATTTTATTAGATCCATAAAAAGTAATGACATGGTTAAATTTAAAGATTTTTTCAGGAAAGCTAACGTTTTTATTATTGATGATATTCAATTTGTAGCAGGCAAAGAAGCTATGCAAGAAGAATTTTTTCATACTTTTAATGCTTTAATAGAAAGAGGTTCGCAAATAGTAGTAGCATCAGATAGATCTCCTTCAAATCTTGATAGAGTTCAAGGACGGATTAAATCCCGTTTGTCAGGAGGTTTGGTAATTGATATTCAACCACCTGATTTAAATTTAAGAATAAAAATTTTGAGAAGTAAGTTTGAAGATATTAAAAAAAATTTTAACGAAAATTATAATTTAAATGATGAAGTTTTCAAGTTTTTGGCAACCGAAATTACATCGAGTATCAGAGAAATGGTTGGAGCTTTAAATAGAGTTTTAGCTTTTAGTAAAATTAATACAAAATCTCCAAACATTTATGAGTGCAAAAGAATTTTAAAAGATTTTATTAATGACAATAAGAAGTCGATAAATGTTGAGTCTATTCAAAATATAGTGGCTGTCTATTTTAATCTCAATATTCAAGAAATGTTATCGCCTAGAAGATCAAGATCACTAGCTAGACCCAGACAAATAGCCATGTATTTAGCAAAGAAGTATACAACAAACTCTCTACCGGAAATTGGTAGAAAATTTTCTAATCGTGATCATACAACTGTAATACATGCTGTAAAAAAAATTAATGAATTAGTTAAAAATGATAATGAAATTAAGCACAGCATAACTGAAATTATAAAAATACTTCTTTAAAATTGCAAAATGGAATTTACAATATCTAGGAATACCTTTTTAAAATCATTGAGCCATGCCCATGGTATTATTGAAAAAAAAACAACACTTCCAATTTTATCAAACATCTTGATAGAAGCAAAAGATTCAAAAATTAGAATTACTGCAACGGACCTAGATATAATTTATACCGAAGAAATTCCCTTACAAGAATTAAAAAAGGAAGGTTCAACAACTACTTCAGCCAGCATAATTTACGACATATTACGAAAATTAGAACCCAATACAAAAGTTGAACTTTTTTTACAAAGCGCAAATAAGCTGAAGTTAGTTTCTGGTAATTCTAAATTTAATTTATTATGTTTATCCCCAGATAATTTTCCCTTGTCAGATGAAGATATTAAGCAAAAAACTTTTGAAGTTTCTTCTAAAAAAATGCTAAAACTTCTAAACAAGACTAAAATTTCAATTTCAAATGATGAAACCAGACATTATCTTAACGGAATTTATCTACATAAAATAAATATAGAAAACAAATCATTTCTATCAAGCGTAGCAACAGACAGTCATAGACTTTCTTCTAGCAGACTAGAAATTGATTCTAATACAGATTTTGAATCTATTATTTTACCCAAAAAAACTATTTTTCAACTTATTTCCTTATTGGAGCAAAGTACAAGTGCTATCAAAATATCTAATAATAAATCAAAAATTAAGTTCGAAATTGATAGTGGTGTATTGATTTCTAAAGTTATTGATGGACGATTTCCTGATTATAGTAAAGTTGTTCCCATAGATAATGTTAAAATATTACAAGTAAAATTAAATGAATTTAAAAATTCTATAGAGAGAGTGACTACAGTTTCCTCGGATCGTAAAGAGGGTTTAAAAATGAACATATCGAAAGATTTTTTACAATTATCAGTTAACAGCCCTAACAGTGGAGAAGGTATTGAAAGTATTAATGCAATATTTAATTCTGATGATATGGATATAAGTTTTAATAGTAGATATTTGATTGATATTGCATCCCAAATCGAAAATGATTTAATTATTATTAATTTAAAGGATGCCGCCTCACCAGTGCTAATTAAAGATATGTCAGATAAAAATAGTTTTCATGTCGTTATGCCAATGAAAATTTGATTTATTTTGTTTAAAGGAGATTTTAGATTAATTTTTTTTTTTTCATTAAGTAATCATTTGATACCAACGGTCATTTAAGGTGTACGTTTGTCTTCGATTTAATTAAGTCAATAAAAATGTTAAGATATACTAACAAAATTTCACTTATATGATTCAAAAATATCAACAAGATAATTCAAAATCAAAATATAGCGCAGAGTCGATAAAAGTTCTTAAGGGATTAGAAGCAGTTAGAAAAAGACCAGGCATGTACATTGGCGATACTGATGATGGCACAGGGCTTCATCATATGGTTTATGAGGTAGTTGATAATTCTATTGATGAAGCTCTAGATGGTTATTGTACAAATATTAAAGTTACGATTAATTCGGATCAATCCATTTCTGTCGAGGATAATGGAAGAGGTATTCCAGTTGATATACATAAAGGGGAAAGGAAGTCAGCTGCAGAAGTTATTATGACCCAACTCCACGCTGGAGGTAAATTTGATCATGATTCGTACAAAATTTCCGGTGGACTTCATGGCGTTGGTGTTTCAGTGGTTAATGCTTTATCTGAAAAATTAATTTTAGAAATATTCAGAGATAAAAAGGAATATTTTGTTGAATTTAAAGATGGAAGGGCTTTATCTCCTCTAAAAGTTAAGGGTAAAACAAATAAAACTGGAACTTTTATAAATTTTTTACCATCAAAAAAAGTATTTTCTTTAACTAAATTTAGTTCATCAATTTTACAAAAAAGAATGAGAGAACTTGCTTTTTTAAACAAGGGTTTAAGTATTATTTTAGTAGACAAAACTGCAAAAAAAGAAAAAGAATATAAAAATAAATACAATGGAGGTATACAAGAATTCGTTGAATTTTTAGATAAAAACAAAACTGCTTTAGTTAATAAAAATGATGTTAATTTATTTAAAAAACCAATCTATATTTCAGGATTAAAAGATAATGTCATGGTAGAATGCTCATTGAAGTGGAATACTGGATATTCTGAAGAGATGTTGCCATTTGCAAATAATATTCATCAAAAAGACGGAGGAACGCACTTATTAGGGTTTAGAAGTGCATTGACAAGAGTAATCAATAAATATGCTACAGGCAGTAATCTTCTAAAAAAAAATAAAATTACTTTATCAGGAGAAGACATTAGAGAAGGCTTAACCGGCGTTTTGTCACTAAAAATACCTGATCCTAAATTTTCTTCACAAACCAAAGATAAGCTTGTTTCATCAGAAGTAAGGTTCATTGTAGAATCGGTAATTAATGACAGATTATCAACTTGGTTTGATCAAAATCCTGGAGTAACGAAAGTAGTATTATTAAAAATAGTTCAGGCTGCTATTGCAAGAGATGTTGCAAGAAAAGCTCGAGAAGGTGTGCGAAGAAAAGGATCATTAGAATTATCTGGGCTTCCCGGCAAACTTGCTGATTGTCAAATTGGCAAAGCCGAAGGAACAGAACTGTTTATTGTTGAGGGAGATTCAGCCGGAGGATCAGCAAAACAAGGAAGAAATAGAGAATATCAAGCTGTGCTTCCTTTAAGGGGGAAAATACTAAATACTTATGTTGATACAAACAGCAAGCAAGCTAGAAATGGTAATGGAAAAGATTTAGAGACAAAGGCTTTTTCAAAAATGATGTCTTCCAATGAAATAGTTACTTTAATTAACGCTTTAGGCACTGGGTCTCGGGATTTTGACATTAAAAACTTAAGATACGATAAAATAATTATAATGACCGATGCTGATGTTGACGGATCTCATATAAGAACTCTTTTGTTAACTTTATTTAATAATCATCCATTTAATGAGTTAATCGAAAAAGGTCATTTATATCTTGCTCAACCTCCTCTTTATAAAATTACTAAAGGATCAAAGAGTTTCTATATTAAAAATGATAAAGAGTTAGAAGATTTTTTAATTAAATCTTCAGGAAAATCAAAAAATGAAATTAAAAAAAACACCAAAGAATTTAATAAATTTATTGAAAGAGAAAAAAGTAAAGTAAAGATTCAAAGATTTAAAGGTTTGGGAGAAATGAATCCTGAAGAACTGTGGCAGACAACTTTGAATCCTGAAAAACGTATATTGTTACAAGTTAAATATTCGAATAATACAAAAGCCAAATCAAAAAAAGATCAAGATTTAATCCAAATCCTTATGGGCGATGAAGTGGCTCCAAGAAAAGACTTTATAATTAAACGTGCTTTAGAAGTTTCAAATTTAGATATATAATTTCCGAATGAAATTTTCGGAAGTTTTTACATCAAAGGATAATATTCAATTAGATAAAAAAACTTTAGTTATTTTGAGGTGGATAGCTATTGTTGGACAATTTTTTACAATCAGTATTGTTTATTTTTTTTTAGGTTTTGAACTTCCTTTTTTTTATTGTTCCTTAATTATTTTGGTCGGTGTAATAACTAATATTTATTTGCAATTCAAAGTTAAAGAAAACCAACTAAGTAACTTTCATTCAACGATTTACTTACTTTATGATCTCGTCCAATTAGCTGCCTTGCTTTATTTTACTGGAGGTATAACTAACCCTTTTACAATTTTATTAATTGTTCCAGCAATAGTATCATCAACTTTTTTATCTTTGAGAAGTACTTTAAATCTATCCTTCGTCACAATAATGGTTTTGTTAGTGTTAACACTTTATCATCTTCCTTTACCCCATTCTGGCGATTTACATTTTCACGTTCCAAATTATTATTTGTATGCAATTCCAACTGCAGTGATTATAGGGTTAATTTTCTTAACCTATTTTGGGGCAAGGTTTGGAATAGAATCAAGAAAAAGAACTGAGGCACTAAACAAACTAGAATTAATTTTAGCTAAAGAACATGAATTAGAGTCCATAGGAGTTCAAGCTGCCGCTGCTGCGCATTCTTTAGGTACACCCTTATCAACTATTACTGTAGTTGCTAAGGAATTAGAAAAAGAAATTGGAAACAATCCAAAATATTCAAAAGATATCAATTTGCTTTTAACTCAAACAAAAAGATGCGGTGATATTTTAAAAAAACTGTCACAGGATACTTTGGCAGAAGATAGTTTTCTTGATGATATAAAATTAGATGAATTGTTAAATGAAATTGCTAGATCATATAGAGAAATTTCAAATAAGAAATTATCTGTCATAGTCGAAAAAAATGAAATTAATCCGCGCATCGCAAGAACACTGGAAATTACTTATGGCTTAAGAAATTTTATTGGTAATGCAGTGAAGTATAGTAAATCACTTGTAGAAATTAGTCTAGAAAGCAATAATAGAATTACCGAGGTAAAAGTTTGTGATGATGGTCCAGGTTTTCCATCTGACGTAAAAGATGTATTAGGAGAACCTTACATACGTTCTGAGGATAATAAAATTAGCTCTAAATCTGGACTGGGCCTCGGAACATTTATTGGAAAAACTCTCTTAGAGAGAATGAAAGCAAATGTTACGTTTGAAAAATGTCCTAAAACCAATGGCGCAATGGTAACCATTCAGTGGCAGACAAACAGCTTACTTTCTATCTAGTTTTTTTAAATTCAAAAGAATAGGCAATTATTTTATATGCTAGTTTTGCAGCTAAAAAATTGCATGAGTCAAATCCCTTTATGGGAGAAAGTTCATTTATATCCGCTCCTACAATATGAGCTGATTGTGCCGCTATTTTAATAATTCTAATTGTTTCATCCCAAAATAAACCGCCCGGTTCTGGCGTTCCTGTAGCTGGCATTAAACTTGAGTCCAAACCATCTACATCAAATGTTAAATATACTTTTTTATTTCTTATGATTTTTTTTAATTGGTTCAAACTCCACTTTAATTTATCTTTTGCCCAGAAAATTTTTATTCTTTTTTTATTTTTTTTTAAAAAAGGTATTTCACCTGATGAAATATTTCTTATGCCAAAAGATACTACACTGACATTAGGATTATCTAAACATCTTCTAATAGCGGAGGCATGAGAAAATTTATTGCCGTTATAACTGTTCCTTAAATCTGCGTGTGCATCGAAATGAAGTAAACATAATTTACCAAACTTTTTAACAAAAGGTCTAATTGCTCCAGGAGTTAAAGAATGCTCTCCACCTAAAATCAAAGGAAATTTTTTTTTATCTATTAAGAGTTTATTAATATTTTCAATTTGTTTAAGCGCATCGACTATATTTTTTTTTATAGGGAAAGGCTTTAATGTTTTGATGCCGATGGATTTATAAGGTTCTTTGTTTAAATCTTCGTCAAAAAGTTCTACTTGATAAGAAGCCTTTATTATTTCTGTTGGACCTCTACTTGTACCACTTCCATAACTTACAGTTTTTTCGAGTCCAAAGGGTACTACAACAACTTTTTCTTTTCCGCTACTTTTATTATCTGCTCCAAGAAATCCTTTTTTATTTGAAAGATATTTCAATTTTTAACCAAATATATTTGAAAAACTTTTAGGCTGTCTTTCTTTCCAAAAGAAACGATGGTAGGCATCACTAACTATTAAGGGTAGGACACTGGTGGCTTCAGCAAAAACCATTTGTTCTTTTGAGGTATTAACCTTGCCCCAAGAACTTGCTTCCTTAAGAGTAGAGCTGCTGCACGCACCATCTCTGGTATCAGCTACTGTGATCTGCACAGCATATTTGTGCATTCCTACCTTTTTTCCTAAAAGTTCAGCGCAGACAACGGTATCTTGTACAAAGTTTTTTGGTACCCCGCCTCCGATCATAAAAAGTCCCGAGGATTTTGATTTTATTTTGATTTCAGTTAGTTCTCTAAATTCTCTTATAGAATCGATCGTTATACATTTGTTTGGATTTTTTTCCTGATGCATAACTAAACCAAATCCAGCACTTGAATCTGTAAAAGCCGGGCAAAATATAGGAACATTATTGTCATAAGCTGTCTCAATTAAAGATTCCTTCTTTTTAGCGTTTGTTTTTAAGTATTTTCCAATTTCCTTTATGAATTCTCTAGAAGTATAAGATTTTGCTTCTAAACCGTCAGCTATACTGCAAATAGTTTTATCACAAATCTGAAGTTGTTCTTCGTCTATGTAGGTATCGTATATTCGATCTATATAGTTTTCTCTTAACTGGGCATCATCCTGATGTTGAGATCCTTGATAATGTTTAAAACCCAATGCTTCAAAGAAATCCATATCAATAATTGAAGCGCCAGTAGCAACTATTACATCAACCATATTATATTTAATCATATCAGAATATATTTTCATGCAACCTGCGGCTGAAGTAGAACCTGCTAGGGTTAAGAAAATTGTGCAATTTTTATCTGATAACATTTCATTAAAAATACCGGAAGCTTTTGCAGTGTCTCGTGAAGTAAAAGACATTTTATTCATAGATTCAATAATTTTTCGAGAATCGAAAGATGTAATATCAATATGTTCAATTGGTTTTTTAAGAAAGGTCTTTTTGTTGTGACCTAACTTCGGATATTTTTGGTTGTTCATTTAAGCAACAAGATAACGAGAAGAGATATCCTTTTCGTACATTGACATTATAGGTTTGTCTTGTACTTCAAAAATTTGATCAGAATAAAAACCGTTGAATTTAGTTCTAAAGGTTAACGAATATGCACCAAGTTGACCTATTTCTAAATAGTCCCCTTCTTTTAAATTATTAGGTAAAACAAAAGGACCTTTCATATAATCTATACTATCACATGTTGGACCATACAAACTGTAAGCAGTTAATTTTTTCGAAGTCATTCTTCCATTAGGTATCATTCTTGTAGGAAGAACAAAGTTAAGAACGCCTGCATCAAACAAACTACCATAGGTTCCATCGTTAATATAAAGTTTTTGTTTTTTTCTTAAAACTACTTTTACTATTGAAGATCCACTTTCAGCAACAAGTGCTCTACCAGGTTCACATAATAGTTCTGGTTTATTTTCCAATTTTAAATTATCAAAACTTTTTTTTATTTCACTTATATAATTTTCAAGAGGTTGTGGTTGTAAATCAGGATAAATAGATGGAAATCCTCCACCAACATTAATAATGTCAGGTATTATTTTTGTTTTTTTAATTATATTTCCTAAATCTCGAATTCCTTTAGCATATGAAATAGGATGCATACATTGTGATCCTACATGGAAACTCAAGCCAACTTTGGTTGCATGCGCTTTGGCAAGTCTTAGCAAACCTAATGCTTCACTAGGAAGTGCTCCAAATTTTTGTGATAAATCTATTTCAGCATGTTCGTTAGAAATAGAAACTCTTACATATAGAATTAGATCTTTAGCATTACTAGTTGCTTCAATAATTTTTTGAAGCTCCTCTTTAGTATCAAGAGCGAAATCTCGAATGTTATAATTAAAATAAGCTTCATGAATATGTTCACGGCTTTTAACAGCATTCATGTAGTAAGCTCTAGCTTCAGGAAAAATTTTTCTAATTAATTTAATTTCATTAATTGAAGCAACATCAAATCGTTCAATGCCACTTTCACCAATATGCTTAATTACTTTTTCGTTTGGATTAGTTTTTACTGCGTAAAGAATGTGTCCTGGAAAGCTACTTTTAAACCAGTTACAGGCTGATTTTATAGAATTGAGTCTTATGCAATAAATCGGGTCTACTGGTCGAATAGTATTAACCAGTTCGTCAACCGAGTTAAATTTTTGCATCTCATTAGTCCCCTTTTTTGTTAAAAAAAAATTAAAACAAATCAAAAAAAACTTCTTAATTTTTTTATTATAGAAATTTGAAGTAATGTAAAGTAATAATTTTACCCTTGAAAATTTATATTTTGGTCTTATTCTATCCATTGAGTTAAGAGATTTAAAAAAATAAAACAAGAACATGGAAGAAACAAAAAACACTCTAAAAATTGCTGATTTTGCTGATAAATCATTACTTATTGTCGATGACGACAACCCTCTGAGAGATAGGTTATCAAGAGCGATGGAAAAAAAAGGATTTCGAGTAACGCAGGCCGAAAGTGTAAAAGAGGGGATAAGTCAGGCAATAAATTCGCCACCAGCGTTTGCCGTTGTAGATCTTCGTCTAAATGATGGAAATGGGTTAGAGGTAGTAAAGAAAATTCAGGAAATAAAGAAAAATAGCAGAATTGTATTGCTGACCGGATACGGTAATATACCTACTGCTGTTGCAGCGGTTAAGGCTGGAGCAATAGATTATATTCCAAAGCCGGCTGATGCAGATGATGTAGAGAATGCTCTTTTGGCCTCACCAGAAACAAAAGCCAAACCTCCAGAAAACCCTATGTCTGCCGATAGAGTTAAGTGGGAACATATTCATAGAGTTTTTGAATTATGTAACAGGAATGTTTCTGAAACAGCGCGCAGACTAAAAATGCATAGAAGAACTTTGCAAAGGATTCTTTCCAAAAGATCTCCTAAGTAACTTTGATTAGTTTTTTTACTTTTAATAACGTTGGAATTAAAAATAATAGTAATAAAATTTTAAATAATTCTGCTAATAAAAATGGTTGGACACCAAGTTTAAATATAGGTTTTTCCCATCCAATTAAAGTTCCCAACCAAATTACACCAAGAATATAAATAAAACTTACAGAAAAAATTAACTTCAAAAAGGTATTTAGTATTCCTTTATCATATTTAAATGCACCAGCAAAACAAACAGCAACTAAAAAACCAATCAAGTAACCCATTGTTGGTCCAATAAAATACGCTATACCAATTCCTTTTTCTGGAGAATTTGAAAATACTGGCAAGCCAATTATTCCTTCAAACAAATAAAGCATAACTGTTGCTAGGCCTATTTTATATCCCAAAGTTATTCCAATTAGCAAAATTGCAAAAGTTTGCATCGTCATTGGTACTGGGTAAAAAGGAATTTTTGTTTTGGCTGAAATTGTTATAAGTATTGATCCAATTATTGAGATCAAAGTTAGTTTAACAATTTTTTCTAATTTTAAATTTTTAATTGCTTCCATAATTTTTATAATACAATTTTTTTATATTAAATCTAGCTTTTTGTAAGATCAATAAATACGTCTTCTAAATTACCTTCGTCAGTTGAAATATCATAGATTTCCATTCCTGCGTTTTTAACCTTATTTATTATTTGATCTATTTTATGTTTTTTTTTTTCGTATAAAGCTGTTATTTCATTGTTTGAGTTATGAGAGAATTTTATTCCATTTAAACCTTCTAGATTGATTGTATTTATTTTTTTTACTTTAAAAATTATTTTTTTAGTTTTTATTCGGTCTAATAAATTTTCTGTTGTATCTAATGCAATTAAATTTCCTTTATTTATGATTGCAATTTTATTGCACATTTCTTCAGCTTCATACATTAGGTGGGTGGTTAAAATTATGGTGACTCCCTGTCTGTTAAGCGCTTTTATGTTGTTCCACAAGTTTTGACGTAATTGAACGTCAACTCCCGCAGTTGGTTCATCCAAGACCAGAATGGGTGGCCTATGTACCATTGCTTTGGCAATTAGTAGCCTTCTTTTCATACCACCTGACAAACTTCTTGCGTAAGAGTTAGCTTGTTTTTCAAGAGAAACTAATTTTAATATTGTATCTGTTATTCTATCTTTTTTTGGTATTCCATATAATCCAGCTTGTAGTTCTAAGAGATCTTTAGGACTAAAAAACGCATCTAAATTTACTTCTTGAGGCACAATTCCAATAGATGCTCTAACTTGTCTTGGATTTTTATCTAAATCAAAACCCCAGACATCTACTTTTCCAGAATTTTTTATTACTGTGCCAGCAAGAATATTAAGAAATGTAGTTTTTCCAGCACCATTAGGCCCAAGCAATCCGAAAATTTCACCTTCTTTAACCTCTAAGTTCAAATTATTCAATGCTTTAATCTCGTTAGAAGATTTTTTAGAATAAATTTTGGTTAATTTTTCTACTTTTATTGCGTTTTTATTATTCATGATGATTTGGCTTTTATATATCCATAACACTAATTAAAATAGGTTAATATTAGTCTATGAGCCTCATTAAAAAAACTGACCATTTTTATCTTATTGATGGTTCGGGATATATTTTTAGAGCATATTATGCATTGCCTCCGCTTTCAAGAAAAAGTGATGGATTACCGACCGGAGCAGTAAATGGTTTTTGCACCATGCTGTACAAACTTCTTGAAGATTCCAGATCTGATGCTGGCAAAAATAAACCTACACATTTTGTAGTTATTTTTGATTCTGCAAGAAAAAATTTTAGAAATGAAATATACAAAGACTATAAAGCAAATAGAACAGAGACACCCGAAGATCTTGCTCCTCAATTTGAATATATAAGAAAATCGGTAGAAGCTTTTAATGTGACTTCTACCGAAATGCTTAACTATGAAGCGGACGACTTAATTGCTACTTATACAGACAAAATAATAAAAAAAGGCGCCAAGGTAACAATTGTTTCGGGAGATAAAGATCTTATGCAATTAGTAAAACCAGGGGTAAGACTTTACGATCCAATGAAAAGTAGAGTTTTAGGCAACAAAGAAGTTAAGGAAAAATTTGGTGTAGAGCCAAGTAAAGTTGTAGATGTTCAAGCTTTAGCAGGAGACTCATCTGATAATGTTCCTGGAGTCCCAGGGATTGGTATTAAAACTGCAGCGGAACTTATTAATAAATATAAGTCCTTAGAAACGTTATTAGAAAAAGCACATGAAATTCCACAAAACAAAAGAAGAGAAACGATTTTAGAGAACAAAAATAAAGCTATTTTAAGTAGGAAGCTTGTTGAGCTTAAGAATGATGTTCCGGTTAAACAAAAGATAGAAACTTTTACTTTAAAGAAAATTAATAAAGAAAAATTATATGATTTTTTAAGAGAAATGGAATTTAATCGTTTGCTCAGCCAAGTTATTTCACGTTATGGAGAAACATTTGAACAAAAAGTTAAAAATTTAAAAAAAACTCCAATTTTTGATTTAAAGAAGTATCAAACAATTTTAAAAATTAACCAACTAGAAGAGTGGATTAAAAAAATTGAAGAAAAGGGAATAGTTGCAGTTGATACGGAAACTAGCTCCTTAAATCCACATGAAGCAAATTTAGTAGGTATCTCTTTATGTTCTGGCCCAGGAACAGCATGCTATATTCCACTGGAGCATATTACGGAAAAAGTATTGGAAAAAAAAATAGTTTTAAAAAAATTAAAAAATATATTGCAAGATAAAAGTATTAAAAAAATTGGGCAAAATATAAAATTTGATTTTATTATTCTTTTACGTAATGAAATAAAATTAGACCCAATTGAAGATACAATGTTAATGTCATATGCTTTAGATGCTGGAAAACATAGACATAACATGGATAATTTATCTGAAACCCACTTAAATCATAAACCCATATCCTTTAAAGAAGTTGCTGGTACCGGAAAAAAACAGATCAGTTTTAATAAAGTGCCAATTAAATTAGCAACGCAATATGCTGCCGAAGATGCAGATGTAACATTTAGATTATATACCTTTTTTAGAGAAAGATTAGATAAAGAAAAGCTTTTAAAAATTTATGAATTATTTGAAAAGCCAATGGTAAATTTGTTATCTCAAATGGAAATAGCAGGGATAAAAATAAATTCAAGTTTTTTAAAAGAACTTTCGAAAAAATTTGATAATAAAATAAAAAAATTAGAAAAAGAAATTTTTAGCATTGCTAAAAGAGAATTTAATATTGGATCTCCTAAACAATTAGGTGAAATTTTGTATAACGAATTAAAAATAGCTAAAATAAAAAAAACAAAAAAAGGAGGATTTGCAACAAGTGCTGCAGTTCTCGAGGATTTAGCATTTACGGGCCACAAATTACCAAGGATTGTTTTGGATTGGAGGCAATTAACTAAATTAAAAAACACCTACACAGATGCACTTCCAGAACATCTAAATGCTAACACTAATAGAGTTCACACATCTTTTCTTTTAGCAGCTACTACCACTGGGAGATTGGCATCTAGTGAACCTAATTTACAAAATATTCCAATTAAAACTGAAGATGGTAAAGAAATTAGGAAGGCTTTTATTGCTGAGAGAAACCACAGCCTTATTTCAGCCGATTATAATCAAATAGAGATGCGTATTCTTGCAGACATTGCTGATGTAAAAGAATTAAAAAAGGCATTTAAAAATAATGAAGACGTTCATTCTTTAACTGCTAGCCAAGTTTTTGATATACCATTAAATAAAATTGATAAAGAAACAAGAAGAAGAGCCAAGGCAATAAATTTTGGTATTATTTATGGTATTTCTCAATATGGTTTAGCAAAACAAATTTCTGTTTCCAATTCTGAAGCTGCTGAATTTTTAAAATCATATTTTAAAAAATTTCCTGAGATTAAAGATTATATGAATGCAACAATAAATTTTTGCAGAAAAAGTGGATATGTAAACAATATTTTTGGAAGACGATGTTATATTACAGGCATCAATGACAAAAATTATAATGTTAGAAATTTTCAAGAAAGGGCTGCCATTAATGCACCTATCCAAGGTTCTGCAGCAGATATAATGAGATTAGCAATGATTAAGATAACTAGTGAATTCGAAAAAAATCCTAATTATAAAACTAAGATGCTTTTGCAAATACATGATGAATTAGTTTTTGAAACTCCACAAGATGAACTTGAAAAAATTGTACCCATTATTAAAAAAAATATGTTAGATGCATCTAGTAGTGAACATCATCAGTTTACCATACCTCTTACTGTTGATATCAATTCTGGTAATAATTGGGGTGAAGCACATTAACTGTTCAAATACTTGCCCAAATTATGACAATTTAGTATTCCTATATGGAGTGTATTTTTAATTATGAATGAAAAAATTGCATTAGTAGATGATGATAGAAACATACTTACTAGTATAAGTATTGCATTAGAAAATGAAGGTTTTAAAGTTCAAACTTATATTGATGGTGAAAGTGCATTAGTGGGAATTAGCAGAAATCCACCCGATTTAGCAGTTATAGATATTAAAATGCCAAGAATGGATGGTGAGGAGCTACTCAAACGGTTAAGAAAAAAAACTGCAATCCCAATATTATTTTTAACTTCAAAAGATGAAGAAATTGATGAGTTGTTAGGTTTAAAACTTGGTGCAGATGATTTTATTAAAAAATCTGGAGGTTTTTCTATAAAAGTACTTATTGAAAGAATACGTGTTCAGTTGAGAAAAAAAATTAACAATATAGATGATACAAAAAATTTAATTAAACATGGAAAACTTAAACTAGACCCTTCACAGCTCGAATGTGAATGGGATGGGAAACCACTACCTGAAAAACTCACAACAACAGAGTTTTTAATTGTTAAAGAATTAGCAAAAAGACCAGGAATTATTAAGGAAAGAGCGCAATTAATGGATATAGCTTATAAGGATAATAATGATATAGAAGATCGTACTATAGATAGTCACGTTAAAAGAATTAGAAAAAAATTCAAAGAAATAGATCAAAATTTCAAAGCAATAGAAACAAGATATGGCAGTGGGTACAGATGGAATGTTAGTTAATGAAATCTAATTTTTTTAGTTCAAGCTCTATTCTTAGAAAATTCTTGGCTTTTAATTTAATTGTTTTTCTAGTTTTAGGAGTTTTCACTTTTTTATATCTAAATGCTATAAAACCTAATTTAGTCAAAAATAGATCCAATCAACATGCAAAAATTATAAACAATACGTCAGATCATATTAACAGACTAAATATTGAATTTACCAAAAAAAGTGCTACAGAATTTTTATTAGATGCAAGATTTTTATTTCAGAATTTAGATCGTGTTCAATTGTATAATTTAAATTCTAATTTATTAGCGGATACGGATACTTTAGATTTAGCCCAAGATATTTTTGTTATAAGTCAAGATGTCCAAGAAACACCAATTGATAAATTCGATGAAAATGTAAACATTAGCGAAAGCCCAAAGACTACTCAAACAACAACTTTTAATACTGAAAGTTATGTCAGAGGGTACTCTGAGCAGAAAAATATTAACGATAAATTAGTCATTAGTGAAACAATTAATAACAATTTTTATGTTATGACTGTGGATTCAGTCAAAATAGATGGCGAGGATAAAGGTTATATTATTGTTTCAGAAATTGCTAACGATATATTAGTTGCTGTTGATGAAAGAAAAAACTTTATATTAAGAACAGTTTTATCGGTAGCACTTGTTATTTTTATTTTTTCAGTTTTTTTAAATAAATATATTTTAAAGCCGATAAGAGCTTTAGTTCAATATACAAAAGCAATAAGGGAGAAAGAAGTAAGAGTTGATAAACTTGAGAAATTTTTAATTAGGAAGGATGAAGTAGGTCAATTATCTAGATCTTTGAATGAAATGACCAAAGATCTTTATAAAAGAATAAATGTGGCTGAGACATTTTCTTCGGATTTAGCACATGAAATAAGAAATCCACTTACTTCTTTAAAAGGAGCTTCAGAAGTTTTGGATAACACCTTGGATGGTGAAAAAAGAAAAAAACTATTAAAAATTATAGGTCACGATGTAGAAAGAATTGAGAGACTAATTACTGATTATTCTCAAATGTTAAAAGATGAAGCAACTTTCTCTAGAGCAAAGATGACAAAAGTTGATTTATCAAATGTAATCAATTCTGTGGTTGAAGATTTTAATAATGATTTATTAAATTCTAATAAGAATATTAAAATAAATGTAAATCAAACTAATCTTAATGGATCTAAACTTCATGTTTTGGGCGTTGAAAGTAAACTAGAACAAATTGTTGCAAATCTTTTGGATAATGCCGTTTCTTTCAGTCCTATTAATAGTCAAATATCAATTTTATGCGGCATTAAAAAAAATGAAGTACAATTAGTTTTTGAGGATGAAGGTCCAGGTTTTGACGAAAACAATATTAATAAAGTATTTAATAGATTTTATATTAACAGACCTGAAAAATTTGGTGAACATTCGGGTTTAGGACTAAATATAGTCAAAAATATTATAGAATTGCACGGCGGTTCAATTGAGGCTTCAAATAAGGTTGGTAGTAAAAAGGGGGCGAGAGTAGAAGTGCACTTGCCAGTTCACAATAATTGAATTCAAGCAATAAGTTGCTAATTTAATGTTAAATTGTTAAGCACAAGCAAATTATGACACAAGATTTTAAAGTAAAAGATATTAATCAATCGGATTTTGGAAGAAAAGAAATTTCAATAGCCGAAACAGAGATGCCAGGATTGATGTCTTTGAGGCATGAGTATAAGGAAAAACAACCCCTTAAAGGAGCAAAAATTTTAGGCTGCTTGCATATGACAATTCAAACGGCAGTATTAATCGAAACTTTAGTAAAATTGGGAGCAGATGTACGATGGTCTTCTTGCAACATCTTCTCAACGCAAGATCATGCGGCGGCGGCAATTGCTCAACAGGGTATACCGGTATATGCATGGAAAGGAGAGACGGAGGCAGAATATTGGTGGTGTATCAAACAAACAATTGAAGGAAAAAAAGATTGGAAGCCAAATATGCTTTTGGATGATGGGGGTGATCTTACTGCTTTGATGCATAAAGAATATTCTGGACTTCTTCAAAATGTAAAAGGATTATCGGAGGAAACTACTACAGGAATAAAGGCACTCAACAAAATGCAAGCAGAGAAAACTTTATTAGTTCCTGTAATTAACGTGAATGATTCAGTTACAAAATCAAAATTTGATAATTTATACGGATGTAGAGAAAGTTTAATTGACGGAATTAAAAGAGCGACAGATGTTATGATTTCTGGAAAGACTGCAATAGTGGCGGGTTTCGGAAATGTGGGTAAAGGCAGCGCAGCTTCTCTTAGACAAAATGGTGCGCGAGTTATGGTTACCGAAACAGATCCTATATGTGCACTTCAAGCTTCAATGGAAGGATATGAAGTTGTGTTAATGGATGATGCTATAGAAAAGGCAGATATTGTTGTTACAGCTACAGGAAACAAAGATGTCGTTAACGCTGATCAGATGAGAAAAATGAAAGATTATTCTATTCTTTGTAATATTGGTCACTTTGATAATGAAATTCAGGTTGAGGCCTTGAAAAATTACAAATGGACTGAAATTAAACCTCAGGTCCATGTGATAGAATTTCCTGATAAAAAGAGAATAATACTTCTAGCTGAAGGAAGATTAGTTAATTTAGGGTGTGCGACTGGTCACCCGAGCTTTGTTATGAGCGCTTCTTTTACTAATCAAGTAATAGCACAAATAGAGCTTTGGAATAATTATGAAAAATATGACAAAAAGGTTTATGTTTTACCTAAACATTTGGATGAAAAAGTTGCGATACTTCATTTAAATAAGGTTGGAGCTAAATTAACAAAGCTTTCAAAAGAGCAGGCTGATTATATTAGCGTTGATGTTAAAGGCCCATTTAAACCTGATACGTATCGCTACTAGTTAGTAGCTAGATGCAATTAAAATCTTTAGAAGATACACAAAATCTTTCAAGCAAGATTTCCAAAATAGTCGGTGCCAGCGATATCATTTTTCTCTATGGTGAAATTGGTGTTGGGAAAACAACATTTGTGCGTTTTTTCATCAATCATCTAGAAGCTGAAAATGGAATTAAAAAGAGTGACGTATTAAGTCCTACATTCAATATAGTTTATGAATATGACATTGGAGATATAAAAATTCTTCATTATGATCTATACAGGCTGAAAAATTATAAAGATATTTTGCAATTAGGCATGTTTGAGATCTCCAATAATCATATTAAAATTGTAGAATGGCCCGAGTTAATTGATTCAAAACCTAAAGATAGAATTGATATCCAATTTCAATATTCGAAATTACTAGATTATAGGACAGTTAAAATTAATGGTTTTGGAAAATGGAAAGATTACAAATTTGATGCAGTTTAAAATACGGCCCATTGCAGGTGACGCTTCTTTTAGAAAATTTTATAGATTAACCTTAAATAAAGGTAGCAAGATTATTGCTCTTGTCGAAAAAGAAAAATATAAAAATCTGATTGTATGTTCAGCAATAAATAAGTTTTTAAGAGATAATAGAATATTTGCTCCAAGAGTATTTACTCAAGATTATGCAAAAGGCATAATGATCATGGAAGATTTTGGCGATTTAACTTTTCACAAAATTTTATTAGGGAAAAGAAATAAGTTACCAGTTTATAAAAAGCTTGTGGACCTACTTATAAAAATTCAAAAAATACAACCAAAAAAGAAACTGAGAACTATTTTTGCTAAATCACATATTATAGATAAATATTCAATAAAATATTTACATCAAGAATCAGATCTTTTTTATGATTGGTATCTTCCTTTATTTTTTAATCAAAAAAAGGTTTTAAATATGAAATTAATGATTAAAAAAATTTTATCAAAACTTTATAAGAGACTAAATTTTCCCAATTCGTATTTTGTGCACAGAGATTACCATGTTTCCAATTTGATGAAAGTTGGCAGAAAGATAGGAGTGATTGATAGTCAAGATGCTCTAATTGGAAATCCAGCCTATGATTTAGTATCTTTAATAGATGATGTAAGGATCAAAACATCTATAAAATTAAAAAATCAAATTTACAGTTACTATTTAACTAAAACTGCAAAAATTTATAAACTTAATTCATCAAAATTTTTGGAAGATTTTAACGTACTTTCAGTCCAGAGAAATTTAAAAATTATAGGTATTTTTTCTAGACTTTTTAAGAGAGATAAAAAAAATAAATATTTAAAATTAATACCCTATACCTGGCAATTATTAGAAATGAGAATGAGTTCAAAAATTTTTTCAGAATTAAAAAAAATTTTTGATAGTAATATTCCTAAAAAATTTAGAAAAAAAATCATATATTAATGAAAATACCAGTACTTTTCCCAAAAATTTTTAATTATCCATTCACATATAAAAGTGAAATTTCTGACTCATTAAATCCAGGCGATTTTGTAAAAGCACCATTTGGTTCAAATGAAATAACAGGAGTAGTTTGGCCCGATGAACAAAAAACTGAAAAAAATTTTAAATTAAAAAAAATTATAAAAAAAATAAATATACCAAATTTAAATTCTTCTATGATTAAATTTATATCTTGGTTTTCAAGATATAATTTAGTTCCACTAGGTATGTCTCTTAAAATGAGTTTACTAAATAAGAATGTGGTTGAAAAATCTTTTAATCATGAATTTAATAAATATAAAATTAAAAAAAATACAATTAAACTTTCTCTAAATGCTGAGCAAAAAAAATCACTAACTTTTCTTAAGAAAATTGGAGATAATTATAACGTTACTGTATTGGAGGGAATTACTGGATCAGGGAAAACTTTAGTTTATTTTGAGAGAGTCAGAGATATTGTAGGCAAAGGATTTCAGGCGTTAATATTACTTCCTGAAATTGCTTTGACTAATCAATTTAGTCGACGTTTTAAACAATTTTTTGGAGCTGAACCAGCAATTTGGCATTCTGGAACTTCAAAAAAAAATAAATCAATAATTTGGAAAGGTATTACGGAAGGAAAAGTTAAAATAGTCATTGGAGCAAGGTCATCTCTTTTCTTACCATTTAAAAATTTAGGAATAATTATTGTGGATGAAGAACATGATGTATCTTACAAACAGGACGAAGGAATTGCTTATAATGCAAGAGATATGGCTATTACAAGAGCTTCACTAGAAAACATTCCAATAAATTTGGTAACTTCCATACCTTCTGTTGAAACATATAATAACATTGTTAACAAGAAATATTATTTCACTAAATTGAAAAAGAGATACAAAGAAGCATCTTTACCAAATTTTGAAATTATAAATTTGAATACCGAGAAATTAAACAAGGGTTCTTGGATAGCAAACAAAACAATAAAAAAAGTTAATCAATATTTAGAAAAAGGAGATCAAGTATTATTTTTTTTAAATCGAAGAGGTTACTCACCTTTTGTAATTTGTAAAAAGTGTGGCTGTAAATTTCAATGTCCCAATTGTGCAGTAAACTTAAATTTTCATAAAAAATTAAACAAACTTCTTTGTCACTATTGTGGTCATAAATCTTCGTTGCAAAGAATTTGTAAAGATATGAAAGAGTGTGATTTATTGTTTTGTGGACCTGGTGTTGAAAGAATTTTTGCTGAGTTAAAATCAATCTATCCAGATAAAAAAATAGAAATATTTTCTAGTGATACTTTAAAAAAAAATAATTTTACAAATGTACTTTTAAAAAAAGTTGAAAAAAAGAAAATTGATATTTTGATAGGGACTCAATTAGTATCGAAGGGTTTTCATTTTCCAAAATTAAACTGTGTTGTTGTTGTAGATGGTGATTTTTCATCTCACGGATATGATCTTAGATCGGCAGAAAAGAATGTACAATTATATCATCAATTAAGTGGGAGAGCTGGGAGAGAAGCAAAGAT